>WNFY01006337.1_pt1 | contig 10546 bp, 4 predicted proteins | sample 5400091 | NCBI WGS metagenome assembly WNFY01 (sample SAMN13153364, study PRJNA577476) | soil metagenome | isolation source: 60 cm soil or saprolite under grassland replicate 1 | place: USA:California | collected 2016-06-15
TTCCACTTAAGTTCATTAAAGACAAAAACGGAAATATTATACAAATGCTGGCATTTAACAGAGATCTCTGGGAAAGAATGAAGGAATAAAAGCCTATGAAAAAAAGAAAATATATAAAGTCGACTAAATAAATTTTATCATTTAAAATAAAAACAATGAAAAAGTCTCTTTTGCTTTTCCTGCTTGCGGCTTTCCAATTTTCAATGAATGCGCAGACCGACAAACAGCCGTTCCAGACAAAACCATTGAATAATGAATCCATTAAAGATGTTGAAGTACGAACCTCGGGTGGCAGTATCTCTGTTTCAGGCGTAACCGCTTCAGAGGCACGTATTGAAGTATATATCACTCCCAACAACAATAAAAATGATCTTTCAAAAGAAGAGATACAACAACGACTGAATGAGAAATACGATTTGAGTATTTCTGTTGCCAATAACAAACTCACTGCAACTGCAAAACAAAAAGAAAAGATCACAGATTGGAAACGGGCACTGAATATTTCTTTTAAAGTATTTGTTCCCCGGGAAGTTTCTACTGATCTGTCAACCAGTGGCGGAAGTATCAGCTTAAGTAATTTATCAGGCAAACAGGATTTTTCAACCAGTGGCGGCAGTTTGAATGTTGACAATGTAAGCGGCAATGTAAATGGGAGAACCAGTGGAGGCAGTATTCATGTTGAAAACTCGAAAGATGAAATTGAATTGACTACCAGCGGCGGGAGCATTGAAGCAAGAAACTGCGATGGTAAATTAAGACTCAGCACTTCCGGTGGTTCATTGGATCTGAAAGGACTGAAAGGTGATATCAGGGCCACTACAAGTGGTGGCAGCATTGAGGGCCGTGATATTGGTGGAGAACTCATCGCACATACCTCGGGCGGAAGCATTCATTTTAGTGATCTTTCCTGCAGTCTTGAGACTTCAACCAGCGGCGGCAATATCGATGTGTCCATAAAAGAATTGGGGAAATACATTAAGATCAGCAACTCGGCTGGGAATGTTGATCTCACTCTTCCTAAAAATAAAGGTCTGGACCTGGATCTTTCCGGCAGAATAGCAAAAGATCTCCATCTTGACAATTTCAGCGGAAAGATAGGAGAAGAAGAAATAAGCGGGAAATTAAATGGTGGTGGGATTCCTGTAAGAGTAGACGCCGGTAGCGGAAGGATTTACCTGAGTTTACGATAAGCGTTCCGTCTGCATACAAATTAAAAATTCAAAAGTAAAAAGTAAAAAATACCCCGAACGGTTTTTGACTTTTGAATTTTTGATTTTGACTTAATAATTCTATGTTCAAAAATTATTTAAAAATCGCATGGCGCAATCTCGTAAAAGATCGCCAGTTTACGTTTCTCAATTTAATGGGGCTCTCTATAGGTTTGGCTTGTTCCTTCTTAATTTACCTATGGGTGCATGATGAATTAAGCATTGATAAATTCAATAGCAATGACAAGCGGCTTTACCAGGTAATAAAAACCGCGCCAAACGCTGATGGCACAATTTCTACTTATGAAACTACGCAGGGTTTACTTGCAAGATCAATGGCTGAAGACCTTCCTGAAATTGAATATGCGGTATCTGTGAGAAAACAAGGAGGAATGGGCATTCTTTCTGCTGATGATAAGCATATCAAAGCAAGCTGGGAATTTGTTGATAGAGATTTTTTCAACGTATTCTCTTATGATCTCATTCATGGAAATAAAAGCACCGCCCTTTCAGATAAATATGGAGTGTTATTGTCTGATAAGCTTGCGTTGAAATTATTTAATACTACAGAAAATATTATCGGCAAATCGGTAAACTGGGATCATGACGGTGAGTTCAATGGATCTTATACTATTGCCGCCATCTTTAAAGCTCCACCTTCTAGTGCTTCTGATCAATTTGATATTTTATTTACTTACCCATTATATATAGAAAAGGAGCTCGGCACAATGGGCGATGTATCATATTGGGGAAGCAATATGGCTTTTACATACCTGGTTTTAAAAAAAGGAATTGAGGCAAACCTATTTAATAATAAAATCAGGGACTATACAAAAGCAAAAATTAAAGCTCTGGCTAATGCCAATGATTTACTGAAGTGGGAGGGCGATTTATTAATTCAACGCTATTCGGATAAATATTTATATAACCACTATGAAAATGGTGTACAGGCAGGCGGTAGAATAGAGTATGTAAAATTATTTTCTGTTATCGCCATTTTCATATTGGTGATTGCCTGTATCAATTTCATGAACCTCGCTACTGCAAAAGCCTCACGAAGAGTAAAAGAAGTAGGAATAAAGAAAGTAGTAGGCGCTAGTCGCAGATCACTTATTATTCAATACATGGGAGAATCAATACTAATGGCTTTTTCATCATTGCTTGTTGCCATTGCATTGGTTGCGGTTTTTCTTCCTGCCTTCAAAGAAATAACAGGAAAAGATCTTAGCCTGCAACTGAATGCGAATCTTATTTTCTCTACACTTGCTATTACACTGATTACGGGAATTATTGCAGGCAGTTATCCTGCTTTGTACCTATCCGGTTTCAGACCCGCATTAGTATTGAAAGGAAAGGTGAATACCTCCGCCGGTGAATCATGGATACGTAAAGGATTAGTAGTTTTTCAGTTTACTGTTTCTGTTATACTCATTGTATCAGTTCTTGTTGTTTACCGGCAAATGAAGCTGATTCAGACCACAAATCTCGGCTACAATAAAGACAACATTATTCATTTTACAAATGAAGGCAAACTGAAAGATAACCTGTCAACCTTTATTTCGGAAATTAAAAATATTCCTGGTGTTGTAAATGCATCAGATGCGAGTGGAGATTTTTTAGGTCATGCAAGTCATTCGGGGGGTGGTATTAATTGGGAAGGAAAGAATCCTAATCTCGGTATAGAATATTATGGAGTCGGCGTGGATTATGATTTCATTGAAACGATGGGTTTACAAATGGCAGACGGGCGGCCATTCTCAAAAGCGTTTGGTTCTGACAGTTCAAAAGTAATCTTTAACGAGTCTGCCATTGCTGCCATGGGAATCAAAAATCCCATTGGTAAAACCGTTTCGCTTTGGGGACACAAAAAAGAAATTATTGGAGTAGTTAAAGATTATCATTTTGAATCATTGTATAAAAAAATAGGACCTGCTTTTTTAGAATGTTTTCAGAACAATAGCAATGTGCTCGTTAAAATCAAGGCCGGAACTGAAAGAGAAACAATTGCACGAGTTGAAAACCTGTATAAAAAATTTAACACCGGGCTGCCATTGGAATATAATTTTTTGGATAATGATTATCAAAAACTATATTCCTCAGAACAAAGAGTTGCTGTATTGTCCCGCTACTTTGCCGGATTAGCTATTATAATATCATGTCTGGGTTTGTTTGGTCTTGCCACTTTCACTGCACAGAAGCGACAAAAAGAAATTGGAATTCGTAAAGTAGCAGGAGCTACCGTAAGTAATGTTGCTATTATGCTCTCAAAAGATTTTTTAAAGCTCATATTTATTGCTGCTCTGATTGCATTTCCCTTGGCATGGTGGGCTCTCAATCAATGGTTGCAAAATTTTGCTTACCGGATCAGGATAAGCTCAGATGTATTTCTTATAACAGGTATCTCTATCATTCTTATCACTTTATTAACTATAAGTTTTCAAGCTATCAAAGCGGCTATTGCGAATCCGGTTAAAAGCTTGAGAACAGAATAAATCATTCTTATGTTCAAAAATTATTTTAAAACTGCATGGCGCAATCTCAGGAAAAACAAATTTTATTCGCTGATCAATATCAGCGGCTTGACTGTCGGTTTAGCAGTAGGTATATTGATATTACTATGGGTGCAGGATGAATTTAGTTACGACAGCTTTCATTCCCAGGCATCGCATATTTACCGCCTGGAAAATATGGTAGGCACCGGCAGCAGCAGACAGTTGTGGACATCAACCGCTTCGGCAATTGGCCCACTGGCGAAGAAAAATATTCCCGGCGTTGAAGAGGTGGTACGCATTGCTTATAACGGTTATTTTGGTTTATTTAAATGCAACGATAAAACATTCAGCGACGAAAATTATTTCTTTACTGATCCCTCATTTTTCTCAGTATTCGATTTTAAACTTATCAAAGGAAATAACTCCAATCCTTTTCCGGATGATAATTCGGTTGTGCTTACAGAAACAAGCGCTAGAAAATATTTTGGAAATGAAGAAGCGATTGGGAAAGTCATCTCTGCAGATGATTCTGTGCAGTTTAAAGTAAGCGGCATAGTAAAAGATTTTCCAAAGAATTCAAGCATTCGCACGGATATGCTTTTCCCGATGAGCCACATGGCAAAAGATATGTACAGGGGCAATACGGAAGGCCGGAATCTTGACAACGATTTTATTCAATACAACTATGCCACTTACCTGCTGTTGAAACCAGGATTCTCATTTAATGGCTTTACGGATAAATTAAGAAACATTCATCTCAGGATGAAGTCGGATGATACGGACATCGGTTATGTTTTATTGCAGCTTGAAAAAATGCATCTCCATCGCGCAGATGGCAATGACGGTGGTCTTAACGCCGTAAGAATGTTTGCCATTATCGCCATTCTTATTTTATTCATTGCGTGTATTAATTATGTAAATCTTTCTACGGCCCGTTCCATGCTTCGTTCAAAAGAAGTAAGTCTTCGAAAAATTGTTGGTGCGGGGAGATTACAATTGTTCATTCAGTTCATTATCGAAACAACAGTATTATTTGTTTTTGCTGTCCTTTTTGCACTTGCGTTTGTTTATTTCCTGATGCCGCTGTTCAATCAAGTTTCCGGAAAGAAGCTTATAGTAAATTTTGCCGACTATCATATTTGGAAAGTGATATTTTTCACGATTGCTGGTACATTAGTTATATCCAGTGTTTATCCTGCATTATTACTTTCATCATTTCAACCGATAAAAACGCTGAGAGGAAAAATATCGGCACGCATCAGTAGTGCTGTATTTCGCAAGACGCTTGTAGTAATTCAGTTTACATTTTCAGTGATACTCATCACAGGAACTATTGTCATCGGCAACCAGCTTTCCTACATGCACTCCAGGCAATTGGGATATGATAAAGAAAATGTTTTGTCTTTTAACATGATCAATATGCACAATCACCTGGATGCAGTGAAAACAGGGCTGATGAGGCAGCCCGGCATATCGGATGTTACATGGGCCAGTGAAAACATTGTAAGGATTGGCGGAGAAACGGGGGATAATTCATGGGATGGAAAAGAAAAGGGCGAAACCATGATGCTAAGCCCAATGTCGGTTGATAAAGATTTTCTTTCATTTTTTAAAATGCGATTGGTAGCTGGTAGCGGATTTACAGGCGCTGTGACGGATTCCATGCATTTTATTTTAAACGAAACGGCAATAAAAGCAGCAAGAATAAAAGACCCGATAGGCAAAAAATTTAAACTATGGAAAACAGAAGGAACGATCATAGGTGTGGTAAAGGATTTTCATTTTAATTCGATGCGTGAACTGATACAGCCTTGTATATTTTATTATCAACCCACCGGCTATGGAAAAGTTTATATAAAAACAAAAGCGCGAGATGCGTCTAAAGCTATTGCAGCAGCAGAGGATGAATGGAAAAGATACAATGCCGACTATCCCTTTAAATATGAGTTTCTTGATGAAAGTTTTAATAGATTATATCAATCGGAACAACGCACAGGTTTACTTTTCAACATATTTGCCGGCATAGCCATTTTTATTTCCTGTCTGGGTTTGCTTGGGTTAGCAGCTTACACAGCACAGGTTCGTACACGTGAGATCGGCGTACGCAAAGCATTGGGAGCAAGCGTGGCAGGCATTATACGGTTATTAGCAACAAGCTTTATAAAACTTGTTTTTATTGCAATCATCATTGCTACACCGATTGCATGGTATATCACAAGCAAATGGCTTCAGGATTTTGCTTACAAAATAAATCTTGGTTGGTCGGTATTTTTTACTGCCGGATTCATCGCTATAACTATTGCGGTACTAACGGTCAGTTTCCAGGCAATAAAAGCGGCCATTGCCAATCCTGTGAAAAGTTTGAGAACAGAATAAATCATTCTTATGTTTAAAAATTATTTAAAAACTTCATGGAGAAGTTTATGGAAAAACAAAGGTTTTTTCACGCTTAATATTTTAGGTCTTTGCATAGGTATTATCAGTTCGATTCTGTTGCTTAGTTATGTATCGTTTCAGCACAGCTATGATAACTTTAATGTTAACAAGCAGAATATTTATCGTGTTGATTTAAGTCTTTATCAGAATAATAATTTAGTTGTTAATAGTGCGGAAAATTATTCCTCTTTAGCTCCTGCTTTAAAGACTGAGTTTCCTGAAGTTGCAGATGCAGCAAGGCTTTATAACATGGGATATAAAAACAATTGCATTTTTACATATCAAAATAAATATTTTAAAGAAACAAAGTTTTTATACGCCGATGCTTCTTTTCTCACTATGTTTTCATTTCCTTTTATTCAGGGAAATCCAAAAACAGCATTAACCCAACCGTTTACAGCAGTTATTTCCGAATCGTTTTCACATAAGTTTTTTGGAAATGAAAATCCGATAGGTAAACTTATTCAAATGGATGATGATGACCGCAATTCGGAATTGTGTAAGATAACCGGCGTATTTAAAGATGTGCCTGAAAACTCTCATATAAAATTTAAAGTACTTATTTCGTACACTACTTTATATCATCGTAAAGGAGGAATAGCACGATATGAAAATTCATGGAACCGAAAAGATTTTTATACTTATGTTCTTCTTCGTCCCGGCACTAATGTAAATTCACTTGTTTCAAAATTTCCTTCGTTTATCAGTAAACATATTCCCGATGAAAAAGATAATCATACAGAAAGTAAGCTATCATTGCTGCCTTTAGAAAAAATTCATCTTGAATCGAATTTAAATGATGAACCGGAAGTTAACGGAAATGGAAAAGCTATTTTTTTCCTGCTTATCATAGCCGTTTTCATAATTACAATTGCTTGGGTTAACTACATAAATTTATCAACAGCAGCATCAGTAAACAGAGCAAGAGAAATAGGAATAAGAAAAGTATTGGGTTCAAGCAGACGACAATTAGTAAATCAATTTTTAACTGAATCACTAATCGTAAATTCAATAAGCATCCTCATAGCTTTACTTCTTGTAAGCATATTGCAGCCAATATTAAAAAGTTATTTTGGCAATTTTAATTTCACAGGACTTTTTAAAAATATATACGGTTTAGGTTTTCTTTTCTTTTTATGTCTTGGTACATTTTTTTCCGGTTTATATCCTGCATTCGTTTTATCTTCTTTTAAACCAATTAAAGTATTAAAAGGTAAAATAAGTACGTCTAAAGGAGGCTTAATTTTAAGACGGTCTTTAGTCACTTTTCAATTTTCGCTTTCGATATTTTTAATTATAGGGACTTTTATCGTTTATCAACAAGTTCACTATATGCTTAACCAAAACTTAGGCATCAAAACAAGTCAGGTTTTAGTTATGGACAGACCAGGACATTGGGATAATTCGGATTCTGTAAATGGAATGCATGTACAGGAATTTAAGGAAATACTAAAAAATAATCCTGCCATCGAATCAGTAGCCATGTCGAACTCAATACCGGGAAAAGAGATACGGTCACAATTGGATTATCGAAAAAAAGATAAGCCGGATGAAAACGGTGTAGGCATAAATATAATTGGCATTGACGATGATTATTTCAATGTTTTAGGGATGAATATTTTAGCAGGTCGCAATTTTTCCAAGCAATTTGCAACAGATGAAAACGGATTAATTCTTACATCGTCAGCGGCTCAAGAAGTAGGTTATAAACAACCACAAGATGCTATCGGAAAGCAATTGACGCAAAACGACGTTGATTACACTATTGTTGGCATTGTAAATGATTTTCATCAACAATCTCTTGACAAAAAAGCTCAACCCATTATATTTCAATTCAACGGTAATGATTACGAGGCTGATGAATATTATTTAGTAAAATTGAAAACAGCAGATGTTCATCAGGCAGTTGCTCATGTCCAAAATGTATGGACGAATACGTTTAAAGGCAATCCTTTTAGCTTTTTCTTTTTAGATGAATATTTTAATCAGCAGTATAAAAACGAAATACAGTTCGGAGCACTGTTTGGCTTTTTTTCTTTAATCGCTATCATTATTGCCTGCATCGGACTGATTGCTTTAGTAGCCTTTATGATTAAACAACGCACAAAAGAAATAGGCGTACGAAAAGTAGTGGGCGCTTCAATACCAGACGTTATTGTTTTGCTCGTTAAAGACTTTATTAAGCTAATTCTTCTCGCTAATTTAATTGCCTATCCTTTAGGATGGTTATTGATGAATAATTGGTTAAAGGATTTTGTATATAGAATCAGTTTGAGTTGGTATGTGTTCGTTTTATCAAGTTTAATTGCTTTATTCATTGCATTAGCAACTATTGCCTTGCAAGCAATTAAAGCAGCGATTGCAAACCCTGTGCAGTCATTACGAACCGAGTAAAAAATTCAAAATGAAAAATTAGTGTCTTCGATTTTGACTTTTACATTTTTCATTTTGTCTTAAATAAAATTTTATGTTTAAAAACTATTTGAAAACTGCCTTTCGAAATTTACTTCGCTATAAAGGTTTTGCAATGATCAATATTGCCAGCCTTACTATTGGAATTATAGGTTGCCTGGTTATTGGTCTATTTGTTTGGGACGAATGGCAATACGATAAAAATATTCCCGGCGGAGAAAACGTCTACCGCATCTATGATGAGCGAAAAGACAATAATAATACAACCTACATGGTCCCTACGCCACCGGCCTTTGCCCCTTTCCTGAAACAACAATATCCGGGAGTAGATGTAACCGCGAGAATATTAATGACAGGAGATAAATTCTTGATGGAAGCAGGTGATAAAAAAACTTATGAAGATAAAGGTTGGTTGACGGAGCCTTCCTTCTTTAAAGTTTTTCCATTACGATTTATTAAAGGTGATCCGGCTACAGCTCTCTCTTCACCATCTGCCATTGTGATTTCAGAAGAACTGGCAAAAAAATATTTCGGTGATCAGGATCCCATGGGCAAAACCATCAAAATAGACAAGAGTGATATGAATGTGACAGGTGTTCTTGCAAAACTGCCCAGCCATTTTCACCTGGACTTTCATTATCTCATGTCTCTTCCTTCTGCAGGTATTTCGAAAGAAAGAATGGAATTATGGACATGGAATCAATTCTATACTTATGTAAAGCTTAAACCCGGAACAGATATTCAGCAATTGCAGAATAAATTCCAGGCGCATGTAAAAAAAGAGATCTATCCAACATTGACTCAGGTTGGTTCCACTTTTCTTCCTTTTTTCCAGCCTTTAAAAAGTATTCATCTTCGATCATCGAATTTTGTCTATGATAACGCTATCCGGGGGAATGAAACCTATGTACAATCATTAACCATTATTGCCTTTTTTGTTCTGGCCATCGCCTGTTTCAATTTTATCAACCTGGCCACGGCAAGATCATTCAGAAGAGCAAAAGAGATCGGCATAAGAAAAGTGGTGGGCGCAGACCGAAAACAACTGATTTTTCAATTCATCGGTGAAACTATTTTGCTCTCTGTTTTTTCCATGATCATGGCCACTATCGCTACCGGGTTCATTGTTCCCTTATTGAACCGGTTTACAGGTAAATCCATCGTGTTTAATCCTTTTACAAATCCTGTTCTTGCATTGATCATTTTGTCTTCCGGGATAGTGATCGGTATCCTGGCTGGCATTTATCCTGCTCTTGTCCTTTCCGGATTTCAACCGGTAAAGGTTTTAAAAAGCATGAAGCTCCTTGCCAAAGGCACAGGCGGTGCCTGGCTGCGGCAGGCATTGGTCGTTGTGCAGTTCTCTCTTTCGGTATTGCTGATCGTTTCTACCATGATCGTCTATAAGCAAACAAAATTTCTGAACGATAAAGATCTCGGGTTTAATAAAGAACAAATCGTTTACTTCCTGGTAAGAGATAGTCTTGCTTCCAATCCGAAAACGCTGGAAACTTTTAAATCCGAATTGAGAAGATCACCAAACATTGCCTCGGTTACATCCGGCTATGGCTTACCGGGTGATCAATTCGCAGGTGATGGCATCAATGTGGGTGATGAAGGCAAAGAACATCCTGCCAATGTTTTTATCGGTGATGAAGATTATGTAAAAACACTGGGGTTAAGAATTATCGCCGGAAGAGATTTTTCAAGAGAGATGTCAACGGATGTCAGAGAAGCATTTATTATAAATGAAACAGCTGTCAGGGAATTTGGCTTCGGCACACCAAAGAAAGCAATCGGTCAGCCTTTGAGCTGGAATGAATGGGCGCCGACTGATACATTGCATCCAATAAAAAAAGGAAAGGTGATCGGTGTTGTTGAGGATTTTCATTACAAAAGTCTGCATGAAAAAGTAACCGCTACGGTCATTCAGTTGTACCCCCAGGTTGTATTTAAGGTAGCCGCTAAACTAAAACCAACTGATATGAAAAACACTATTGC
>WNFY01006338.1_pt1 | contig 10545 bp, 7 predicted proteins | sample 5400091 | NCBI WGS metagenome assembly WNFY01 (sample SAMN13153364, study PRJNA577476) | soil metagenome | isolation source: 60 cm soil or saprolite under grassland replicate 1 | place: USA:California | collected 2016-06-15
CAAAGGCGCCGCCGGACGCTGGGCCATCCCCTGGGACCCAACCACCCAAGCCCTCTACCGGCAGAAGGTCGCCGCATCCTTCCGGCTCAAACCAACCCAGCCGGCAACCGCAGGAGGCGCAGTATGAGACGCCCGTCGGGATACGGGCTGTCGGGGCGGTGTCAGGTTCGCTGGCACGCACGGCGATCAGAGCTCCTAACTAACGGGTGGGCCAGCCGGACGCGGCGCCGGAGCCGCCAGAGGCGCCCCGGGCGGCCGGCGCAGCGCGGGAGCCGCGAGAGGCGCCACGGGCGATCGGCGCGGCGCCGCGGCCGGAGCTGAACGCGCGGGACAGGCCGCGGGTCAGCTGCTGCACCAGCACGACCCGCACGATCATGCCCATGGCGCTGGGCCGGTTCTGGGTGATGTAGCGGCGCATCAGGCCGGGGATCTTCAGGACTCCCCACAGCATGCACACGACGATGAGCAGGTTCATCACCGCGCCCGGGTCGTCGGGCAGACCCAGTACGCGCAGGTTGGTGTTCGGGTTCAGGAAGACGGTCAGGGTGGTGTGCAAGGCGACGGCCTGCAGGACCACCGTGCCCAGCGTGCCGAGAATGGCGCGCCACCACAGCTTGGCCGCGCCTTCGGTCTGCGGCGTGCCGTGCAGCGCCAGCGCGACCGGGGCGACGCCGACCACGACGACCAGCACCCCCAGCCGCATGATCCACTGCACGACGAGGATGGCCACCAGCACGGCGATGAGCAGGGCGATGACCAGCAACAGGAAGCTGGCCGCGCCGACGCCGACCTGACCGTTGACCGCGCCGACCGTGGTGGTACGAAGGTGGCGCATCGACCCGGGTGCGGTGATGTCCTGGCCGGTGAACGCCGCCGTGACCGCGTTGGCCGCCTGGATGAGGGCCGAACACAGCGGGACCGCGAAGTTCGCCGCGACCAGCCCGATGATCAGGCGTGGGATCAGCTCGCCCGGCCCGTACTTGGCCTGGATGGTGTCGCGGCCCATCACCAGGATCGCCACCCACAGGAACGCCAGCACGTAGCAGGCGTTCACGATGCCCAGCGACGTGCTGGCGAACCCGGTGACCTGCGGCAGCTGGGTCACGTCGGGGCTGACGAACACAGTGGCCGACAGCAGGTCCCACAAGGCGTTCAGCGCCCCCAGGACAGTCTTGGCGAACCAGCCCAGAACACCCCTGATGATCACGCCGACCAGCCAGCCGGGCACCATCTCAGCCCCCGATCCAGCCCTTGACCACGCCCAGCAGGACCGGTGCGAGGACAGCGAGGGCGTAGCCGACCAGCGCGGACTTCAGCGCGGACTTGGCCTTCTCAACCTCGGTCGGGTCACCGCCGGCGGCCAGGTATCGGATCCCGCCGATGGTCAGGAACAGGGTGGCGACCCCGATGAGCAGGCCGATGATCCAGGTCGTGATGTTGGTGATGATGGTGGGCAGGTCGTTGACGGCCAGGATCAGCGGCCCGGCCGCGTGCGCGGGGCCCGCCCCGGCCAGGACCGCGAACGTCGCCGCGGCGACGAGGGCGATCCGCGAGATGATGCGACGGATCATGGTGGGCACCTCCCGCCCCGGCGTGCGGGGCGACTCGTGGTTTGGGGTGCGCCACCGCAACCGGGGCGGGCCGTGGGAGGCAACGCTCCTTCAAGCCGTGGAGGGTCGGGTGCGAACACGGCCACTCAGGCCGGCGCCGCCCCGATCCCGGGGGCGCCGACACCGGCCGCTTCCCGGTCCGATGTCTTGCCCCCGAAAGCCCGCTGTTGGGTGCCCAACAACGGACCCGGACCGCTGCCCGCACCCAACAGCCGCCCAACAGGCCCGGTGTTGGCGGTGTCGGCCCGCCGGCGTCGTGGCCGGCGGGGCCGTAGCGGGACGAACGCGAGCTCCCCGACGGCGATGGCCTGGGCCAGGCGCCGTTCCGCGCGGGCGCGCCAGTCGCTGGCGGTGCTGGCCGGGATGCCGAGCCGGTCGGCGGCCTGGGCCACGGTGGCGTCCTCCAGCCGGGTGGCGGCGATGAGGTTGGCCTCGTCGGCGTCGATGACCGCGGCGGCGACCGCCCGGGCCAGCACCAGCTCCGGGTGGTCCCACGGGTGGATCGGGGCGATCGGCCCGACCGCGTCGGCGTGGATGAGCTGGGCGTCGGAGTCGGCGTCGCGGGCCTTACGCGCCGCGCGCAGGCCGGCGTCGATGAGCCGGCCGCAGACGCGCGGCCCGCCCAGGTCGATCGTCTTGAGCCGGCTGACGAACCCGACGATCAGCTCACAGTCCAGGTCGTCGGTGTCGCGCCGCCAGCCTGCGGCCAGCAGCCCGGCGGTGCGGCGCAGCCCCGGCATGGCCACCCCGGCCGCGGCGAGCACCCAGGCGGGGCCGTCGCGGCGGGCGCGGACGACCAGCTCCCGCCACACCGCGTCACGGACCTTGACGCTGGCCGCCGGCGACAGCAGCAGGTCGCGTAGCTCGTCCAGGGGAAGGATCTCATCGGGCAGGCCGGCGAAGCCGCGGCCGTCGAACCCGACGTGGGTGGGTGGTCGCACGAGCAGGGTGAAGGCGCGTTGCGCCGCGTCCAGCGGCGACGACGGCCAGTCCACAGTAGACATTTCGGCCTCACGGAGGGGACGGGGTACCGCGCTGGCCGCGGCACGAGAACCCCCATCCGCGCACACCCACCCAACACCGCCCGCCAACACCGCCAACGGGTTCGGCCTGTTGGCGCAGGTCAGTGCGCCGCACGGCCAACAGCCAACATACGGCCCCGCCCGCCGCCGGCGTCCGGACGCGGCCAACAGTGCAGGCCAGCGCGCTGTTGGCCGCTGTTGGCCGCTGTTGGCGGCCTCGATCGGCATGGTGCCGTCGCGCCGCGGCCGGACAACCCGGCGACCTACGGCCCGCACCGCCACGCCGCACCGCGACGACGACCATCGCCGTCCCGGAGCCGGCCCCGGGGACGGCACATGACCAAGTTCTGTTGTCCGCCCAACAGCCACACCGAGATGCCCGTTGGGTAGCTCGCGGCCCGCTGTTGGGTGACGCGATCACCAACACCCGCCTGCGACCCGGACCCGTTGGCCAACAGCGCGGCCAACACTCGCGGCGCCCCGCCAACACCGACAGCTGTCGGCGACGTGTCGCCCACAAGCCCGAGCCGACACCTCGACCGCCGGCCAACACCGCCGGCACCGTTGGGCGCTGTTGGGCAGCGGCTCGGTCACCACCTCGGCGGACCAGGCCGTTGTTGGGCATTTAGTGAGTGCGAACACGGCCAGCCGGGCGCGGGGGCCACCCGCCCCATGACGACTCACCCCGACCCTTCCCCGCAGCAACCCCCCGAGCGACCCACACGCGCTCGGCAGCCGGCAGACACGACCCGCGGCGACGCACCCCGGGTCGCCGGCCCCGTCCCGATCACCGTGTGGCGACTCGACGACCACGACGACGGCCAACCGCCGACCCAGCCCGGCGCAGGCTTCGCATCGCGCCCGGCGCGCCGACTCATCCTCACCTACACCAGCCACGGCGACACCGTCGTCGACTTCGACCACGACCCGCACCTGCACGGCGCGGCCACCGGGACCGGACGCGGGTACCTGGCCATCACCGACCCCGATCGACCGCCCGGCCCCGACCAGATCAGAACCCCGGTCAGCCTGGCCAGCCTGCGGTGGCCCCGCCAGGCCGATCCATCCACAGCGGCGCGGGTCGCTGCCCTGCTCACCGCATGCCGGCCGATCATGAGCGAGGACGCCAGCGTGATCGCCGCGGTCCGACCCGGCCACCCGCCCGGGCCAGGCCCCAGCTTCGCCGACCACGAACACGCGCTACGCACCGCGGCCGAGGCCGCCGGCCTCACCCACCTACTACAGATCGTGGCAGTCAGCGCACCCGGCGAAGGCGACCAGTTCCTCTACTACGCCACCGAGACAGAAGCCGTCAGCGCCGCCGAACACGCCCCCGGCCAAGCGATGCACATCGATCTGCTCGTGTTCACACCGGGCGCGAGTCGCAATGCTTGACCACGACCCACGCCACGACGCCAGCGACGCGCGGCGACCCACCCGCCAGCGCCGCGCCCGATCCGACGACTCCACGCGAGTCGCCGACAACGAGACCGCGACAGGGTGGCCGGACGGCCCTGAGTCAAGCTACAGTGCCGCGGCCCCGACCGAGCCCCGGTTCGAACCGTTGACAGTCCGCGTCGAACTGGTCGTCATCGACGGCCCGGCAGGCAAGGAACTACTCAACAAGCAGGCAACCGTGGTTCGCGCGGCGTTGCAATGGTTCGCCGACCACCGACTCGACGAGCACAGCCAACAACCGGAGGCTGAACCGCCTCACCACCCGCCGCGGTCGCGACGGCCAGCCGACCGCCTGCCACCCCACGAAGACGGACGACACGCATGACGACACATGACCTACCGCGTACCGAAGTAGATGGCCACGACGAGGTGAGCCTGCTCGACTGGCTCCGCGTCGTCGCCGACCAGAACGTGCCCGAGGCGCTGCAAGGCGCGTCGGTGCCGGTCGCCTGGGTCGGTCGCACGTCCACCGACGACGCGCAGGACCCAACCCTGTCCCTGCCGCGTCAGCTGGACAACTCGCGCAAAGCCCTGCCCGCCGGATTCGTGATCGTGGCGAAGTTCTACGACATCGAGTCCGGCCGCACCATGGTCGAGAACCGCGGTGCCGCCAACGCCCACGAGCAGTTCGACATCCCGATCCCGCGCGACGGCAGCATCGCCGACCTCCTCGCGGAGGCAAAGCGCCCCGACCGGCGGTTCGTCGCCGTCGTCTGCGAGTCCATCGAGCGCATCGCCCGCGTCACCTACTTCAGCACCAAGATCGAGTACGAGTTGGAGCAAGCCGGCGTTGCGCTCCTCGCCGCGGACGAGGGCATCGACGCCGCCTCAATCCCGAGCCTCAACGACGGCAGCTCGCCATTTCGGCGAGCCACACCAACACTGACCCGGCGGGTCAAGCAGGCCATCGCCGAGTGGTACGTGCTGAACATGCTGGAGCTGTCCTGGGGCGGGTTGAAAGCCCACACCAGCCAGGGCTACAACATCGGCAAGCCACCGTACGGCTACCTGGCCGAGAAGCTGCGTCACCCGGTCAAGGCCAAAGCACATGAGGGCAAGACCAAGCACCGCCTGATGGCCGACCCGGTCCGCGGACCCGTCGTCACCCAGATCTTCCTGTGGCGCGCGGTGCACCGGCTCGGCTACGACGAGATCGCCACCCGGCTCAACCTCGACCCCGACCGGTACCCGCCACCCGACCCGATCCTGGGCGAGGGCCGCCGACGCATCGGCGCCTGGACCGGCGGCAGTGTCCGCGAAGTCCTCGACAACCCCAAGCACACCGGCTACATGGTCTGGAACCGCCGCAAACGCGGGCACCGGGCGCGCGGGGTCAAGGGCAGGGTCAACCCACCAACCGCGTGGGTATGGTCCCCCCGACCGACACACGAGCCTCTGGTCACCCGCGAGATCTTCGCCGCAGCGAGCACCGTCGGCCGGTTCCGGCAAGGCTCGCGTTCCGGCTCCGGACACAACCCGCACCCGAAGACCACGCGCACGTACCTCCTCCGGTCCTACGTGCGCTGCGACCTGTGCGGCCGGCGCGCCAACGGCGAGACGACCAAGGGATACACCTACTACCGGTGCTCGCCTAACACGAAGAACCACGGCCACCTACCGTGGTTCCCTGGGCATCCTCGCGCGGCCCTGGTGGCCGAGGGCCAGCTCACCGAACCGCTGGCCCGGTTCTTCGCCGAGCGCGTCTTCGGCGCAAGCCGCAAAAGGTACCTCACCGCCGTAACCGCCGGCGCAGCCGCAGCCGCAACCTCCGACCTGGCCGGGCGCCGAGCCCAGATCACCGCAGCGATCACAGACCTCAACCTCCGCCAGCAGAACCTGATCAACGAGCTTGAGCGACTCCGACCATCTGGTGACCCGGACGCCGACGAGGCGTGGCGTCGCGGGATCCAGAACCGGTTCACCGCCACCGTCGCCGAACAACGACAGAACACGCAGCTCCTCGCCGACCTGACCCGGGAGGGACAGGCGACGGCCCCCGCAGATGTCGACATGCTGGACCTTCTTCCCCAACGCGACATCGACGTGCGCAGGCTCCCGGAAGATCAACAGCGGGACATCTACGACGCGTTCCACCTCGAACTGCGCTACAACTGCCTCCGCAAGGACCTCACCATCCGAGCCACGGTCACCGCGGACACCGCCCAGACCATGGCCGCCGCCGCAGAAAAGATCACTGGCGAGCGCCAGAAAGCACAAAAACCGGGGTCCGGAACTGGTCCGGACCCCGGCAACGGAGTTTGGGATGTTGTGAGTGCGCCGCCAGGGACTCGAACCCCGAACCCGCGGATTAAGAGCGCGAACTGAGGATTTCGCAGGGTCTCGACTGGTGCCGAAGAATGCCATTCCCGCTGGTGTCCACGACGATTCCATGTCAAGAACTGCCGGCAAATGCCAGCGGTTTCCGGAACGCTCGGGCGCGCCTCGGGCGCACAACCCGCCCGCCCGTGGCCGGTCAGCGGGTCCACCGGCGGCGGCTTCCAGCCGGTCCGGATCCGGGCGGCGAGCTGGGTCGCTGGCGTGCCGCCCGCCAGCCCGGGCGTCAGCCGGCCGGCTGCCCTGCCAGCACGCCAGCGGAATCCGTCCTCACCCGGGGCCGCCAGGCGGATGGCGAACATGGCCTGCACAATGACCGCGCCCATCCCGTCACGACCCAGCCGCGCCTTTCCACCGGATCCCAGCTCACGGCGACCTGCGCTGAGCGCCGGCCCAAGTCCGACTCACGCCCGACGACCGCCCGAGGCCCTGCTTAGCCGGCCGGGTAGAGAGCGCCACGGCGGCACCAGAACGTCCACGGTCTCCCCCACGTTGGCCAAGTCGGTCGTCTGGTTGAGTGTGGTTGGGCGACGCCGGTGACGCGCCCACCCGCCGACCAACTCGCACGACACAAAGACCGCTCGACTCCCCCGCACGGCGGACCACGTCGGCCAGTCGCCGGCGCAGGCAGCGCATGGCTTCCAGCGGCGTCTTACCCTCGGCGAGTTTCCGCAGGTAGTACCGGCGGCCGGGGGTTTTGTGGCGGATCTGGACGATGCCTGCGATGTAGAGCACGTGGTTGAGCCGCCGGTTGCCGGCGCTGTAGAGCCGGTGGCGGAGCTGGGCGCCGGAGGAAGCGTCGAGAGGGGCGGTGCCGGTCCCGGAGGCAAAGTGGTTCCGGTCGGCGAACCGGGCGACGTCGCCGACGTCGGCAGGATCCGGGCGGCGCCGGCCGGGCCGATCCCGTACAGGTCCATCAGCCCGGACCCGGCGGCGGTGACCGCTTCGGCCAGTCTGCGTTTGAGCGCCTTGAGCTTGCCCTCCAGCACCTGCAGTTCGGCGATCAGCTCGGCGGCCAGCTCACGGCGGGTCTTCCCGGCCAGGTCGCGGGGACGGACCGAGCCAGCAGGGTCTTGGCCTGCATGGTGGACAGGTGCGCCGGGGCGCCGCCGGGGATGAGCTCGGCCAGCAACCGGTGGATCCGGTTGAGCGTCTGCGCCCTGGCCCGGGACAGCTCGTCACGGCGGTCGGCCAGCAGCCGCAGCACGGCCAGATCCTCAACCGTGGTCAGCAGGCGCGGCCCGGGGGTGCGTAGCGCCACCATCACCACCGCCTGCGCGTCGGTGGCGTCGGTCTTGCGGCCCTGCCCGGTGTCGAACACCCGGATCCGGGCGGCCAGCTTCGCCGGCACATCCAGCACACTCTCCCCATCGGCGAGCAGCCGGGGCGGCCAGCGGCCGGCCGACCCCATTGGCGCCCTCCACCACCCAGATCCGCTCCGGCCACTGCCGGATGTAGCCCAGCAGCTGCCGGTAGCCGCCCTTGTCCATCGCGAACCGGCCGGTCGCCCGCAGGATCTCCCGCTCGTCGCGCACCTCGATCGTCACCGACGTCTTGCGCGGATCGGCTCCGATGATCACCCCATCCATGCCACGCCCTCCTCCGCCTCCTCCTGACTGACTGGCGGGGCGGGCAACGCTACTTCGCGCTTGGCAGACCCCTCTTCAGCCACACCCGGCCGCGGTGCACGGCGAGACCGCATGGCATGAAAGAGCCACGCCGTCACGGCGGGCAGCAGCGAAGGGAGCGTCCCCGGACACCTCGACCCGAGCCTGGCCCGGCTCGAGCCGTGGCACCAATCGACACGTAGTCGCGACCAGCCCGCGGGGTCCGCCAGTGGTCGGCGTACGCCGTCGGACACTGTTGGTAGCAGGTGCTGACCGGCATCACGGTCGGCGGGGCCCACGGTGCACCACGGCTGTCGGCGTCGCCCGCATGCGGGAGGCGCACAGCCGCGGTCTTGCCCGCCAGGGCGTCAGCGGACTGGGTGAGCCTGGCGCTGCCGTGCCCCGACGACCGGGCACGCTCGGGTCGCGGCGTTCATTGACGCGATGCTTGGGCAGCCACGGCGACCCCGTGTCTCGACGCTGGTAAACCTGTGGTGACGGGCGGGTACGGCTGCCCACGCGTCCGGCCGGCAACGCCGGGAGGAGGTGCGGGACGGGAAAGACTATGCTCCGCGTAACGTCACAGACTGCCGACCCAGCGTGGAGTCGAAGGGGTGTACAGATGACCGGCAGCTCGGCCAGCGAAAGCCAGGAGCCTGTGTCCAAGCTGGACACCAACACCCCGCACAGCGCCCGGATCTGGAACTATTGGCTGGGCGGCAAGGACAACTTCGCCGCCGACCGCGAGGTCGGCGACCAGGTCCTCGCGGTATTCCCCAGCATCGTGGAAAACGCCCGCGCGTCGCGGGCCTTCCTGATCCGAGCGGTCCGCTACTTGGCCGGCGAGGCGGGGATCCGCCAGTTCCTCGACCTCGGCACCGGCCTGCCGACCGCCGACAACACCCACCAGGTCGCCCAGCGGATCGCCCCGAGTTCCCGCATCGTCTACGTCGACAACGACCCCCTGGTCCTGGTGCACGCCCGCGCCCTGCTCGTCGGCAGCCCCGAGGGCGCCACCGACTACCTCGACGCCGACGTGCGCGACCCAGACAAGATCCTGCAGCAAACGGCGCGGACGCTGAACTTCACCCAGCCGGTCGCCGTCATGATGCTGGGCATCCTCGGCAACGTCGCCGACTACGACCAGGCACGCTCGATCGTGAACCGGCTGCTTGAGGCCGTGCCCTCCGGCAGCTACCTGATCATCAACGACGGCACCAACACCAGCAAGGAGATCGCCGAGGGCGCGCGCGTCTCTGGCCAGGGCGGGCACCCCTACACGCTGCGCAGCCCGGAGCAGATCGCCGGTTTCTTCGACGGTCTGGAACTGCAGGAGCCCGGCGTGGTCTCCACCCCACGGTGGCGGCCCGAACCCGACCCGTCCGGGCTGCCCGCCGAGTTGGACGGGTTCTGCGGCGTCGCGCGCAAGCCGTAGCCCGGCCCGGCCGCAGACGCCGGTGTCGGCGATTGGGTTGATGACCACCCGGGTCGGCGGCCTGACGCGTCGCCGCCGCCGGGCCCCGCCGTGCGGTCCAGCCCGTGCGTGGGGTCGAGACGAGCGTGCCGCGTCCGGTGCGGATGCATGACTGGTGCCCGCCGGAGGGACAACTTCGCCGCCGACCGGGCGATGGCTGAGATGTTCGCGCAAGCGATCCCGACGATCCACACGGCGGCCTCGGAAGCCGTAACTTCTGCGTCGGTGACCCGCTACCTGGCTGGTGAGGCTGGGATCGGCAATTCCTGAACGAGATGGGGATCCCGACCCGGCCGGACCTGCATGAGACCGCGCAGGAGGTTGCTGGGGAGACCCGGGTGGCGTCTGTGGACAACGACCCGATCGTGCTGGTGGACGTGCGGGCACTTCTGGTGGGCAGGGAGCGGGGCGTACCGAGTGCATCGAGGCTGATCTGCGCCAGCCAGCGGGAGCGGATCCCGGCCCGCCGGAGGTTGCCCGGACGCTGGACATGACCCGGAAGGTCGGGCAGCCCTCTGGCGCTCACGCCCGACTCTGGACTTCGACCCGGAGGCGATGGCGGCCGCGGTCGCGGCCAGCAGGGTGAGGTGACTCTGCGGGCCGCGGACCCGGGCGGAGGTGACCGGCTTCTTCGACGGCTGACAGCTGGCGGAGCCCGGGTGTGGTGCCGGTGGTGGCGTGGCGTCCGGACCGGCCCCGGCCGACTCGACGGCGGCGTACTACTGGGCCGGGCTGTCCCGTAAACCGTCAGGATCCGCTGGCCGGAAGCCCGGGGTCGGCGCGCCATCAGCGGCCGGGGGTGGCTCGGCCTGAGATCAGCGAGGGGATCGGGCCAGCGTAAACGTCCGGCCGTTGCCCGGCCGCTGGTAGCCAGCTGAAGCTGGGGCGTGGGTCGGGGATCAGCCAGGTCTGCTCCTGGTAGGAGCCGGCTACGAAGGCGCGCCCGGGCATGGTTTTGGCCTGGTACATGGCGGCGTCGGCGCGGCCGAGCACGTCGTCGAGGTCGGCGGCTGCCCGGACCGGGGCGAGCCCGACCGAGG
>WNFY01016279.1_pt1 | contig 10542 bp, 11 predicted proteins | sample 5400091 | NCBI WGS metagenome assembly WNFY01 (sample SAMN13153364, study PRJNA577476) | soil metagenome | isolation source: 60 cm soil or saprolite under grassland replicate 1 | place: USA:California | collected 2016-06-15
GAACATTCGCAGTATCGATCACCGCTCCCCAGGCGGTCAGAACACCCATGGGAAGAGCAGCTGCCTGTTCAAAGGTAATATTTTCCGGTTTTGGTTGGATATCGCTTGCCAAAGCTAGCGCATACTCCGCATAACCGCCGCTTGCGAGGATACCGTAAACAGCATCGCCTTTTTTGAAAATGGTAACATTTGCTCCAACGGCTTCGACAATTCCTGCACCTTCCAAGCCGGGAGTCCAAGGGAACTGCAGTGGCATAAACTGCTTAAACGCTCCAGATCGATATTTCCAATCTGCCGGGTTAACACCTGCAGCTTTAAGTCGTATCAAAACCTGATCAGCAGTCGGCTCTGGGCGTTGTGCTTCTTCAAGGACAAGTACTTCCGATCCACCGTAATCCTGAGCTTGAATCGCTTGCATGGTTGTATTTGACATAAATGCTCTATTGGTCTTTCATTAAGTAGTTTTCGAAATTAATTGATATAGCCCGCATCTTCGTGCGGGCTATAAACAAAACACGGTTAGCTCAAAACCTTGATCGTGCTTCCCCAATTCGTTCCAAGCGTTCCCTGAGTGACGATATGCAGGAGCTGCATCCCTTCGATCTGGCGAGCACGACTGAGCGGTCCGGCATCAATCGGGCGCATACCTGCATCCTTGATGAGTTGTGCAACTTTGTTCTTCGCATCTGCATCATCGCCGGCGATCCACACGTCGAGTGGCTGACCATCTACCTGTCCCGCGCGAAGCGTGCCAGCATAGGTGGTATTGAACGCCTTTATGACTTTCGCGCCGGGTATAACATCCGCAACTTCCTCCGCAGAAGATGAATCAGGGGCGGTGGCGAGATTGTCGTAGGTAGAATTCAATGGGTTGGCAATATCCACAACGACTTTGCCATCAAGTTTCTTCCCAAGCTGCCTAGCAACTTGCTTGTTCGTGCCATACCATAAGGCGAGTACCACGATATCACCAAGTTTCACATCCTCTAGATTTGCCGAAGAAACTTGCGCACTACTTTTTGCAGATGCTTTTACATCCTGGACCGCATCTTTGGCATTTTCAGGTTTATCGCCCACAAATGTGACAGAATGACCAGCCGCGGCAGCGCGCGTTCCAATCGCACGCCCCATTTTTCCTGGACCAACAATTGTTACGTTCATTTTCTTTTCTCCTATTCTATTTTTAGTATCCGAGTTCTTCTTTCACGATGATCATCGTGATTCGTTCCGGGCGAAGTTCCTTGTTGAAAATCAAAACTTTGTTGAGTCCGGTATGCAAGTTGTAGAGTTGTTGCATATGGACTTCTTCACGCGGCACACAATATTGCTCAATGCGCCGCATGCCTTCTTCCAAATTCTTGACAAGCTTCTGCGCGCCGACCACCCAGATCACTTTGCCCGCGCCATAAGCATAAGGACCAAGCTGACTGCCGGTGTTCGAGGCGATCAGAACCTGTCCGTCTTCTGTCACCGCGTGAACGCTGCCTGCGGCGTAATCGGGAGCGCCACCTAACTTACGGATCTCACGTCCTTGGGTGGCACGATCCATCGCAAACATTTTTGGACGTACCGCATCGTATTTTCCAGATTTATCAATTTCGTCTTTGATGCCAAGTGTTTCCAGGGTCACAGATGCACCAAGAAAAACTTCCGCGCCCTCGGGAACTAACTCGAAGAACATGCTCTTCGCTTCCTGACCATTTTCAGCGATCAACACCTTGATATTTCGAGCTTCCAGAGCTTGCGCTGTTCGCTGAATCTGTTTCTCGTCCGCGAGTTTTGTAAATTCCTGATTCGGTGCAGTTGCTTTGTCAACAGTAATATCTAAAACCATTGAAGTTATTCCCTTCTTATGAAACCAGAATCCATCTTCCAAAGATGACAAAAACTGCCAAAGCCAATAAAATTACATTGACTGGAATGACGTTGTATTCCTTCTTTGGCAGATGCTCAGTGAAGATAGCCAGCAATTGAATTAACGAAAGACCAGCCGCAGCGATAGGGGTTAACCAGGGAAGAATTCCAGTCAGCATGGGTAGGATTAACCCTAATGCACCAAGTAATTCTGAGATTCCAATAAAGCGAACAAATACACTGGAACGATTTTTTGCCCAAGGAAGTTGTTCTTTCGCTTTTGCGGTCTGGAATGTTTTCATCATTCCAGCCATTCCAAAGAAAATGGCTAAAAGTACCTGTACGATCCAAAGTGCAATATTCATCTTGACTTCTCCTACAACTGTGTGGTAAACTACAAGTGTGTTCTAAACAACAGATGTTGTCTAATTTACTCGTCTTACCCACTGAAGTCAACCATCAATTTCTAGAATCTGTTGGATAAGCAACACAGGAGCGAAAATGTCGTCTACTTTCCCCGAAGAAAAACTGGACCCTCGCGTCAAACGGACCCGGCATCTGCTAGAGCAAGCCTTTTTCGAGGTAGCTTCCGAGAAGGGCTTCCAGTCTGTTTCCGTGCAGGATATCACCGAAAAGGCAGGCGTCAACCGGGCTACGTTCTATGATCACTTCACCGATAAATATGAACTGCTCGATTACAGCGTCCGTCAAAGTTTTCGGCAGGAAATCGAAAAGCGGATGTTGAACGTTTGCACCTACAGCACTGACAATTTGCGTGCGGTGATCATCGCAGTCTGCGAATATATTGTGACGGCGAATTCACATTGCAATCCCCCGTCACAGCAATTTGAACAAGTGCTGGAAACGCAGGTCAAATTACAAGTCCAGGAATTGATCCAGAAGTGGCTGGAAAAATTCGAATCTGATATTGACCCGAAGATGACGTCCACGGCGGCAAGCTGGGCGATTTATGGATTGGCAATCCAATGGAGCCATGATAAAAACAAGAAGCGTCCCTCCGCAGAAAAGTTTGCCGATGAGGTTCTGCCACTCATTGCCGCAAATCTACGTTTGATGCAAACTGCTTGAAACATTGAATGCACAAAGAGAACGGACAGCACGTTTTGTACTGTCCGTTTTTCTATTCCTTGGTTATATTTGGACCGAGATTGGTGATTGAAATCATGCGAGCAAAATTCCCCGTCACAGTTCATTTATTCTTCTTTCGCGCGAATCAAATTCTTTTGATACGCCGGTTCAACACTGGCTTTGCGGACGGGCAATATAGTGTGCCTGCCGGGCATTTGGATGGCGGAGAAACTGTGTTCGCCGCGGCGAGGCGTGAGGCGCAGGAAGAAATCGCGGTACAGATCGAACCGCAAGATATCCAATATTCAAGCGTGATGCACCGCATGGAAGGTGATGAGCGTGTCGATTACTTTGTCCACGTGATAAAGTGGGCCAGCGAACCGGTCAACGCCGAACCGAACAAATGCGATGAAATCCGCTGGGTGGATATGGATGATTTACCCGTAAATACAATCCCCTATATCAGACGAGCATTGCACAACCATCGCGCAGGAATCAAGTTTGATGAATATGGCTGGTAAGAGAAAAGCCCTCAATCAGGGCTCGGATGGATAATCTTCCTTGCGACGTCTGTGGAATATACCCTTATTTTTATACATTTCATTGTCAGCAAGGCTCATTACTTTTTCCAAAGACAGGTGGGGGTTACTCACCGCTGCGCCCAGGGAAAGGCTGAGTTCCGGCTCACGATAGAACGTATTATTCACAGCCACCAGAGATTGAATTCGTTCGATCATATCCTTTGCATCGTTCAGATCGGTATCTGGCATGATGACAATGAATTCATCGCCGCCGATGCGCGCCGCCACATAATCTTCACTGAGACTCGCTTTCAGCACCTCGGCCACACGACGAATCAATTGATCCCCTACATGATGACCAAACTGATCATTGGTGACCTTTAAATAATTCAGATCAATGAGGATCATGCTGATCGGATCGCGGCGAGCATTTTCGAGCTTGATCAATGTCTCTTCGAAGAAAGCGCGGTTGTAAAGCCCGGTCATCACATCATGCGTACCCAGATAGCGAAGATAGTCCTCTGCCTTTTTCCGGGCAGTGATGTCCTGCAGTGCCACCAGCACCCAATTAAAGTTGTCCTCAGAACCCGGCATCAGAGTCCAGGCAAGCTGCACATAGACAGGCTCTCCCGAGAGAGAAAAGTTCACACTCTCGCGGTCATAAAATGTTTTACCATCCCAGATATCCGCAAGTTCGTTGGCAAAGTGAGTTTTTGTGTCGTTAAGAAAGACTTTATCCAGATTTGCAATGAGGCTTTCCTTATCGCGAGCTTCAAATAAGTCGAGGGTCTTTTGATTTACATCCAGGATGCGAATCATGCCAACAAAACGGTCAATGGCTTGAGGGTTCGCACGAAGATAAGCACGTAAATCCGTCACGCCCTCTGCACGCAATTTATCAAACTCCTGTTTAATCGCGGTGTAGTCTTCTTCCCACAAGGAAATGGGAGCATACATAAAAAGCTGATGGAAACGCATTTCGGCGCGCGTCAAGGCGCTGATGTTTTCAATGGATACGAGCACGCATTCCCAATTCGACTCACACTCCGGCAAAATGCGCCAGTGCAGACGGATATGGATCGGCTCACCATCCAGCCGGTAGTTGACTCCGTTGCCCGACCACTTCAACTCCCCGTTCCATAATGCCATTAATTCAGCGCGGAAATGCTCCCGCATTTCATCCCGAAAGATTTGATCGAGATTGGCAAGCAGTTCCTCCTCGGATGCTGCCGCAAACATAGCAAGCGTCGCATGATTCACACGAATCACTTTTATGCGATGTATGCTATTTTCGATCTCTTCGGGATGTGCATCGAGATAGGAGGCGAGATCTACGACCCCTCTTTCTCGCAAATCATCAAAGAATGTTTTGACCTCGCTATAATCCTCCTCCCACAGCGAGATGGGGGCATATTCAAACAAACTCTCGAAGTGGTCCTCAGTCCCTGAGTATGACATCGGCTCTCCTTCCGTGAGACAAATCCATTATACAGCCCGTGGTTTTCTGTCTTGCAGACAAATTTGAAAGCAGGTATAAGAACCTTGCGAAGCCTGTCCGAACCTGCAGGGATATAAATCTTCGCAAGGATATATATGGGATATTTACTTTTAGAAGGTGGCGCCGAGTTTGGCGGGCAAATGCGTGAGCCCGATCTAAAAGCGATCAAACTCGCCGGAGGATTTGATGCGCCGATTCGCATAATTCCTACTGCCGCCGCGCCAGATCATAATCATCAACGCGCCGGAAATAATGGTGTGAGGTGGTTCCAGAGTTTGAGAGCAAAGGATGTTATCTCCGTCCCTTTGATTGACAAACCCAGTGCGAATAACGAAGAGATCGCACAATCGCTGCGTGAGGCAAAGTTAATTTACATGCTTGGCGGCTTTACAGATTACCTGGGACAAACATTGAAAAACAGTATCGCCTGGCAGGCAGCACTGGAAGCATATGAACGCGGTGCTGTCATTGCAGGTTCCAGCGCCGGCGCAATGGTCATGTGCGAGCTCTATTATGATCCGAGTGCAGGCGAGGTGCATGAAGGATTGAATCTCGTTTTGAACTCCGTTGTCTTGCCCCATCACAACGCGTTTGGAAAATCGTGGGCGCCGCGATTAACAAAACAAATCCCTCAGGTAACATTGATCGGGATCGATGAACAGACTGGTATGCTCAACGATGGTAACAATGGAACGTGGAATGTTTACGGGCGAGGAGCAGTTACACTTTATAAAAACAACACGCAGTCTGTCACTAAGAATGGAAGTTCATTTTCATTATAATGGGGTACATTTTGAACTTATAAATCTATGTGGACACGCATCGCCTCACTGCAATTCAGCCAAAGAACGATTCCATGGGTCATTGGTTTCACGGCAATCCTGGCTTACGGCTTATTAACTCCCTGGATGGGATTCTACTGGGATGATTGGGTCTTTGTCTGGCTGCTTAAGCACCACGGACCCGTGGAATTAGCTCGTTCTTTTTTGCCATTTGACCCGTTGGTCAGTCCTTTTTTTCTCATTTCGTCCAGCCTCTTCGGAACGAATGCTTTTGCATGGCAGATCTTTGCCTTAGCCATTCGAATTTTGGTTAGCCTTACAGCTTTATGGACCTTCAATCAGATCTGGCCACAATATTCACGCAAGGTTCTGTGGGCTGCATTCTTTGTCTTATCCTTGGGACTGACAGCAAAATCTCTGCGCGAAAACTTTTCGAAAAAGTGGTTCGCCTTTGCTTTGATCGCTCAATTCATTGGGTTGGCAACGACAGAATATTTTCTGGGCATGGAGTTTTTACGACCGATCATCATTTGGATTGTAACTTCTCAACCAAATGATAGTTTCAAGAAACGCCTCATAAACACATCCAAATACTGGGCGTTTGGATATGTACCTATTTGGTTAATTTCCGCCATTGGTCAATACCTTTTTCACAGATCCCGTTATTACGGCGGCCACAGTTTTGGCGTGGATCTGAGCGAAGGAGGAATTCCTGCTCTTATCTCTTCCTTTTTACGAGACATTATTCCAACCTTGCGTGTTTCGGCCTTTGATGCATGGGCGCAAACGTTCAAACTGATCACCTCTTCGCTCTCATCTTTAACCGATTGGCTGGCACTGGGTCTGATCATTCTCAGCTTCATCGGCTTGGCTTTCTATTTTCGACATCTGCAAAGCACAAATCTTGAAAACAACAGAGAAGATTCCTGGGCTGCTCAAGCGATCATGCTGGGATTGGTTGGCATCATCGGCGGACGAATCCCATCCTGGCTGGCGGGTCTGCCAGTCGTTTTGCGCTTCGACTGGGACCGCTTATTCATTTCGCTGTTATTGGGCATCAGTTTGTTAACTGCGGGCTTGATCGATTATCTGATCCAAGATGGCTATCGCAAGGAACTTTTTATGAGCCTGCTCATTGCCCTTGCGATTGGGATGCAATTTCAACAAGCCAACACCTTTCGACGAGATTGGCAGAATCAAAAGGACTTTTTCTGGCAATTGAGTTGGCGCGCGCCGGCGCTGAAACCCGGCACGGTTTTATTGACCGATCAATTGCCACTGCAATATGTCGCGGATCTTCAACTTTCCGCGCCTCTCAACTTAATGTATAAGCCGGATGGTTCAAGTTTTTCTTATATGCTTTTGTATGCGAAGAACCGTCTCGGTGGACCACTGCTCCCAAAGCTGGCTCCTGATTTGCCCATCGCTGGTGGCTATCGGACAGTCAGCTTCAAGAGTATGACATCCAACATCGTTTTGATTTATCAGCCAAGCGATGGTTGTCTACAAGTGATCGATCCACTTTATGTAACGCCAAACACATTTAGCGACTTATCGCCAAATTTGAACAACAATCTCAATTTATCGAACATCAATCAAGTGGAGAAAAATCCGAACGCTGCAGACCCGAAACAATTCTTCGGCTTAGAGCCGGCGCATACATGGTGTTATTTCTTCGAGAAAGCGGAACTTGCCCGACAGTTCGGCGATTGGAAAGAAGTCATCCACAATTATGAACTGGCGACATCCGCAGGTTATTCGGCTCTTTTGCCTTCCGAAAATCTTATTTTCATCGAAGCTTTTGTTCGTTCAGGCAATGCCAAGAAAGCCAGTCAATTGACCAATGCAACCATCAAGCAAGACGAAAAGTTATGCAAAGCACTAGTGTCCACCTGGGGACGCGCCGCACAAGAATCTCCCGCAATTAGCGCGGAAGCACCAACCCAAATCAGCACATTAAACGATTTGCCCGACTGTAAATGAGAATTTCCCCGCAAATCGCCAGGTATAATCGTTTTGAGATATGATTGTCCCCACATCGAACCCTATCCTCTAGCCCTTATCCCTGATTATTATGTTTGATCTCGCCAGTGCACGTTTTGCCTTTTTGGACCTTGAAACGACCGGGCTTTCGCCCTGGTTTGGTGACCGCATCTGTGAAGTGGGAATTGTCCTTACCGAGGGAAGACGCGTCAAGCAGCAGGTACAGTTCCTCGTGAATCCTGAGCGTCCGCTTTCGCTGGGAGCGGCGAGCACCAACGGACTCACAGACGAAGAGCTCTACACTGCCCAGACATTTGCGGAGAAGGCAGACGAGGTTCTAGAGTGGCTGCGTGGGACAGTGGTTGTCTGTCACAACGCCCAGTTCGACATCCAATTCCTCGACAGCGAATTCCGCCGCTTGAAACGCGAGATCGTCATCCCGAATCTGATCGATACTCTAATTTTGGCTCGCCAGAATTATGACCTACCCTCCTACAGCCTGCTCTCCATTGCGGAGGCATTCCACGTCCCGGTCACCCGCGCCCATCGCGCCCTCGACGATGCTCATACTGCCCGCGGTATCTTCTTCGCCATGATGGACGGCTTGAAAGAGTTCAAGCGTCCACTCGATGAGTATATCGGCATCTACAATTCGCCCGTCTGGCCCAACGAAGGGATTCAACTCCCCACGGAACTCGGTGAAGCAATCTACAGCCGGAAACGGTTATTCATCCATTATGTAGACACCAAGGGGGAGCACACAGAGCGCTGGATCACTCCCAAACAAGTGATGGGATTATCGGATTATGTTTATCTGAAAGCACATTGCCATTTGCGTAATGACGAGAGAAATTTTCGCCTGGATCGAATCGTGGAAATACGGGTGGAAGTGGAAAGTAGTTAATATTATTGCGAGCAGGTCTGCTGGTTGAGTAGCCCCGCATGATTTTCCCCCGGCACCGAACCACCGGGGCGGTGTGCGGGGCGTATCGAAACCAGCCCAATTGCATCAAAATTCGGATACAAGTGGAGGAGAAGCCATGTTCGAATTCACCGAAAACGATTTAAATTACAACAAGCACCGACAATTGAGTCCCAACCAAAAGCAATGGCTGAACTCTATGGCGGGCTACAGCCGCAAATATTCGTGGCGGACAGCTATTTTTATGACCGTCTTTACGATCTTCGGCTTATGTTTGATTTTTGCGATGTTTCTAGCGAACGAACGTTCACGCCTCGCCTTGTTCTCCAGCCCAATCAATTTAGTGATCTTGATCGCGGTGATTCCACTCGTGATGATGATCCTTGGGCTGGCAATCTTCGTCAATTATCGCAATGCGACCAAGTTAGAGAACGCGGTTGTTTCTTCCGCATCGGGACTGGTCCGTTTTGACACAAGTTATTCCAGTGAAAGTGGAATGACGAGTTATTACGTTTTTGTCGGCGATAAAAGATTTACATTTGGCGACGATATGAAAACTGTCTTCAAAGAGGGCGAGAGATACAATTTCTATTACTGCAAGGCGGGGATCTATGAGATGGTGATGTCGTATGAAAAAATGAACGTTATGTAGAGACGGGCGCCCTCATCAGGGTGCTTCGCGAGCTGCCCGTCCCTACCACGTACGGTACAATCGGGGGAATATGAAAGAATTCATCTATTCCCGCAATGCAGTTTATGAGGCTTTGCGCGCCAAACGCAGACCGATATTCAAAATCCAGGTTTCTGAGGGCGCGCAGGAAAAAGGTCGACTGGCGGAAATTCTCCGCATGGCGAAGGAACTTAAGATCCCCGTGGAGAGAGTCCAGCGCGGACGGTTGGATAAGGTTCATGAGAATCATCAAGGTGTGATCGCTGAAGTCGGAGAATACGCATACAGCGACATCCTTGAGATGCTGGATTATGCACGCTCCAAAGACGAACAACCTTTTATCCTTTTGCTCGACTCGTTGAACGACCCGCAAAACTTTGGCACACTTCTTCGCACGGCAGAAGCGGTCGGTGTGCATGGTGTAGTGATCCCGCTGGCACATACTGTAGAGGTCACGCCGGCCGTAGTCAATGCGTCATCGGGGGCGAGCGAGCATCTGCGTGTGGCGCGGTCGAATCTGGCGCAGGCGATTGACGGATTGAAACAAGAAAATGTTTGGATCGTGGGACTCGATCAAAACGGTGAAACGATCGGGGCGCAGACGCAGCGTCATTTAACGGGAAGTGTTGGTCTGGTCGTTGGGAGCGAGGGCGAAGGCGTCCGTCAACTGACGCGCGCCAAGTGTGACATCATCCTGCAACTGCCGATGCGCGGTCAAATCGAATCGCTCAATGCCGCGGTGGCGGGGTCGGTCGCGTTATATTTGGCGTATCTGGCGAGGCTCGGTGGTTGAGCGCAAGCAGTCGAAACCACCTATTTAATTCAAGATCTAAATTGCTTTTGTAGCCTGTTGGTTTCGATATGGGCTTCGCCCTACTCAACCAACGTTTTTAGGAGAGATAATGGTTCAAGCAGCGTATCATTTTCCGCGCGGATTTTTATGGGGGACGGCGACCGCCGCGCATCAAGTGGAAGGCAACAACACGAACAATCAGTGGTGGCTGTGGGAACAGAACGGTCATACGAAGGGGACATCTGGTCTGGCTGCCGATTGGTGGGGCGGGCGCTGGAAGGAAGACCTCGACCGCGCTGCCGAAGCGGGACAGAACGCACATCGCTTCAGCGTGGAATGGAGTCGCATCCAGCCGACTCCCGATGCGTGGGATGAAGATGCCCTCGAGCGCTACCGCAATATATTGCGCGGCATGCGCGACCGCGGACTG
>WNFY01006342.1_pt1 | contig 10541 bp, 8 predicted proteins | sample 5400091 | NCBI WGS metagenome assembly WNFY01 (sample SAMN13153364, study PRJNA577476) | soil metagenome | isolation source: 60 cm soil or saprolite under grassland replicate 1 | place: USA:California | collected 2016-06-15
TTCTAGGCAACTTCGATCCGGTTACGGTTCTACTTGGGATCGAATCGAGCAAGGTAACAGGAAAGCTCATCCCATACCCGCTGAATAAAGAGGGCACGACAGGGTACGTGATTCCATGCGTAGAACTGTGCCATTGCGGTCCAATTCCAACGACAGCTGTGATTTCTTATCTGCTGGTTTGCCCTATCGATTATTCTCGGTTCATGAAGCTTGACAGACTCGACGAAGCAACTCTATCGCGGATCGAAAAGGAGTTTGATGCAGTCGTGAGGCTCGAGCGCCAGAGAGTGGATGCACTTCATAAACAGTGAATGGACGAGTTACGCCGAATGGTAATGCGTACGGCTGAGCGCCGAGGTCCGCGTTAAACATTTTCAACCGATTCACGAACGTGCCGAATCAAGTGTACGAGAGTTGCCGTCGGTTCATGCGCACCAGGCAGCCGGACGTTCTCGATGATCTTTGGGAGATCACGTTTATTCACGTACCGACTTCGCGCGTGTTGAAACGAGCCCGGTTTCATCTCCGGGCCGATGATGCGACACACAATTGGATTCGCGGCCATCCAACTTTTAGTCGCGGCTGCTGGCCAGTTGGCTTGTTCCTCCTCCACGATTGGATGTGGGAAAAGAAATTCATCGATGTAGAGGGGGAGAGAAATTATTGACGGCGGCATGATCGATCCGAACGTGTTGACGAATTACAATCGGGGCGGGATCACTTCGACGCGGGCGAAGCTACGAGTTTTTGAAAGCGCGGATCATTCCGGAGGGGATCGAACATTGGATCCAGCCGGAGCAGCGCGGGATTGAGCGGGCCGCCAGGGAAAGCGCTGGCGTACGGGATCGAGAGTAGTTTCTGTAAAGCGGCAATGGCGCGGTCGGGCTCTCCCACCTGTGCTGCCACCCGGGCGAGCATCTCGAGCGACGAAGGACCAGTCAAAGCGTCTTTCTCGATCGGATTCGCGGCCATGGCCCGCTCCGCCAGAGCCAACGCGGCGGCTTTGTCACCGAGACCCATATTGACGAGCGCCACATCTCCAATGAGATAGGAATTTTCCGGCTGTTCTTTAAGGAAAGGTTCCAGTTCGCCGCGCGCTTGTTGCCAACTTGCTTGGGCGGCGGAACGGTCGCCGGCGACTTCCTGTGCCCAGCCTAAAAAAAAGCGCAGCTCGCCATTGATATAGCCTAACGTTGGTTCAGGATTAGCTAATATTTCCTTGAGTCGAACGATGATTGGCGCGGTGTGGCGCTCCAGGATCACTTGGTAAACCTGCGTCTCCAAGACGTACGGGTTGTCGGCGGACGTGCGGAGCGGAGCGAGTAGAGGTGCCGCACGCGCAAGATTGCCCTGAGCTTGTGCAATAGCTGCCTTTTGCGAGAGAGTGTCGGGGTTATCCGGTATAATGTTTAGAATCTGATCAAGCTTTCGCAGTGCTTCGGGCAAACGACGACGGTTAACATAGGTAGCCGCGTGCTGGGTGAGTAGGTGAAGATTGCGCGGGTCGAGCCGCTCGGCTTCTTGGAAGTACGACTCGCTTTGGTCCCACTGGCCTCGCCTCCGCTCTAAATAGGCCAGCGATTCAAGAGTCCGGCTGCTATTGGGCAGGAGCTGCCGTGCCTGCTCAAAGTAACGCACCCCAGTGTCGTAATCCTTCAGACACGCGTAGTAGTACTGACCTTTGGCCAATATGGCCTCCCCAAGATTGGGCTGAAGCTTGAGGGCCGTTTCGGCTGCGTGCCGGGCCTCGTCGCAGAGAGCGAGTGTTGGTTGGAGACTTTGTGTAAGGTAGTTGCGTGAATCAACGTATGACAGCAGCGCCCAACCAAGGGCAAACTTAGGGTCCAAGCGCACCGCTTCTCTAAGATATTTTTGCGCAGCGACGGCAATGGCGGGTGTGTCGACGGTCTTCAGTGTATAAGCCAGCCCACGCAGGTAGGCATCATAAGCTTCAGGATTGTCCGTCGGTTTGGCGGCGATCACTTGCTCTTCCCGGCCCGTGAGTTTTGCGCGTAATTGGTCGGCGATGGCTTTAGCCACCTCACTCTCGACCGAAAAGATGTCGGTCAGTTTGCGATCAAACGTATCGGCCCAAAGATGAGAGTCGGTGGCTGCTTTAATGAGCTGCACGTTCACACGCACAGCGTCGCCATTCTTTTGCACGCTTCCTTCCAGGATATGCGCGACGCCAAGTTGCTTTGCAATTTCGGTCAGGTTCTCAGGCGCGCTTTGGTAATGCTGCGTCGATGTGCGCGAGATGACTTTCAGATCGGCGATCTTCGATAAGCGCGTCAGAATCTCGTCCTGGATTCCCTCGGCAAAATAGGCGTTGGCTTTTTCTTCGCTCCGGTTCTCGAACGGTAAAACAGCGATCGATTTTTCGGGAATCGCCGCCGCTTGCGATACCGGTTTGGCTTCCCGCTTCAACACTCCGAAGTACAAGCCAGCAAGCATGAGAACGGAGAGCGCTGCGATGCCACCGACAAGCAGTGCTTTCCTTTTCAAGCTCTTGTCGGGGACTCTTCTTATTCTTGTCAGTCCTGGGGCAAGCTGGAGCCGTTGTGCAACCTCAACTGCCGACTGCGGACGCCGCGACGGATCCTTTGCCAGACAAGCCGCGACCGTATCTTCCCAAACCTGCGGAACTAACGCCGGCTCGATGTCCAATTCTTTCCGCCGTTCCGTCATCAAAGGAGCGACTCGTTCACAAATCTGGCGATCGATGTTGCCGGAATAGAACGGCGGCTTGCTGGTGAGCAATTCGTAGATTGTCGCGCCTAACGAGTAGATGTCGTCGAAATGTGTACTGCGATCGCCACTCAGTTGCTGCGGACTCATGTAAATGAGGGTCCCGCTGCGGCCCTGCTCCGAGGTTAATCGAGTCGCTGGATCAGCGAGACTGCGCGCGATCCCAAAATCAGTGATTTTCAGATCGCCGCGTTGGTTCACCATCAGGTTTGCGGGCTTCAAATCACGATGAATCACCCTCGCGCGATTGTGCGCATAATCGAGGGCGTCACAGAGCTGAGCGATCCAGCCGGTGATCTCATGCGGTTCAAAGACCCTCTGCTCTTTCGCGGCTCGCAAGTTGGATAGCGTTTCGCCATCGACATACTCCATCGAAATGCAGCCGGACCGTTCGTCGTGTACGAAGTCGTGAATCCGAACGATATGCGGATGAGTCAATTCGAGACAGCGCTTTGTCTCACGCCTGAGCTGATCAAACAGCGAACGATCTTGAATCATCAGGTCGGGAAGAAATTTCAGCGCGACATCGCGCTCCAGTTCTTCGTCGCGCGCGAGCCAGACAATCCCCATCCCACCTCGCCCAAGCACCTTGACCAGCGTGTAGCGGCCAAAGACTTTTTGTCCGCTGGCGAACTCACGCGACGTCGCGTCTGCGACACCGCCTGCACGTTCGTTAGTCACCTTGACAGAGTATACAACATAAAGACGGGAAGGAAGTTTAAAGCTGGAGGGCGGAGCCTCTGCAACGCCTCTTCGAATCCGCGGGCTCGCAGGAGCTCGCCTCTCCATCGCAGACACTTTGCGTCCACGATGGCTTTTTGGTAGAACGTTTCTGCGTGAAGGCGTCCCAAGAGGAAGGTGTGTGGCTGGAGGCGGCCGATGGCAAACGCCATCCGATCCAGGGCAGTTGTTCGCTTGGACGAACCGCTACGAACACAATCGTGTTGGAATCGCCGAAAGTGTCGCGCCGACACGCACTCATTCATGTACAAAATATCGGCGAACTTTGGCTGATCGATCTTGGCAGCAGCAACGGAACGTTTTTGAACAAGCGACGGATTCATCGCCCGGTTCGACTGAGCGACGACGATCAAGTCACAATCGGAGATCAGATTTTCAAGTTTCGTCAGCCGCTCGCGATTTCAGACGAATACAAAAGCGTCGTGACGCAGCAAACGTTGCGGGAAATCGAGAACATACCTTGCTGGCTTCTCGTCGCGGACATTCGCGGTTTCACGCCGCTCAGCCGCAGCCTGCAGAGCGAGGACTTGGACGTTCTTCTTGGAGCGTGGATTCTGGCTTGCCAGGAAGTTATCGAGAATCAACACGGCTCTGTTAACAAATATCTAGGCGATGGTTTTCTTGCCTATTGGCCCGACGTCGCGACGACTCCGGAAGAAATCATGGCAGTGATCTCCGCCTTAAAAGAATTCCAGCAGAAAGGCGGGCCCGACTTCCGCTTCGTCGTGCACTTCGGACCAGTTGCGATCGGTGGCATAGCATCCATGGGCGAGGAAAGCTTGATGGGAAGCGAAGTGAATTTGACCTTCCGCCTGGAAAAACTGGCAGGCTCGTTGGGCGAATCTTGCGGATTGAGCGAAACGGCGCGCACGAGGCTGGGAGAGCTCGTTGCGGCGCGTTCGCTTGGCGAATTCGAATTGAAAGGTTTTGAGGGAAAACGCGCCTTTTTCGCTTTTTGAACTTTGATTGCGGCATCAAAGGCTTCCCCTCGTCCCGCATCGCGGGATTCGTGGTCACTCTATTAAGGCGGAGCAACCACGGTTATCTTTTTCGCGGATCGCGGCCCGTTACTGCGAGAGTTGCTCCGGAAAAACTGCACGGACTCGTTTACGATGCCTGAGGAAAAGAACTCCGGAATCGACGCCGAAAGCAGCAAGATTCAATACAATCATGACGAGCGCGAAGAGATACATTCCCATTGTCAATCCGATGGCGATATGCATCCCCAAAATGCCAACCAGCCAAACGAGCCGGGTCTTTTTCATCCAAATAAAAATTACGTAACCAACTTCGAGCAGGCAGATTGAAATTCCGACGACAGGCAGAACGTATTTGAATCGAATAAGAATATCCGGTGAAATGATGTTGAAAGGGGGTCGTGTCAGGGCTCGCCAGAGATTTGATCCATCCCACCAGCCGCTGCCCAGGCATTTCGCCAGGCCTCCGGTAAAGTAAACGATGCACATGTGCAATTGTAAGACGCGCTGCCAAAAGCCTAAAAGTTGTGGATCCTTCGGTTCTGTTTTTACCAGCCACTGATCAAGCGAGGACCGATCTGGCAGTGGCGACAACATCAAATAAAAAAGTCCCATGGTCATAAAGTTATCGGCGCCGTAGGCTAGCAATCCTCCGCTTTCAGCCGCGCAAAGGTGAAGAAACCAGGCAATGATGGCTGCCGGGCGGCAGAAAAGTCCTAGCAACAAAAAACATCCCGCACAAAGCAAGCCAGCCCAGGCAACAGAAAGCACCATTTCCTCGCCGACACCGATGTGACCGCCAAGAGCAACAAGCCAGCCAAGTTTCGGAATGAAAGGACTATCCAACGAAGTAATGGCCTCTCCCAATTCACGGCTGACAAGACCCTTGGCAGTCCCGGCGAACAAATAGTGCCAGTCATTCTTTAAGAACAGCGTATAGACGGCAAGTTGCAGACCCAGGCCGATACGCAAAACGGTAAGCCACCTGTCGGTTTCCAGCGGAAACAAAAAACCCATCAAATCGTTGCCCCATGCTCGCAGCCGTTTCATTGGGGCGTTGACTGGTTTTCTTCGTTACGAAGGCTGAAATCGTAGCTGAACAGTGGTTGAAACGATTCTCTTTTCCCATGTTCAAAGTCACTGATGTTCGGCGGATTAACCGAGCCGAAAATGGCCCGAATCTTTTTCACATCAGGGTGCTCCTGCCAGACGGAGAGCACGAGCAATTTGACCGTCACTTCCCGCAAAGGTTCGTAAAGCGGGTCCGCCAGCCTGTCTAACAAACTGTCCAGACGGAGGGCGGCGGCTCCGCCCCGCACATGCGGCACATCATATTCCATGCGGCCATCCTCGTGATATAGTTCCAAGGTTAACTTGTGGTAACCGGGTATATTCGGCGCAAAAAAGCCGTATCCCGCCTGGCTGCCGGCAGCGTGCAAATAAGTGGCTATACCCAGCCGCCAGGGATTCGACGCAGCGAGGTCCTTGCCCAACACCGATGCCAGAACTACTTCGCAACTGCGCGCGCACGTATTGACCGCAGACGGCAATATGGTTGCGTCCGTCGCAACGAGGGCGAATATCCCGCGAAGGCAAATTACCGTTATAAGGAAGAAGTGGACCCCGGCCCAAGCCGCGTAAATGCGCTTAGAGGTCATCTCATCTCAAATAAATTAAGTGCGCACGTTAAACAACCAAAAGCGACGCGAGGATACGCGCGCCTGCCTGTGCCGAGGCTTCGGCAGGCTGGCACTCGGAAAGTCCCGCGATTTCGGGGACGAAACAGAATGCCCGTCTCGTACGCATTTCGCACGAAGTTCTGTTGGAGTGCTATGCCTCGCGCCGCTGCCAGAGCGCTATGGCGCGCAGGAGGCTTCGCGTCGCTTTATCTGCAGGCCCGTCGAAACACCAAACACCCAACGCCGAACTTTGCCGAACTTTGTGCATTCGGCGATCAGCGATGGGCGATGCGAGTTTTCTTCGACCGAGCGACTGGAGCGACAGCCTCGGCGAGACTCTGCTCCGATGCGACGTCGGAGGAACACGTGCTCCCGAATGCTTTCGGGGCTTGGCGTTTTTCTTTTTAAGCGAGTCTCACCGAAAGGTGGATCGGTTTCTTCGAAGACGATCATGATCGCCGAAGGCGGGAATATCCGGCAGCTGCATTACACAAGATAGCCAGTCCCTAAAATTTCCGGGACTGGCGCATTGATCGTTGCCTAAGCGATCGGCTAAAGCGCCGCTGCGACTAATTTCAAATTCTCAGTCAGCGCCTTGCTCTCGCCGGTCATTGCCGGGACCCTCTCCACGAATCGCAGGCAATCCGGGAGGTCGGGGCCGGAGTCTGCGTAAAATAGTGTCGCTTTATCAGTTTGAATACTCTTCAGGGAGCGAACCATACTATTTCGGTTATGAGTGGGGGTATGCATCGCAAGGGCGCTAACCTCAACAACTGCTGCTACCACGAGCACTGCCGCGAGAAAACGTTTAGCGCTTTCCCCTTTGTTCTTTTTCATAACTTGCTCGCTTAAGGGGTGATGCCCGGATTGTCAAGAAGAAAAATAAGAAAATTATTTTCGAACATTCGGCAACTGTTGGTCAACTGTCAGGAAGTGCATCGGCCCTCGCAGGCCGTTCGCGGCGCGATTCGCATCGGTTTAGAAGCACGCGGCAACGCCTGCGCTCCTTCACTTCGGCGCAAGCGAAGCGATGATCCCATTAAAGCGCGGATCGGCGCGCAGCGGATCCCAAATGGGATTGAGACGCAAATGGCCGTAGCTCAGAACGCTCCCCGGCAGCTTCGCCGCCTCATTCAATCGTTCGATTGCGCGATCCTTGTCGCCGGTCCACGCATAAATGACGGCCAGGTACTCGATCAACAGCGGGCCCTCGATGGCGCTTTTGCTAACGGGCATCAGTTCGACTGCCAGTTGGCCTTCGCGAATTGCGTCCTGCTTGTTTCCCAGAACGGCATCAACCACACCGAGCGCGCAGAGAGCTTCTGGATAGTTAGGTTGGTTGCGCACAGTTTGCTCAAGTTCTTCTCGCGCGCGGATGAACGCGGTGCGAGCTGCGGGCTCATCGCCGCGAAGCTGGGCGACACGCCCCTCGCACCAACTGTTAGGGAATGGAACGTTTTCGTCGTAGCACCCGCCGGTCGGCATGGCGGCCAGGGCGCGCTCGGCCGCCGCCGGATCGCGCTCGCGTAAGGCAAGGCCAAGCCATTGGTCAACGAGAACAGGTGCCGCATTTGGATCCTCGGCCAGGATCGTCTCAATTGTCGTATGCAGCGGTTTTGGATTTGCGCCAGACTCGAGATCAACCCAGCCGCGCCTTACCCGGCTGGGAATGTCTTTCGGAGCTATGGCCAGGACGCGATCCAGAATGGCCGCCATCTCTTTGTAGCGGCGCAAAGCTTCGTACGTAAGAGAGATTTGCTGGAGTATGGAAAAATTGCGTGGGTCCAACGCTAGCGCGCGGTTCATTTCCTCCAAGGATTTGTCCCAGAGACCCTGGCGCCGATCAATGTAACCGGCCATAAGAGCAATTTGGGATTCGTTTGGCAGCGTGGTGCGGGCAGCATCCAGTTCCACCCGGGCTCGGTCGTAATCCTGATACGCCCAATAAAGATGCTGAGCGAGGGCCAGATGCGTTTGTCCGGAGTCGGGGCGCAGGCGGCGGACCGATTGCATGACCGTTTCGGACAGTTTAAGGCGCGCCTCTGTATGATCGAAGCCAAGGAAATACATCCGGTCATGCGCTCCCGCGAGCTGGCAATAAGCATCAAAAAACAAAGGGTCGCGCGCGATGGCCTGGTCAAGCAGTTGCACGGCCTGCAACAAATCTTCTTTTCCCCGGGTGCTAAACGCAATGCCATTGACGAGGCCTTTGGCCCGCGAGTACCGATCGTAGGCGACAAGGTCCGTCGTCGGCGGCTCCTTGATGGCAGCTTCCTCGACAGCTGAGACCCTGGCATGGAGCTGCGCTGCGACTTTTTGCGTGATCCCGCTCTGGACGCTGAACAGCTCGCTTACGTCGCATTCGTACCTTTCAGCCCAAACGCGGGTGTCAGTGCGCGCATCGACCAACTGAACATCTAAAAAGATTTTGCCAGCGTCCCTGCGGACGCTCCCCTCCAGCACATGAGAGACGTTCAGGGCCTGCGCGATTTGGTGCGCACTGTGCGCGCCGCGATATGGCAAGACGCTGGTGCGGCCGATGACCTTGAGGTCAGCCACCCTCGCCAGCTTGGTCAAAATGCCGTCCTGGACACTATCGGCAAAAAACGTGCTCTCGTCTTCTGTGCTGAGATTTTCAAAGGGCAACACGGCAATTCCCGATGCGACTGGCGGCGCGGCAAATTGGCCTTTCCAAATCAGTGCGCCCACCGCTGTTCCCAGTATGAGCAAGAGCGCTGCCATTCCCGCAACAACGGGATTGCGTCGCGACCAGCGCCAGACGCGCGCCGGCGGCGAGACAGGACGCGCGATGATGTGGCGACCCTCGAGCCAGCGTTCAAGGTCTTCGGCCAGATCGCCGGCTGAGAGATAGCGCGTCTTTGGTTCGCGCTCCAGGCATTTTGCGCAGATGGTTTCCAGATCGCGGTCGAGCGTTGGCTCGAGAGAGCGCAGTTTCGGCGCGGGCTTTGTCGCAGCTTGTTGAATAACAGCAAGCGCGTGCTCGCCCAGAAATGGTGGCCGGCCGGTGAAAAGGTTAAACAAGATCGCGCCGAGACTGTAAACGTCCGACGCTGGTGTGAGTTTCGCAACCGATCCGTTTGCTTGTTCGGGCGCGATATAACCGGGTGTACCAAAAATCGTCAGTGTGTGCGTAAGGTCACTCGGGGTGTCGAGCCATGTGGCCAATCCGAAATCGCTCACCAACGGTTCGCCGTGCCCGTCGAGCAAAATGTTTCCCGGTTTTAGATCACGATGGAGAATGCCTTGAACGTGGGCGTATTGGACGGCGCGCGCGACCTTTGCCATTAGTGCCACGCTTCGGCGCGGTTCGTTACGCAGAGCCGGCGCCGCGTCCAACAGACTGCCGCCGGAGGCAAATTTCATGCTGAAGGAGGGAAGGCCGTCCTCGTTCTCGCCGACTTCATAAATGGGCAGAATGTTGGGATGATCGAGCCTCGCTGCAGCTTCGGCTTCACGGCGGAAGCGGACCAGCGTCTCCTGCGAATCGGCGTGATAACTCAAAATGCGCTTCACCGCGACGATGCGGCGCGAGTGCCGTTGCCGGGCGCGATAAATGACGCCCATGCCGCCGCGCCCGATCTCTTCAAGAATTTGATAATTGCCCAGCCGCCAATCGGCGTCGGGGACATCGATTCCAGCGAGTGCGTCCTCGAGCGCTTCGTGGTTGCAAGTATCAGCGCCCAGACCTTGATGCAGCAGACAGGTCAAACAGAGACCGCGCCCAACCCGCGATGTCGATCCACATTCTGAACACGGGACCGCTTCTTTCGGGAGCCGCACCGAACTAGAAGGGCCGTTCATGGGTGGTATTGAAAAAATGTTGCAACGTTACAAAGAGGAAGATTGTTCGCGCGGAACCATCTGAACCATGAATTGTGAATCGTCAATCGTGAATTGTGAATCGTCAACAACTAAATCCGTTAAATTGTTAAATCACTTCGCGGCAGTCAACGCCGAACATAGATACCGGAGTTCCTCTTCGATCTCACTGGGTTTCTCGACGGTTCGGGCAACTTCTTCGCGAAGCAGCGCGCGATAGCGTTCGCGCAACCGGTGCGTGAGGCTTTTCAGCGCCATTTCCGACAGGCCGAGCGTCTTTGAGAATTTGGCGTAGCTAACATCTTCTCGCTCCCCCGTGAGACAAACGCTCAAGACATCAAACACACGCCGCCGGCCGCGCTTTTCGCATTCATCGCCCAATTGCCGCAACGCGCGCTCGACCACCGTTGCCGCCCAGCGCACATCAAAAATCCGTTCTGGCGACCAGCTCTCCGAATCCTTGGTTGGAATCGAGAACCGCGATGGCGCCTCCGCCATCCAATCGTCCCAGGAAACAAATTGCACGTCGCCACCGCGTTTCCGTGTCTGACGCTTC
>WNFY01026877.1_pt1 | contig 10540 bp, 13 predicted proteins | sample 5400091 | NCBI WGS metagenome assembly WNFY01 (sample SAMN13153364, study PRJNA577476) | soil metagenome | isolation source: 60 cm soil or saprolite under grassland replicate 1 | place: USA:California | collected 2016-06-15
GCCGAGCGCGCTGATCACTCCTGCTGTCACGCTAGCCTGGAATCCGAGTGGATTGCCGATTGCAATCGCGATTTGCCCAACGCGCAAACTTTCCGAATCGGCCAGACGCACATGAACAAGATGGGGCGCATCGATCCGAGTCACCGCGAGATCCGTTTCGGGATCATCCCCGATGAGCTGTGCCGGATAATCGCGGCCGTCCGAAAGATTAACGACAATTCGGGTAGCGCCGTGGACGACATGGCTGTTCGTCAAAATAAAGCCGTCAGGCGTAATCACAAATCCCGAGCCGCTTCCACCGATCTGGCGCTGGTGGCTTTTGCTTCGCTGTTGGATCTCGATGTTCGCGACCGCGGGCGCGACTCGATCGACTGCACTCACGACCGTCCGCGAATACTCGTCGAACAATGAATAGTCGCTTGGAATATCGTTGTTGCCTGCAAAACCAGAGCCAGTTCGCGGCTGCGGATCGTTCAACAAGCGCATCGGACCGGGCTCATCCACCTCTGTCACGATAAAATTTCTCTTCATAGCTTATCAAAAGATCGACAGGTGCTCGCTTGTCGTCAACTACGGTGGCTTCATTCTATACAGTATGTTTGGATGGCCACTCTCTTGTTGCGCGCGTCGTTCGAATGTTTTAAAAGGAATACGGGATGAAGAAAACCACCAAACAAAATCGCGCGGTAAAATCCGCGCAGCCATCGGGCATCAACGTCGGCGGCAAACGCAAACTCGCTTACATATCGGGTTCGCGTTACACGCTCGGCGCGCCTACATCGGAACGGACGGGGCTCGACCTGAACGTCACGCTCATCGGCGCGACGCCTAACGCTAAACTCGCAGTCGTCCGCGACGACAACGGCAAAACGGCGAACGTCAAATTCGCCAATATCGGAGTTCCCGTCGGCGCCGACGGTGTGCTCGGCACCGTCAAAAATTGGGCACGGGTCTCCTCCAGCGGCTCGGTCATGGATGCGCAGTGTCCGTCGCGGCTCGTGCTTGACCGCATCGCAGACAAATGGACTGCGCTGATCATCCAGGTGCTGGCTAACGGCACAAAGCGTTATGCCGGGCTTCAGCGCGAGATCGGCGGGATTTCGCAAAAAATGCTAACCCAAACTCTGCGCAGCCTTGAGCGCGACGGTTTGGTGCAACGCAAGGTGCATCCGGTCGTGCCGCCCAAAGTTGAATACTCTCTCACAAAGCTAGGACGGACTTTGATCGAGCCGCTGCACGCGCTTTGTCGTTGGTCGGAAAAACATTTGGCCGAACTTCAGGCAAATCGCATCCGAGCAAAGGCGAACGCTACGGAGTGACGGAGCACCGGCCCTCGTACTACGTCCGCTGAACCGCCGCTCAGACCAACCACTCGCACCAAAAAAACAGGTCAACATCGTCGGACAGTTCGATAAAGAACCAAAGCAGTGAGAAGCCATATCGTCCCGGCCATTCTCTGGCTGGACCCCCCAGTTCCTTCGCACAAGCCCGCAGTTCATCCTTGAAAAACTTCGCCACATGGCTGCGCACCTTGTCAGTTGAAGCTTTTCTTTGCCTGCGCTGTTGTTGTAATCAGCTCTAAGTCGTCCACTTGGTTTGTTCGGGTCGGCGTCCAGGAAATGGAGAATGGAGCGTCGCAGTTCAGTCGGACTTCTCTCCAGATCATCGAAGAAATAAAGGTGAAACAGATCTGGATGAACATAGCGCCTCCATCGCGCGACGCTCTCGCTGGGATACGAGCGTGAGGACACATCTGGACTCTGCAAAGTGCGAATTACTTCGTCGATATCAGTCACGTCAAATCGGCTAATATTTCCGAGGCGTACTGCCATGGACAACTGCGACCAGGCTCTTTCCACCGGATCTCGGGCCAGAAAAATCACCTTTAAGTTTCGGAAATAACCAACGACTCGCTCGATGATCTCGTCGCTCAGTGTCGAATAGCCTGGCGAAATGTCACCAGAAAGGAGCGACCCCTTGTGCATGAACAACCGCCCATAGTTCGCCAGGTCGATATAAGGTCGGGCGCTCAAGCGTTTCATGCTCTCCAAAAAGCAAACGTCCCGCTCGTCTTTCTGGCGCGGAGGAAATAATCGTTTGTTCCTGCTCAAATTATCGAAGTAATGGATTTCCTTTATCGGAGGCATCCAGAAATCGGGATGTAGTGCGAGTTGGAAATAAAGCCACGACGTTCCACCTCTCTGGGATCCTACACACAAGAAATCGGGCTGTGCCTCGCCCGCAGAACATCGGTTCTCATCTTTCTCACCGTCGCCGCTGACGCGAACTTTAAATGGCCAGACCAAGCGCACCATGGCATTATTTTCTATCCTGGCTCCAAAAGCAATGACCGGAGCAAGTTATGTCGCACGCATTCCACGGCGATGGACGATTCGCTGTTTTCGCGTAACCGGCTTTGGCGAAACGTTTGACTGGTTAGCAATGTCTCCGGGGCCGCGCGGCGCGCACAAATCGTCACCTGCGTAGCGTGGTTCTGCTTGTTACGCACAGCGAAATCGCGTCAGTTCGCTCGGGCTTAGACGAGCCAGTCGCACCAAAGAAGCAGATCATCGTCGACGAGTCCGATGAAGAACCAGAGTAGTGAGAAGCCATATCGCCCCGGCCATTCTCTGGCTGGACCGCCCAGTTTCGTCGCACAGGCCTGTAGTTCATTCTTGAAAAACTGAGCCACCCGGGATCGCACTCTGTCGGTCAGTCGAGACTTTTGCCTGCCTGCGTCACGGTTGTCATCGGCCCTGATTCGTCCGCTCGGCTTATCCGGATCGGCGCCCAGGAAAGAAAAAATAGCGCGCCGCAGCTCAGTGGGATTCCTCTCCAGATCATCAAAAAAATAGAGGCGAAACAGATCCGGATGAACATAGCGCCTCCATCGAGCGACGATCTTGCTGGGATAAGAGAGCGAGAGGACAGATGGTTGCAGCAACCTCTGAATCACTGCGTCAGGATCAGTGGGGTCAAATCGACTAATCTTTCCGAGACGCACGCCCATAAACAACTGCGACCAGGCTCGTTCAACTGGATCACGGGCCAGAAAGATCACCTTCAGGCTTGGGAAATAACTGACGATTTGCTCAATGATCTCATCATTCAGCATCGAATAGGTTGGCGTGATGTCGCCAGAAAGTCGCGATCCTTTGTGCGCGAACAAGCGCGCATAATTCTCCATGTCGATATAGGGCCGGGCACTCAGGCGACTTACGCTCTCCAGAAAGCAAACGTCGCGCTCGTCTCTGCAGCGCGGAGGGTTTGCTCGCTTAGCCTTGGTTAGTTTATTAAAATAATGCAGTTCCTTCAGGGGAGGCATCCAGAAATCGCCATGTGGCTCGCATTGCCGATAGAGCCACGACGTCCCAGCTTTCTGAGCTCCCACACACAAGAAATCGGGCCGTGCGTTGCCCCTTGGCGAGCGATCTGCTTCTTCATCGCGGCCGCTGCCGACGTGAGCTTTAAATGGCCAGGCCAAACGCATCTTTGCTTTATTTTCTCATCGGTGCCCGAAAAGCAAGGACAGAAAGGAAATAAGTCGTTCGTTGACTAGCGACCGGATTTGATTCCCCGTTTGCAACCTTCGTGTCGGCCTCCGGACGCTGTAAATTGTTTTGCATTGCAGGACTGTATCGGCCTATTCTAGAAGACTGTCGGTTCCGGTAGCTAAATCTTTGCACATATGGACGTCAGTGGCACCATCCGCGCGATTCTGAATCGCAAAAGCGGGGAAATCTTTTCGATCTCGCCCGACGCCACGGTTTTTCAAGCGATCGAAATGATGGATAAGAAAAACGTTGGCGCGCTGCTGGTAATGGAAGGAGACCGATTGATAGGGATCATTTCTGAACGCGATTATACCCGCAAAGTTATCTTGCGCGGCAGGCGCTCTCGCGAAACGAAAGTCGCCGAGATCATGTCAACCAACGTGACCGTCACCCATCCACGTGAGTCAATCGAAAAATGTTTGCGTCTCATGACCGACAAACGCATCCGTCACTTACCCGTGCTTGATGGCGACAAGCTTGTTGGCGTGATTTCCATCGGCGATTTGGTGAAATGGACGCTCTCCTGTCAAAGCGCCGCGATCGCGCACCTGGAGAACTATATCCACGGCGGCTACACCGGATGAGTTCGTAGGGCGTTCGCCGCGGCGAACGCCTATTTTGAGGGATGGCGTTTCACAGAAACGCCCTACAGCTTCCAAACTGTTTTCCCCTCGACGATCGTTCGCACCGCTCGTCCCCCCTGTCGATCCTGACCGTCCATTCCAAATCCGGATCGATCAGCGTTACATCGGCCGGGGCGCCGATTGAGAGCGTACCGGCATTAATCCTTAACAAACGCGCTGGCTCCACGGTGTACATCTTGATCAAACGGACGATGTCGATCTTGCGATGTTTGTGCACGAGCAGATCGAAAAATAAGCCGAGTTCTGTTTCCAATCCGATGATGCCGAACGGCGCGGCATCGAACTCGACTTCCTTTTCGAAATCAGCATGCGGCGCATGATCGGAACACAGGATCGATAGCGTTCCATCGGCGATCCCCTCCAGCAGCGCATCAACATCTGCTCGCGATCGCAGAGGTGGATTCATTTTGTAATTAGTATCGAAATTTTGAATCGCTTCGTCGGTCAATGCGATGTGATGCGGGCAAACTTCGCCGCTCACCTTGACCCCGCGCGATCGCGCTTCGCGAAGCAACCGGACACTCCCGGCAGTAGTCACGTGCTGGCAATGGATGTGATGATCACAAAGTTCCGCGAGCAAAATGTTGCGCATGATCATCGCTTGCTCGCCCGCCGCAGGCCAGCCCGGTAATCCGAGCAGCGTGCTCCAATAACCTTCGTGCACCACCCCGTTCCCGACCAGGTTATAGTCCTGGCAGTGATCGAGCACTGGCAAGCCAACCATGCGCGCATATTCGACGCCGCGCCGCATCACCTCGTGATTTTGAACACAATGACCGTCGTCAGTGATAGCAACAATGCCGGCCTGCGCGAGTGAGCCGATCGGCGAGAGTTCTTCGCCCGCGAGATTTTTTGAAATCGCCCCGGTCGGCAAAACATGCACGCACGCCACAGCCTCCGCGCGATCCTTGATCCACGCGATCGTGCTGGGATTATCCGCTGCTGGCGAAGTGTTCGGCATGCAAACAATTGTCGTAAACCCACCGGCTGCCGCGGCGCGCGCGCCGGACTCGATCGTTTCCTTGTGACCAAATCCGGGCTCGCGCAGATGCACGTGCATGTCGATCAAACCAGGGCAAACGATGAGATTGCCTGCATCGATCTCATCGAGTTGAGAGTTGAGAGTTGAGAGTTGAGAGACAGGCGCGACTTTTCCATCGACAATCAAAAGATCAGCCACCTCATCCCGCTTGTTTACCGGGTCAATCACGCGGCCGTTTCGAATGATCGTCGCGCTCATGTGGCGAGTCCTCCGCACAAATAAAGAACGGCCATGCGGACGGCGAGACCGTTGGTGACCTGGTCGAGAATCACACTTTGCACGCCGTCGGCGACGTCGCTGTCGATCTCGACACCGCGGTTGATTGGGCCGGGATGCATGATCAGGCAATCCGGCTTCAAAAGTTTCGCCCGTTCTTTCGTCAGGCCGAACAAGCGAATGTATTCGCCGATTCCAGGAAAATATTCTCGGCGCTGACGCTCGTGCTGGATTCGCAGGAGATTCACCACATCTGCGCTCGGAAGCACATCGTCAATCTTGTGGGAAACTCCGACACCCAGTTTTTCGAATTCGCGCGGCACAAGCGTGCTTGGTCCGACTAGCGTCACGCGCGCGCCGAGTTTAAGCAGGCCGAAGATATTCGAGCGCGCGACGCGACTAAACAAAATGTCGCCGATAATCGCAACGTGCAGCCCGGTAATTTTTTCCCTTTTCTCGCGAATCGTGTAAAGATCGAGAAGCGCTTGCGTCGGATGCTCGTGCGCGCCGTCGCCGGCATTGATCACGCTCGTTCTAAGCCGATTTGCCAAAAACTGTGGCGCGCCCGCAGAGCTGTGGCGGAGCACCAGAATATCGGCATGCAGTGCCTCGAGATTGCGCGCAGTGTCTTTGAGGGTTTCGCCTTTGGTCAGGCTGGAACTGGTTGCCGAGATATTGATCACGTCGGCACTCAACCGAAACGCGGCCAGTTCAAAAGAGGTGCGCGTCCGGGTACTCGGTTCGACGAAAAAGTTTACCAGCGTCTTACCGCGCAGCGCCGGGACCTTCTTGATCTCACGAGTTCCGACTTGCTTAAACGCGTCGGCGGTTTCCAGAATGAAATTGATTTCGTCAGGCGAAAGTTCACGCAGCCCGAGCATATCTTTACGGTTCCAGCGCGTGGTCATTGGGTTTGGGTAGCGCACGCGTCTCGCATGCTGGCGAGCGCGTCCTCGCGATCGCCGACTTTTCTTGGAATTTCGCAACACAGGGAGTGCCCATGCCGAAGCAAAGACCGTTTCGGCGCGACGCCGAAACCAGCACGCGAGACGCGTGCGCTACCCAGAATTGCTGTGTGCGCGTTCATGCTTTCTCCAAGTGCACCGCATCGGGCATGCGGTCGGTTTCCATGAGTTGCACCCGGACCTTTTCATTTGCCGCGGTCGGCAAATTCTTTCCGACGTAATCAGGGCGAATTGGCAGCTCGCGATGACCGCGATCAACCAAGGCGGCGAGTTGGATCCGGGCGGGTCGTCCAAATGAATTGATTGCGTCCATGGCCGCGCGGATGGTGCGCCCGGTAAAGAGAACATCATCCACGATGACGACCGTGCGCCCTTCCAGTGGCAGCGGAAGTTTGGAAGCGCGCACGACCGGCAGGTCCGGCCGCGTTCCTACGTCGTCGCGATGCATTGCTACGTCGATGACGCCAGTCTCGATGTCGATCTTTTCGATTTCGTGGATAAATGCGGCGATGCGTCGCGCAATCTCCACCCCGCGCGATGGAATTCCCGCGATGACGATCTTTTCAAGCTGCGGGTTGCGCTCGATGATTTCGTGCGCGATCCGGCGAAGCGCCCGATGAATCGCTTCCCCGTCCATGATCGGGACGGCAGCAGATGAATTCTGTTTTTCCTTGTTCATGCGCTTCCTTTGCGACCTCGCAGGATCGCTTTAAAGGAACAAAAAATTAGGAGGCGGACTTTTCGGTGCGCGCCTCCTTTCTTCGTCGCTCTCGCCAATTGGAGCGGTGTTTCACGATCCAATCAAGCAATGCTTTTTCGAAGCCGATGTCTTTGCCGGCTTTTTCGCTCTCAATCCACTTGTGTTTCAAAATCTCGGCCCGCTCGGCAAGGAACTCCTTATAGAGAACAGAATTCTTAACGAATTGAGATTGACCTTCTTCCAGAGACGGCATCTCTCCCTTGTCTTTCATAAAATTTGGGATCAGTCAACCCCGAACGCTCTCGGGTCAACAAAATCCAATCACTGGAATTCGACGGGGAAGCCCTGCTATTTATTTAGTCTCGTTTGGGCACAAGGCCGCGGATGTCTCACTAAGGCAAAATCTTACGAAGACTTTCGGCGACCCTTTTAAACTCGGCGGTAACGGGCGATTGCCGGTCCTCGCCCACGATTGGCATGCCGCGATCGCCTGCTTCGCGCGTTGCGACGTCGATTGGGATTTGGCCAAGCAACGGGACACGTAACCTCTTCGCCTCGCGTTCACCGCCGCCGCTTCCGAAGATATCATAGCGTTTCGCGTCGGATGGAGAGACGAAGTAACTCATGTTCTCAACGAGCCCGAGCACTGGCACGTTGACTTTGTCAAACATGGTGGCGGCTTTGCGGGCGTCAATCAGCGCGACTTCCTGAGGCGTGGTTACGATGATCGCTCCGGAAAGCGCGACCGTTTGCACGATGGTAAGCTGGATGTCGCCGGTGCCGGGTGGAAGGTCGAGAACCAGATAATCGAGTTCGCCCCATTCGACCTGCCGCAGAAACTGTTGCGTGTAGCGCGTGACCATCGGTCCACGCAATATGGCCGGAGAAGTATCGTCGAGCAGAAATCCCATCGACATGAGACGCAATCCGTATTGCTCAACGGGGACAATCTTGTTTTCTTCCGTTGCCGTCGGCCGCTCACGCGTGCCGAACATGAGTGAAATGCTCGGCCCGTATATGTCGCAATCACACAGACCGACGCGTTCGCCGGTCTGCTGAAGGGCCACCGCGAGATTCGCCGCGATCGTTGATTTGCCGACACCTCCCTTACCGCTTGCCACCGCAATGACATGCCTGATTCCTGGAATCCGTGTCGCGCCCATGCCGGCCCCTGCCCCGCCGGGGGGCGCCTGGATGTCGATCAAAACTTTCGCGCTCCGAACACCGTCAATGGCCCGCAAAACCTTTTCCGCATCGTTCTTAATCGTCGCTGGAACATTCGGATCGTTCGTCGCCAGGGCGAGCTGCACTTTGACTTCGCCATTGTCGATGCTGACCGACTTGACCAGGCCAAACGAAACGATGTCGCGAGTGAAGCCGGGATATTTCACCGACTTCAGCGCGTTGCGCACCAGCTCTTCAGAGATCGACATGTGGGAAACCTACGCGCGACGCCTCAAGAGGTAAACCGTGCGCTGCGTTCCCGACAGAACGCGTTTATCGGTCCTGATAGTCCAGCTTATAGCGAATTTGTTTCTGCCAATCGGACCATGCACGATATTTCGCCTTCATTGGATTGGCCGGCAAATGAAGCTGGAAGATTCGGTCTTCGTGGCCGCTAAATTTCAAGACGAATAGGCGCCGTGATATGCGGTAATAAACTTCGACGTACCCAGAGCGCACCCCTGCGTTTTCAGTTGAGTCTGTATGCCAGTAGCCAGGCATCGCGTTGCGGTCGGTATCGAGCTCTGGCTCGACGCCGGTGAGACTTTCGACGGACTGGCCTTCCGGCGGTTTGACTTCAAATTCGAGCAGCGGAGTCGGCCCGTTCAAATTCAGAACGTGTGGCTGAGCCACGTACCAGAGGCCGAATCCGGCGGTCGTAACCGCGCCGATCGAGCAACAAACCGCGATCAAACCGATGAAGAGCCAAATCCCTCTTATGCCGCGCCAGTAAAGGGTGAGAAGAATTAAGCCTGGCGTAACGATACACGTCACGATTATCGCGATGGCAACGGCAAAATAACCGGCCTCACCTTCAAACGTAGAGACATGAAGCGCAGCCGCTAGAGCCCCGCCAAGAACGAAGCCGAGAATCAGTCCGCCCCCAACGCCAATGAACCCAGCGAGAATACCAAAAAGAATGGCGCTAACTGGAAGTTTTTTTGTTGCTGTTTGCAATTGGTGATCAGAATTCATTGGGCGGCGCCGGCCCTTTGAGTAAATCGATCCTATTCCGCGTCGTTTGGATTTCTACAATCAGATCCGAGTAGCTCCAGCGCCCGAGCGACTTCGCCGCCTTTACGTAAATTGTGCCCTTGCCTTTCGGGCCCGAAATCGGAATGGCGAGATTTGCTTCGCCGGCCGCGCCGTTAACGTTCGTGTTTCCAGAAACGAAAAATCCTTCCTTGATCGGCGAACCGAGGGCCTCAGTAACCGCTGGGTGCATTTTAGCTCTGGCGATGGCGTCTCTGTAAGGATCGGTAGACTTGATCGCGCCGAAAACAATGATGACAATTGAAGCTACAAAGACAAGAAAGAGAACTAAGATTGTCAGGCAGCCTGTCGGTACAAACCATTTCCAATTCCGTGTCCACCAGTTGCCTCTGGCTTCAAGCTCGGTCGATGTTGTCCGTTCCATCGGATTTCTCTTAACTGAACCGGGCCAGCCTTAGCAACTCATCTCGGCCGCGATCTGAGCTTGACTGCGATTTATTACCAGACACGATGGTCCGCATGAAAATACAACCCTCTCTCCGAATCATCTTCGCAGGCCTTTTACTCTTCTTAATAAGTGCGTGCGCCACCGCTCCGCGCTCTGGTCCAGCCGCGTTGGCCGGGACGTGGACGAACTCGCTCGGCACCATCTGGACGATCAAGCCTGACGGCACGTTCGACGTTGATCGAAATCATGACGGCACACGCGACATCTGGGGCACCTACTCGGTGAGCGGCGATACCGTTACGATTCAAGGAACCGGCGGCAAGACTCCGAAAGACTGCAAAGGCCCCGGCGTTTATAAGTTTAGCCGGCCCAACGAAAACAGCCTGACGTTTACGCTGGTCAGTGACGCCTGCAAAGACCGCAAGAAAAACGTGCGGCTAGCCTGGCATAAGAAGTAACATGGCGGCAAGCCACGGCTGCGGCTAAATCTTCGCTTCGGGCGCGAGCTCCGCTCAGACGCGGTCTTTTAACTGCGTTTTCCCGGCAGTTCGCGCGCAATGGACGCAACAGAAGATTTGTCCATTGGCTTCCACGCCGTGACCGACCACCCGGCATTGGCAGTGCGGGCAAACTGGTGCCAGCGCATGGATCGCGCACTCGAAGCTGTCAAAGGTGTGATGCTTGCCGGCGACGATCACCTCAAACGCCTTGTCATATTCATTTTCGCAAACTTCGCATGTAGCCATACACAAAC
>WNFY01011802.1_pt1 | contig 10538 bp, 6 predicted proteins | sample 5400091 | NCBI WGS metagenome assembly WNFY01 (sample SAMN13153364, study PRJNA577476) | soil metagenome | isolation source: 60 cm soil or saprolite under grassland replicate 1 | place: USA:California | collected 2016-06-15
TGGCGGCACTCGACGAGGTGGCTCGCGAAAAGAGTTCGAAGCCCGCGCAGGTCGCACTGGCATGGCTCATGGCGCGGCCGGGTGTGACCGCCCCAATCGCCAGCGCCACCACGGTGGAGCAGCTCCATCAGCTTGTGGCCTCCACTCGGCTGCAACTGTCGCCGGCGGCGATCCAGGCGCTGGATGAGGCCAGTGCGGAAACGGTCGTGGCCTGAGGCGAAAAAACAACATCAGAGCAACAGCAAGAGCAAAGTCAACAGCCGAGACTACCCTAGTCAGAGGAAGCGAGGCGGGCGCCCTTGAAATTCCCTGCTGACGAGAAGATTTCCTGCTGCCCGATTTGCCTCGCCACCCGACCGCTGGGTCGAGCCCCGGCTCAGCTATTTCTTTCCTGAAGCTGGTATTACGGTTCTGTACCCAAAATGGGAGCCATTGATTACGAAAGTGTGATGATGACCACACGGAACCGCACGATACTGAGGTAAAGCTAAGGTAAGAAGGTGGCGAAGGATACAAAATGCGCGACTCCCTGAGAAATGAAGATCCGGTCTCCCTACCTTGTGAGAGGCTGCTGGACAGCTTTTACGACGCAGTCTACTTTGTTGATACCGAGCGCAGGATTACATTTTGGAATCAGGGCGCAAGTGATTTGACCGGGTACTCACGAGTAGAAGCAGTCGGAACATTATGCTTTGATAACTTTCTAGCACCTATTACTGGCGAAGGTTGCGCTGTGTGCTTCCAAGCGTGCCCGCTTAAAGCTGCAATCGACCATGGTGAACGGCAACAAGTTGAAGTGTATTTCCGGCATAAGCATAGACATCGTTTCCCGGTCAGTGTTCGAGTTGCCCCAATCACCGATAGCGCAGACCGGATTGTCGGGGCGGCGGCCGTGTTTAGCGACATCACAACAAAGAAGACACTAGAGAGAAGAGCGGCAGAACTGGAGACCTTCGCGTTTCGTGATGTGCTAACTGAGGTGGCGAACCGCCGCTACAGTGAACTGAAGATAGAGCAGGTGATTCATGAGTGTGAGCAGTTCGACAGAAGTGTTGGACTGCTCATCATTGATATAGACCACTTCAAACATGTGAATGATACTTACGGCCACAGCACCGGCGATCTCGTCCTGAAGACGGTCTGCAACACCCTCAGGCACAGTCTGCGTCCTGGTGATATTGTGGGACGCTGGGGAGGCGAGGAATTCATTGTTATTGCAATGGATGTGAATGTCGAGGCGTTAGGTGTCTTTGCCGAGAGATGCCGAATGTTGATTGCACAGACTTCCGTTCCGGTGAGCAAAGATCTTGTTCAGGTTACCGGCTCTGTTGGCGCTACATTGATTACAAAAGGCGATTCAGTCGTGTCTGTGATCAAGAGAGCAGACGAATTACTGTATAAGAGCAAAACTTCCGGACGGAACCGAACCGCTCTCGGATAGGAGGGCTAGGGCGCGGCCCCAGTGCGATATCATAGAACTATGCCGCAAGCCGCCGTCCTGTATCCCGTCACCGTGCCGCGCCACAGCTTTAGCACCGACGATCCGCGCCTCAAGCAGATTCACGACAAGGTGATGGCCTGCGAGCGCCTCGACGCCGAGGACGCGCTGGCGCTCTATCGCACGCCGGACGTGCTGGCCCTGGGCTGGCTGGCGAACTATGTGCGCGAGCGCATGCATGGCAACGTCGCCTACTTCAACGTGAACCGCCACATCAATCCCACCAACGTCTGCGTGGCCGCCTGCCGTCTCTGCGCCTTCGGGCGCAAGAAGGGAGCCGAGGGCGCCTACACCATGGCGCTGGAGCAGGTCTTCGAATCGGCGGCGTCGGGCTACACCGAGGCGATCACCGAATTTCACATTGTTGGCGGGCTGCATCCCGATCTGCCGCTGCAATACTTCCTCGACATGCTTCGCGGGCTGAAGCAGCGCTTTCCGCAGGTGCACCTGAAGGGCTTCACCATGGTGGAGATCGCTTTCTTCGCCAAGCTGAACAAGCTGACCATCCGCGAGGTGCTGGAGCAGCTGAAAGAAGCAGGCCTGGACTCGATGCCGGGCGGCGGCGCCGAAATTTTCTCCCCGCGCGTGCGCTCGATCATCTGCGACCACAAAATCGACGGCAACGAGTGGCTGGAGGTGGCGCGCGAGGCGCACCTGCTCGGGCTGCGCTCCAACGCCACCATGCTCTATGGGCACATCGAAGGCGATGAGGACCGCGTCGATCACCTGCTCAAGCTGCGCGCACTGCAGGATGAGACCAGGGGCTTCCAGACCTACATCGGGCTGTCCTTCCACCCCGACCACACCGTGCTGCAGCACCTGCCGTGGACGACGGGAATGCTCGACCTGAAGCAGATTGCGGTATCCCGGCTGGTGCTGGACAACTTCCCGCACATCAAGGCCTATTGGCAGATGCTCACGCCCAAGATCGCGCAGATCGCCTTGCGCTTCGGCGCCGACGACATCGACGGCACCGTGGTGGAGGAGAAGATCTATCACGACGCCGGCGCAACGACTCCGCAGGGGCTGACCCGGCAGGAGCTGATCCGCCTGATTGAGGCCGCCGGCAGGATTCCGGTGGAGCGCGACACGCTCTACCGGCCGGTGACGCGCACCGGGACCTCGGTTACCGTGGCCGTATAGAACCGAGCTGTACAGATCAAAGCCCGGTGCAGTATTCCCTCACCTTATGATGGCCTCGGAGCAGGCTCCGGATTTCGGCTGTTCCCGCTTCGGCAGAGTTCTTCCGCCCCAGCAAGCCAGAAACCGGCTCGCCGGGGACCCCGCTTGCCTTTCTCACCTCAGCTCGCGTTTTTTGCTTGCCTCTATTTGCCAGAGTGCTAACTTACCTGTTCTAGGACGACCGTGCCTCCACACCGGCAGGCCTGCTGCGGGTTTGCCGTGGAACCGGAATCTGCGAAGGCATCGATCGAAAGAAAGAGGCTCGCGATGAACGTCCATTTCACTTATAAACTGGACAAGTCTCCGGCTGCCGAGCAGTATCTCCAACTGCAAATCGACAAACTCGGACCGCGGTTGAACGTCTTCAATCCAGACATGGTCTCGCTGCGCGGACTGATTGAGTCTGCGCCCAAATCCGGCTTTAACGTTGCACTGAACCTGCGCCTGCCCTCGGGACAGCTGGCTGCGCGCGCAACGGCGATGACGCTGCATGCCGCCATACGCTCGGCCTTTGAGGACCTGGGCGCGCAGCTGGGCAAGCACAAGGACCACCTGCGCAGCCAATACCGTTATCCCAGCGTGAGGGCTGGGAGCCGAGGGACCGAGCGCCCGGCGATCGCGCCACAGGCTCCGTTCGAGGAGACGGTGGCCGCCATCAAGCCGGACAAGGTCTCCAGCGTCGACGTCAACAATTTTGTCAATGCGAACCTGGGCCGGCTGCGCCGCTACGTGGAGCGTGAATTGACTTTCCGTCGCGACGGCGGACAGAGCCGGCTGCGGGAGATCAGCGTGGAAGAGATCATCGACGAGGCGATCGCCAGCGCGCTCGATGAACATAATTCACGTCCGGAGAAGATTGCGCTGGAGCCCTGGCTGTACCGGCTCTCGCGCTCGGCGATGGACAGGCTGGCGAACATGATCGACACGATGACCAATCCCGCGCGGCCGAACCGTGTGGAGGGCGCGCCTCCACTCGATGCCAACGACGAGGAGAGGCTTCAGTACTATCAGCCCGACGCCAGCACGCTGCGCGAAAGCATGGTCGCCAACGATAGCGGCCATTCGCCTGAGGAAGAGGTCTGGTGCCAGGAACTGATGACCATGGTGGAGCGCTCGCTGCGGGGCGTGCAACCACATCAGAGGGAGGCGTTTCTGCTTTCCAGCATCGAGGGCTTCCGGCCATGGGAGATCGCAGCGATCACCGGGCGCGAGCTGGCGGAGGTGCAGTCCGACATCAAGGCTGCGCGCCAGCACCTGAGGACTTCGCTCCCGGGCTTCGAGAGACGGCAAAATCCGCGCCCTGAGCAGGCGGAGGCCCGGCCAAAGAGCGCCTGATCGCGAGAAGGAATCCGAGGAAAAAGGGGAAAGAGACTTCCGCGGTTGCTACGGCAGCCGCGGATTTTTGTTTTTACAGCAGCCGGCTCATCAACTCGCGCGCACCCGGGCCGAGCCGCTCGCGCAAGCGCTCGATCGCCTTGCTGTGGATCTGCGAGACGCGCGATTCGGTCTTGCCGATCGAGCGCGCGATCTGCGCCATCGTCCGCTCCTGGAAATAGTAAAGCGTGAGCACATTGGCTTCATCGGCCGGAAGCTGGCCGATAAACTTGCGCAGCCTCACGCAGGACTCCCTCTGATGGCAGATGGCGTCGGGACGCTTTTCCGGGTCGTCGGCGACGCTTTCCTGCACGGAGATCCGGTCGCTGTCTTCCTGGGGCTCGAACTCCACCTCCTGCCGGTCCTGCACGGCCTGGGCAAATTCGTAGAAGGTGTTCAGGTCCATGCCCATGAATTCGGCCAGCTCTTCGCTGTCGGGCTTGCGTCCCAGCTTCGACTCCATGGAGCGGGTCGCATGGTCGAGCTTCTGCTGGCGGGTACGGAAGTAACGCGAGGCCCAGTCCATCTCGCGCAGGCTGTCGAAGATTGCGCCGCTGATGCGGATACGGGCGTACTGGCGAAAGGGCATCTTGTGCGCCGGTCCGAAGCGCCGGGCTGCGTCGATCAGTCCAATGCTTCCCGCCTGCACCAGGTCATCAAGCTGCACAAAGTTGGGGAGCCGCCGCAGGATGTTGCGCGCAATCTGCTTCACCTCCGCCATGTGCTCCAGAACAAGCTGCTCCTGCTCCTGCCGGCTGCATGCCGAGATGGCCTCGGTGGTGTGCAGATCCGAATAGGGCAGAAAAGGAAACAGGCCTGCATCGACCGGGATTGGAGTGCTGCTCATAGGCCGCCCCTTTTGCGAAGCCGCGCCTGACAGAGCGGCATAGATCGGCCCGAATACGTTCTCATGCAGCCTCCCTCATCCCCATCAACCGAAGCGGGCTGGTGGGCGCCGGCGGAGCTTCCAATTGCTCGAAGTTGTCCGTCCGTACTAGTCCTATCGGCACACACGAAGGGGGCTTGAGAGTTACAGACGTAACCGGGGCTCCCAGCAAGCCCCCGGGTCGCAAGCACGGCTGCTGCTGGAGTGCCTGGGCACCGGATTCATGGCTGCGCAACCGATGTTGAAATTTGGCGCTACTATAGACAGTTCAAGTTTCGGCGTCCCCAGCGCGCCCGCTATTCCGCCCCAGCAAGCCAAGAACGGGCTTGCCGGGGGGCCCTGGATTGGCGTGCTGGGGCAAGAGACAGTTCAAGTTCGCGAGCAGGGGAAGCGCAGTATGAGTCCCACCGATCAGAGCGTGCAGGTAGGTTTGGAAGTATTGGAAACCCGGGAGTGGCTGGATTCGCTGGACTACGTCCTGGAGCATGGGGGAGCAGAGCGGGCAGGTCGCCTGCTGCAGCAGTTGGAGATGCACACGGAGCGAAGCGGCTATCGGCTGCCGTTCTCGGCCACCACTCCTTACCAGAACACCATCCCGCCCTCCAAGCAGCCGCCGTTTCCCGGCAGCCAGGCGCTGGAGCGGCGCATTAAAAGCCTCGTCCGCTGGAACGCGCTGGCGATGGTGATGAGGGCCAACAAGCGCCAGGAGGGAATCGGCGGGCACATTTCAACGTATGCCTCGGCGGCCACCCTTTACGAGGTCGCGTTCGATCACTTCTTCCGTGCGCAGACTCCGGACGGCGACCGCGATCTGATCTACTTCCAGGGGCACGCCTCCCCGGGAATCTACTCGCGAGCGTTCATCGAAGGCCGCATCACGGAAAAGCAGCTGGAGAACTTCCGCCGCGAACTGGCCGAAGGCGGCGGACTGAGCTCGTATCCGCATCCGTGGCTGATGCCCAATTTTTGGGAGTTTCCGACGGTCTCGATGGGGCTGGGACCGATCCAGGCAATCTATCAGGCGCGCTTCAACCGCTATCTTGAAAATCGCGGCCTCAAGCCGTGCCATCAGGGCAAGGTCTGGTGCTTCCCGGGCGATGGTGAGATGGATGAGCCGGAGTCGCTGGGCGCCATCACGCTGGCCTCGCGCGAAAAGCTGGACAACCTGATTTTCGTCATCAATTGCAATCTGCAACGTCTGGACGGTCCGGTGCGGGGCAACGGCAAGATCATTCAAGAGCTGGAGGCTGCCTTCCGCGGCGCCGGCTGGAATGTGATCAAGGTGATCTGGGGCACGGACTGGGACCAGCTCATCGAAAAGGACCGCGACGGGCTGCTGGTGAAGCGCATGGGCGAGATGTGCGACGGCCAGTACCAGAAGCTCTTCGTGGAGACTGGCGCGTACTTCCGCAAGAACTTCTTCGGCACCGATCCGCGGCTGCTGAAGATGGTGGAGCACCTGAGCGACGAGCAGCTCGCCAAGATGCGGCTGGGCGGGCACGATCCCATCAAAGTCTATGCCGCATACAAGGCCGCGGTGGAGCACAGGGGATCGCCCACGGTGGTCCTGGCCAAGACAATCAAAGGCTATGGCCTCGGCGAGAGCGGCGAAGGCCGCAACATCACCCACCAGCAGAAGAAGATCAACGACGCCGAGCTGATGATCTTCCGCTCGCGTTTCGGCATTCCCATCGAGGACGAAAGCCTGCACGATGCGCCCTTCTACCGTCCGCCGGACGACAGCGCCGAAGTGCGCTACATGCGCGAGCGGCGCAAGCAGTTGGGCGGATATCTGCCGGAGCGCAAGATGCGCGCGCCCAAGCTCGAGCCGCTTGGCGAGGAGGTCTTCGAGGAGTTTTACAGCGGCGCCGAGGACCGCAAGGTCTCCACCACAATGGTCTTCGTGCGCATGCTTGCCAAGCTGCTGCGCGATCCCAAGGTCGGCAAGCTGATCGTGCCCATCATCCCCGATGAGGCGCGCACCTTCGGCATGGAGGCGTTGTTCCGCCAGGTCGGCATCTACTCCAGCGTGGGACAGAACTACGAACCGGTGGACATGGACACGCTGCTCTACTACAAGGAGGCCAAGGACGGCCAGATCCTGGAGGAGGGCATCACCGAGGCAGGCAGCATCTCCGAGTTCATCGCCGCCGGGACCTCGCCCGCCAACCACGGCATCAACGTGATCCCGTTCTTCGTCTTCTACTCCATGTTCGGACTGCAGCGCGTGGGCGACCTGGCGTGGGCAGCGGGGGATCAGCGCGCGAAAGGCTTTCTCTGCGGGGGCACCGCCGGACGCACCACGCTGGCCGGCGAAGGCCTGCAGCACCAGGACGGGCACAGTCATCTCCTAGCCTACCCCATTCCCAACCTGCGCGCCTACGATCCGGCGTTCGCCTATGAGCTGGCAGTCATCATCCGCGAAGGCATCGGCATGCCGGAAGGCGCGCGCGAAGGCATCCTTCGCGGCATGTACCGCTTCCGCGCCGCGCAACAGAAGGAGAGTAAACTGCGCGCGCAGCTGCTCGGCTCCGGCGCCATTCTGCAGGAGGCGATCAAGGCGGCCGACATTCTGCAGGAGAAATACAATGTTGCCGCCGATGTGTGGGGCGTCACCAGCTACAAGGAGCTGTACCGGGACGGAAATGCCTGCGAGCGCTGGAACATGCTGCATCCGGACGAGCCGCAGCGCACCCCGTTTGTGAACGAGCAGCTCGCCGAGACGGAGGGCGTGCTGGTGGCCGCCTCCGATTACGTGAAGGCCCTACCGGAGTCCGTCTCACAGTGGATGCCGCGCCCGTTGATCGCGCTGGGCACCGACGGCTACGGGCGCTCCGAAAGCCGCGCCGCGCTGCGCGACTTCTTCGAGGTGGATGCCAAGCACATCGTGCTGGCCACGCTCACGGGACTGATGCGCGAGGGGAAGCTTGACGCCGCCGCGGTGAAGATGGCCGTCACCGACCTGGGCATCAGGCCGGACAAGCCGGACCCGTTCGCGAGCTGAGGAGCGGAAGAAAATCTGGTGGCCCACTTTGCCTTCGGTTGGCAAATGTGGGGAGGCAGAAAACGGGAAAAGCGAAGGGTGCCATCGAAAGGAAAGACCGTGGCAACGGAATTCAAGCTGCCCGAGCTTGGCGAAAACATCGAATCCGGCGACGTCGTTCGCGTCGCTGTCTCCCCCGGCGAAACGGTCCACGAAGGCCAAACCGTGGTGGAGTTGGAGACCGACAAGGCCGTGGTCGAGGTACCGTCCACGGTCAACGGCAAAATCGACCAGGTCTCGGTACAGCGCTCGCAGAAGGTGAAGGCCGGCGATGTGCTCTTCACCTACACTCCGGATAATGACAAAGCGGCGGCGCCGGAGAAGCCGCAGAGAGCAGAACAGGCCCCTTCCGAAGGCGCATCTGCTCCGGAGACAACGGCCCCTGAAGAATCCGCTGCAGAGACCCCTGCTCCGGAATCGCCGGTGCCGGAAGCTCCGGCGAAAGAAAGAACGCCCGCGAAAAAAATCGAAAAAAAAGTTTCATCGCCGCCACCCGCGGCCCAGCCGCGTCCAACTGCGCGGCCTCGCGAACAAGCTGCCCAGCAATCTGCAAAGCCGCCCGCCGTCGCGGCCTCATCCGAAATGCGACTGCCTGAGCTCGGAGAAAACATCGAGTCCGGCGATGTGGTGCGCGTCAATGTTCATCCCGGCGAGCAGGTGAGCGAGGGCCAGACCGTGTTGGAGTTGGAGACCGACAAGGCCGTCGTCGAGGTGCCCTCCTCGCTGAGCGGAACCGTCAACGAGGTGAAGGTGCAGACCGGGCAGAAGCTGAAGGTCGGCGACCTGATCCTGACGCTCACGGGCGCGGAGCAAAAGACCGCGGAGCAAGAGACCGCTCCTGCCGCGCCCGCTCCAGAGGCCCCTGCGGCGGAGGCTGAAGCAGGCCCGGGCGTGGAGGCAGAAGCTGTCGGGCCCGCGCCGGCAGAGCCCGAGGACCACTCCGACGAGGGCTACATGGCGATCGCGCGCGATACGTTTTACTCGGCGCGCACCGCCGAAGGCAAAGACGAGGAGGCGGCATTTCCGCCCGATGTTCTGCCTGAAGCCGATCTTCACATCCATCCCCGCGGCGTTGTTCGCCACGCCGGACACGAGCATCGCACGGTTCCCGCTGCGCCCATCGTGCGCAAGCTGGCGCGCGAGATCGGCGTCGACGTCTACCTGGTGAAAGGAAGCGGCCCCGGCGGGCGCATCACCGAAGACGATGTGAAGGCGTTCGCCAAGGCTGTCTTTGCGCAGCTTGCCGAATCCAGGCTGCAGGGCGCGGTGCGGCCGGAGCTCGCCAAGCTGCCCGACTTCAGCCGCTGGGGCAAGGTCGAAAAGGTTTCGCTGCGCGCCGTGCGCCGCAAGACCGCCGAGCATGTCTCGCTGGCCTGGAACGTCATCCCGCATGTCACGCAGTTCGACAAGGCCGACGTCAGCGAGTTGGAGGAGCTGCGCAAGCGCTTTGCTCCCAAGGCAGAAAAGGCCGGAGGCAAGATGACCATGACCGCCATCGCGCTCAAGGTAGTCGCCTCGGCGCTGAAGGCCTTCCCGCAGTTCAATGCTTCCATCGATATGGCGAGCGAGGAGATCATCTACAAGCGCTACATCAACGTCGGCGTCGCCGTGGACACCGAGCGCGGCCTGCTGGTGCCGGTGATCCGCGACGTGGACAAGAAAAACATCATCGACCTTGCCGTGGAGCTGTCGGCGATCTCCAAGAAGGCGCACGACAAAAAGCTGGCGCCCGAGGACATGGAGGGCGGCACCTTTACCATCACCAACCTTGGCGGAGTGGGCGGCACCAGCTTCACTCCCATCGTCAACTATCCCGAGGTGGCGATCCTTGGCATTTCGCGAGCGCATAGCGAGCCGGTGTGGAACAATGACAAGTTCGAGCCGCGCAGCATGCTGCCTCTGTCGTTGTCCTACGACCATCGCATCATTGACGGAGCGGACGCAGCGCGCTTTCTGCGCTGGATCGTCGATGCGCTGGAGCAGCCGTTCCTGCTGTCGGTGCAGGGCTAGCCGCTTCTATGCGAGGAATCGCGGCAGTAAAGACCGATCCTGGTGAATCTTTTCACCGCAGTTCGGGCACTTCTGTTGTAGTGGTAAAGGTGGCATTTTCTACCCCAGCACGCCAAAAACAAGCGCGTAGGGGACCCCAGCAGTCATCTGAAAGCGAGACCTATTCAAGATGAGCACAAAAGTAGCAGTGATCGGCGGCGGCCCGGGCGGTTATGCCGCTGCCTTCCTCGGCGCCGACCTCGGCCTGAACGTCACCCTCATTGACGCCGAAAAGAACCCCGGCGGCGTCTGCCTTTACCGCGGCTGTATTCCTTCCAAGGCGCTGCTGCACGTGGCGGCGCTGATCAACGAAGCGCGCCATGCGGCAAGCTGGGGCGTGGACTTCGGCGAGCCGAAGATCGATGTGGCCAAGTTGCGCGCCTTCAAAGAGGGCGTGGTGAACAAGCTCACCGGAGGCCTGGGCACCATGTGCAAGCAGCGCAAGGTCACCTACGTCCAGGGCGAGGCGAGTTTTGTGAACTCCACCACGCTCAAGGTGAAGAAGA
>WNFY01006348.1_pt1 | contig 10537 bp, 8 predicted proteins | sample 5400091 | NCBI WGS metagenome assembly WNFY01 (sample SAMN13153364, study PRJNA577476) | soil metagenome | isolation source: 60 cm soil or saprolite under grassland replicate 1 | place: USA:California | collected 2016-06-15
CATCGGAAGGCCTGTCCATCATCGTGCTCGATTGCCGCGCATTCGGGGGGCAAGCGGGGGCTTCGGCGCGGATCGAGAACTACCTGGGGTTCCCGACCGGCATCAGTGGGATGGCGTTGATGGCCCGCGCCTTCAACCAGGCACAGAAGTTCGGCGCCGAGATGGCGATACCGGACGAGGTGGTGGGTCTCGAGCGAAAGGATGATCGCGATGGCGCGCGGTTCGGGATCCGCCTCGCGAACGATGAACGCGTCAAGGCCCGCGCCGTGGTGATCGCCAGCGGGGCCAGGTATCGACGCCTCGAGGTCGAGAACCTGGCGGCGTTCGAAGGGGCGGGCGTCCACTACTGGGCTTCGCCCCTGGAGTCGAAACTGTGCGCCGGGCAGGAAGTGGCGCTGGTGGGGGCCGGCAACTCTGCAGGCCAGGCGGTGGTGTATCTCGCGAGCGGAGTCGCCAAGGTCTGGCTGCTCGCGCGGGGCAGGAGCCTCGAGGCGAGCATGTCGCGGTACCTGGTCGACCGCATCGCGGGATTGCCGAACGTCGAGGTGTTGTTCCAGACGGAGGTGTTCGCTCTCGAAGGTCACGGCGGCGTCCTCGACGCGATCCGCTGGCGGCGCGCGCCTTCGGGCGAGGAGACGCGCCGATCCATCCGTCATCTGTTTCTGTTCATCGGTGCAGACCCGAACACCTCGTGGCTCTCCGGGACGGGCGTGGCGCTCGACGAGAAGGGATTCGTGCGAGCGGGCGCGGATGTCGCCGTCGGTCGCCGGGCCCTGGAGACGAGCTGGGATGGCGTGTTCGCGATCGGCGACGTCCGCGCGGGATCCACCAAGCGTGTCGCCGCTGCGGTCGGCGAGGGCGCGCAAGTGATCGCGACGATTCACGCCTTCCTGGCGGACGACGCCGCACAGCGGGTCGACGTCATCGCCGATCAGGGAAGGGTCTGACGGCGCGCCGACACCGGGGGCCGAGTCCCAGGCAGGGCCTGCGAGGCGCACCAGCGAGTGACCCGGATGGTGTCGGCGAGGCGGGCGGCTGGAAGCCGCCCGGCCTCACCACGCCCGATCACTCGACGACGAAGTCCATGTGCATGTTGCCGTGGCCGGCGCCGCAGAAGTGATCGCAGATGGCGGTGAACCGTCCGGTGACTCCGGGTGTGAAGGTCACTTCAGTTGTCTTCCCGGGCTCGATCTCGGCGTCGATGCCGAGGGCCTTCATGTACATCCCGTGCGTCACGTCCGCGCTGCTGATGCGGATCGTGACCGGTTCGCCCTTCTTCAGCCGCACCTCGCTCGGACTGAACGCGAACCGCTTCGCCGCGATGGTGATGACCCGCGGCTCCTGGGACCGCGCGACCGGGGCTCTCCCCAGCAACGCGACCGCGACCAGCCCGGCCTGCGCCCACCTGCTGAATCTTGCGTTCATGTGTCTGGATCTCCCGGTCTCATCGTTGTTGGCTCCGTCGCCGGCTCGTACGCGCCAGCGGTGGGGAAGGGGGGGACGCTACGGCACGTCCAGCGCGCCGACGACGTCCTCCATCGGACAGCTGAGGTGGAGCTGCCCGCGCTCTTGGGTGAGCAGCGTGAGCGCGACCGGGTGCCCGGCCGGAACTGGGGTCCGGAGGTTGTACTCGGTGACGAGCACGTCCGAGCGGCAGGCGTTCGGGCTCTCGCGCGTCAGGACCAGCTCGAGCTTCTCGCTCCCGTTGACCTGGATCTCCCTGGGCTGCGGGCCGCGATCGGTGATGGTGACGTCGACGCGACGCGGCTGTGAAGCCTCGAGCAGGTCGTCGGCGTAGACGGTGTCGTCGTGGCCGATGGGAAGCCCGGGACCGGCGTAAGCCGACCCCGAGGCGAGAAGGAATCCTGAAGCCGCGATCCACAGCGTTGCACGCATCTGTCATCTCCTGTTCGCAAAGCGCCGAGATTGGCGCCGCGCGTTCGCTCCTCACAACGCTGGCACCGCCGACTCGTTCCATGGCCCAGGCATGGAACGGATCGAGCCGTGGCGTCGTCTAGCTGACACGGCTCTCCGGCGGGGTTCCCCCAGCGGACCGATCGGTTGGAACGCAGAACGAGGTCGGGGCGAACGCGGTCGAGTCGAATTAAGGGTGAGGCGCATGCCGTTCGAGCTGTGGCCGAGGGCGCGCGCGCCCGGGCGCGCCAAGGAAATGCTCGTCCACGCCGACGCGCTGTACAACCTCGCCCGATACCTGACGCGCGATCCCAACGACGCAGAGGACCTGGTTCAGGAGACGTACGAGCGCGCGCTGCGCGCCTGGGACCAGCTGGAGCGGGACACGAATGTGAAGGCGTGGCTCTTCAGGATCCTCCGCAACGCGTTCATCTCGCGTTACCGCCAGGACCAGCGTCGTCCAGCGCTCGAGCTCTACGACACCACCGAACAGGCGCCCGAAGGGGCGATCGACGGCGGCTCGGGCTCCACGCCGGGCGACGCCGAGCCAGAGCAGCTTCGCCGCCTGATGTCCGGCGACATCGAGGCGGCGCTCCGGACGTTGTCCGAGGACGCTCGAACCGTCATCTTGCTCGACCTGGAAGGCTTCACGGAGAGCGAGGTCGCCCTCGTCGTCGGCTGTGCGGTGGGGACGGTCAAGTCACGGTTGAACCGGGCGCGCGCAGCGCTCCGGCTGAAGCTCGCGGACTACGGAAGGTAGCCCAACGGTTCCCCGGCCCCGCGGGTCAGGTCAGGCTGAAGCAGAACGCCGGCGGCCATCACGGCCCAGTCCAGGAGCGCCTCGTCCCTCTTCGGTGCCCCTTCCGGGTTTGGAGCACCTGCTCGCTCCTCAGTGCTGGGATGGAACGGTCTGGGGCCCGGCGGCGTTGAGGCAAATGGGGGCTACAATCGGTGGTCCCACGGAGGCTGGTCAGGATCGGGACGGAACATGAGCTGCGAAGACGTCCAGATGCTGCTGCACGACTTCCGCAAGCGGCGTCTCGATGGCGGGCTTCACGGCGAGGTCGGTGCTCACCTCGAGAGTTGCATGGCCTGCGCCAGCGCCGACCGAGCGGAACGTGCCTTGGACGAGCTCCTCGAGCAACGGCTGCCGCGCCATGCGGCCTCGACCACACTGAAGCGACGACTCGGACTGCTCATGGGGCGGCCCGCGCCCGCGCCAGCGCCCCGTGCGCTGACGCGATGGACGCGCTTCGTCGCCCCCGCGATGGCCGCAGGGTTCGCCCTCGTGGTCGGCGGGGTATTCATGCAGCGGAGCTCGAGCCAGGGCAGCGCCCTCGCCAGCCTCACCGGGGAGGCGGTGAACGATCACCTGCGCGTGCTCGCGAGCCAGCACCCGGTGGAGATCGAGAGCGGGGGCAAGCACCAGGTGAAGCCGTGGTTCGAGGGCAAGCTCGACTTTGCACCGGAGGTCCCGGCGCTGGAGGACACCGAGCTCCGACTGCGAGGTGGCTCCGTGGGCTACGTCTTCGACCGAAAGGCGGCGGTGCTCGTCTACGCGCTGCGCCAACACCTGGTGACGCTGCTCGTCTTCCGCACCGAGGGGCTCGCCTGGCCCGACGCGAGCGCCGGGCAGGTCGGGCCCGTGCGCGGCCGCGAGACGTCGGCGCGCGGCTTCAACGTCGTGCTCTGGCGCAGCGGTGAGCTGGGGTATGCGCTCGTCTCCGACGCGAACGCGAAGGAGCTCCGCGAGATCGGCGTGCGGCTCGCTGCCGCCGTTCACGAACCGGCCCCCTGACACCGGGTGCTCTGCGGTCGAGGGGAGTACCGTGTCCTGCAGTCGCGCGGCGCTCGTGAGTGGGTCCCGTGTGGGCCGTCGTCGTCACGATGGCGCCAGGTGCCCATCGCCCTCACGGCCGCGGGGGCGTGCAGCGGCCAGGCGGTACTCGTGCCGCACCGACAGGATCGTCGCCATGGCGAGCGGGCCGAGAAGGGCGCCGGCCTGGTCGAGCGCTTCGTGGAGGCCGAAGGCCCAGCCGTATCCGCCCATCTCCTTGCCTGCGTGCGAGAGCATCACGTCGCGCGGCGGATTGCGGATCGCCTTCCCGACGCGCTCGAGGATGAGAAGGCCGACCGCCACCGGCCAGTGCCCAGCCAGCGCGAGCAAGGGGACGGCGCACATCTGGATGACGTACCCGACGATGGTGATCGGCCAGAACCGCCGCGTGCGATCGGCAAGGCTCCCGGACACGAGGCGGAGCGAATAGCCAAGGAACTCGCCGACACCGCTCGAGATGCCCACGACCGTGCCGCTCGCGCCGAGCGCCGCCAGGAATGGTCCCGCGATGCCGCGCGCCCCTTCGTACGTGAAGTCCGCGAAGAGGCTCATCGCCCCCACGAGCAGCACGAATCGAAGGGCGCGCGTGCGCTTGTCCGTCATCGCCTTCCACCCCCCCCCAGTCGCCCTCGGCGAGCCCGTCCTCGATCGACCAGATGGGAAGCTGCCGCACCCAGTTGGCCATCTCGCAGTGGGAGGTCTCGGTGCGTGACCTCGTCAGGACGCCCTGGGAACCTCTTTCGGCCCTACATCCACGTGATCGACCGAAACCGAGAGGCTGCCCGCCTTGACGTACTCGACGTGGTGAGCGCTCGCAGGCATCTCGCCCTCGGCAACGGCGGGTGCGACGTGGACGCCCTCGAGCATCACCAGCGTCGCGTCCGCGAGCAGCTTCAGGTGATCGCGCACGAACTGCTCGAGCAGCGGCTTCGGCCCGACGAGCTCGACGCAGACGGGCAGGGCGGACATCGGGATCTCGGTGACGTCCATGGCGACGACCTTGGAGCCCTTCGCGAAGCCCATGTTGCCGAGGCTGAGCGAGGCGTGGGTGACACCCGCCTTGAGCGCAGCCTGCAGCAGGTGCGTCGCCATCGGACGGCGAAAGAGCCGTTTCCACACGCTCGCCTGCGGAGCGTTGTCACCCTTCCTCAAATAGACACGGAGGGCGCACATCGTCTGGAACTTCATCGGGTTCTCCTCCTTCAAGCGGCGGGGTGGGGGGCGGGCTCTCCGAGAGAGCGGTAGATGTCGGAATCGGAGACGATGCCGACGAGGGCGTAGGTCGACGGATCCACGACGGGCACGTAGTCGTAGGGCCCCTGTCTCAGGGCGCGTTCGGCGTCCGACACGGAATGGTGCGAGCAGATGGTTCGCACCGCAGGGTCCATCACGTGCTCGACCAGGACGTTGCGCCACTCCGCCATGGGCACGCTGCGCAGGTGCGGGAGGCCCACCATCCCCTTCAACGTCCCGCGCTCGTCGATGACCGGCAGCGCCTTGAAGTGGTGCTCGAGCAGGACCGAGTGCGAGAAGCTCTCCAGCGTCTGGTCGGGCGTCGCGGTCACGATGCGGGTGGTCATCACCTTCTCGACCGGAACAGCGCGCAGCTGCTCGCGCCACCCCGGGCGCCGCGACTTCTGCGAACGCGAGTTCGAGACGCCTGCAGAGATGGAGAAGGCGACCGCCGACGCGACCAGCGCCGGCACGACCAGGAACACGTTGCCCGTCGCCTCCGCGACGAACACCGCCGAGAAGAGGAGGCTGTTGTAGCTCGCGCCGGTGAACGCGGCGATCCCGAGCAGCGTGAACACTCCCGGATGGCTCGGCGCGAACACGGCGTCGAACGCGGCGCCGAGCGCGGCGCCCATCGTGGCGCTCGGCACGAAGAGCCCGCCCACTCCACCGCAGCCGAAGGTGATGGCGGTGGCGAGCAGCTTGAAGCCGAAGATCGCCAGGGCCGCCCACAGCGCGTACTTGCCGGCGAGGAGCTCGTTCGCGATGGGGAGCCCGGCCTGGAGCGTGACGGGCTTTCCCAGCAGGCGGAACGAGCCCCAGGCGAGCGCGACGAGCAGAGCTCCGCCAATCGCGGTGCGGATCGCGATCGTGACGTTGAGCCCCTCGAAGCGGTGGCGTAGCCGCGCGAGCGTCCAGAGGAACGCGTGCGAGGCGAGGCCCGCCGCGAGCCCGAGCGGCACCGCGATGAGCAGGTCGCGGGTGCTGAGCACGTACTTGAAGTTGACCGGGAAATACGGCGTCGCCGGGCGGAGGTGAGAGAAGGCCCAGAACGAGGTCGCGGAGGCGACGAGCGCCGGCAGGAGCGCCTCGTGGGCGAGGTCGTGCTTGTAGGGCGACTCGACGCCCATGATCGCGCCGGAAAGGGGCGCCCGGAAGATCGCCGCGATTCCGGCGGAGCCTCCCGCGATGAGGGAGGTCTTCACGTTCCAGCGCGTGGCGCGCGGGCCGCGGTTCGCGACCGACTGCACGGCAGAGCCGATGGTGGCGCCGAGCCACTTGCTCGCGCCCTCCATTCCGGCGCTTCCGCCGAGACCGATGGTGGCGATCGAGGCGATGAACTTGCCGCCCGCAGTCCGCGCCGGCATGCCCTCTCCCGGCGCGTGGTACGCCTTCACGACCTCGTCCGCCATGGACGACGACGGCACGCGGAAGAGGCGCAGCAGCAAGCCGGCGAGGAGGAGGCCGAAGAAGGGTGCGGCCATCTGAACGGGGAGCGCGTGCTCCCTCACGCGCGCCCAGAGCAGCTCGTTCACGATCCAGTCGTACCCGGCGATCGCGATGCCGACGAGCGCGCCCATCGGCGCAGCCACGAGCAGCATGTGGCGCGCGGCGGCGAGGCTCTCGCCGAGAGACTGGCCGAGTGGGGAAAGGCTGTCGTCGGCAGGGCGCTGCACGCACTCCTCCCAGGAAACGTGTCGAAGCTCGCGTTGTCCTAGGAGTCATCAGCCGCCCGGAGCTGCACCGGGGGGCGGTTAGAGGCGGAACCCCATCGCCTTGAAGCCCGCGCACCTTACGAAAACGAGCGGCTGCTCGTCAAGCCGGGGTCCCGCAGCGCACATCCGATCATGGCGTGACGCTCGTACGGCTTGCTTCGCATCCTCGCCGGGATTTCAACCGGACGCCGTTCGCTCTGGATGCGTACCCGACGCCATCGGTAGCTCCACGATCGGGAGGCGACCGTGTCGGAGCTGCTGCCCGCGCGAAGGGCACCCGACATCAAGGGTGCGCTCTATCGCGCGCTTCTCGATGCGCGCGCGCTCGCGGCGTGGATGGTGCCGACCGGCATGACCAGCCTGGAGAGCAAGCTGAGCAAGGGAGGCAGTGCCTGGACGCGAGCCCGCTCCTCTGGGGTCAGGCTGGCGACTGCCTCCTCCATGCTTCGCGCGTCCCGGATCTTCTTCTCCGCCACCGCCTCCACCGCGTCGAACTTGCCGCTCGGTCGCGGTGGCATCCGGTCGGTGAGGGCGAGGTGGCGCTCCAGCAGCTTCGCGTCGAAGACGACATCGGCCAGGTCCGGCGTTTGGGCGAGCGCCTCGCGATACAGCGGGATGGCTGCCTCGGCAGCACGGGCGATCGCGGGCACCCGGGTCTCCTCCGGCGTTCGCAGGAGGCCAAGGCGCTGGACGCGGCGGCCCACGTCGGAGGATGCGATGAGCTTGGACAACGGTGCCGCCAGCACCATCCCGGCGACCGCAGGCGCGAGCCAGGCCAGCATCTGCCACGAGATGCCGTAGGCGACCAGGGCCAGCGCTAGACCTGCGATCGCGTGCCAGCGATGGCTGTAGAGGACGAGCGACCACGGCAGGCTGGCTCCATCGCGGCGCTGCGTCCGCCAGCCCGAGTTCCGGCCCCGCAGGACGTCGGCTACCAGCCCGCAGTGAATCAGCGCCAGGATCGGCGCGATCAGCGCCGAGACCAGCACCTCCAGCAGAAACCCGAGCGAGAGCAGCAGGAGGCCACCGCTCTCGCGCAGCCGCCGCGGCCTCACGACGACCGAGAGCACCCCCAGCACCTTGGGGCCGAGCAGGATCCCCATCGTGAGGCCGAAGAGTCGGACCGCTCGCGCAGGGTCGATGCGCGGCCAGAGGGGAAAGAGCGTGGGGGTATGGGCGAAGTACTGCTGCCGCGCGAACTCGTACTGGACGCCGAGCGCCAGCGCGGACAGGACGAACAGCAGCCAGAACGGCGACGCGAGGTAGGACATGATGCCGGTGACCAGGTGCAGGCGACTGACCCAGTGCAGGCCTTTCGCTCTCAGGACGCGCACGTGCTGGAGGTTGCCCTGGCACCAGCGCCGATCGCGGATCGCCTGATCGATGAGCGATGACGGGCACTCCTCGTACGAGCCCCCCAGCTCGTGGGCGATCGAGACGCTCCAGCCGCAACGCCGGATCAGCGCCGCTTCGACGAAGTCGTGGCTCAGGATGGGTCCGCCGAAGGGCGGCTCGCCCGGGAGCACCGGGAGGCCGGCAGAGGCCATGAAGGCCTCCGTCCGCAGGATGGCGTTGTGGCCCCAGAAGTTGGCCTCGTTCCCCGTCCACCACGCGAGGCCCTCGCCCAGCAGCGATCCGTAGAGGCCCCCGGCGAACTGCTGCAGTCGCGCCAGGAGCGTCGTGCCCTTGTGCAGGCGCGGCAGGGTCTGGATGAGCCCTGCGTCCGGGTCTGCCTCCATGCGCTGAGCCAGGCGAACGAGGGTGGCGCCGTCCATCAGGCTGTCGGCGTCGAGCACCAGCAGGTGGTCGTACGAGCTCCCCCAGCGCTCGCAGAAGTCCCGGACGTTGCCGGGCTTGTGCGCCGTGTTCTCCGCGCGCCGGCGGTAGTAGATGCGGATGCCGTCGCCCAGCCGGCGGCGCAAGGTCCACACCGCTTCCTGCTCGGCCAGGGCGATGTCACCTAGAGTGGAGTCGCTGAGCAGGAAGACATCGAAGGAGTGTCCTTCGCCGTGGGCGACGAGGTCGTGCGCCATCGCGTCGAGCGCCGCGGCGACACGGGCCGGATCTTCATTGTGGGTGAGCATCAGCAGCGCCGTGCGGCTCGTCAGCGGACGGCCGCTCGGCGGCTCGCTGCTGCGACGACCGACCAGCCGCAGGAAGCCGATGACCGACACCACGAAGGGAAGGCTGATCCAGGTGACGTCGATCGCGAAGAGCGCCAGGACCACGATGGCGAACACGGTCAGGTGGCTGACGGCCAGGGCGAGCCGCATCTCGTTGATCGCGACCGCCGCCAGCGCCACCGAGGTCCCCAGGAGGAGCAGCCTCCGCCACCTCGCCGTGCGCAACCGCCGGGGGTGCAGCGGAGCTCGTCGGGACGTCTCGTCGAACCGCGCGAGGAGCTGCGGCGGCATCGGGCTCGGAGCCTCGGGCGGCATGCCCGGCGTGGCGCGCCCGATCGACATCGTGCTGTCGCTGAGATTCCTCACGTCTTCGTCCATCGGTACAACCAGACCTCCGCGCACCGGGAGTCGTCGAACTTCAATTCGACGCGGAGCTCGCACAGCTCCGACTTCTCCGGGTCGAGCGTGAAGGTGACGCGGTAGCCGTGGGTGAGCGGGTTGTCGCTCACGACCACGTCCTGGACCTTACCGCTCGAGGTGGTCACCACGGCGCTGGGAAGCGCGCAAGCGGTGCGGCACTGCTGCAGATCCGTCGAGTAGTCGATCACGAACCGGCGCACCGGCGTGGGGCCCTTGATCTCCGCCCTGCCCAGGGCGGTCGCCAGCACGCGAAGTCGGTCCCGCGCGGCGATCGGCTCGTCACCCCATGACAGACGGTAGGACAGGTGGAGCTCGGATCCCGCAGCCATGGGTTTGCGCGGGCGCCAGAACGCCACGATGTTGTCGTGGATCTCCGCATCGGAGGGGATCTCCGCCAGGATCACCTCGCCCTCACCCCAGTCGCCGCCCGGCTCGACCCACAGGCTGGGACGGCGCTCGAAGCGCGCCTCGAAGTCCTGGTAATCTGCCAGATTCCGGTCGCGCTGCACGAGGCCGAACCCCTTCGGCCTCTGGTCTGCGAAGGAGCTGATCTGGAGCTTCGCGGGATTCGCCAGAGGCCTCCACAGGTGCTCGCCGCGACCGTTGAGGACGAGGAGCCCATCCGAATCGTGCACTTGGGGGCGAAAGTCGTCGACGCCGCTGCGGCCGTTGGCCGAGAACATGAACATGCTGGTCCCCGGGGCCAGCCCTACCGCCGCCAGCTCGACCCGGGGGAAGAGCACCGCGTCGACGAGCATGGTGGTGTCACGGCCAGGCTGGATCTGGAATCGATAGGCCCCCGTGACGCTCGGGCTGTCGAGCAGCGCGTGCAATGTCACGGTCGAGCTCCCGGCCTTGGGCTCCTCGATCCAGAACGCGCGGAACGTCGGGAATTCCTCGCCGGCCGGGTCTCCGACCTTGAGGGCGAGACCGCGCGCTGACAAGCCGTACTCCTGGTCGCGGCCGAGCGAGCGGAAGTAGCTGGCGCCCTGGAAGACCGCCACCTCGTCGAAGCGTCGCGGGTCGTTGATCGGGTAGAGCACGCGGAACCCCGAGAAGCCGATGTCCTGCGTCGGGAGGGGAGCGGGCACGAGCTTGCCCGTCGTGAACAGGTCCGCGCTGTAGGCGAGGCGCTGCGCCCCGCCGTCCTTCACAATCGCGATATCGACGGGCGTGGTGAAGAGATAGCCGAGGGAAAGGAGCTGCAAACGGAAGTTCCGGCTCGTCCGGGCCCAGAGGGTGGCGGAGCGGCGGAAGTGAATGTCTCGGTACTGCTCGTACTGCAGCTTCGCCAT
>WNFY01008350.1_pt1 | contig 10537 bp, 6 predicted proteins | sample 5400091 | NCBI WGS metagenome assembly WNFY01 (sample SAMN13153364, study PRJNA577476) | soil metagenome | isolation source: 60 cm soil or saprolite under grassland replicate 1 | place: USA:California | collected 2016-06-15
AGGCCGAACTGACTATTTTGAGCCGGTGGGGGTGTAAAAGGAAATGGGTAGTTTCCAGATTGATTCGTGCAACCCTGCAGGGCCTGTGTTGCCGGTAGGGTGCAAAGCGGATCACTGAATGTGCCGGGGTTGACAACGCCAGTATTTAGCACGAACTGCGGGCTGAAAGGTGTCAGGTCCACAAACCGGTTGTTGATAATGCCGGGGATGCGGGTGTCGTAAAAAATTCCGAATCCAGCACGCAGACTAGTCTTGCCATCGCCGAACACGTCATAGGCAAAGCCTACGCGCGGCGCAAAGCTAGTGTAATTCGGGCGAACGCCGTCCACTGGCATGCCCGTATCGCCAGGAAAAAATACCCCGGGAGGTGCGTTGGGGAACTGCGTGGAACGGACACCAGCTTGAAGATCTGGAAGCCGGAACTGTTCCTGACGTCCTTTGATTTCGCGCCAGGGAAGAGCCGGCTCCCAGCGCAGACCCAGATTCAACATCAGTCGCCGGTTGAAGCGGAAATTGTCCTGGATGTACAGGCCAATGAAGGTGTTTCGATTGTCCTTGATTTCGCCCGCGCCCTGACGGAATGCCAGGTTCCCGCTGTAGTCGCAGAGCTTCCCGGCCAGGAAATTAGGTATGGAACAAAAGCTAAACTCAGCAGGCTGAAAGAACCCATTGCGAAGATCGACCTGGCTGCGCTCAATCACGCCACCGAAGCGCAGATCGTGCTTCCCGGCTACCCAGCTAACATCATCGGCCCAAGTCACATTGTTTCGTATGAAACTTGCCTGGGGGTTGTCTCCAAAGTTGAACAGACCATTTATCCGGATCTGCTGAATTGCTTTCTGCGAGGGCTGGAATGGAATCTTCACGCCAAGATCCTGCACACTGATAGCGTTGCTGGCCGGACCGCGCGTAGCGTTTTCCGGGGCATAGCTGAACCGGAAATCATTTATCACGGTCGACTTAAAGACATGCGTTTCGTGGAACAGGAAATTTTGCGACTTGATCGTAGAGCCGTCCGAATAAGTCAAAAAATTGTCGGGTTCAAAGACTGCGTTTCGCTCGAAGTGGTCATAGAAGTAGCGAAACGTAAGTTGGTCAGACGGCCTAAAGGAATGATCGATCCTCAGGGTGAATTCGCGAAAATCCTGCTGGTCGGGCCTGGCAAAGCTTGCCTTGTTAGTTGTTGCGTTATTAAAGGTACCCACTGGAATATGCTTCAGCAGCTCAATGACCGCAGGGTCGGTAGCGCTTGCTCTTCCCGCTGCGTTCGGCACGATCGCTGAAACTCCCGCCAGGACATTCCGCTGGATCGTTTGTTGATACCCGCCAAAAAAGAATGTTCGGTTACGACCGTTGTAAACTGCGGGGCCGCCTTCGCCGAATCTGGGCAGAAAAAGTGGTCCGCCGAAGGTGCCGCCAAATTGGTTGCGCTTGAGCTGGTCTTTCGTTGCGGCGTGCCAAGGTCTCGCATTGAAGGCCGAATTGCGCAGAAACTCGAATGCGTTTCCATGGAATTGGTTAGTGCCGGACTTAGTTATTACGTTCACCACCCCGCCTGCGTTTTGCCCGTACTGGGCGCTGTAGTTGCTGGTTTGCACGCTGAATTCCTGGAGCGCATCCGGCATGGGGAACGGCTGATTCACATTGGTGTACTCATCAACGTTGTTGCCTCCGTCGAGCTGGTAGCTAACCTGGTTCTGTCGCGACCCGTTGGTCACGATTGCCACCGCGCCGGGAAAGGTCTTGGTCGCGCCCTGGAGAGACCCTCCCGCGAAGGTTCCTGTCGGATTCGCTGGATTGGTGGGGTAACTGGTAGTACCCGCGACCAGCAGACTGAGTTCCGCTGCATTGCGGCCATTCAATGGCAGCTCTGAGATGCTCCGCTGTTCGATAACTTGCTTCATCGTGGCGGTGGTAGTGTCGACCTGTTCGGTTGCGCCGATCACCGAAACTGATTCTGAGACGGACCCGACTTGCATGTTCACATTCGCCGTCAGGGTTTGATCGGCAAGCAGCGTTACCCCTTTCTGGTCAAACGTGTGAAAGCCCGCTGCCTCAACACTAAGGTCATATTGTGCTGGACGAAGCGAGTCGAGAACGTAGTATCCCGACGAGTTGGTAGTCGCTGTGCGCGACAAGCCTTTGCCCACCTGGATCGCGGTGACTTTTGCATCGACGATTACAGCGCCAGAAGGATCCGTCACGTTGCCGACTATTCTTCCGAAACCCTGAGCGGAGGCTTGCTCGGAACAGGCGAACAAACAGAGCAACGATAAAGCCAGCATCAAAGACCAACCAGCCTGTCGATTTATGGATTTGCAATTTTTGCGCTGCTCCGTAACCGGGCAGCGAAAGTTCTGCGCGAACGCCGCCCACGAGGTCAGGTCCAGGCAGATGAAACTGATGGAAAGACAAGAAGTAACTTTCTTGTCTGTGGATGTTCTCCTCAATCTCATGGTTTCTCCTTTACAGAGCAGGTGTTAGTGGGTTGCGTCCGAGACTCTTTCGTTAGAGAGTCAACTCCCCAATGCTCGACAGTTGACCCAGGTTTTACAGCAGTTCGAGTGAAAAATAGTCACCCGATTGAAATACCATTAGATTTTAGAACGAGTAACTGGTCTGACCACTTTAAGAAATTGGAGCCCTTTTTATCACGGCGGCTTTTCTCGGTCAAGGATTTTGTTCGAAAAATAAACAAACCATTGGATGAGCCCTTGAATGTTGGTTGAATTACGTTCTTGACAGCTTGGACAAGCGATGGTAAACGTGCACGCCGTACTCTTGAGGGTTCCAGTTGTTATGGCTTCTATCAAACTTGCCAAGTTCAGGGTGGTCAGACCATCGCAGAATGGTTTAATGGCTGAAGAGGTCGTCACACAAGTGCGGGAGATGATCCAGCACGGAAAACTGCGTCCAGGCGATCGGCTTCCGTCTGAACGCGAACTAGCAAGGCAACTGGGAATTAGTCGAGCTAGTTTGCGCCCAGGCTTGCGCTTTCTGGCGGCGATCGGCGTCCTCACCTCGCGCCACGGATCCGGCACTTACATTGCCACTGGACCACCGGCGCTCGATAGTGAACCGCTCAGCATGCTGGCTGCCTTGCACGGATTTACGACGGACAAAATGTTCGAAGCCAGACGGTTGGTCGAAGTCGCCGTGGCCGGTCTGGCTGCCGAGCATGCAACCGGCGATCAGCTACGCATAATGTCCGAAGAGGTTACTGAGACGTATGCGGCATTGGATAACCCGCAAGAATACCTGGTCCATGACTTTGGCTTTCATCGTGCGGTCGCGGCCGCTTCCGGTAATCCCATCCTGGCGACCTTTATGGAAATGGTAGCGGACATTCTCTATCAGCGCCGCTGCAAGACAATTGGTCGATCTCGCGATCTAAAAGAGTCGGTGGAAATGCATCGGAAGATTTATCAGGCTATTCGCGCTCGGAATGCTGATGGGGCGCGCGCCGCCATGAGTGAACATCTTATTCTTGCCGAGCTCTCATTAGCAGCAGAAGAGGCCGCAGAAGTGGAGAATGGAAAAACGAGCGTTTCCGGCGCACGAGATAAATCGGAAGCTGCCTTCGGTGCTGATGAACGAGTGCTAGAGCCCAACGGCAGCGACAAGAAAGATTCTACTGAACTAGACTAATGGAGGTCTCGATGAAAGCGAATAAAGCTCTTTGGCTGGTTCTGATCGGGTCAGTGATTGCGTCTATGGTCTGTTTGACGCAGGGTGGTCCAATTGCTTATTCGCACGGGCTTAATCCGAGCACCGAGACAGTCGCCGATGCCAGAGGCGTGTTTGACATAAAAACGTTCGGCGCGAAAGGTGACGGAAAAGCTCTCGATTCGCCCGCGATCAACAAGGCGATTGATGCGGCGGCAGCGGCAGGGGGTGGCACGGTCTTTTTTCCGGCGGGGAGTTATCGCTCTTTTTCGATTCGTCTGAAGAGCAATATCACGTTGTATCTGGACCATGGAGCGACAATTCTGGCTGCCAGTACCGCAGACAAGGATGGACAGTACGACCCACCTGAGCCCAACCAATGGGACCAGTATCAGGACTTTGGTCATAGCCATTGGCGGAACAGTCTGATCTGGGGAGAGAATCTGCAAAACATTTCCGTCATTGGGCCAGGTCTCATTTGGGGTAAAGGACTTGTGCGAAGCGGTGCTCAATCCCGCACTAAGGCACAGAACGACGCCCTGGGAAATGCGCCGCCGGATCCACGAGGTGGGCCATTCGGCTATCCAAATCCAAGGGATGCGGTCGAGCCCGGCTGGGGCAACAAGTCGATCAGTTTGAAACTTTGCCGCAACGTGATTATTCGCGACATTTCCATCCTGCATGGCGGGCACTTTGCCATACTTGCAACCGGCGTAGATAACCTGACAATCGACAACATCAAGATCGACACGAACCGCGACGGCATCGACGTTGACGCTTGTAAGAACGTGCGCATCTCGAACTGCACTGTCAACTCGCCGTTTGACGATGGTATATGCCCGAAGAGTTCTTTCGGTCTTGGCTACGCGCGCGTCACCGAGAACGTCACGATCACAAACTGTCAGGTTAGTGGATATGATGAGGGCACGTTGCTGGACGGAACTTATAAGCGCGAGTTCAAGAACCAAAACGGGACTTTTAGTCCGACCGGCAGGATCAAGTTCGGCACCGAATCTAATGGCGGCTTTAAGAACATCACAGTGTCCAACTGCGTGTTTGAGTATTGTCGCGGACTGGCCCTCGAGGCAGTAGATGGCGCGTTGCTTGAAGATGTGACGCTTACGAACATCACAATGCGCGACATCAGTAACTCACCCATCTTCCTGCGGTTGGGAGGCCGCTTACGCGGACCCAAAGAGTCGACTACCGTGGGAGCTTTGCGGCGCGTCATAATCAGTAACATCGTGGTTTACAACGCAGATCCTAAGTATTCTTCTATCATCAGCGGTATCCCCGGTCATCCCATCGAGGACGTTCAGCTCAGCAACATTCGCGTGTACTCGCAAGGAGGGGGCACGAAAGAGCAAGCCGCTTTGGATCCACCGGAGAAAGAAGACACCTATCCCGAGCCCACGATGTTCGGAGAGCTTCCCGCCTACGGCTTTTTCATTCGGCACGTGAAGGGGCTCGAAATGCGTGACGTGGAAGTCAGCTTCATAAAAGAAGATCTGAGATCGGCGTTCTGGCTAAACGACGTGGCAGGTGCGGACTTTCAACATGTGAAGGCGGAGAGGAGTGCGAACGTGCCGATGTTTGCCCTCAAGAACGTTGCAGATTTCAATACCCACCAGTGCTGGCCTTTAGCGGATATGAGGTTGGAACGGGTGGATGCGAAGAAGCTTTGAGCAATCTCGCCAGGCTTTCTATTTCAACGAAGTTCGTTCGTGAGGAGAACGGTTTTCTACCCGTCGGGGGTGAAAAAGCAATACGTGTTCAAGTCTATCGAGTGAGCGTACGGGTTTCACCCCGTTAGGGGTGAGATGTCTATAGATCGTGAGCCAATACCCTCCGGCGCCGTTCGGAGGAGCGGAACGTGTCTAGACGGGTGCCCATCCAGTTGAGTTCCGCTCCTCCAAACGGCGCACGGTATTTGTCATTGTTCCGGTCTATAAACATCTCACTTCTTAGAAACTCAGTTGATGGGCACTAACTGATAACCAAGGGCAAGTGCTTGTTTTTGCATTCCTTTAAGTCGTCGTTGTTGATATTTCTGCTCATAAGCTGCTTGCCCGGTTTCGACATAACTGGTGCCGTTTTTGAGCAGGGAATAATAGAGCACGGCGATTTTGCGAGCAGTGGCAGTGACAGCTTCAGGGGCACCGACACGCGCTCTGATCCGGCGGTAAAAAGCGCCTAAGGCGGTTTGGCTGCGCCCCAGGGTAGAGGCAGCCATGCGAAAGGCTCCGGCCGCGCGATTAGAACTTCGTCTAGTTTTGCTACTGAGGATTTTGCCACCGGATTTTCTGGTGCCGGGGCACAAGGCGAGCCAAGAAGTAAAGTTTTTTTCCGATTTCCAAGGGGTCATATCGAAGCCTACTTCGCCAGCGAGTGTCAGCAGCGTATCAGCACCTAGTCCGGAAATGCTGAAGAGGTCGACGCCCGTGAGCTTGAATAATTGGGCGCGCATATCAACCTTGGCGCGCATATAGTTCTTGCTCTGGATGCGCTTTTGCGACTCTGGGGGTGCGTCCTCCGTGCAGGTTGGTTGGCTGCTAAGATGACGCGCGATTGCCGCTTCGCATTCCTCGATCATTGCCTGATAAGTCTCATAAAGGGCGACCGCTTGGCTGAGGGCAAAGAGATGCTCCTCCCGGTAGTTGCCAACCAGTGATTTGGCAATGGTGGCGACCGAGTGTCGACAACGAGAGTCGCGATGCGCTACCAGGACCTCTGGGTCACGCTCGCCAGCAATGATCGCTTTGAGGATCTTCATGCCGGTAACGCCCGTAATGTCTGAGACTACGTTATGTAAGAGCAGATTCATTTGCTGCAGCGCTTTCTGCATGTGTTGAATGTGCATGGCTGAGGCTTGCACCAGCATCTCGCGCTGGCGCATATAGCCACGCAGAATACAATGCTGGTCCGCGGGGCGAAACGCGCCGGCCAACAACCCGTAGGTGTGTAGTTGTTGCAGCCATTGGCAATCAAGCACATCAGACTTACGTCCCGAGACGTTCTTGACGCGCCGGGCATCAACCAGCTTGACCTCGAAGCCGCGGCGCTCAAGAATTTCGAAAAGCGGAATCCAATAGACCCCGGTTGCTTCCATCGCCACGGTGCTGATGCCGCATTGGGCCAACCAGTCAGCCAGTGCGATGAGGTCGCCGGTGAAGGCTCCGAACTCTCGCACAGAAACTTCGTCGCGGCCTTCAGGGACCGCCACAAAGTGACGATCCGAGCCGACGTCGATACCGGCAGCATTCAAATTGACGTGCTGTAATTGCGCCGGCAGATCCTTGACCTGGAATTTCTTTGTTCTCTTTTTGCGCTGCGACATGTTATGCCTCCGTTTGGTTTGGTGATTGTTGCAGGCGCAGGGTGCGAATCTTGGCAATCTTCTTAACGGGATCGCATCACTCAAAACGAGGAATACGTCACCAGTGGTATACACGCAGACCCTGAGACCAAACTCCTACACGGGCAAAAATGCACCATTGTAAAAACGGCCTTCGCGACCCGCAACATGTCGCGATCATAACATCACCATTCGCGGTGCGGGCTGCTCTAGAGTTTCATCATGGTATATGCTCGCGCCAGCGAGCGGCGGAACTCCTACCGGAGTGAAGAGCATTCCTTCATCCAGCTAAATACAAACCCGAACTTTAGAAGCAGCTTGCCTAATAGTTGATCCGCAGGCTTCGTGTTTGGAGTTCACTGAAAGCTCTACCTCCTGTAAGCTCTCTCAAGAAACTGAGCCTCGGGAGGCGAAACTCATGAACAACGACTTATGGCCGACTTTGCCTTTAGCAGAGTGGCAGGACACGTACGCGACGCTCCACATGTGGACGCAGGTCGTCGGCAAGATTCGACTCGCGCAAACGCCACTGATCAATCATTGGTGGAATGTCCCCCTGTACGTGACGACGCGCGGCCTGACAACTTCGCCAATGCCTTACGAGAATCGAACCTTTGAAATTGACTTTGATTTCATCGACCAGCAGCTTCTGATCAAAATCGACGACGGAGCGATGGCGTCCCTACCTCTGCGTCCGCGTTCCGTGGCTGACTTTTATCGCGAAGTGATGGAAACACTTGCCAGCTTAGGACTCCACGTAAAGATCTGGCCCGTGCCCGTCGAAGTCCAGGATCCGGTGCCATTCGAGCAGGATCATAAAAACGCCTCATATGACGGCGAATACGCAAACCGCTTCTGGCGCATCCTGGTGCGCGCAGACGAAGTGTTTACAGAGTTTCGTTCTCGTTTCATCGGCAAGTGCAGTCCCGTTAATTTTTACTGGGGCAGCTTCGACTTGGCAGTCACGCGCTTTTCCGGTCGCCGCGCGCCCGAGCGAGAAGGAGCTGACGTGATTACGCGAGAAGCCTACTCTCACGAAGTTATTAGTCACGGGTTTTGGCCTGGGATTCGTGCCGCTGGTCCAGTCGAACGGTCTGAGACGGACGGTATGATCCACGCTCCGGCTTTCTACTCTTACACCGCACCCGAACCGCCGGGACTGAATGAAGCTCCGGTTCGCCCGCAACAGGGTTTCTACAGCGCGGGTATGAAAGAGTTCATCCTGCTTTATGATGATGTACGTAACGCAGCTGCCCCCGAGAATGCGCTGCTGGATTTCATGCAAAGCACATACGAGGCGGGTGCGGATCTGGCGCACTGGGATCGCGCGAGCTTAGAGCGGGAATCCGAAACTCTGAAGAGTAAGCATTCAGCGTAGACGAGCGATGCAGCGTGGGATACTATCACGCCGCAGAGGGACCCAGTTCCACCGGTGTAGACACGGCGTCCGCAATTGTCCACACCTTCGCTCAAAGGATCTGGATAATCACGCAATACCATCAGTCCAAAATATCACTGGATCGATTCAGCCGGATCGCTGAAGTTGCTGGCATGGTCATTGCCGGTGGCAAGCGCATGCCGAGATGTTTCTCTTCGCCAGTTGTTTGGTTATGTCTTCTTATGGCAGTTTACGGCACGGTGCGCGCTCGAACCTTTCCGCTCGATAAAGTGGAAATAGGATCGAACGAATTCTTCGGAACCGTGTCGTATGACGTCGAAAAAGCCTACGCCGGCAATCACAACCTTTTACTGACCATTTCGCTGAACACGAAGGCTGGGAAGGATCTGGAACTGATCAGATGTGAGTCGCCGGAGCAAGCAAAGATCATGTTTACCGAAATCAGCAGAACGTCCTTCTTTGATTCCGCCACCGGCCTTCACAAAAATGAATACACGTATCGAGCTGACATTGCGGAAACTGCGGAGCCCCGAATTTATCTGGTGCCTCTTACTTTTTCTTACCCTAACGAGAAGAACACCAATCGAATCTTCTGGCTCTATGTTGGCGTTAGAAACAAGGGCAACGCTTCAAAGAGGTTCAGTCGAAGTAAGCCTGAAAGCTTCTCCGATGTCATTCAGTAATCTCTTGAGCGGCTTTAGTGACTCCACACGACTCATTGTAAACATTACCTATGACGATACCTTTGGCCGAGTCATTACTGATCTAACGTATCCGGTGAAAATACGAGTTCGACCCCGCGATCGAGTCCTGCTCCTCGCCATGATCATCGGAGTGGTCGCTGGGGCAATTATCAAGCTATACCTGCAACGGCTCCAGCAAAAGGGAGTGATTAGCAGACGAGAAGTACTGATCGCAGTGGCCGTGACGAGCATGATAGGTTTGGTCGTCTCCTTCATTGCCGTGGTCGGACGCATCAAAATCATCGCCTTTGATCAAATGGGTTCATACGATAATCCGGCCGTGATTTTCGTAATCAGTCTGGCCGGCGCCGTAGGCGGGGCTCAGCTTTTCTCGATGCTGGTTAAGTCCGGACCTCCAGGGACACAGACCTGAACCGATCAGTCTGAAAGCAGCTTCTGCTTTAAGGGTTCTGGCTTATGACTAAGTTGCGCAAACGTAAACAGCCTCTTAAAAGAATTCTCGCGACATTGATGTTCGGTTGCCTTGTATGCGGCATAGAGCTGCCGACTTCCGGCCAAGGCTCTGCCAAAGTCCCAGTTAAACAAACAAATCTTTCCGCTGATAAACTATTGTCGTTGGGCGATTTTTACCTTCGCACAAATGACATTAGTGATGCTGCCGACCGCTATTATAAACAGGCAATTAACAACTCTCCTCGTTCCCAGGCAGCTGGCTATGCCCAATTCAATCGCGGCAACTACTGGTTTCGGAAGTATTTCATAGTCAGAGAGCAGTTCTCCAAAGAGGACAAGGCGGCACTGACTGCGGCGGAAGGGCGATACTTTGATTTTATCGATAAATTTGCGCAACAGAACAACGTCATGGGCCTGTTATCCGACGCGGAGTTCTATTTGGCTCTAGTATATTTACAGGAAGGCAAGCGGAATTATGCGTCAGGGTGGTTGAATCGAATGCTTTCTGAAGCGGTGGATAAAGATCGTTTAGTCAATGTCTATAAAGTCGTCTGGACATCTAACGCGGCCGACATCATTGATCGAAACGTTGATGCCCGACAATTAGCCTTACTTACACGCCAACTAGTTGATAAAGGCCTAAACTTTAACGCGACTGTTTCAGAGATTAAGCGATGGTGTCAGAGACAGTAAGAATTTTGAATTTTGAATTTCGTGTCTGAAAGCCTCGTCATGCCGTCCGAAAAAAATCGTTGGTGCTCGCTCGAGTAAGAAAACCGCAGCCCGAAACCATTCTAATTCTCATTTTTCTCATTTCTAAATTCTAAATTCTAAATTCTAAATTCTAAATTCACCCTTAGTTTATGAAGCCAACGGCACCAGCAGTAACCCCCGAGGAGGTTAACGTGCCACTTGATACGTCCGGCATTGCGGGTCACCCTCGCGGACTGACAACATTAT
>WNFY01006349.1_pt1 | contig 10536 bp, 12 predicted proteins | sample 5400091 | NCBI WGS metagenome assembly WNFY01 (sample SAMN13153364, study PRJNA577476) | soil metagenome | isolation source: 60 cm soil or saprolite under grassland replicate 1 | place: USA:California | collected 2016-06-15
AACAAGCGCCTCCTCCATCGTTTTGTCTATGACAAGAGGTTGTACGAACCGTCGATATTATGGGAATTATATAGTCTAGTGTAGGATATTGCGTAACCATTTTACAATGTCGACAGTAGATTAGATCTTCTTATGATGCGACATCTATTAGTAAGAATAGGTGAAAACGCCTTTTATATCTTGGACCGGCTTGTATGAGTGACTCGGTCTATGCTATTGCTGGAAACTGTGCTGATATATCGCTGATATTTCTTGATGGATATTTTGATGGTTCTAGTGTTGGGCAGGTCCATGTGTCCCGGGATCCAAAGGCATGGTATACTACAAATATTATCTTGAATATGTTCACACAGACAAGCGGCGCATCCTCTTGATGGTTCATTCTTACACTATTCCCCACGTCTACACCCTAGGACCGTTCTACTAATGCACTTGAATCCAACGAACGCAGCCATTGTTTTTCTTGGGCTCTTGTCTCGTCACGTCACATTATACCAGGTTTTAAATACTCACAATCTATTTATTATTCTTAATTTGACTCAAACTGAATTAATTACAAAACCACTTGACGGAAAAATTGCAGTCATCACGGGCGGAAACAGCGGCATAGGCCTCGCTACTGCGCAGTGTTTCGTCGAAGAGGGTGCATATGTTTACATCGTTGGTCGCCGTCAAAACGAACTTGATACAGCAGTAAATCAGATCGGCAAAAATGTCACTGGTATTCAGGGTGACGTCTCTAATTTAAGCGATCTTGATCGTCTGTACGACACAGTGAAGCAGCAGAAAGGCCGAATCGATATCCTCTTCGCAAACGCCGGAATTATTGGATTATTACCGTTAGGATCAATTACTGAAGACCATTTTGATAAAATATTCAGCGTCAATGTGAAAGGACTACTGTTCACCGTACAAAAAGCGCTTCCGTTGTTTCAGAATGGTGGTTCTATCATTCTAATCACCTCAATCGCAGGATCCAAAGGGTTCGAGGGGCTTAGTGTCTACAGCGCAACAAAGGCTGCTATACGATCGTTTGCGCGTACATGGACCGTCGATCTGAAATACCGCAAGATCCGCGTTAATGCTGTCAGTCCTGGCCCGATCGACACACCGATGACCAGTAGCATGGTACAGACTGAGAAACAGGGCGAGCAGTTGAAGACAACCCTCTTGAGCACCGTACCACTGGGGAGGATTGGCAGTCCTGACGAAGTGGCAAAGGCCGTCTCGTTCCTCGCGTCGGATGACAGCAGTTATGTCACTGGTATCGAACTGTTCGTAGATGGGGGTCAGGCACAAATCTGAATTTTTATAATGATTTACGCCGATCCTGACTCGCAGAATAACCCGTCCTCAGTACAATTAATTTTAACCCTTCTTATGATCACCAACTTTCGGATGACCAAAAGGCGGCTAATTTCATCCAGTTCTGAAGCAGACCTTATCACGACTATACAACATTATTTTTAAATTCGCACAAATCTATATTATGAGTATTCCTTAATGCATAATCAAAAAACACAATTTCTTTATTTGCATCGATACCTCTATGGTGGAGGGACGACTTTTACTGCTCACTTACTTTACACTCTAAAGAAAAAAAATGAAATAGTTATCTCGCGAATAAGAGAATCAAAGAGATCTCAACAAGGCCTCAGAGATTTTGGATATGGACTTCCTTACAAAAATGTAACTTCAGATTTCCTTAAAGGTATACGATATCCATTCATAACCTTATTCACACCGGGCTATTCTCACATATTACCCAAATTCAACCAACGGAAAAATAAGTTCGAAGACATAACTTTGGTTATTCATGATCCCACGAATATTCCCCGAAAAGTAGTGCCACATGTAAAAAAATGGAGGATAATCACAATTAGAAAAGCCGTACAGCATTACCTTGAGAACAAATTTGGCCTTCAGCCACTTTTTCTATATCATCCGTTTTACCCTTATCCTGTCACTAAACGGGATAATACAAGATCTTCCACCATTTCTATATCGAGGATAGCGTTTGAAAAGAATATAGAAATAATATTAAGAGCAAACAAGTTTTTGAATGATGACCAAGCTATAAGGATATACGGGGCGCGGAGGCGACGGCACTACATTCTGCGAAGACAAAATCTTGATTTTTATAGACATTACTACGGTCAATTTGAAAAATCATTTCATAAGTTATCCGAAATACTGTCTAGGGCAAAGTTTGTTGTAGACTTATCAGTCCTTAAAAATGACGGTGGAGGAACCCAATACACCCTCCTTGAAGCAATTCACAATGGATGTGCAATAATTGTGCATCGTAAGTGGCTTGAAGACGTAGATCCAAAATATTCCGATCTTAGAGAAGGCCATAACTGTTTTGCTGTAGGGGACGAAAAAGAATTAGCTGAATTAGTAAAGAGCGACCCTGATACAAGAACAATTGTTAATAATGCAAAGAAGCTAATGAGAAGGCATATAGAGGTCGACTGGTCGAATTTATTCCATAATATCAATTAATTATCATTATAGTTGTTACCTGTTAAGACTCAAATCCAGTTCAAGTTCAAAGTGTCCGCCGCAGAACTGTAAATTAATGGAGGCGGCCATCCAAAATGTATCTCTTTATGAATGGCCAATACGTACAAAGGATGAAGAACAAGTGTCGGACCCCAATATGATTACAGCCTATTCATGGGCAGCAGGAATTTTCCAACACACATTACCTGCATCCTTGACTGACGCTGAAAAGAGAGCTGAACTGCTACATCAAATTAATAACCCCTTGATAAAAGGAAACAATGCAGACATACCACTTAAAGATTTGAATAGTGATGACAAAAACAACCGTCTTAATGAAATAGCACAACTAAGTATGGCTTATCTTACTGAACAAATGGATGAGCAGCTCAGAAAGAATATTTTGTTACGTCTTTGGATGGGCTGCATGGATGCGGCAAAAGCAATCCGTTTTAGATCGATTGCTGGAGTGAGAAACGGAGTCGTCATCGAAGCACCTATGACCACACAACATCGTCAGATCTTATTCCAGTTGATTGACTTGCTATCTAAAACTGATTTGATCTATGCTGCGGGGGTCGAAGCAGCGCCTCTATATAAAAAGCTGGTAAAGCAATACTATTCATTCGACGGTGTACCATCGGATTCCATCGTCAGAAAATACTCAAACGAATACCAAAAAGAATGATCTATCGGCTGCACCTTCATAAGCACAACAAAGTTGTACTTTTGAGTTCTAAAAGACGGGCTCGCCTCTTATCCCCAAACAGGTACAATCTTAATGCCGGGTTTGAACGGCTAGGGTAATATCACATATCAAACTTCTTCGTTCTCGATTTCAGGGCCACTATTCTCGTATTTCAATCGTGATCTTCGTGCACTGAATTGTAAGAAGCCTAATACATACAGAATGTCTCCCCAATGTCCCTCAACAACACTTCAAGGCTGTTGTTATAATGAATGTGAGCAATAGGACTATATTCATTCAAGTCGTACTTTCCACTCTTCGTCGGTCTAGAATTTGCATAATTTGTAATCTCTCTTTTATATGTGACATAGTGTTTGTGATTGCTAGATGAGATACAAACTTATTGGAAAAAGTGGGCTACGAGTTTCTGAGCTGTGTCTGGGCGGTATGACTTTTGGAGAAGACTGGGGGTCGATGTTACCTGGGGCATCTAAGGAAGAAGCTAAGAAAATATTTGATTTATTCGTGAGTAAGGGTGGAAATTTTATAGATACTGCAAATGTATACCAAAATGGCACTAGTGAGAAATATGTTGGTGAATTCATTTCATCCGAACGAGAAAGGTTTGTTGTTGCTACAAAATACACCCTGACAACAAATCCAGATGATCCTAATGCAAGTGGAAACCATCGCAAGAACTTAGTTCAGTCTGTTGATGCAAGTCTTAAACGGCTAAACACTCACTACATAGATCTCCTTTGGGTGCATATGTGGGACCCGATGACACCAATTGAAGAAGTTATGAGATCCTTAGATGATTTGATTAGGTCTGGAAAAATTCTTTATATAGGCATATCTGATGTCCCAGCTTGGGTTGTTTCAAACGCGAATGCAATCGCGGACCTGCGTAGTTGGTCATCTTTCATAGGACTTCAGATAATGTATAACTTGATCGAAAGATCTGCAGAGAGAGAACTATTGCCTATGGCTCGTGCTTTAGATATCGGAGTAACGGTGTGGTCTCCGCTAGGTGGAGGAGTTCTTTCGGGAAAGTATAACAAACAAAATACCAAAGAGCAAAAAAGATTTAGTGACAATAATCCAATGAGTGCTTCATTTGTAAATGAGAGAAATATTTCTATAGCAACAGAAGTACAAGCAATAGCAACGGAGATCACTAAGACTCCTTCACAAGTAGCCTTGAACTGGATAAGACAACGGCATAAGGACAAAGCAGTTATGATCCCCATTGTAGGAGCTAGAACTGAAGTTCAAGTTAAGGATAACTTGGGTTGTCTAGATTTTGAATTAACCAGAGATCAACTGAAAAGATTAGATGAGAAAAGTAAGATCGAGCTAGGATTTCCCCATGACTTTATGTCTGAAGCGGCTAGAATTTTCTTATATGGAAATACTTTTTCACTAATAGACAATCATAGAGCGTGAAATAATGAATGGCATGCTGGATGGAAATTAACAAAGCCAAAAGATACATGGCCTTTTTTCTTGATGAGAGTACTTGAGATGCAGAAGTGGGCCGACAATATTAAGACGGTTGAAGAGGAACGTATCAGGCTTGCAATTGTAACAGCAAATAATCATTATGCTGGATTTGGAGCTGGAACTGTGAATATTTTTTGGAACATGCTGGGGCTGCCGGAAGCCAAGTGGGAGGATAGAGGAATAGAACAACAACAAGAAGCTAGCCCTCAGGATGACCTGGACGTAAAGCAAAGTACGCTTTCTGATTTCATAGATTAAATCCTCAAAATAGAATCTACAAAAAATCATATGTCTCCTTGATATAACGGACGCTTAGATGTTGACTGGTGATATGATTGCATGGAACGCGGCCCCATCATAGTAATCTCGATAATCATAATTGCAGTAATCGCAGCCTTGGTCATAGCATATTATCAATCAGCATCTACCAAAGCAGTAGCAGCGCAATGTGATAAGACCAAAAAAGTGTGTCAAGTACAGAGCGAGACAACCCACTTCGGCGGTTATTTTCCTGTTTACTCTTACTATTATGTCCCATTTCCATTATATGGACCTGGCCTTGGCATCTATTATCCAGGTTCAATCGTTAATACGCCTAGCGTGTGTGATAATTGTCTTAACAAGATAACACCCCAAGACGAACAAGAAATTCAGAATTCGAAGGCACCTATATCTCAATCAGATTTGCCGTCAGACCAACAAGCACCACAATCATCACAACCTGAAAGTAATCCTAATCCATCAGTGTCAGCAAATCCTAGCGAGCAATCACCATCATCTGAAAATTCACCTCCGCCTGAATCCTCAGGAAGTGCCGGTGGTAGCGGACAAAGTGGTGCGGTAAGTGGTGGTGGCGAAAGTGGTGGTGGAGGGGACGTCGGTGGTGGTGGTAGCGGTGGAGAAGGGGGATAAGGTTTGTCAAACAGCCAGCTAGAATTCTGGCAAAGTTGAGTGGCAGCATTTCCATCAATAATTCCTTTTGAGACAACAAAGCCCAAGCCCCCTCTCCCTTATGTCCTCCAACAGATATATCGATAAAGATCCGGCATTCAATTCTATATGGATGAATTAATAGAGCTCGAACAAAGAATTAAACATAAAATCGTGCAGACAAAAGACAAAATGCACAAGACTCGGGAAAGGGTGGTGACTGATCGTTTCTGGCCAGAGATAGAGACATTGAATTGGGTATTGAATGAAATATTGGTATTAAGACAGAGGGATGAAGGATTTTACAGCAACATCTGAAATCCTCCTGAATATAAATTTGTAAACTTTGATTTTCCCTCTTCTTGTAATTTTAAGAGATTGTTACTGTTTACTGATAAACAAATACGCAAATCACATAGTACGAAATGAGTACGGTATATTACGTGTACACCCCTCCCCCTCCTAATGTAGCTCTCCTTGTTATAAAACAAGAGAACATCGGGTACAGCATAGAAAGCATCTCTCAAAATGTTAGTGGCTTGCGACTAGAGGATCTAGAAATAAAACCACACTTAATAACCAGGCTTAGAGGGGCTGGTTGTTCTTTTGCATTAATTGCCCTTGTCTACATATTAGGGCGGCTGAATTCCCCTATGACGTTAGATCCCGGGGTAATTAGATGCATGGACTGTTGGAAAAGTTGGCTCATAGTTTCATCATTTTCTATCCTAGCCATGACATCATCTAGGTGCTTTCGATCTCTAGAAATTTAGATGTAGCCAAATCTCCTCGTCTCGGGTAGCAAATACAATATTTGCTATGTTAGTAAAACCTTCATATGTCTCAGTACTGCCAAGCACGAAAGATTCTTGCCGTAGAATCCCATGTTTATTGCCTACCTCATGGCCTTGTTTGCCGATCTGTACGATCGTATCATGATTCTTTTTCGGCACTCTGAAGATATGCATCTGGACATAATCACAAGTCTCATGCTGCGCATCCATTCCGTTTGATTTACCCATAAGTGACAATATACTAGAAGAACTTAAAGTCTTGCGAACTAGATTCGCACCCAAGTTTCCTAAATGAATAACACATTATAAGTGAGTATGTGGAACACGACGAACCCAATACCGGTTATGTTCTTGTAGCGAATTAGAAAACATTGATATATCGAAACTATACTTTTATTGCCTTGTACATTAATAAACTATGTTTTGTATTGTATCACAGATATGCCAACGATAGTTCATTTTGATATACCTTCAGACGATATCGAAAGAACGAAGAAATTCTACACCGATCTATTTGGATGGAAGATAGAAAAATGGCCTGGTACAGAGGCTAGGCACCAGGAGGGATACTGGCTGGTGACCACAACAGATGCTAAAGGGAATCAGGCCGTTACCGGAGGTATTATGAAAAGACAGGATTTACAAGGTATTACAAACCATTTTGACGTAAAATCGGTTCAAGAATATTCTTCCAAAGTGGAAAAGTTCGGAGGGAAAGTTATAACCCCAAAAACGCCGGTGCCAGGTGTTGGTTATTTTGCCATATGTAAAGATACAGAGAATAATACCTTTTCTATTTTTGAAGCGGATCAAACTGCCAAATGAGTAAGCAGAGGCATTTAGACCATAAATACAAAAAGGACTGAATCAATGATCAAAGACTCAAAAGCACTTCAGAATGAAGATCTGAATTGTTCGTTTTGATAATGGCAATCCGCTCATCTTAAATGAAATAGTTACGCATGTTCCTGAAGCTGGATCTTACGAACCTGTTACAGGTTTAGTATACGAGAGAACAGACAGCGTATATTTGTTGTATAACAGGATGGCAAGTTATCTTTCCCCCTATCGAAACCCTGACGCTCTCTCCATCGCTAAGGAATCGGATATGAAAATTGAGAACCTTCTTAGAGATTCTGCGATCTGAAGATGATCCTTTCTTTTAGTTGGGCCCCTGCAAACTTTTGCAGATGGTCACTTGGTTATTTATCTTACCCTAGCCTAGCTATTCCACCTGATGTTGATGAACAAGCTGGTCATAGAACCTAATTGACTTGATATTGACAAACTCCAGCATGCCATACCTTGATAACTCTCTTCCAAATCCACTCTTCTTCACACCACCAAAAGGTACTCTTGGATCAGAAATTACGACATTATTTACAGTCACTATACCAGACCTAATCTTCCTTGACAGATTCTCTGCTTTGTCAAGATCTTGAGTCCAAATACTTGCTCCAAGCCCGTACTGAGAATCATTTGCAAGTCTCACAGCTTCCATCTCGTCTTCAGCAACCATTACCGCTGCAGCGGGGCCAAAAACTTCCTCTTGTGCCACGCGCATATTTGTAGAAACTTTCTTCAGAATTGTGGGTTTGTAAAAATACCCTTTGCTTTCAATCTGTTCTCCTCCTGTCAATATTTCAGCACCCTCTTTAACCGAATCTTTTACCTGGGAATCTATAGTCTTTAAGCCTGAAGCATTCACAATAGGTCCTAAATCTGTGTTCTCTGACAGAGGATCGCCCACCTTAAGTTTTTCTGTCTTTTGAACAAACTTTTCGATGAATTCGTTTGCAATATCCTTTACTATGATAAATCGTTTAGATGCTATACAGCTCTGACCATTATTAATAAATCTACCTTTGACAGCCCCAATCGATGCTTTTTCAATATCAGCATCTTTGCATACAATGAATGGATCACTACCACCAAGCTCAAGAACACATTTCTTTATTTGTGATGTTGCTCTTTGAGCCACTATACCTCCTGCAGTAACACTTCCTGTAAACGTCACAGCATTAATATCTTCTGAATCAATAAGTATATTTGCAATGCTTGAATCCCCTACTATCGTTTGAAAAACTCCATCTGGTACCCCACTCCTTCTAAATGCTTTTTCAATTTCTATTCCACATCCCATAGTGGCACTTGCCGGTTTTAGTACTATGGTATTACCAGCCATCAGCGAAGGAGCTGCAAATCTTAATGCTTGCCAATAAGGAAAATTCCAAGGCATTATACTTCCTACTACCCCTAATGGTTCAAATGTGATAGTACTTTTCCTAGCATCAGTGTTTACAGATTCGTCGTGAAGAAAAATGTTACCGTTATCTGCAAAATAATCCATCACCCATGCACATTTCTCGACTTCAGGCCTTGCATCTTTTATTGGCCTTCCCATCTCTTTTGTCATTGCCCTTGCAAGCTCTTCCTTACTCTTTCTTAGTTCTTGAGCAAAATCGTGAATATGATCAGCTCTTTTAGGAATATCTTTATTCCAATCAAGAAACGCATTCTGAGCTTTCCTTGTTTTTTCATTTATCTGCTCCTTAGTCATTATCTGATATGTATCAATGACTTCCTCTGTTGCAGGATTTATTGTCTTTAATTCTCTTGCCATTGTTGTTGTACTTCTCCTTTCGTTTCTTTTAAGGATTTATTATACCTCTTCCTATAATTTTTCCATCTTTTAACATCTTCAATCCTTCTTTAGCTTGCTCAAGATTGAATTGATTTGAAACAACTGGTTTGATTACTCCTCTTTTTGCTAATGAAACCAATTCTATCAGATCACTTATACTTCCAGTATATGATCCGATTATCCTGTAGGCCCTTGTTGGCATAGCTACTAAGCTTAATTTCAGTTCGCCACCCATAGCTACTAAACCTAGTCTTGCCCTTCTTCTAAGAAATTGCATATCAGTCTCCACAGTTTTGGAAGCATTGACAAAATCAATTACTGCGTCTGCACCCAATTTGTCAGTCAACTCCATGATTGCTTTTACAGGGTGCCCTTTTTTCGAATTTATAGTAATATTAGCACCATTCTTTTTTGCAACTTCTAATTTTTGATCATCTAAATCCATCGCGATGATCTTTGACATGCCAAATCAAGCTGCAAGCATCCGCAATTCAGTAATTGAGGACGTACTCGGTAGGATGACGACACATGGGAGAGATACACATCATGGCAGGGCCCATTTTATCCCCACACAATCTATAATTCTGGTTGGCTAAAATATTATTCGCACGTATTTGATTTCGTAGAGATCGATTCTTCTTTTTACAGGGTTCCGTCTCCTTTCATGCTCAAGAATTGGTACAAGAGGAGTACTCAGAAATTCAGATTCACAGCGAAATTTCCTAAAATCATAACACATGATAAAAGGCTGAAGGATGTTGACAAAGAATTAGAGCGATTTCTTGAACCGATACGCCCACTTGCTGACAAAACACTGGCTCTATTAATACAGCTGCCTCCTACTATTCATATATTCGAAGGTCTCGAGAGGCTTAGGGATTTAGTGCCAGCACTCACTCATATCATATAACTAGAACCTCTGATATTTTGAATTTCCAGTAGCCGATATTCAGTTGTTTAAAAAGTCATAAACAAAAGGCACCTTTTAAACAAAGCCTCGATACAGCAGAAAAAGTGCATACAGGAAACGTAGAAAATACAAGACTAGTGCGTTTGGTTTCTAAATATTAGAAAAGAAAAAAGATGGATGGTTAACCTGGGCCAGATATGTTGTTTCTAGGTTGCGGTCCAGGTTCACCAGCGATTTTTACGTGGACCTCCTCGCACTACTCCCTTCTGGCGACGGTGGAGGCGATCTTCAACCTTGGAACCCTGGGCAGGAACGACACTTCTGCGGCCCCGATGTCGGACATGTTCAGGGGTGGATTCCCTAGAATGCTCACGTGCGTTTCGGCCAGAAGTATTGAGAGCGACGGCCGCCCGGATGAGCGCTTTGAACGCATTCGCGTCAATCTCCTCACCCTCGTGAATGTCGATGGCGCGCCTTACGTTCCCGTCAAGGCTCGAGTTGAAGAGCTTGGCAGGATCTTTCAAGGAAGCGCCCTTAAAGAAGGTCAGCTTCACTATCGACT
>WNFY01006350.1_pt1 | contig 10535 bp, 9 predicted proteins | sample 5400091 | NCBI WGS metagenome assembly WNFY01 (sample SAMN13153364, study PRJNA577476) | soil metagenome | isolation source: 60 cm soil or saprolite under grassland replicate 1 | place: USA:California | collected 2016-06-15
TCTGGCGCACATGTGCGACTTGCTCGACTGGGACCTTTCACTGGCGCGCGGCAAGCAGCACTGGAGAAATTCGCAGCCGCGGTCGTGGAAAGAAGATTCGGAAAGGTTCTTCGCGGCGCTGGAGGCATTTGACGATTATCTTGCCTCAGGCGCGGAGTTGCATACAGCTCCGGAGAAACTCTTTCAGGGCGCGGTGGCTGATGCATTGACACACACAGGCCAGATCGCTTTGTTGCGACGCCTGGCCGGGAAGAAAATACGCGGCGAGAATTACTACCTGGCGAAGATCGAGGTCGGTCGCACCGGACCAGATCAAATGAAGCCGGTGAGCGAGTTCAACTAGAGATGAAGTTTCGATCTCAGACGTCAGAGATTGAGCCTTTTGCGAGCTCGGTCGCGCCTGTCGGCGCTCGGTGCGGGCGAGACGCGCTCCTAGTGAAGGCTTTCAACGGGTCAGAAACCAGATCAATGATTGAGAACTCTGTCGCCCTTAGGAGGGCTGCGGAGATTTATCGTGCTGGCGCCAGGGGCGGCGCGCAGCGCGCTCGCCCCTGGCTACCTTCTTTCCCGCCTCTGGCGCACGTTGATGGGACTTTGGTTGCGGCTGAAAGCCGCGCTGTGTCTCAGTCGCAAGTTAAAGGATCTTAGACGGGCGTCTCCCCATTCTCGCGGTACATGCGAGAGGGTCGCTCCGCATCCGGGCGCGCTTTAACAATTCATTGACTCTCCCGAGCCTTCTTAACTAAGATGGGCCGTCTTTCCGAGAAACACCGCCGAAAGTTATAAACACGATGAATCGGTGCCAGGTTTCAAACTACAGGAGAAAACCATGAGCAACGCCTTGCTTTGCTCCTTTGCCGTACGGTGCAAAGGATTTGGGATTTGTGTGCTCGCCATGATCGCGATTACGGCGGTAGTTCAGGGGCAGACACAAATCACTACGGGTACAATCCAGGGCACTGTGTTGGATGCAAACGGGGCAGCAGTTCCGGGTGCCAATGTTGAAATCAAAAATGCTGAGACAAATTTCGTAAAGACCGCGATCACGGACGATCAGGGAAGATTTGTTGCGCTGCAAGTGCCCTCGGGGAGATACATAGTAACCGTTTCAAAAAGCGGATTTGCCACGCTGGTTGTGGAGAAGGCAGATCTGACGGTGGGCCAGGCCTTGAACCTTCCGCTCTCAATGAAGGTCTCTGCTGTGCAGGAGACTGTCACGATCAGCGCCACGCCGACTGTCGACACCCTCAAAACCGAATCAAGCACTACTTTGAATGAAACGACAGTTAACACCACTCCCATCCTGGGCCGAAAGTTTGAAGATCTATTAACTCTGACGCCAGGAGTAAGCGTCGTGCAAGGACCCGATGGCGACGAGATTACCTTCGCGGGACAGCGAGGAGTCTTCAATAACGTCAGTCTTGATGGCGGTGACTACAACAACGGATTTTTCGGCGAGCAGCTTGGCGGGCAGCGCGCCGCGATCGATATTACGCTCGAAGCGGTTAAGGAATTTCAGGTAGTTGCCACGGGCGCCAGCGCCGAATTCGGTCGCACCGCCGGTGGAGTCATTAATGTGATCACCAAGTCCGGCACCAACGGCGTTCACGGCAGCCTCTTTTATTTTCAGCGGCTCGAAGCGTTAACCGCCGACACCTCGGATGGGAAGCCGCTAACAGACTTTCACCGCGAGCAGTTTGGCGGCACCATAGGAGGTCCGATCAAGCAGAATAAAGCTTTTTATTTCTTTGCCTTTGAGGGCATCCGCGAAACGCTAACTCGCGACAATCTGAGCGCGCAAATCGGCACTACTCCGTGTCCGACTCAAACGCCTACGATTACTGCTAACGAGGCCTTGATCAATTCCAATTCCGACTGTCAGCGCCTGGCTCTTATCAATTTCATCAAGAACACCAGGGGCCAGGACGAAGGTCTTCCAATCAAACACCCGCTCAAGAACTATGCATTCCTGGGAAAGGTTGATTGGGACTTGAACAACGACAACAAATTGTCTGTCTCATATAATTTCGATTACTCGAAGAACACCAATCAGACGTTTGATGTTCCGACTTACGGCGACTCGGCAAACGGAATCGAAGGGCCCTCCAAGATCAATGTGATTAATTTGAATCTCTTCAGCTCAGTGTCGCCGACAAAGGTAAATGAGGGCCACTTCTCATATTCACGCGAGCTGCGGCCGCGTAGCGCGATCCCCTCGAACCTTTTTGCTGACACTGGTGTGGGTTTTGCACCGAGTTTCAGATTTGGCAACCCTTTCTTCCTCCAACCCACTGTCGATGAGCTTCTCTGGCGAACAGATGTCAAGGACAACTTCTCGATCGTGTCGGGCAATCACACGATCAAGTTTGGCGGTGAGTGGATTCACACTCTGAACGATCAAACTTTCCGCGGCTTCTTTACGGGTCGCTATTTGTTCGACTCCGCGAGTGGCTTCCTGCGCTACGCTTCACCTCAGGCTGCCGGAGGATTCGGACCAACTGCTCTCGAGTGTACCAATGCGACCGGAGCGGTAGTGGCATGGAGAACACAGGCTCTTGGCGAAGCATGTCCGGCGGGAAGTAGCGTCGGCGGGCCGCTGCTTTTGTATTTGCAGAACGGGATACCAACGGGAATTGCCGGCGTGCCTCCCCCGGGCAAGAACGTCGCAAAGAACGACGATTATGGATTGTTTGTACAGGACAAGTGGACGATCAAACCTAACTTCACGCTGAATTATGGGCTCCGATGGGAAGCACAAATCTTTCCCAAACCCGTGATTTCTCCAACGCAGACTGCCTATGCTTCGCTCTTGAACAACCCGACTTTCCCGTCCGACGGAACGCTTCACAGTCCGAAGAAGGAATTTCAGCCCCGTGTAGGATTTGCCTGGGATTTGTCAAAGAAAGGCAAGTCGGTTTTGCGAGCCAGCTACGGCATCTTCTACGGCCGGCAGAATATGCTGTCGCAGGTCGGATCGATCACAGACAATGGCGCGCAGCAATTCGGCATCACTTGTGCCACTACGTTTGCCTTTACCTGTTTTGGTGCTTCGACAAGACCACCGACCTGGCCCAATCTTATCCCGGCCGCTCCCACAGGAACGATTCCTTTTGGCGCCAGTGTTCGCGTTTTCAGCAAGGACTATGCTAACCCGCGAATCTACACAACCAATGTTCAATTCGAGCAGGAGCTCACTACCGATTTCACTCTGTTCGCTGATTTCACACATTCGCAGGGCGTTCACCTGACGAGGTTTATCAATCTCAACCGTGTGGGGCTGTTCCCAACATTGGGTGATGTCTTTGTCACGAGTGCTGTTGGTAAGTCGCTCTATAATGGTTTTACCGTGGGCGTCAGGAAACGCCTCAGCCGGGGCTACCAATTTGAAGCAAACTACGTGTTTGCAAAGGATCACGATGACGATTCGAATGAACGAGATCCATTCACCGACCGCTCATTTAACCCACTCAATCTGAGCCTGGATTACGCGCTCTCCGATCGCGATATCCGACACAAGTTTAACTTCTACATGTTCGCTGATTTGCCCTGGGGGTTCCAGGGTAATTTCCGTGTGCAGGGGCGGACGGCGCAGCCCATAACTCCGGATCCGCGAACAGCAACCAACCGCAATACGTTGCGGAAGGATAACCAGTACTTCTCGTTTGACTGGCGCATTCAGCGGCCGTTCAAATTTGGCGAGCGCTTCCAGCTGATTCCGACAATTGAAATGTTCAATACCTTCAACAACGCCAACAACATCAATCCACTTAGCTCGGTGGCGCTGTTCAATTTTGACGGATTTCTCCGGCAGGGTGTCGGAGATCCACGACAGGTTCAGCTGGCGATTAGATTCACGTTCTGATCGATTCGCCCACCAGCCGAGTCTCTCAGTTGAGAACACCAAAGGACCGGTCCTGTGTTGGGTTTCGCGCAGGTTCCGGTCCTTTCTGTTTTCGGAGGCCCTAATTTGAAATCAACCATCGACGTTAGGATTCTCACCTTGCTGCGAGGAATTACGACTTCCCATTCTTCGTCTGAATTACCAACAGACCGTCAACTCGCTGTCTGTGAACAATAAGCTTACGCGCCTCGCGCTGAAGGATTGGCAAGGAAAAGCCAAATCCCATCGCACCCATGATGCACGCTACGCCACCAGCTGCTAATGTCCTGCGTGCATTGAAATGCTGCGCCAGGAAACCGACTAAAAGCGATCCAAACGGTGCCAGACCGCTCAACATCATGACCCAGATCGCCATTACCCGGCCGCGCAACTCATCCGGCACGATCCTTTGCACCAGCGTGTTTGACGCGTCCAATTGTGTCACCATCGTGAAGCCGACGAGCAGCATCGCTGCGAGCGATAGCCAGAAAGAGTGTGACCTTGACAGAAGGATAAGACTTCCGCCGAAGCCCGCCGCGGCAAACCCCACCCAGTCTCCCAGCGATCGCACGTTGCCGAGTGTGGCCAGGACCAACGAACCAACGATCGCTCCGACGCCTGATGCGCCCATCAGTAAACCGAATTCCCTTGGACCGCCATGTAATATCTCTCTGGTATACACCGGCATCAAGATTTCATAGCGTAGCCCCATAAAACTTATAAGGCCGAGTAGCACTAACAGTCCGCCGACCGGGCCCGTATGCCGAACAAAATTGAAAGCCTCACTGATACCAGCGCGAAAGTGTTGAGCCGGTCTGCGTTCTCTGGATTCCGACTTAATCAGTAGGAGCCCGATGATGACAGCGATGTAACTCAAGGCATTGGCAAGGAAACACCATCCTTCGCCTATCGAGGCGACCAACAGGCCTCCAATGCCAGGTCCGATCGTGCGGGCACTGTTGATCATTGAAGAATTCAGCGTGACCGCGCTCATCAGATCGTCTTTAGTGACTAAGTCGGCGACGAATGCCTGACGGATTGGAAAGTCAAACGCATTAACTACTCCAAGCAACGCGGCAATAGTGAAGACATGCCAGACTTGCACACGTCCCGTAAGCGTAAGCACCGCCAATGAAAAGCTAAGCAACATCGGCGCAACCTGCGTTGCAAACAGAATCTTGCGTCGCGACATCGTATCCGCAACAACACCGCTGATCGGGGCGAGAACAAAAACTGCAATCTGGCCGGAGAACGCCACCAATCCCAGGAGGGCAGCCGAACCAGTGAGCCGGTAGACCAACCATGCCTGCGCTACCGTTTGAACGTAGGTGCCGGTAAGAGAAATGAACTGCCCACCATAGAAGAGTTTGAAATTGCGGTATTTGAGAGCCTGCAAAGCCGAGGATAGCTTGCCTTCTATCGTTTTCTGTTCCTTAGCTCTCAAAGTGCTGTTGCAGTCAATTCAGATGGCAGTTAATGAAGGCGAGCGCCTTAGCTTAAGCTCGCGTCACAATTCAAACAAGGCTCATTCAGGAAAGCTTGAGCAATGCAATGTCAGAACTTCAAACCGATCCCTGTACGCAACATGGTCTGGTCGGTGAAGTTCACATGTGGATCATAGTAGATCTTCCAAAACCATTTAGGCCGATCGTAGTAGACGCCAATGCCCACGTTGCGAATGTATTCGTCTGAATCGGTGTGTCCGGATTTGAAAAGGACATCGAATGTGATGCCATTGGTTGCGTTTATCTTGTGACGCCAAACGATGTGAGTATTCTGTTGGCCAGTGTGCAGACGGACATCGAAGATCGTGAACGCTGAGATACGGTCGTAGCTACTGAGTCTATGCGCGATTCCAAGCTCTACGGAGTCACCCGGGTCCCAAAACAGATCGAAGAAGGGTCTGAGATTCGTGCGCGATATCCCGGCAAGGCCAATGGTCTTCCCCGAACCTAGCTCGGATGAGAGCGATCCGGCCATCGCTCTGGTTGTCGAGACTTCCAGGCTCGGATCCAGGCGGAGCCAAGCCTTCTTATAATCGTATTGCGCGCCAACGCGTAGGAGTTTGCTGCTGTTTGGATCGTAGAAGCCGGCGATCCAGGCCGTAAGTGGTCCAAACTGGTGTCGCAGGTTAAGATCGTAAGCGCGGTCGCCGGGCGTAAAATAAATGCCGAGAGTCAATTTGGACTTAAACTCATCGGCATTCTCAATTGGGTCCCTCTCCATTTCCTTTGACGTGTCCGACTGTTCAGATACCGAATTGTCAGGACTTGGCGAGGGCTGTGCTTTGGCCCCACTCGACTGTGCAAAGGCAGCTTGATGTGAAAGGCAAACAACCAGCAGCATGAGTACGGTGCAAGAAACGGGGGCCAGAGATACGCTCGGGGTCATGCTTTCATGAATCATGGGATTTCGTAGCTTCTTTCACTGCTACCTACTGACCCCACGTCAAAACCAGTGCGACAGCAGCCATAAACATTACTACCGTGGCAGTCCACCCGAGTATGTTAGTCCAGCGACCGTTAACTCGGTCCTTCATAACCTTCCGGTTGTTGGCAACAAGCATGATCACTACTAGCAGCGGCGGCGCCAGGAAGCCGTTGATAACCGCTGCCAGGAACAGTGCCCTGATCGGATTGATGCCCACGAAATTAATCAGCATTCCGACCAGAGAGGAAGCGACAATCACTCCATAAAAGAGTTTGGCCTGATGCAGTTTTTGATTGAAACCATATCTTCCACCGAAGGCCTGTGTCACAGCATAGGCGCTGGATCCGGTAAGGATTGGGACTGCGAGAAAACCGGTGCCAATCAAACCTACTGCGAGCAGAAGAGATGCACCCTTGCCCGCCAATGGTCTGAGAGCCTGGGCCGCATCAGTGGCTGACTGGATATCAGTCTTACCGGCCTTGAACAGGGTAGCAGCCGTCGCCAGAATGATGAAGTACATCACGAAATTGGAGAAGAGCATTCCTATACCGACATCCCAGGCGGCATATTTCATTTCTGCGTACGAAGCGCCCCTGCGTTGCGCCCTGGTGACGCGGCCGAAACTTATTTCTTCTTCAACTTCCTGATCAGCCTGCCAGAAAAAGAGGTAAGGGGAAATGGTCGTCCCGAGAATCGCGACCAGCGTCGAGAGAAAGGCCGCGTCAATACTGAGTCTTGGTATGAACGTCGCCTTTAACACCTGAACCAAATCCGGTTTCGCAAAGAATGCTGATCCAACATAGGCAAACAGCGCCAGCGTTAACCATTTGAAGGTCTTTGCAATCAACCGGTACGAACCCCAGATTTGCAGTGCCACAATAAGAAGACCGGTCGGCAAGATCACCGCGGCAATGGGCACCGGAACCATTAGATTGATTGCGGCTGCAATGGCGCCAACATCCGCGCCCGCGTTGATGGTGTTAGCGATGACCAATCCGAATACCGACAGATACAGCAAACTCCGCGAGTAGTGCCGTCGCAGCACGGCGGCAAGACCCATACCGCTGACCATGCCGATTCTTGCGCAGGTTAGTTGCACGGCGACCATCAAGGGAAAGCTGAAAAGAGCGGTCCAGAGAGTCGTGAAACCAAGTGAAGCGCCGGCTACAGCATAGGTACCAATACCTGACGGATCGTCGTCTGAAGCACCCGTGATCAACCCTGGCCCAAGGACTTTGAAGAAACGTTTGACGGGATTCTTCTCCTGCATCATGGCTGCCTCGAGCGAGCCGGTCCCGCCAACAGGCTCGGAGTGCGGGATAACAGGAGCATCGCTGCGACCGGGCGACTCACCCCGCTCAACGTCGATTATGGGATTTTGCGCGGAACCTTCCTTTGTCTTCATACTTCCAGTGTCGAGCGTCATTAGAATTCGTTATTGACAGATTTATGTTTGGCGCCAGAGTTCCAGAATGTCGTTGCACCGCCGTCGATCAAATTCTATCAAATTGTCATCACACTGATCTTTGATGGTGGGAAAGGCGCAAGGTCCAGGCGTTTCCAGCCGCGGTTTCCGAGCCGCGGAAGAGCGTCTGAAGGCAAAGCTGGCAACCGGGATTCCTCAATTGATCGAGGAGAAGGGCTGGACCAAACCCAGACTGCGGAGCGTATGGGTTTGGACCAGACTCCGTTCAGGTCTTATGAGGCTGGCGAAAAGCGCAGCGAGCCGGGCGTCGTGAGCGTCTCCCCGGTCTCCAACAGCGTCTTCAGGCCGGAGAGGATCATCGGCCAGCCGCCGAAGAGTTGAGCGTTGGCGTCCTCGCGCAATTGATCGTGGGTGACCGTCAGCCGGCATGAATCGCCGACCGGCTCGATCTCCCAGGTCACCCGCGAGGGCCCTTCGCTCTTTACATCCTCGCCCCATAGGGCTCTGAAGGTCTGAACGAGCCGGCGCGGCGGATCGATCTCCAGATTTTCGCCCTCGAAAATCGGCGTTCCTCCGCCGACGCCCTCGTAGCGGGATCCCGGTGTCCAGTCCGAGGTCACGACTGCTCCGAAGTTGTATTTGCGCCTCATCTCGGCGTCAGTGATCGCCTTCCAGAGGTGCTCGGGCGTCGTCTTAATGTAGATTTCGTACACTTTCTCCATCGTCTTTTCCTCCAATTTATGCTTGAGCTCGCTCAGCGTCGCGGCCCAGGGTTCGGCGTACTTGCTCACCCACCGGTCATGGACGAGCCGGATTGGGACTGCGTTCAGGAAGTGCAGCTTCTCGCGCCCGCGCCGCCTGGTCACGACGAGGCCAGCCTCCTCGAGCACCTTCAGGTGTTTCATCACGCCGAAGCGCGTCATCGGCAGCCGTCCTTCGAGCGTGCTCAGCGTCTGCCCGTCTTCTTTGAACAGTTCGTCAAGCAGGCTTCGACGTGTTGGGTCTGCGACAGCTCTGAACACATCATCCATGACGGCGACTATAGGTGACCATTTGGTCACATGTCAAGTTCTCATCGGAAGAAAGCGCTGTTCGGGCGTTAGGGGAAACGGTGCCTGGGCGAACACGGATGTCATCATTCAGGAACATGTCACCGGGCTGGAGTTTGGAGTTTTCTACTTTCGGTATCCGCAAAGCGATCGCGGGGAAATCTTTTCGATTACGAGGAAGCTATTTCCTTCGGTCACTGGCGACGGCGAACGCACGCTGGAAGACTTGATCCTCAAAGACGACCGCGCAGTGTGCATGGCCCGGCCTTATCTTGATGCCCAGCGAGGTCACCTGTGGGACATTCCCGCCAAAGGCGAGTCGGTGCAATTGATTGAGATTGGTACGCATTGCCTTGGCAGTGTCTTTCTCGACGGCATCGAGATTAAGACGGCTGAGATGGAGCGAGCTATCGATCACCTGGCCAAAGGATTCGAGGGTTTCTACTTCGGCAGATTTGATATTCGCACGCCCTCGTTGGTTGACTTTCAGAAAGGACGAAGCTTCAAAGTCATCGAACTCAATGGCGTTACCTCGGAGGCAACCAGCATCTACGATCCCAAAAACTCTCTGTTCTCCGCGTATCGGCTTCTCTTCAATCAATGGCGCATTGCTTTTGAGATTGGCGCGCAAAGCCGAGCGCGGGGCGCAAAGCCGGCGTCGCTGCTGAGGCTGGCGCGCCTAATACTCGAAAAATGGCGTAAGAATGGTAAAAGGTCTGGCGCGGATCCGCGACCAACAAACATCGAGGCTGACTCGGCCTCGAAATTTGCGGAAGAAGTCTAAAGTCCCGGGAGTGCGTCATGCCACTATCGAAGGCCTTGAATATCCTTGATTGGTTACTGCGAGTTGCCGTCGCGGTAATTCTATTTCAAACGTTGTTCTTCAAGTTCACCGGGGCTAAAGAATCCGTGTACATTTTTTCGACCTTGGGTGCGGAGCCGTGGGGTCGAATCGGGTCGGGCGTCGTCGAGTTAATCGCATCGCTCCTGATCCTGGTTCCGCGCACCGCTGTCCTTGGTGCGATCTTGTCACTGGGCACGATCTGCGGTGCCATCTTTGCTCATCTTACGAAGTTAGGCATCAAAATACCTGCGGTAGATGATCACGGTGAGCTATTCGCATTGGCGCTGTTGGTTTTCGTTGCAAGTTTTGTCATCTTGTATCTGCACCGTGGGCAGATTCCCATCTTAGGGCCGAGGTTGTTTCCTCAAACAGGCTGACTTCCACGCAGCACGCAATATCTGATCGAATGTCTATATTTTGTCGTATGCCTTCACGGTCAATCTTTCCTGAACCAGTTTCGCTCGAGACAGTTGCGCAGGTGTAGCCGAGCCCGATGTAGCATTACCCAAAGATTGTTCACCGAAACTCTGAGAACTTCGCAGATCTCTTCGCTGCTTAGACCGTCAACTTCGCGGAGCGTAAAGGCGCTGGCCGCACGCTTAGGCAGGGGAGAAAGGCAATCATTGAGAACCCAGGTCCGCAGGTACTCACTCATCTCAGCTTCCGATCTGAGAACCGCAACCCCGGCGCCTCGCTCTCCCGCATCAGGCTTGAGCACCACCGGGAAACTCAATCCGCGTTCGCGCATGAATTGAAAAGCGTGATCTATGCGCGCGTGATGACTCAACGACTTTTCAAGCAGCAGAAACGACGCGACCAAAGACCGCGATTCAGGCTTCTGGCCCAAGCGCCGGAGGATTTCGCTTTTAGACTCGCCAAGGAAGCCGCCCTCCGGAATGGCCGGAT
>WNFY01006351.1_pt1 | contig 10535 bp, 9 predicted proteins | sample 5400091 | NCBI WGS metagenome assembly WNFY01 (sample SAMN13153364, study PRJNA577476) | soil metagenome | isolation source: 60 cm soil or saprolite under grassland replicate 1 | place: USA:California | collected 2016-06-15
CTTATTGTAATAGTTAACAAATTACGATGGCTTTTGCGGGGAGAAGCCGGAAAGCATCGTTAAGTTGACTTGCGGCGGGGTTGAGGGAGAAAGGAAAAACGACGACGATGAAAAATTATCGACGACTTCTGCGATTTCTTAAACCCTATATTTGGCCACATTTTACGGTGGCAATGATCTGCATGCTTCTCTATAGCGCCACTAGCGGCGTATTGCCTTTCCTCACAAAAAGGATTTTTGACGACGTCTTTTCGAGTCGAAACCAGGCGACCCTAACCTTTCTTCCCTTTGTCATTATCGCTGTATTTGCCCTTCGTGGGTTGGTCTCATTTGGTGAGAACTACCTCATGACCTATATCAATGGGCATATCATTACCGATATCCGTAACGCACTGCACGGACATATCCTCTCCCTTTCTATTTCGTTTTTCCATCGTAACTCCACGGGTAGCCTGATTTCCCGATTGACCAATGACGTCGGGCTTGTTTCCCTGGTGTTAACCGACGCCGTAGTCTCGTTAATGCGCGATAGCGTGTCTCTCATCGCCCTGGCGATCGCCGCCTTTGTGATGGATCCTTTGTTGGGGCTCATCGCGTTTGTTGTCTTTCCGATATCAGTCTTACCCATAATGAAAATGGGAAAAAAGGTCCGCAGGTTCACAAAAAAGGGGCAAGTGACCATCGGTCAACTAACTTCTCTCATGCAGGAGGCCATTCAAGGGATAAGGATCGTCAAGGCTTTCGGCATGGAAGAGTATGAAAGGAATCGTTTCTTCAGGGAGAATCGGCGACTTCTTAAACTCGGTATCCGGAGAGGCCGAATCAGAGCCATAACGACTCCAGCCATGGAACTTTTGGCAGCCTTTGCTATCGGCGGTGTCGTCTGGTACGGAGGCTACAGCGTCATTGGAGGAAACAGAACGCAAGGCCAATTTATGGCGTTCATGACCGCTATGTTCCTCATGTATCAGCCGTTTAAAAAGCTAGCGGGAACCAATACCTTGCTCCAACAGGGAATCGTGGCTGCGGAAAGGGTCTATGAGATCCTCGATATCCAGTCTGACATCCGGGAGAAATCCGAAGCCAAACCGGCTCCTCGTCTAGCGCGCGAGATCGAATTCCACGATGTCTGCTTTGGCTATGGTGATAAGCTGGTCTTGAAGAATATCAATCTAAAAATAAACAAAGGAGAAATGGTGGCCCTGGTGGGCGTAAGTGGCGTGGGCAAGAGCACCTTGGCCGATCTGATCCCGCGCTTTTACGATGTGACTTCAGGAAGGATCACTATCGATGGGGTGGACATCCGCGATGTGACCATTGAGTCGCTTCGCTCCCAGATCGGCGTTGTAACGCAGCATACATTTCTGTTTAACGATACGATCAAGAACAACATCGCTTATGGGAACACTTCACAAGACGTGGCGCACATTGTTGCTGCTGCAAACGCCGCGTATGCTCATGACTTTGTTACGGCGCTGCCCAAGGGCTATGACTCCGTGATCGGGGAGCTGGGGATGAGGCTCTCGGGCGGGGAAAGACAGAGAATCGCGATCGCCAGGGCGCTGCTCAAGGATCCTCCCATTCTCATCCTGGACGAGGCCACCTCCTCCTTGGATTCACAATCTGAGAAGCTGGTACAAGAAGCGCTGGAGCGTCTGATGGTCGGCCGGACCGTTCTAGTGATTGCTCATCGCCTCTCGACGATTCGCAAGGCGAATCGCATTATAGTGCTCATGGATGGTGCCATTACCGAGGAAGGTACTCACGAAGAGCTGTTGGCAAGGAAAGCGGAGTATAACAAACTTTATACACTGCAGCTCTTGGAGGGCGACGAGGCGCAGGGGAAGAGATTACTGCACTGACGGAGAACTGATCTATGCCAACAGTCAGTGTCGTTATTCCTGTCTTCAACGGCGAACGGTTCATCGGCGAAGCAATCCAAAGCGTCCTTGGGCAAACCCTTAAGGACCTTGAGATTATCGTAGTAAATGACGGTTCCACCGATGGTACGGAAAAAGCGGTTCGCCAGTTTTCGGCTCCCGTATCCTATTACCGCCAGGAGAACCTAGGAGCGGGCGCCGCCCGAAATTTTGGCGTCGCCGTAGCCCGGGCGGAATGGATAGCTTTCCTCGATTCCGATGACGTTTGGTATCCGGGCAAACTCGCCGTCCAGTTGCAGCATGCCGTCGCTTGCCCCGACCGGGCTTTTTTCTATAGCGATATGGACACGATCGACGACAACGGCCATTTGGTCCAGAAGGGGGTTTTGTCTGAGAAAATGCAGCGGCGAAAGAGAAAGGACACCCTGACAGCCCTTCTCTTTGATGGGCTTCCTTTGCCTTATCCTTCAACGGTTCTACTGCGCAAGGATTTGTTTCTAAATTCAGGCGGGTTCAATTCTTTATTCCGGTGGAAATATCATGAGGATGCCCAGTTGTTTGCGCGAATAGCGCGGCTTTGCACCATTCATTTTATTCCCCAAAGCTTGGTCCAGTATAGGATCCGTAGAGGTCCCCGTGTGGAAAACGCGCGGGTTACGGAAGGGAATTGGCCGGTCCTGTTGGCCTGCTTGCGGGAAGCGTCCCGCGATGAAAGGGAGCGAGAGTTACTGACCAAAGCGTTCCACAGGGAGTATTCAAGATATCTCTCGAATCAAGGCAAGCATTGCCTGAGGGACGGTGATCATACAGAGGCGCGGCGTTTTTTCCGGCTTTCTTTTCTAGAGTATCCCCTGCATCCGAGGAACTGGAGTCGCTGGGCGCTGTCGTTTGCTCCGGGTCTGCGAGAATTCTACGCGAAGCATAAGAAGTTGTTTCACCTTACCTACAGCCTACTTTCGCTCATTGATTCATTGTGTGTGTGAGCACCCCGAAGATCACTATTGTTACTCCCTCTTTTAACCAGGGAAAATTCATTGACGAGAACATCCAAAGTGTCTTGACACAAAATTATCCCAATTTTGAACATATTATTATTGATGGCGGATCAAGCGATGGAACGGTCGATATTCTTAAGAAATACTCTCATCTCAAATGGGTTTCGGAGCCGGATCGGGGACAGGCCAGCGCATTGAACAAGGGATTCCGCATGGCCACGGGGGACGTCATTGGATGGCTCAATTCCGATGATTCCTACCTGCCCGGGACCTTCGAGGTTGTAGCTCGGGCTTTCGACAAATCGCTGGGCTGGTCCGTGGTTATGGGAGATGTTCAAGCGATGGATGAATCTGGAAGGGTCATAGGACTCCTTCAGAATAAACCCAAGAGCTTTCGGGAGCTTTTACAGTTCTGGTACCCAGGGTTAAGAGCTTTTCATCAGCCGGGGATTTTCTTCTTAAAAGAGGCTCTGAACCAGGAGGGCTGGCTTGACGAAAGCCTTCACTTTGCCATGGATTACGACCTTTGGCTGCGGATGATCCAAAAGCATGAGTTCCATAGGATTGATGCGACCCTTGCTAGATATAGATTCCATGGGGCTTCAAAGTCCAGCCTCGGCTGGGAGGGCTTTAAGCCTGAATGGGAGCGAGTAAGTGAAAGATATGTCGGGAAGTTGTCTCCCGGCCAAAAGGCTTTTCACGTTTTGTTGTATGCAGCCTGGCAAGCGAATATGGGAAGGTGGCTTCCCCCGAGATTAAGGAAATTAGTAGGACTTCCTAAGGACAAGTCTAAAGAGCGACAAGATGGTGACAGAAAATTGGCGCGAGAATATTATCGCCTCGGGCTGGACAGTGAGAGGAACGGCGATCGGGCTAAGGCCAAAGAGATGTATCAAAAGGCCATGCTGACGCGAAAGTTCAGCTTCCGTTATCACTACGCCTATTTTCGTTTGGCTCTCTTTCAATGAATCGATGAGGAAGGACTGCGGCGAACCATCGAGTGGGTATTTGGAATCGGATGGCCGACGCCATCTTTAATGAAAGGCTCGGCTTTCTATAGGAGTGCGTCGTGAAGCGCTGGAAAAGCTTTGTCTCAAATGTTCAGTTGAGTGCAACGAAAATGATCGTAGGAATCAGAATCGGCTATCGATCTGGACCCGTAAATTTGTATCATTGCTGCGTCCCCAAGACGGGAAGCCAATGGATCGGAAAGATTCTTTCGGATCCAATCTTTTACAGGTACTCAGGCCTCGAAGGATATCATTATCAGACGAGCCTTCCCGGGGGCCATGATTCGAGAAAAATCAGCGACAGGTCATTTGCGGCGCCTTTCCCGAAGGGTACTATTGTCACGCCACTCTACATCTCCTTTGACAATTTCACGTCTCTCCCAAAGCCTGAGCGTTATAAGGCATTTTTTGTGACGCGCGATCCGCGAGACATTCTTATTTCATGGTACTTCTCCATCAAGCATTCCCATGCTCTTCTGGGTAACATCTCAAAACTACGGGAAATTTTGAATGGCATCTCGTTCGATGACGGAATCTTATACGCAATGGAACACCTCGATAGTTCGGGCCACTTTCAGGCGTTAGCCTCCTGGATCGATGTTTCAAGAACAGATCCCAACGCGCTCGTCATTCGCTTCGAGGATTTAACCGGCTCGACGAGCGTGGAAGTTTTTGAGGACTTGTTCAGGCACTGCGATATCCATGTGCCGCAGAAGATTCTTCGCAGGTTACTAACGAAGTATAGTTTTGAGGCCTTGGCTGGTCGAAAGCGAGGAGAGGAAAGGAAAGAAGAGCACTATCGGAAGGGTATTAGTGGCGACTGGAAAAATTACCTGAGCGATGCTTTAGCGAGAAGATTCGAAGAGCTTGCCGGCAATGCAGTATCGCGCTTAGGGTATCGCGTTTGGATACTACCTATTTTATTCCAACCAATCATGATCGATCTGGGATAATTTCGGTCTGACAGCTTGTCGGGTTACTCCGGCCCGTCACTCATGGATGTATCTACGCAAAAAAAGGGCGACCCGATTGTCGCTAATTAAACCTGCAATGCACAGATCTTCAATGTTTGAGCAACTCGTTATGCGGCATAAGCTTTGACAGGCACGAATTCAAAACCGAAGCGTGGGTCTACTCCACAAGACCCAAACAAGCTACGTAGCTTGACGCTGATAATCGGCGACGATTTTAAAGTCGTCGCCGAAATGGCCGCAGAATGGCATACAACGAGCACGCCAATTCGCTGACCGGCGACAAAACTGATCGGTTCAATCGGCAGACAGCCATGATTCCCAACCTGTTCGGATGGTTCCAAAGGCGCGACTCATTTGAGAATACTTTCGCGTATAAGCCGGATGACGTCGTGATTGTTTCCTATCCAAAATCAGGAAGTACCTGGGTGCGTTTCATAATGGCGCATCTATTATGCGAGATGTTTTCGCGGCAACACAAAGAAGTGGATTTTTTACATATGCAACTAATGGTACCCGAAATCTCCCGCGATGCTTATCAGAATGGAGTTAATTTCCAATCCCTCCCCTCGCCCCGGATGATGCGTAGTCATGCTTTGTATAGTCCGAGGTTTCCCAAGGTAGTCTATATTCTACGAGATCCGCGAGATGTACTAGTATCTTATTACTACCATTTCCAGAAGTTTCATCATTTCGATGGAACGTTGCTGGATTTCATGCAAAGCGACGTGAGGAAAGTCGAATGGGACCAGCATGTGAATTCCTGGATTTTCCAAAATCCGTGGTTGGGCAATCTGTGTATTATTCGATACGAGGACATGCTCAACGATGCCTTCGTTGAAGGCGAAAAAATCGTGCGTTTTGCCGGACTGGACCGTACGCCGGCAGAAATTCATGGTGCTGTCGAGAAGTCAGGATTTAATAAACTTCGAGAATTGGAAGAACGAAGCGGACTCGGATACGTCGACGATCAAAACAAGGAAATCCGTTTCATCCGTGAAGGTAAGAAGGGAGGCTGGCAGGAAAGTTTTGGTCGAGCAGAAAAGGTCTATGTCAAAGAAAAATTGGGCACGACCCTGATTCGAGCGGGCTATGAATCGTCGTTCTTGTGGTAGATAACAAGGTGATGGTACCGCTCCCTTGTCCTCTTTGCGATTTTTCGGGCACTTCTCTAAGGAAGGAAATAGCGGTTACAGAGCTACTTAAGGCTTGGGAAAAAGCATTTCAGATTGATGTCTCCGGAGATTTTCAAGATGTTCAACAGCTGCATCTTTTTGAGTGTGAGCGCTGCGGTCTGCAATTTTACCTGTCGCCTAGTCTCGGTGGCTCTTCCGAACTGTATTCGCAACTCCAGAAATTCGAATGGTATTACACAGCGCAGAAATGGGAACATGATATCGCACTTGAAGATTTAACCGATTGCGAACACATTCTAGAAATCGGCAGCGGGTCTGGGGTATTCATTGCCCGTGCACAGGCCGAAAAAGGACTTTACATTCAAGGAATCGAGACGAACGTGGAGGCGGTAAACTCCGCTCAACGCCTCGGATTGCCGGTTGAGTCCATCGACCTGACGGAAACAGCGCTTCGGCGGCCGGGATACTATGATGCGGTTTGCGCGTTTCAAGTTCTCGAACATGTGTCGAAGCCAAAGGAATTTTTGGAGTCGTGCTGCGAATTGCTAAAGCGCGGCGGCAGATTGCTAGTCGGTCTTCCCAATGCAGAAAGTTTTCTGCGGTATCAGTTCAACCCTTTAGATATGCCGCCACACCATCTGACAAAATGGTCGCGGCATGTCCTATCATATCTGCCCAATCTGTTTCCATTGCGGTTGATTTACATTAGGCGGGAGCCTTTGGCGGAGTACCATGTTCGCGAATACGTCAACGCCCATTATCGTTCTTATAGGAGAAAGGGCTTTCCCAAATTCTTGTATCCTCGTTGGCTCCGACGGGCTGCCGGTGGGTTGCTTAAGATAACGGGATTGCGCAGGATGCTCATCGGGCAAACTCTGTATGCCAGCTTTCGCCGGATCTGAGCTGAGAGAATGAAATGCTTAAATCTGGGGTGCGGTGCCAGGTTCCATCCGCAATGGACGAATTTGGACCTGACGCCGTCGGGCCAGAATGTCGGGGCATACGATTGCCGCCAACCTCTGCCGTTTGAAGACGAGAGCTTCGATGTCGTCTATCATTCCCACCTGATCGAGCACTTAAGACGAGAAGATGTAATACGATTTCTCCGAGAATGCTGCCGAGTTCTAAGGCCCGGAGGCATTTTGCGGGTTGCGATTCCCGATCTTGAGGGGATAGCTCGGGACTATTTAGAGTGCTTGGAGAAGGCTCTGGAAGGAAAAGTCGGTTCAGAGCATGATTACAATTGGATGATGCTGGAATTGTTTGATCAGACTGTGCGAGACCGCTCAGGGGGAGCCATGCTCGAGTATCTGAGGCGAGATCCCATTCCGAATGAGCAATTTGTACTGCGACGATGGGGAGGCGAAGCGCGCCGCATCATTTCCCAACCCGGTCCTGCGGGGAAGCAAACAAAGCCGCTGGCATCCGTGTCACGTCGGGGAAGGAGTGGAGTTTCCGGTCTGCTGCGATCACTCCGGCATGCGATTGCAAGAATGTTTTTGACAGAGAAAGAACTCCAGGCGCTGGAACTCGGACAATTTCGCTTGCAGGGAGAAATGCACCAATGGATGTATGATCGGTATTCATTGAAGCGGCTACTTGAAGCAGCGGGATTTCAAAATCCTACGCAACGAACCGCTCTTGAAAGCGCTGTTCCAAATTGGCCTGACTACCATTTGGACACGGAGCCGGACGGGTCGGTCTATAAACCCGATTCGTTGTACATGGAGGCCGCAAGGCCGGTTTCGTGAAGATTCTTCATCTTAGCACCTTCGATGTCACGGGTGGTGCGGCTCGATCCGCGTATCGGATACATTCCGGACTACGCCGATTGGGTTACGATTCCCAGATGTTCGTGGCGGGAAGAAAAAGTCACGATCCCACAGTGACGGTCTTTGCGCGGTCGAAGCGTGTTCTACCGCGGCTTGAGAGGGCGTTGCGGCGTCGCAGAATCAAACGTCCAATGGCACGTTACCCGGCGTTACGTTCCAATTCCTATGAGATATTCACCGATAACCGAACCATCTACGGCAGCGACGTAGTGACCCAGCTGCCCGCCTGTGGCGTGATCCATTTGCATTGGATTGCGAACTTCATTGACTATTCTTCTTTTTTCGGAGCAGTTAACAAGCCTATGGTTTGGACGCTGCACGATATGAATCCTTTCACCGGCGGCTGTCATTATGACAATGGTTGCGGAAAGTGGAGAAACGGCTGCGGTGGCTGCCCGCAATTAGCGTCCGACAAGCATAACGATCTTTCGCGTCAAATCTGGCGACGAAAAGAGAAGATATTTAAACAGATCGAGAAGGATCAACTCCACATCGTGGTGCCTAGCGAGTGGATGGCACGCGAGGTGAAACATAGTCCCATTTTAGGACAATTTCCTGTTACGATTATTCCTTATGGGTTGGACCTTGACTGTTTTGCATCTAGAGACAGGACTGTCTCGCGTAATGTTCTTGGAGTGCCTCTGGAAGCCAGGGTGATGCTCCTTTTGGGCGACTCACTCAAGAATAAACGAAAGGGCTTCGGACTCTTGTCTGAAATCTTAATTGGTTTAAAAGATGTACCGAGGCTGGTCGTGATTTCAGTGGGCGGGGATCATTTGCCCTTAGAAGTTAATGTTCCGCACGTTCATCTCGGCTTCATTGAAAGTGAGCGTATTCTGTCTTTGGTTTATAGCGCAGCCGATGTCTTTGTTGTGCCCTCCCTACAGGATAACTTGCCCAACACAGTTCTTGAATCTTTAGCTTGCGGCACCCCTGTTGTTGGTTTTGATGTAGGCGGGATTCCTGAGCTTGTACGACCAGAGGTAACAGGAACATTGGTGCCTCGCGGCGATATAAAGGCGCTTTGTGGAGCCATTAAGAATCTTTTCGAGAATCCCTCGATGCGAGTAGCGATGTCGGCAAATTGCCGCAACATTGCGCAAGAATATTCGCTCGAGTCCTGTGCGCGTCGTTATGTGGAACTCTATACACGAGTCGCTCAGTAAGATGGTTTGGCATGTTGTCATGTCACTGTACGTATAAATTTCATTCGAGCAGTCACTCAAAGCCTGCATTCCGGCCATGAAAGATAAAAAAGTTTTTATTCATGTCGGACTTCCCAAAACGGCCAGTACTCTTCTACAAGAGATTGTTTTCCCCGCGCTTAAGCCTATGACCTATATATCTAGACCATATACCCAGGAGAATCATGCGTTTAATAAGCTTCAATACGCAGACGACAGCTTTTATGCCGCCGAAGAGCTCCGTGACGAGATCAACAATATCATCGCGTTAGAACCTGGCAACAAGGTTCTTATTTCTGACGAGCTTTTATCCGGGGCTCCATTTTATAACTTCATAAACCGAGGGCTTATAGCAAAAAGACTCGCTGAAATATTGCCAGATGCAGAAGTCATTCTGTTTCTTCGCGGACAGAAAGATATCATTCGTTCTTTATACAACCAGTACGTCAAGATCGGCTGGTTTACAGACGAGCTAAATTCGAGGTTCATTTCATCTCCCGGACAGGGATTTGAGTTGAGCGATTTTGTCAAAGGAAAAAGAGATTGGAATATTCACAATCGTTTCATCAATCATCAAAGCTTCATGAACCAATGTCACTTTCTCTTCTATGAACTCGTAAAGTTGTATGATGACAATTTTAGCAAAGTCCACCTCTTCCTTTACGAGGACTTGTTGACGCGCCCTGGAACGGTTTTATCGAGCCTTGAAGAACTGTTTGAGGCACAGCTTCCTGAAACCGTGCTCCAGAGGATAAAGACAACAAACGTCAATCCCAAGTTGTCTGAAGACGAGATCCCGACACAACTAGTTCAAGATAGACTAAAGTTGCTGTTTCCTAGTGGCAAGTACAAATTAATAAGAAAAGCATTAGGAGAATTTCTTGTTTTCACGATGAAGGATAACGGCTTGTCGGACAGAGGAGAAAAGCACATCGCCGAGATAGTCGATCCCGACTTGTTTAGGGAAAATAACTTAAAGTTAGTGGAAAAATATCATGATGTTGGGATAACCAGATATCCTGAATCGTATTTCTTAAGCGAGTAGACACGAAATATCGAGAATTCGAGAAATTTGGTATGCCTGCTTACGGGTCGCCACTTTTATAACGTCGGCGTGAAGGTAAATTTCGATCAGGCCACCCAACATACAGTCTGCACCTCCTTCAGTGTCTCGGCGACGCAATGATTCTTGCCTCCTCGGTAGTGCGACAGGCTAACTCTATGAGATATCTAAATTGCTTACGTTCCATCCCTGAATGTTGGCATTAACCCCTAAAATAATCACTTTGCTACAACACTGTGAAATTTTTTTCTTGACAGAGAGTGACCAAGTGGATTATACAGAGCCACTTTGGCCAAAGACTATTACTATAACAGGGGGTGACGCTATCACGGAGAGACTAGAGAAGAGAAGCTGTCAACTGTGGCAGTGGTGTTATGTAACAAACCCAGTATGGGTCTAGGACAGAAATTTATAGGAGAACAATCATGACCAGAAAAATTAGTTTTTTTGTGGCGGGAGTGCTA
>WNFY01014851.1_pt1 | contig 10534 bp, 12 predicted proteins | sample 5400091 | NCBI WGS metagenome assembly WNFY01 (sample SAMN13153364, study PRJNA577476) | soil metagenome | isolation source: 60 cm soil or saprolite under grassland replicate 1 | place: USA:California | collected 2016-06-15
AATCGCGCCCCTACAGAAGAACTTGACAAAATACACAACAATATGCCAAGATATAAATGAAGTAAACGTGCTTCTCACCCCTTATAGTACCGTCTTGTATTTCGTGCACATATCTGTGGTCTCAAGAAAGGAGTTGCGGACAACACATACCCATTCCATGCAATATTTAAGTCCGTATGTATCTTATCGGATTGGCTCTCGCTTAAGGATGAGCGTGTCTTCCAGATAGTACTCCTCTGCGGAACGTACTATTTAGTCAACGCATTTGCGTATATATGGAGGCAACATCGATGTTCCACCAGATACTCGTTCCCGTCGCGGACAATCTCTTCCTCTCTCTCATCGTTGGTTTCATTCCCATTATTGTCGTTCTTGTATTGCTTGGTGTAGTAAGGCGACCGGCATGGCAGGCTGCGTTAGCCGGACTGGTAGTTGCGCTCCTGATCGCGATATTTGTATGGGGCACACCTGTCAGTATAGCAGCATCCTCCACACTGAACGGCATTGCATTTGCGCTGGTTCCGGTGATGTGGATCGTCTGGAACGCTATGTGGCTGTATAACGTAGCGGTCCGCTCCGGCAAATTCGAGCTGTTCCGGCGCTGGATGATCTACAGTGTGCCACCAGACAGGCGCATCCTTATGTTGATCATCGGCTTTAGCTTTGGTGCGCTGATGGAAGGCGTCGCAGGCTTTGGTACTCCTGTGGCGATCGGCAGTGCGCTCTTGATTGCCCTTGGTTTTCCGGTGATTGAAGCCATTACCGTCACACTTATTTTCAACACCACACCGGTCGCCTTTGGCGCTCTGGGTGCTCCTGTTGTGACGCTGGCGAGTGTGACAGGCCTCAAGGACACACTACTTGGCGCGATGATTGGTCGCCAGTTACCTTTCTTTGCGCTGATCCTGCCATTTTACGCAATGGTCTTTTATGCAGGTTTCCGCAGCTTACGTACGATCTGGCCTGTCGCCCTGGTAGCTGGCGTTTCATTTGCGGTCACGCAGTTTGCAGTCTCCAATTTTGTTAGCATACAACTTCCTGACGTGCTGGCCTCGCTGGTCTCGCTGGTCTGCGTCATCGGCTTTGTGCAATTCTGGCGTCCACGCGATATAGAATCCTACCGCGCCACCTTTGCAACGGAGGTTCCAGCAACGATTACTGGCAGTTCAGCTATCGGTGAACGAGGAGTGCCTGTACCCGCCGAGGAGAATCCAGCACATGGTGCCAGGCCCAGTGCTGGTGAAGCGGTTCTGGCCTGGCTACCCTGGTTGCTGGTAAGCGCAATTGTCATAGCCTGGACCTTCCTCAAAATCCCGGCCATTGGTCAGCAACTGATCAAGTGGCCCGGACTACACAACCAGGTCTTCCTGACGCTCTATAACAAGCCCTATGCCGCCATCTATACCTTTCAGCCACTTGGTACAGGGACAGCAATTCTGGTAGCAATGATACTCACGTCACTCGTCTTCATTGCCGCTGGTTCCAGTCCCTTCATTGTAATACAGGCACTTGGAGATACCTGGCGACAACTGCGTAAGGCCATTCTGACTGTTATGCTCATCATTGGACTGGCCTACCTGTACAACTACTCTGGTATGGCATACACGTTAGGTCTGGCAATCTCCAAGGTAGGAGCCATCTTCCCCTTCTTCTCAGTCTTCCTGGGCTGGATTGCCTGCTTCCTGAGTGGTAGCGATACGTCAAGTAACGCGCTCTTTGGAAACCTGCAAGTTGTGGCAGCCAGGCAGTTGAACCTCAGTCCTGTGCTGATGGCTGCGACCAACTCGTCGGGTGCTGTCATGAGTAAAATGATCTCGCCACAGAACGTCACAACCGGAGTTTCGACGACCACGCTGGTCGGGAAGGAGGGCCTGATCATACGGCGTACCTTCATCCATAGTGTCGTATTAGCGGTACTGCTGGGTCTACTGGTAATGGGTCAACAGTATCTCTTCACCTGGATGATCCCGAAGTGACACCAACGTTCATGCCCTTTAATCGTAAGCGCTAAACAGGACGCGGCAAGAGCATTGCAGTTCTTGCCGCAGCGTCTACACTCTCATCTACCCATACATCATTGGCACATAAGTAGCGCAAGAATTCTCCAGCGGCAACACGTAATGCATCCAGCATTTCAACGTTGGGCACGACATCTGGCTCCCACCACCAGCGCGAGATGGTCCACACGCCCTTCTCTAAACGCGAGTCCAGGCGAGCGATAAAACGATCGCCGTAGAAGACTGGGAGCACATAATAGCCCCAGCGGCGCTGTTCGACGGGTTTGTAGACTTCCCAGGCATAATCGAAATTGAAGAGTTGGAGGATGGCTTTGCGATCCCATAAGAAGCTGTCGAGCGGCCCCAGGATGATGACACGTGGCTCAGGTGGTTTTGTGTCGAGCAAGGGGAGAGCGCTACTGAGGATGTAATAGGACCAGCCTTTTTCACCGACGCGCACATGTGTCAATGTTCCTTCCTCGACCAGTTGAGCGGTAGCCTGCTTACGCGTGGCACTATCTCCACAGGCACTCCAGATGGCTGATTCAGCATTTGGTCGCAGCAGTCCCACAGCCTGGTAGCGTCGTGCGATAATCCAGCGGTGATAGGCGTCTTTGTCCAGTAATGGTGGCACACTGTAGTGCTGAGATGGGATGACGCGAGCCGGGCGATCATAGTAGTGGCGACCACCTTTGCGATGGTGGGTTAAGAGCTCTCCACAGACCCAGAGTGCCCGCAGAACGCGGTTGGTGCGCGTCATACCGTACCATGTCTCATCTCTGTAACGGACGCTATCTTCAAATTCTTGCGAAGAGAGCGGCCCCTGTGCATCAATTGCGGCCAGGATCGCAGTGGCTGTTTGGGTGCCAGCCTCGGTCTCTAAAATTTCGCGGTCGTGATAGGGACGGTATATTTCGCGCAGGCAGGCACGCAAGGACCAATCGCTGCTGGGTACGAGGCAGGCCTGTTTATCCCAGGAATCGTAAATGAGGCGATCTGTGTAGGCTGCCTGTTTCCAGTCATCGACACGATAACCTGAAATGCGAGCCTGGAATACCAGGTCTGGATTGCGCCCAACGGGATTGAGTGGATCGTATTGCACCGTCCCCAGGCGTGCAAAGACACCTGGAAGATCGGTCTGCTGAAAGTGGTAAGCTGTCAGAAAGTGTCGCGCCTGTTCGCACGAGATATGTATAGTCATACTTCATGTCCCCATTAAAAGTGCTGTTGTGCTTGCCCTAACCACGCCTGGATAGTCTCGGTATGCTCCCGATAATGACCATAGGTATTGTCCCTCACGACTTCCCAGAGTGGCGTACCCTCTAACCAGGCTGGACGCTGTGTAGCAGTAAAATCCTCGTCACTCAATGCCTGGATAGCTGCTACCACCTGGATATAACTCGTACGAAAGCGCTGCAATACTACATCCAGGGTAAGAGATTTATTCTCTTGATAGAAGTGCTCGTTGATCTGATCTACCGTTGCATCATCCAGAATCTCGGGTATTCTGGCTGGTGACCTTCTCTGCTCAGCCGCCTGTAGCAATTCAAGGAGCCGCTGGTGCCACGACGTGATATGGGCGATGTTGTCCTTAATAGACCACCCATCATTCACTTCAGGCACGAGCATCTGCGCCTGGGTCAGTGGAGACAGCAATTTTTCAAACGCATTATATCCGCTGGAGACTTTGTCAAGCAATGTGGCTTTTGTTATCTGTTCGGACATATGCCTCGTCTTCCTGTTCAAAATGTAATTTCGCTGGTTGGCTTTACTATAATGGCACAGGTATCGGTCTGGAAGCCATCCAACACCTCGTTATGGTACGCGATGATCTGTGCTGCAGACAGGAGGTCGCAGTCGTATGTTGTGTGTGCATCGCCTACTAAGGTTACATCATACCCGCAAGTGGTAGCACGGCGCACGGTAGTATCAACACAATATTCAGTCTGACCGCCGACCACAACGAGGTGCTTGATCCCTCGCCTGTCTAGCTCCTGCCGGAGGGTTGTATCATAAAACGCATCGGATGCGCGCTTATTCACAACCGGCTCATCGTTCTGAGGAGCGATTGCTGGATGGATCTGCCACGCGTCGGTACCCACCTCCAGACTATAGCCCTTTGGTTCATCGTGCTGCACATAAATAACCGGAGTCTGAGATGCTCGCGCTTTAGCAAGCAATGTATTGATGCGAGCAAGTATCTCATCATGCTGGTATGCATCTCCGATCAGCCCTTTCTGAACGTCGATTACCACTAATGCTGTGTCTGTACTCATGTCTGTACTCCTTCCTTGATTAGGGTTCCGCAGGGTCAGAAGCTACCTCAACATTCTGAACCTCAAGAGCGAGGCGAAATGGACCACTCACGCGCCTGCCTACCTCTACTTGATCAACAAAGGCTGCCTGGGAAGAATCCAGGAGTTCAAGCGTCGTCTGTGGCCCAAGAGCCAGGACGACACCCGCGCCCTCCGCTGTCTGCCACTGCTTAACGACGGGCAATCCAAGACGATCCCGGTAGAACTGTACCGTCTGCTCAAACGACTCAACGGTCAAGGCTATGCGCACTTCACGGATTGGATTCAATGCCGACATGACACTATCCTTTCGTTTTTACTCATAAACTGGTTTCTTACCTCTCAGTTACGAGACCTGGCATCGTTTCGTTGCGCAGGACAGGCACGAGTTCGGCTCTATAGACTTGAGTCTACCACGCAATGCGGTTATAATTGATCCTGATTAGAACAGAGTACCGAAAGGGATTTTTGCATGTATTTCCCAGCGACACGCGTCTTGACAGTGCTAGAATTGCTGCAATCGCGCCAGCGTATCAGCGGACCGGAGCTGGCGACGCGCTTAGAGGTCGACACACGTACGGTGCGGCGCTATATTACGATGCTACAAGATCTGGGCGTGCCTGTGGAGGCTGAGCGCGGACGCTATGGCTCTTACAGGCTGCGACCAGGTTTCAAGCTGCCCCCATTAATGTTCACTGACGATGAGGCATTGGCACTTACGCTTGGCCTGCTGGCAGCTCGCAAGATGGGACTGACTGTAGCCGCACCCGCCGTGGAGGGAGCGCTGGCGAAAGTTGAGCGCGTGTTACCTGCGACGTTGCGACAGCGTGTGCAGGCAGTACAGGAGACGCTGGTCTTCGACTTTACACCTTCGAGTACAGTGCCGAACAACGAGGTTGTCGTTACCCTATGCGCCGCGGCACAACAAGGAAAACGCGTGTGGATGCGCTACCGCAACTGGGATGCCAGTGAAGAGACTGAACGCGCCGTTGATCCGTATGGCCTCGTCTATCGATCGGGTTTCTGGTATATGGTCGCTTATTGTCACCTTCGTACAGAACTGCGCACCTTTCGGCTGGATCGCATAGTCAATACCGAGATGCGTGAAGAAAGCTTTACGCGCCCTTCAAATTTCGATAGCCTCGCACATGTACTACAGTCAATCCCCAATACACCTGCTACATGGCTCATTGATGTGCTCCTGGAGACAACGCTGGAACATGCAAAGCGCGTAGTACCTCCGGCTTTAGCGATCCTGGAGGAATGCAATGAAGGTATTACCTTCCGTTGTTATGTACACAACCTGGACTGGATGGCCTATGTCCTGCTGGGATTGGGATGCCCATTAATTGTGCGCCAGCCACCCGAATTGCGTGATGCATTAAGGCGGCTGGCGCAAGAAGCTACTAAATTAGCCGAACGTATAAACTGATTAACTGCTCAGGATTGATCAGTCATGATGCATGAGATGAGACAACGCCCAGACTTTGCGTCGTTCCCACTCCGCACTATCAATATCCTCACAACTATTAATACCCCAACGTAAAGCTGCGACGTCGAATAGAACTGCTAGCGCTATTATAGTGATAAAGAATAACATCTTTTTCTCCTTTTGTCCCGACGTACTGTCTGAGATGTTGAATACAGACTATGGTGCTCCTATATTTCCTACTTTTTGCTTTACAATCACTTGACAAGGAATAATCTAACCGTCTAAAATGTTTACGATAGTTAAAGAATACAATATAAAAGCTAACCTGTCAAGTGTTTTTTGGTGGTTAGCAAGTGAATAAAAAGTATTCACGGAGAATTACATGAGTGAGGTAAAGGAATCTGCAGAGACATTCGATTTTGTGGGCAATCGTTTGTGTCTCGATTTTGTCAATACCGTAGACGACCGTAGCAGTAACATGCCGCAGGACCACATTAGCAGTTACAACGATCTCGTTCTGTGGAGCCAGTTGGCAGGCATCATAACGGCTGAAGATGCCCAGGGGCTCCTTGAGAAGGCAAAACAACAGCCGGTAGAAGCAACTCAAGTTTTTCAGAAAGCCGTTATGTTACGCGAAGTGAGCTACCGTATCTTCTCAGCTATAGCGCTGAATAGTCCACCTGACCCATCCGATTTACAGGAGTTGAGTGCGGCATATGCGGAAGCTATGGATCATGGGACTGGATGCAAAAAGAGACAGCGCTTGAAAGTACGCTATGGGCAATAATACGTTCGGCAGCGGAGCTATTGACCTCCACAGATTTACATTTGATGCACCAATGTGCAGCAGACAATTGCGGCTGGCTATTCCTGGATACCAGTAAGAACCATAGTCGGCGCTGGTGCGACATGAAAGGCTGCGGCAACAGGACTAAAGTTGGCAGACACTACGAACGAAAAAAGCAGAAGAACGTGGATGCGTAGGGGCACGATGACTGGTAGGGGCGCGATTTATAAGCCCGCTTCATAAGCCCCCTTCATAAGTCCACCTGGACCTCTGGCACCATTTTCGTAAATCTGGTAAATAACAGAAATGTTAGTACGGTCTATTCAGTAAGCTCTGGACCTGCTCTTGCATATACGATGCAAAGCGATCCAGATCAGCAGAGTTAAAGGGATGATTCGCCCGCTTGCCACGATAAATCTCCAATGCCTGGGTGACGAGTCCATGATAAGTATCCGGCAATGCCCTCAATCCCCAGCTCCCACCTTCGTCTTTAGAGAAAATATTTCCCTCGCGCAGGTAGGCATACACGCGACAGGCATTGAGCACAAAGTAGATCGGGTTACCTGCGATATTGTTACCTGCATCTCTGAAATCACGCATAATCGCTTCTATGTAGTACTGTGAAGGAATGACTGGCAGTGTTGCGCGGATTGGCTTCCCATACAGATCGATACCTCTAGCAAGAGTGACAGTAATATGGACAGCCAGGTCATAATCTTTTCTTACAAAATCGTTCCAATGCAGCCATTCCTCGTTTGCCAGTTGCTGATGATACCGTTCACGCCAGGCTTCACTATAGTGTAGATCATAGGACAAGGGATGTTGAAACGTGTGGATAGCAGACTCGACCAGGAAACTGATCTCGATGGGATGAGGTGCCATGGAAGAGCGCAGCAATAATTCGACAACATGACGCTTTTCCTCCAACGTCATGCCACGTGCAGTGACGACGAGAAGGTCAATATCGCTCCACTCTGGATTAAAGCATCCAAATGCTAAAGAGCCATGCAGGTAGAGACCGACAAGGACACCATCCAGAATAGTCAGGAGATGGTCACGCAGCAGAGTTACTTGCTCTTCGACAGCTGCGGGACTGGTGGCCCAACTATATTGAGTCATAATAGTGGCTCGTGTTCTCCAGAACATGACGACGCAATCGGAGGGTCAGAAAGATAGTTCTCACCAAATTCTCGCATAGCCTGTAATATATTTGCCAGAGCCTGCCCTTTTTCTGTCAGTGTATACTCAACGCGTGGCGGAATTTCAGCAAATGCCTGGCGGTCAACAAGTTTTACCTCTTCTAGCATCTTAAGGCGTTGGGAGACCGTTTTGGGGCTGACATTACCAAGCGCCTCTAACAATTCACCAAAGCGCCTGGGTCCCTCCATCAAATTGTACACAAGCATCAGCGTCCACACATCGCCAATTAAGCGAATAGTGCGCGTCAATGGACAGGTAGTTGCATTATTTTCAGTTGTGCGTGCGTGTTCAATTGTGCTCATAATTTGATTATACCATATTTCTTGCCAGAATCAGGCTTCCTATTTACACGTCTATCACGCAATTTTTCCCATATTATGCGAAGTTGTCTTGTCTCCTCAATACTTAATCCCATCCCCTGGCGCAACAATACCTTATCAGTGATGTCAAGAACTGCATAGATATCGCCGACCCGCATGAGCTTATCAAGTTCATCCAGGTCGAGTTGATCAGCACCTTTTAGAGGAAAGGGCAGCTTTTCGGCTTCCTTTGGTTCCAGTTCGAGTACGCCGCCACCATAGCTCCTACCAATAATTTCAGAGAACGCAAAAGTAAGCGAGTTGAGAAATGCAGCCGCAACCGTTCTTGCGGGAGTTCCATTCCTCAACTTCACACGATGAATAGTATCAGTACTGGTAGCTTGAGCAGCATTGAGAATAATTTTAGGAAAGAGATGAACCTGCCGGAGCATAAAAGCAGGAGGCGTCCAGGTAGATGGGACAATATACCAGGGCTTACGAATTCTACATTTATATCCGGTATGCATGCTTTTCTCTTCACCTGCGGCGACATACATTTTCAACTCTTCCGGTAAGCCATCAAAAGATACGGCAGGAGGTTTCAAAAGAAAGGCAGGCGATTGATCGGCAACATTCTTCGCCCAATCCTTCTCAGAAAAAAGCACACCTGGTAGATGAGCAGAGCGACCAACAATACGTTGTGTATACGGTCGCAGCCCATGTTGTTCGACCTGTTGTTCTGTCAGCACGAAAAATTCATTCATACCAGTAACGACGCCCACATCTACATCAATAACATAACTCCCGATTGTTAGACCTGGATGGTCTTTTAACATGCGCAGAAGACGAAGTTCCTCCTCATCCAGGAAATACATGGTCCATTTTTCAGTAGAATGGTCCATCTCTTTTAGTGGCGCACGCGCCAGGGTCGCATGATCATAGGAAATGAGATCATTCACGCCTTCAAGTTCGATCGTTCTGATACCAGTATGCTCTCCACCATTTCGCTCACCGAGAAATAGCACAACCTCTTGCTGAATACCATTAAATACAAGTTTCTTGAAAGTGATAAGCGCGATAGAACGATAATAGCGACTGAGAAAATAGCGAATCTCTGAAGTATAGTTGACCTGGAGCAGCTCGGCGGGAATAACCATTGCCAGTCGCCCATTGTCCTTCAACAAAAGGGTCGAGGCTACAAGGAATGGAACCCAGGAGTTTGTGAGCCTGGTGGGATGTAATCCCGCACGCTGCATCAAATAGAATGCAATATTACGATTCTCCATAGCTGCCTGTAGCAAAACCCCATCGCCGCAACTAGGTTCTAGCACCTGTGCATCAGAGGACTGAATTGCCCAATGAGCAAGAAAGTCTGCTAACGGTTTCGGAGTGTAATATCCTCCACGAAGCTTCTGATATGTTGCAACTGGTTTCATAAATACCCCCCAATATTTTTATTTTCCACTATCCACACATCTTTAGTATTGGCATTGCTGCCAACACCAATTATCGCCTATCACAAATCAACATTCAATACGAAATTATTCGTATTTTATCACGCCGTCTAGCTAATTCTAACCTCATTTCGCTATTCAGCATGAGGAGGCAAACCTTTGTAGCGACTAATGTAAGCCACTTCAACTTGCGCTGAAAATTTCTCAACTCTGAGAGGTGACGAAGGGTCAGGCAGGTTCGGGTCAATCGTTCCGTCCTCAGGCTTCCATAAAACAAACGAAATAGACTCAGCCATGTAAAGTGGGCCATCGACGCCCGTTCGGCGTGCAAGACGTTCGAGAGTTTCAATCATCGCCTTACGGCGCGATGGTGAAATACAAGGTTCTGGACAGATAACCATAAAGGCTACTACGGCGTGAGGAAAACGACTATGAACAGTCGTTGCTTCAGTTGCCAAGTCATTCACCATATTTTGCCAATTTTTCCCCACGCTTTTCGTATCATTTAGTGTTTTTGTGTCGTAGGCAAAACGTATCCCATCAGGACGATAACCAACATCAAAATTTTGAGGACGCACTCCACCTATGACACGCACTGGACCAACCTCAACACAATCAGGCAAAGAAGGTATCAGAGCGTTATTGCCAGGATTAACAATACGAATGCCACCTAACATAGCTGCCAAAGCATTACCAACAGCAGCATCGAACAATTGTCCTAATTCTCCTGATGAGTAAGGCGGTGTCCTGCTTAAGCTTCCACCGTTATTAGTCCAAACACGACCAAATTGCGCTAAGATCGACTGGTCAATTACTAAAGGTGGCATAGCCGTTAAACTTGCCATTATAAACTGCCTCCACTACGTTCTGCTCTACAATTAATTATCTATAGGATGTGACGGCTTCACACCCTACAGGTAACTTTTATGACAATGCCTCTAACAGTTCACGCAAGAACAACTCGGCGTCGGTGACCAGTCCGGCGGCCTGGAAACTGCCTCTATCGGCGAGTTTGGTGACGACGGCAGGATTGATATCCACGACGACGGTGCGTACCCAGGAGGGCAGCAG
>WNFY01006352.1_pt1 | contig 10531 bp, 9 predicted proteins | sample 5400091 | NCBI WGS metagenome assembly WNFY01 (sample SAMN13153364, study PRJNA577476) | soil metagenome | isolation source: 60 cm soil or saprolite under grassland replicate 1 | place: USA:California | collected 2016-06-15
GGGGGATGGGTCCCCCCGTGACCAGGGGGGGTCTGGGGGGGATCGTTCCCCCCGGGGCAACACTGCCAACACTGGCAGCCGCTGGGCTGGCTTCGTGCTGCGCTACCCGCTGCCCGTGCTGCTGCTCGCCGTCGCGGCCCTGGGGACGATTGCCGTGCCGGCCATGCACATGCGTCTTGGCGCGGCCGGGAACGCCATCTTGCCTGCCTCGGATACCCAGCGGCGCGCCTACGACGACATCAGCAAGGCCTTCGGCCCCGGCTACAACGGCCAGCTGACCATCGTGGTCACCACCAGCGGCACGCCGGACCCCAAGACTGCCGCGGCAGCGGTCGCCAGGAAGATCGGAGCCACGCCCGGGGTCGTGGCCGTCTCCCCGCCCCAGTTCGACGCGGCAGGTCACGTGGCCGTGCTCAACGCCGTCCCGGCCGCCGCACCCGACGCGCAGCAGACCGCCACCCTGGTCCAGGCGATCCGGAACGAGCGCCCTGCTATCAAGGCCGCCACCGGCGCCGACTACCTGGTCACCGGCCTGACCGCGGCGAACATCGACATCGCGGCCAAGGTCAGCAGCGCGCTGGTGCCCTACCTCCTGACCGTGGTGGGCCTGGCCTTCCTGCTCCTGCTAGTCGTGTTCCGATCCGTGCTCGTGCCGCTCAAGGCGACCGCCGGGTTCGTGCTGTCGGTGCTGGCCAGCCTCGGCGCGCTGGTGGCGGTGTTCCAGTGGGGCTGGCTCGGCAAAATCCTGGGCGTTCCCGCGACCGGCCCGATCCAGTCCTTCATCCCGATCCTCCTGGTGGGCATCTCCTTCGGGCTGGCCATGGACTACGAGGTGTTCCTGGTGACCCGGATCCGGGAAGCGCACGCCCATGGGGAGCAGCCCCGCCCCGCGGTGATCTCCGGGTTCCGGCACAGCGCCCGCGTGGTCATGGCCGCCGCGCTGATCATGATGTCGGTCTTCGCCGGCTTCATCAGTAACATCGACATCCTGGTCAAGGAGATCGGGTTCGGCCTGGCTGTGTCCGTCGTGCTGGACGCGTTCGTGGTCCGGATGACGATCGTCCCCGCCGTCCTGGCCCTGCTCGGCAAGTCGGCCTGGTGGCTGCCGCGCTGGCTGGACCGGCCCCTGCCGCACCTGGACATCGAGGGCCAGAACCTCGAACACCGCATGGCCCCCGGCACCGCCACCACGGGCTCCCTCGCACTGCCGGCCGCAAGCGAGCCGGCCCGGCAGGGACTCCCCGGCCGCTAGGCCACAGGCCGGGCCGCCATCCCCCGGGCGGCCCGGCCTGCTGCCTGGCCAGTTATCGTCGGTCTATGGTCAACGCACCTCCAGGGAGCACGGTCATGCTCTCCCGATGGCAGCGCTACCTGCGCGCCCACCCGCGGGCCATCGACGTGACCATCGCGCTGGTGCCCGTCTTCATCTCCTTCCCCGGCGTCACGGTCAGCGTGGACGGCGCCCCGGTGCCCGCGCACTGGCCGGGCTTCCTGCTCACCGGCATCGCCTGCGCCGCGCTGGCGTGGGCGCGCAGCCACCCCCGCAGCACCGCGGTGGTTACCATCGCCTGTGCCACCGCCCTGGCCGCGCTTGGCTACACACTGAGCCCGCTGCTGCTCGCGCCGGCCATGCTTGCGCTTTTCTTCCTGGCCCTGCGCACCGGCCAGAAGACCGCATACGCCTACACCGTCGCCGCCATCGCGATCCTGGTATGTACCGCGCTGATCGCCAGCCCCGCCAGGGAGCCTCTGGCCCAGGAGACGATCGGCACCGCCGCATGGCTGCTGCTGCCCGTCGCCCTCGGCATCACGGCCCGGCTGCGGGCGGCCTACCTGGAGGCTGCCAACGCCCGCGCCGAGTACGCCGAACGGACCCGGGAGGAAGAGGCGCGGCGCCGGGTCGCCGACGAGCGGATGCGCATCGCCCGGGAACTGCATGACGTGACCGCCCACCACCTCGCCCTGGCCAACGCCCAGGTCGGCACCGTCATCTACCTGATGGACACCGAGCCCGGCACAGCCCGGACCATGGCCGGCGACCTTAACGGCACGATCGTCGCGGCGCTGGAGGAGCTCAAGGCCACCGTCGGCCTGCTCCGCCAGGCCGACGACCCGGAATCACCCCTGGAACCCGCCCCCGGGCTGGCGCAGCTGCCCGGCCTGGCCGCCTCGTTCCGCCCCGCCGGGCTCACCGTCACCATCAGCACCGAAGGCGAACCCCGGCCGCTGTCCCCCGGGACAGACCTCACCGCCTACCGCATCATCCAGGAAGCACTGACCAACGTCACCAAGCACGCCGCCGCCAGCGACGCCCGGGTACGGCTGGCCTACGCCGGCGACCGGCTGCGCATCACGGTCACCAACGACAGCACCGGTCACCCGCCCCCCGCCGCTGCCGATGGTCCCGGCTACGGCCTGATCGGCATGCGCGAGCGGGCACTGTCCGTGGGCGGGCGGCTGCGCGCGGGCCACCGCCCCGCGGGCGGCTTCGAAGTCGCCGCCGAACTGCCCCTGCACCCCCGTGTCCCGGCAGGGGTCCGGACCTCGTGACCATCCGCGTCCTGCTCGCCGACGACCAGGCCCTGCTGCGCCAGACCTTCCGGATCCTGATCAGCGCCGCCCCCGGCATGGAGGTCGTCGGCGAAGCCGCCGACGGCAAGGAAGCCGCCGAGCTCGCCCGCGCGCATCATCCCGACGTCGTCGTGATGGACATCCGGATGCCCGGCACCGACGGCCTGGCCGGCACCGAAGCCATCTGCGGCGACCCGGACCTGGCCGGCACCCGCATCCTCATCCTGACCACCTTCGAAACCGACGAGTACGTCGCCCGCGCGCTCCGCGCCGGCGCCAGCGGCTTCCTCGGCAAGACGGCCAGCACCGACGACCTGCTGGCCGCCATCCGCACCATCGCCTCCGGCGACTCCCTGCTATCCCCCCAGGCCACCCGGGCGCTCATCACTCGCTTCCTCGCCACCCCCGAACCAGGCGGCCACCTCGCGCACCACGACATCCTCGCCGGCCTCACCGCCCGGGAACGCGAGATCATGGCCCTGGCCGCCGAAGGACATTCCAACAATGAGATCGCCGGAAAGCTCTTCCTCAGCACCCATACGGTGCGTACCCATATCCAGCGGGCCATGATGAAACTGCACGCCCGCGACCGCGCCCAGCTCGTCGTCATCGCCTACCAGACCGGCCTCGTCCGCCCCGCACCGCCGCCGCGATGACAGGCATCGATACCGTGTTCGTAAGCGGCGCCTGCGCTGGTCGGTCTCGGTCCTGGGAGCCGCTGTCCCCCCATTACCGACGCCAGATGACCCAGCTGCCGAACCGGTTGACTGCGACGACCCGCCAGCCGGCCGGGGCGTCCGGCCAGCTTGCCCGCGCGGGTTGCCCGGTCGGCCAGGCCGCATCGACCACGGTCACGTCGGCCGGAGGCAGTTGGCGATGGGGATTGAAAAATTGCACCTGCGTCGACGACACCTCGAAGGCCTGCGCGATCCGCAGAACCCCGGTGACGTCGGAGGCGATGGCGATCTGCTCACCCGGCTTCAGCCCGCCGGCCGCCGCCATCTGCCTCACGCCCATCGCCCGGGCCCAGACGCCGTCGGCCCGCGAGCAATGGGCCGTAATCTGAGCCACGGCCACCAGGCTCAGCGCCGCTACCGCGGCGCCCAGGACGGAAGCCAGGACCCGCATGTAGCGCGCGAGGAGCGCGAAGTAGATCCACACAAGGAGCAGGGCCAGCGCCGACGCCGTCGCGACCATGACGCTGGCCTGGCTCCAGTTCTGGGTGAGCACGGCAGGCTCGCCGAAGTTAAACGTCCTCCCGCGCTTCGTGGGCAGGGACGCTCCGGCGTACACGGCCACCGTCACGGCGGCCACCACAGTGAGGCCCGCGACGCAGGCGGCGAGGGCGAGGATCTGCCGGGGCGCCGCCCGCAGCAGCACCACTGCGCCAACCAGGAAGAACGTGACGGTCATGCCGTCCAGGTAGCGCCCCGAGGCCCAGGTCAGCGACTGATGAGGGGGCAGCGCGGCCGGCGCGGCGCAGGCGATCAGGACGGTGACCCCGACCGACAGCGACGCCATGACCCGCAGGTCGGTCCGTACGCCGCGCCGCGCGGTACCGGCCGGGGGGGACGACGCCGCCGACCTTGCCGCCTGCGGCGGCGCTGCCGACCTTGCCGCCTGCGGCGGCGCTGCCGACCTTGCCGCCTGCGGCGGCGGGCCCAGACCCCCCCGCACGGCGACGGCCACCGCGGCGATCAGGCCGATCCCGGCAATACCCCAGCTGTCCAGCACCAGCCGCCACAACTGGCCGCCTGCCTCCTCAGCCACGTGGATGGCTCCGTACACGCTTTCCAGCGTGCTCACCATCTGGCCGGAAAGGTTGTGCGTGCCCTGCGGGTAAAGGGCAGAGGCCAGATAGCGGTCCAGGGTCCAGCCCACGCCGGCGGTCACCACCGCGGTCAGCGCGGCCGCGGCCACGCTGCCGCGGGCGGCGGGCCGCCGCCAGGCGATGAATACGCCCACGGCGGCGAAGCCGGCCAGCAGCACCCCGCCCCGGGGATGTACTGCGTAGGCATAGCCGGACAGCACGCCGGAACCGACGGCCGCCGCGTACCGCGCCCGCGGCGAGGTGGCCACCAGCCAGCTGTGGATGGCCAGGAGCCAGGCCAGCGTGACCACTGGGAAGATCGCGTCGGCTATCGCGTACTCGCTGAAGAAGAACCCGGCGGGCAGCAGCGCCGCGACCATGGCCACGCCATAGGCGGCGGGGCGGCCGAGCCCGAGCCGGCGGCAGACCAGGTAGCCCAGCGGCATCACGGTGGCGCTGACCGCCGCGTTGATCAGCAGCACGGCGTGATACACGGCGGCGGGGCTGCTGGTGAACCAGTACACCGGCGTGATCAGAAGTGGATAGCCGCCCCGGTACAGCGTGGCGTGGTACAGCGTGGCGCCGGAGAAGTCGGCCGCCGGGCCGCCCCCGAGAACCCGCGCCGCGATCAGGTACGCGGTTTCGTCGGGATTGTCCAGCGGCACCGTCTGCCCGCGGCTGAACCACGCGCGCAGCCCGGCCTGGCCTAGCCAGCCGACCACCAGCAGCAGCGCGAACAGCCAGTTCCTGCGCGGCGGGTCAACGGTGGACCCGATGGCCCGGTCGAGGCGGGACCCAGCCGCGACGGCGCTGGCGTCCGCGTCGATCTGGCTCTCAGCAGGCAATATGGTTTCGTTCCTGTTGGTCACTCAGAATCCTTGCCATGAGTCGCATCAGGCAGCGAGAGATGCCGCGCTAGTTGCCTAGTCGCCTTCTTGGCAGGGCTCATCCTGCCGCATCAGGAGTTGACAGGCAGGCCTATGAGCGAGATTTGACCGGTGTGATCACTAATTGCGACCGTAAAATCCGCCCGGGCGGCCCGCGACGAGCGCGGCCGGGCTAGTGCCGTGCCGGGTCACGTGGGCCTGGTCGCTGTGGCGCTGTGCGGGGGTGGCCGGCCTGGGACCGGGCCGGCCCGATGTGGCAGCGGGCCGGCTGGAGCCGGCTCGTTGTGACATCGTGCCGGCTGGGGACGGGGCTGGCGCGGGAGGCATGAGCGGCGTGAGGCGCCCGGGGCGTGAGGGGCGGGGCCAGGAGGCCGGTAACCGGCGTGCGACAGCTGTGCGTTAGATGGACGTGGGTAGCAGTGCCCGCTGAGGTAAGGGACCGCTGAGCTAGGGGTGGGCGTAAGGCCGCCGCATGGAGGCGGCGGTGCTGGTCGCGCTGCCGGGGACGATAGTTTCAGAATCCGATGGCTTCGCGGAGCAGCAGGACGGTGCTGCGCCCGGGATAAGGTTCTGCGTTGAGGATCAGAAGGTGGTTGATGGCGCTGGGCTGCCCGTAGGCCACCTGGGCGCGGGCGCTTTCCAGCGGGAGGCAGTGGTCTTCGACGCGGCGCAGCGCGGTGCTCAGGTCGGGGACCACCTTCTGCGCCCCGGCGATCCAGATCCGGCGGGCGGCACCGCCGGCGTAGCCGGGCAGCTGGCTTCCGCTGCCCGAGGCGGCCACGAGGGAGCCGGTTTCGGTGAGCGCGGCGACGCTGCCCACGACGACGTCGGGGCTGGCCAGCAGCCGCCGAATGTCATCGGCGCCGGTGACGCGGTCCATGGCCAGGACACGTGGCTTGACGGCGTGGTACCGCCCGCTGGTGTTGATGTCCGCATCGATGCCGGACAGGCGGAGGGTCTCGCTGGCTGCGGTGAACACGCTGGCGCCCTCGGGTATCAGATCTTTGACGCGGGTACGCGCGGCGGCGGCGTTGTCGAGGATTTCGACGGTGAAACCGTGTGCCGTCAGCGCGGTGGCCGCCCGCTCCAGGCGCTGCGCGGGCGCCGGGCCGGTGAACAGTGCTGCCGGAATAGAGGTAGTCATAGTGCCACCTGGGCTGATCGTGGCGTGGTGGGTCGTAGGCCGGCACCCACAGGGTCAGCGGGCGGCCCCGCCGCGCGGGGCGCCGAGCCCGCCAGCGGCGTGGTGTCGAGGTACCTGACCTCGTAGACCCGCTCGGTGAACTTCCAGCCGTCGCCGGTGCGCTGGTAGCGGTCGTGGTAGATGGCATAGTTCAGGTGCGAACTGCCGTCGCGGAGGCGCATGAGCTCTTGAATGTAGGCGCGGCCGGTCGCGGTGTCGCCGTCCAGGTGGATCGTGCCCGGGTGCGTGGTCTGCACGAAGAACTCCCATAGGGCCTGCAGCCGCTCGCCCCCGGCGCGGATCTGCTCCCGGCCGACCAGCTCGGCGGGGATGTTGGGCATCCGCAGCGCGCCGTCCTGGGTGAACAGCGACGCGAGGCGGGCGCGGTCGCGCATCATCGCCGCATCGGTGAACTCGCCGCGCAGCGCCTCGATCTCGACCCGGTCCGCGATGGCCTGAAAGTCACTCATCGGGTTCCTCCTTGTCACATCGAGCCCGGTGCCGGTGGCATCGGGTGTCGCTGAGGTTCCTGCTCGCTGGGTGGTGTGCTCGTCTCAGCAGTACGACGACACAGCCCGCCGGTTTGTGAGGCGGCACCCTGGACGTATCGGCCAGCATGGCTTGTCCCCGACCCCGCGCTCACGCGGGGATTCCCACCCAGTTACGCGGCTACTGGCGTCCGGGTTCTGAGCCTGGGCGGCGGCCGTGGCGGATCGCATCTACGAGCATGCCGATGACCCAGGTGATGGCCTGGGTCGCCTCGTCGCCGTCGAGCTTCCACGCGGTGATCAACCGCTCGTAGGAGGGCACGCTCCACAAGACGTCGAGCATGGCCGCGGCCATCTGGCGCTGGGTGGCGGACCAGTCCGCTGTCGATGGGGCGACGGCGCCGACGAGGGCATCACAGCGGCGCTGGTCCTCGGCCACCAACGTCGGCTGCTGCGGGTCTGGCCCCGTCCATCGCGAGACCGCGAATGACGACAGGGACGCGAAGACGCGCGCCGTGACGTCGGCGAGGTCGTCTAGGCCGAGTCCCTCGTAGGAAACGCCGCCTTCCTCCTGAAGGCGGCCCATGACGGCGTCGTGCAGTTCCCGCTCGGTGGGGAAGTACCGGTAGACGGTGCGCTTGCCGACTCCGGCCCGCTCGGCGACGGCGCCGAACGTCAGGCCCTGCCAGTCCCACGTCGGAAAGCTGTGTACCAGGGCGGAACCCGCGGCGAGGATCCGCTCGCGCGTCTCGGCGGCCCGCTGGCGCCGGAGCGTGCTGTCGTAACTGCGCCGCTGCCGCGCCGGCTCGTTTCTTCCCTCTTCGGGTATTGCCGGAGGACTCATATTGATGGCACCATGATGCCACGAAACCTTGGTCGATGCAGACGGAGGGGATCGGGGCCGTGATCGCTTTCGGCGCTGCACGTGGCCGCGAAGGCGGCCTGCGCGTCGCCTCCGCCGTTCCCGCTGCTTGCACGTGGACAGTCCACGTGAGCAGAGCATACGGCTGAAGGGAGCCGCGCATGGGACCGCACGACGAACTGCTCGCGGAGGCCCGCGCCGAGACCGGACTTGATGACTTCGGCGAGGACTCCTTCCGGGAGGGACTGGAGCGGCTGGTGCGCGCCCTGCGGGAGGAGGCTCATCTCAACGCGGCCGGTCAGGGCGCGCTCCGCCAGCTCATCGTGGGCCTGCTGGCCCAGCGGCTGCAGATCGAGGACTGGTACCAGCGTCACCCGGAGATCGACGACGAGCTGATCGAGCGGCCGCTGATCGGCCTCGGCCTGCCGCGGACCGGATCGACGGCCCTGTCGTTCCTGCTGGCCCAGGACCCGGACACCCGGTCGCTGAGCATGTGGGAAGCGATGCGGCCGTGCCCGCCACCGTCCACCGTCTCCGGTTCCGACGCCAGGATCGAATACGCCGCGGAGCAGCAGGCACAGTCGTCACGGCGCCACCGGGCCCTCGTCCCGGCCAGCGCGACCGGGCCGACCGAGTGCCAGGCCCTGATGGGGCTCGACTTCAAGGCGCACTACTTCCAGGCCTTCGCCCGCATCCCGTCCTACTCGAAGTGGCTGCTCTACCACGCCGACCTCACCCCGACCTACCAGTACGAGCGCCGTACCCTCAAGCTGCTGAGTGGGGCTTCCCGGCGAAGCCGTGGCGGCTCAAGTGCCCGACCCATCTGCTGTTCCTCGACCACCTCGACCGGGTGTTCCCCGACGCCAGGTTCGTGATGACCCACCGGGATCCCGCCGAGGTCGTCGTGTCGGTGGCTGACCTCTACGCCGACACGGCCAGCAGGTACAGCGACGACATCGACCTGCGCTACCTCGGCGCGCTCAACGTCGAGCACTGGTCGGCCGGCATGCAGCGGGCCCTGGCGTTCAGGAACGGGGGCACCGGCGCCCGGTTCTACGACATCGATTTCCGGGCGATGCAGCGCGACCCGATCGGCCAGATCCGCGGGCTGTACGCCTGGCTGGGGAAGCCTGTCACCGACGCCTTCGAGGCCGGCCTGCGCAGATGGTGGCAGCAGAACGCCGAGCAGCGAGAGCAGAACGTCCACCCCGCCCCCGCCACGTTCGGGATCGACCTCGACCAGGTCCGGCCGCTGTTCGCCGGCTACACCGCGCACATGTCGCGGTGGACGGCTCGCTGAAAAGAGCACCACCCATGGCCATCGACCTCACCGGCGGTCTGGACGTCTCGCGCGAGTACGTCTTCGCGCAGCGCCCGGACAACCCGGAGATGCGGGATTCGGTGAGCATGTGGATCTCCGACGACCGCGGCGAACTCGGGCTCCCCCGGGTAGGTATCGAGGCGGTCGCTTCCGACTGGGAGACGCACGGCCTGCAGCTCAACGTGGCCTTCCCGGACGGGCGAGTATACCGCCTGCGGGAGCCGGGGAAGGCGCTGCCCGCCGTGGACGCCGACGGTCTTCCCGCCGTCCTGGGTGCCGGCCCGCTGGCGTTCCGCTGCGTTGAGCCGTTCAAGACCTGGACCGCGACGTTCCGGGGCACGGCCGTGCGGACATCGACGGAAGCGCTGATCGCGGGCCAGGCCGGCGAGTCACGGGCCGAGCTCGAGTTTCACGTGGAGGCCACCATGGCGGTGCCCCCATGGATCCAGGGTTCGCTGCTGCCGGACGCGGCGGAGCGGCTCGAGTCGTCAGTCGAGGGTGACCTGATGGGCGGCGCGCGCTACGAGCAGCTGTTCCGCGCGCGGGGGACACTCCGGGTGGGCGAGGAGGAGCACACGTTCACCGGCAGCGGCCTGCGGATCCGGCGCCAGGGCATCCGCAGGCTCGCCGAATTCTGGGGGCACTGCTGGCAATCGGCGCTGTTCCCCAGCGGCCGGGGGTTCGGCTACATCGCCTACCCCCCGCGTGCCGACGGGGCGCCGACGTTCAACGAGGGCTATCTCGTGATCGCCCGGCCCCGGCCAGTCCAGGACCCCATCCCCATCTGGATCGGCGGCAACTCGTTGCTGAGCCGTCGCCGCGCCGCCGAGCGGGCTCAGGGCTGGATGCCGATGTCCGGCGGGGCGGAGCTGAGCGCCACCGCGCGCACGCCGGCCCTCGGTTCGGCGCGCGATCTGGCCATTACCATCGCCGAGCTGCGGGAGAAGGCAGCCACGGCCGGGCGTTCGGAGCCAATCGACGTGCTGTATTCCTACCAGGGCACCGGGATTCACTCGCCGGCCGTCGAGCCCGACCGTCACCGCGAAGCGTTCGCGGAGATCGAGAAGGCCGGTGTCACGTGGGCGGTGGTGTCGAGCGGCACCCACGCGCCCCCGGCCACGCTCGAGTTCCTCGCGGCCTTCGGCTCGACCTACTTGTCGTAACCGCAGGTACGGGTGCCGGAGGCCGCACCCGGATGGATGCCTGGCGGGCGGCGCCGCGAGATTCATCCGTGCCGGGTGTTCATGACGCTGGCCCTGCTCATCTGGAGCATCGCCTTGGCGGCATCGCTGCGGGTCAGCGAGCGCAGCTTCTGGGCACCCTCGCGAACCTGCTCGCCGACGAACCAGGTCGGGCCGTCCGCCAGGTGGGCGAGGGCGTCGGCGACGACCTCCTCCGGCGTCGACGCG
>WNFY01010181.1_pt1 | contig 10531 bp, 11 predicted proteins | sample 5400091 | NCBI WGS metagenome assembly WNFY01 (sample SAMN13153364, study PRJNA577476) | soil metagenome | isolation source: 60 cm soil or saprolite under grassland replicate 1 | place: USA:California | collected 2016-06-15
TCGAACGACGAGACCTGCACCTTGCCGTGCTCGGTCCTGGTCTGTCCGGCCTCGATGTTGCCCGGCGCGGTGACCGTGAAGCTGATCTGCTTGGTTTCGTCGCCGGCGGTGGCTTCGAAGGTGAAGTTGCACTGCGCGCCGCTGCCACTGCACCCCTTGGGGTCGCCGACGGTGAAGCCGTTGCCGAGGCCGGTCACCGCGACCTGCACCGGGCCACCCGTCTTGCCCCTGGTGACCTTGATGTTCAGCGTCTGCGTGCCGCCCGGCGTGAACTGGATGGGCGAAATCACCGCGACGCTGATTCTGTCCGCCGCGTACGCGGGTGTCGCGACCGCGAGCGTGCCTGTCATGAGGCTGGCCACCGCCGCTCCGGCCCACAGTGCCGTCCTCCGGTGCGTCGTCACCTGCTCAGCCCTCCGGTCCCTACGCGGCCGAACGTCATGTGGAGCCCTTCCCCCGCCGTGGCGGTATGCCGTGCCGCTCGACGATGTTCCCCGTTGCATGCTGCGCCAGCAGCAAACTATGCCCTGTCAAGGTGGCGGCGCGAAAGGCAGGCTCTGTTGCCATCCTGCTACACGTGGTCGTATCGTCCCGACGTGTCCGGTGAGCCCCCCTATTCCCAGGCTGTTTCGGCCGTCGTCGATGCGCTGGAGACGGGCGTCACCCCGGACCGCGCGGCGGTGCGCGATGCCGTCCGCGCAACACTTTCCGCGCTCGCTGCCAAAGTTCCTGGCCGTTCGGTGGAGGTGCGGGTTCCGCCGTATGGTGCAATTCAGTGCGTCGATGGTCCACGTCACACGCGCGGAACACCGCCCAATACGGTGGAAATGGACCCGATCACCTGGCTTGAGCTGGCGCTCGGTCGCGTGAGCTGGGAGAACGCCATCGTTGCTGGTCGGGTCCGTGCCAGTGGCATAAGGGCTGATTTATCCAACTTTCTTCCCTTGTAACAGCTTGGAAACTCGGGCAGACTGCTACGGCAGGCGCCGGACTCGTGGCGGTGGGTTGCAGTCTGCAACTCGCGTACACTGGTGGTCCGCGACGACGACCAGCTTGTGCGCGGCGTCAACGCCCCCCGACGGCCAAGGCGACTTTCAGGAGCGGCAGCGTGCCCCGAGGCGACGGTCGGTTGAGCCACGACCTCAACCCCCAACAGCCCGGTCCGCAAGACGAGTGTGGCGTCTTCGGCGTGTGGGCCCCCGGCGAGGAAGTCGCCAAGCTCACCTACTTCGGTCTCTACGCACTGCAGCACCGCGGCCAGGAGGCGGCGGGCATCGCGGTGTCCGATGGGTCGGGCGTGGTGGTCTACAAGGACCTCGGCCTGGTGGCCCAGGTGTTCGACGAGCCGACGCTCGCCAGCCTGCGCGGCCACATCGCGATCGGCCACGCCCGCTACTCCACGACCGGCGCGTCCAACTGGGAAAACGCCCAGCCGACGCTGCGCTCCACGGCGCCGCGCGGCGGGGTCGGCGAAGACCGCCCGGCCGGCACCACCATCGCGCTTGCCCATAACGGCAACCTGGTCAACACCGCCGAGCTGGCCCGCCGGGTGGCCGAGCTGGGGCTCACCGACGCGACCACATCTTCGGACACCGCCCTCGTGACGGCGCTGCTCGTCGCCCGCCCCGACATCTCCGTCGAGGCCGCGGCGATGGAGGTCCTGCCCACCCTGCGAGGTGCGTTCAGCTTCGTCTTCATGGACGAGGACACGCTCTACGCCGCACGCGACGCCCAGGGGGTACGCCCGCTGGTGCTGGGCCGGTTGGAGCGCGGCTGGGTGGTCGCGAGCGAGACCGCGGCGCTCGACATGGTCGGCGCCAGCGTGGTGCGCGAGATCGAGCCGGGCGAGCTGCTCGCCATCGACGAGCACGGGCTGCGCTCCAGCCGGTTCGCCGCGCCCGAGCCCAAGGGCTGTCTTTTCGAGTACGTGTACCTGGCCCGTCCGGACACGACGATCAGCGGCCGCAACGTCTACGCCGCCCGGGTGGGCATCGGCCGCGCGCTGGCCCGCGAGCACCCGGCCGACGCCGACCTGGTGATACCGGTGCCCGAGTCCGGCACTCCGGCCGCCATCGGCTACGCCCAGGAGTCCGGCATCCCATACGGGATGGGCCTGGTCAAGAACGCCTACGTCGGGCGCACCTTCATCCAGCCGTCGCAGACGATCCGCCAGCTGGGCATCCGGCTCAAGCTCAACCCGCTGCGCGACGTCGTGCGTGGCAAGCGGGTGGTCGTGGTCGACGACTCCATCGTTCGGGGCAACACCCAGCGGGCCATCGTGCGGATGCTGCGCGAGGCCGGGGCGATCGAGGTGCACGTCCGCATCTCGTCGCCGCCGGTGAAGTGGCCGTGCTTCTACGGCATCGACTTCGCCACCCGGGCCGAGCTGCTGGCCAGCGGCACCGACCTGGACGGCATCCGGCGCTCCATCGGCGCCGACTCATTGGGATACGTCTCGTTGCCGGGGCTCATCGCGGCGACCGAGCAGCCCAAGACTCGCCTCTGCCGGGCCTGCTTCGACGGGGAGTACCCGATCGAGCTGCCGGCGGACAACGTCATCGGCAAACACGTGCTGGAAGGCCTCGCCAGGACGGCGGCGTCGACCGGTCCGGGGGGCACCGTGCAGTGCGAGGACCGCAGCTTGCGAGGACCGCAGTCGCAAGCCGGCGTCTCCGTGCCGCTGCGCGGTCCGGACTCGTCGCACCCGTCCGACGCCCGGCGGACCGGTGCGGGTGAGCCAGCTGGCGACGGTACCCGTACCGCGGCCAGCCCCGGCGGAGCGGACGCGCTACTGCGCCCGTGACGCGAGGCTTCACCCGGGTTCGAGGGATCGATCCGGCGGCAAGTGCGGTGGCAGCCGCGACGCATAAGGGGAGAATGTGACGCACGTGACTGAGCGCTCCAACAAGCCTGGGACCAACGGCACCCCTGTCCCGGCTGATAACCAAGAACTGGCCGCCGCCGAGAAGCCCGCGACCGCACAGCCCAAGTCGGAAAAGCCCGAGAAGCAGCTGTGGTCGGCCGGCAGCAACGGCCGGGGTGTCCGCCGCCGCACGGTCACGTACGCGGACGCCGGGGTGTCGATTCACGCCGGCGAGCAGGCCGTCGAACTGCTCAAGAACAAGGTGCACCGCACGTGGCGGCCGGAGGTGGTCGGCGACATCGGGGGCTTCGCCGGGCTGTTCCGCCTCGACGCGAAGAAGTACCGCAACCCGATCCTCGCCTCGTCCACCGACGGTGTCGGCACCAAACTGGTCGTCGCGCAGGCCCTGGGCATCCATGACACGGTCGGCATCGACCTGGTGGCGATGGTCGTCGACGACCTGGTCGCGTGCGGGGCGGAGCCGCTGTTCCTGCTCGACTACATCGCCTGCGGCGAGGTTGTGCCGGACCGGGTCGCCGAGATCGGGGCCGGCATCGCCGACGGCTGCCGCTACGCGGGCTGCTCGCTGCTGGGCGGGGAGACCGCCGAGCACCCGGGCGTGATGCGCCCCGACGAGTACGACATCTCCGGCACCGGCGTCGGGGTCGTGGAGGAGGACGAGATCCTCGGCCGCGACAAGGTCGAGGTCGGTGACGTGGTCATCGCCATGCGCTCCTCCGGCCTGCACTCCAACGGGTACTCGCTGGTCCGCCACGTCCTGCTGGGCGCGGGCCGGATGCGGCTGGACAGCGTGGTCGAGGAGTTCGGCCAGCAGCGCACGCTCGGCGAGGAGCTGCTGACGCCCACCAAGATCTACGCACGGGACTGCCTGGACCTGATCACCGAGTGCGAGGTGCACGCCCTGGCCCATGTGACCGGTGGTGGCATTCCCGGCAACCTGGTGCGGGTCCTGCCTGACCATGTCGACGCGGTGGTCGACCGGTCCACCTGGCGGCCGCAGCCGATCTTCGAGTTGGTGCGCACCAAGGGCCGCATCGACGACATGGAGATGGAGAGCACCTTCAACATGGGCATCGGCATGCTCGCGGTGGTCACCGCCGAGGACGCCGACCGCACCCTGGCCTTCCTCGCCGGCCGCGGCATCGAGTCGTGGCAGGTGGGCGAGGTCATCGAGGGCACCGGCATGGTCCAGATGGTCGGTTCGCACACCCGCGGTTAGTTCCGCCCCACGGTTCGTCGTACCTGGAACGGGCGACCCAGACCACATACGCTGATCGGGCTCCCTCACGGCAGGGAACGAGGAGGAGACAGCGCGTGTGGTCGGGCATGCGAGGCATCGCCCCGGTTCCGGGGTACGTCGTTATGCAGCCGACCACCTTGTGCAACCTCGACTGCACTTACTGCTATCTGCCGCACCGCGCCCTCGACCGGCCCATGCCCCTGGAGGTGGCCGAGGCGACCGCCGGATCGGTCAACCCGTGGGCAGCCGCCGACACGCGGTTCTCGGTCGTCTGGCACGGCGGTGAGCCGCTCGCGGCCGGCCGGGCACACCTGGCGGCGCTGATGGCCCCGTTCGCCGGCGTCGAGCACCACGTGCAGACCAACGCCACGCTCATCGACGACGCGTGGTGCGAGTTCTTCGCCGCCCACGACATGCGGGTGAGCGTCAGCGTGGACGGGCCGGCCGGGTTGAACGCGGCCCGGGTCACGCGCGGCCACGCGCCGGCCTATGACCGCATCATGCGCGGCATCAGCACCCTGCGCCGCCACGGCATCGGGTACTCGGCGTTGTGCGTCGTCTCGGCGCCCCGCCCCGGGCTCGCGACGGAGCTCTATGCGTACTTCCTGGATCTTGGTTGTGATGTCCTTGGCATCAACATCGAGGAGCAGGAAGGCGTCAACGCCCGGGTCAACGACTTCGGGGCCGACGCCGTGCGGGAGTTCTGGGCCGAGCTGGTCGAGGCGTGGCGCAAGGACCCGCGCATCCACGTGCGGGAGATCGAGTGGACCCTGCGCTACGCCGGCGCGGTGCTCGACGGGTCCGCCGACGAGGTGCTGCCGCGCGCGCTCGACCCGATCCCCACGATCGCGGCCGACGGTCGGGTGTTTCTGCTCTCGCCCGAGCTGGCCGGCTTCACCGACCCCCGGTACGGCGACTTCAGCAGCGGTAACGTCCTTACCCGGCCGCTGGGCGAGATCCTCAATGCCGCGGCGGGCTCGGCGGCCTGGGTGCCGGAGTTCCTCACCGGCGTCGAGGCGTGCCGCGCCACCTGCCCCTACTTCGGCTTCTGCGGCGGCGCGCACGCGGCCAACCGGTACTTCGAGCACGGCCGCTTCGACGGCACGCAGACCAACCACTGCCGTAACAGCAAGATCCAGCTACTGGAGGGAGTGCTCGACCATGCCCGAACTCACTGACCCGGTCACCGACCGGGTGCGGGCCGCCGCCGGCGGGCTCGAGCAGTTGCTCGCCGAGGCGCGGGCGGCCCGGGCGGCCCGTGCCGAGCTGCCCGGCGGTGACGGTGAGAGCGCGGTCTGCGCGTGGAACCACTTCGAGAACATCCCGACGTTCTACAACTGGAACAACCGACCGCGATGACCGGCGCTGTGCCCGGCTTCGAGTTGACCCGTTTCGAGTATGAAGGGAAGATCCGCGGCGTCTACCGCGCCGGCTCCGGCCCCGCGGTGATCGTGATCCACGAGATGCCCGGCCTGCACCCGGCGGTCACCGAGTTCGGGCAGCGGCTCGTGGACGCCGGCTTCACCGCCTTCATGCCCTCGCTGTTCGGCCGCCCGGGTGCGCCGCATTCGACCGGGGAGATAGTGCGCGCGCTGGGCCGGGCGTGCGTGACGCCGGAGTTCGCGATCCTGGCCGACCGCACTCCAGGGGTCACGTCCTGGCTGCGGGCGCTGGCCGCGCAGGCGCACGCCGAGTGCGGTGGGCCCGGCGTCGGTGCCGTCGGCATGTGTTTCACGGGCAGCTTCGCGCTCGCGATGGCGGTCGAGCCCGCCGTGCTGGCGTCGGTCATGAGCCAGCCCGGTCTGCCGGCCGCCGTGACCGCCCGCAGGCGCGCCGGCGTCGGGGTGGACGACGCCGACCTCGCCCGGATCAGGGAGCGTGTCGCGGACGGCCTGTGCGTCCTGGGCCTGCGGTTCACGGCGGACCGGGGCGTGCCCGCGGAGCGCTTCGAGCGGCTGCGCCGCGAGCTCGGAGACGCGTTCGAGGCCATCGAGATCGACTCGTCGCCCGGCAACCCGGCCGGCATCCCGCGGAACGCGCACTCGGTGCTCACGGTGGACCTGGTCGACGAGCCGGGGCACCCTACGCGGGACGCGTTGGATCGCGTACTGGCGTTCCTGCATCGGCAGTTGCGCGCTTGAGACGTGCGTACAGAAAGGTGGCACGCGGATCGAGGTCCACGTGCCCGCACGTTAGAGAATCAGAGTTCAGCGACGACCCGGAGGGGAGCCTGGCGGCTCGGAGTCGTCGTCCTCATCGTCTTCTTCGTCGTCGTCGGTGTATTCACCGAACTCGTCGAAGTCGTCGTCAGAAGACTTCCGGCTGCTGCCACCAGCGAGCTCTCGCTGCAACGCGGCGAGGTCTGTGTTCGGGGAGTGGTACTTCAACTCCCGGGCCACCCTCGTCTGCTTGGCCTTAGCACGGCCGCGCCCCATGGCTCGACCCCCTCGCACGAAATTACGGGGCAGCCGTCACCGGCGAGCCCCACACGTCAGGCATCTCTCGTGGCTCTTACGGTACATGTCGTTGCCACGTTTCGGCATCTCGCCCTCGCCGACGTTCCGGTGGCGTTGCGCACCTGTCCGGATTACTCCGTAAGTACCGTCATAGCTACCCGCCCGTCACTCGTGCCACCCCTACGAGTGAGTAGGGCGCCCCTATGCCCGTCGACACAGGCATAGGGGCGCCCTACTCACCCGAAGGGGAAGGTTTCAGCGCTCGCCGCGCAGGCGGATCATGCGCAGCCGGCCGATGTCGGCCATCCGGCGCTCGGCCATCCGGTCGGCGGCGACCGCCGGGGGCACTCCTTCGGCACTGGCCAGCTCGAGGATGCGCCGGGTGGTGTCGAAGATGCCGGCGGCGCGGACCTTGGCCCGCTCGAAGTTGAAGCCCTCGATCTCGTCGGCCACCTGGATCACGCCACCCGCGTTGACCACGTAGTCGGGGGCGTAGAGGATGCCCCGCTCGTCGAGCAGCTTCTCGATCCCGGGATGGGCGAGTTGGTTGTTGGCCGCGCCGGCCACGACGGTGGCGCGCAGCACCGGCACGGTGTCGTCGTCCAGGGCACCGCCCAGGGCGCACGGGGCATATACGTCGATGTCGGAGGTGATGAGGGCGGTGACGTCCTCGACGAGGTCGACCTGCGGATATGTGGCGCGGGCCCAGGCCAGCGAACGCTCCGACACGTCGGTGGCGATCACGGACGCCCCATCGTCGAGCAGGTGCCGGGTCAGGTGCTTGCCGACCTTGCCCAGGCCGGCGATGCCGACCCGCCGGCCGGCCAGCGCCGGGGTGCCCCAGCGGTGCTCGGCGGCCGCGCGCATGCCCTGGAACACGCCGTAGGCGGTCAGCACGGAGGAGTCACCGGCACCGCCATGGACCTCGGAGCGGCCGGTGACGAACCGGGTCTCGCGGGCGACGATGTCCATGTCCCGGACGTAGGTGCCGACGTCGCAGGCGGTGTAGTAGCGACCGTTCAGCGACTCCACGAACCGCCCGTAGGCCCGCAGGAGTGCCTCGGACTTGTCGCGGTCGGGGTCGCCCCAGATGACCGCCTTGCCGCCGCCCAGGTCGAGTCCGGCGAGGGCGTTCTTGTACGCCATGGCGCGGGACAGCTCGAGCACGTCGTGCACGGCGTCCTCTTCGCTGGCGTACGGGTAGAAGCGGGTGCCGCCGAGGGCCGGCCCGACGGCGGTCGAATAGATCGCGATGATCGCCCGCAGCCCGCTCTGCTTGTCCTGGCAGAAGACGACCTGTTCATGGCCGGTCGGCTCGTGGCGGTCGGCCAAGGTGAATACGCCCATGGATACTCCTGCTCCAGGTGAGGACAGCCCGCCCTCGTGGGTGCGGGCTCCGTCGGCCGGCGGGGTGGTGCCGGCTCGAAGCCGAGCCTAGTGCCGTCGGAGCGCCAGGTCTTCTGGCGGCGGTACGTGAAGGAGGGCCGTGCGGTCGCCCCGGCGGAGGGCCCGGGTCGGCAGCGTACGGCCGTGCTGGAGGCGCTGGGCGCCAGTTGGACCCGGCTGCCGGAGCTGCCCGACGAGGCATACGTGTTGGAGTCCGACGACACGCTGCTGATCTGCCCGTGGAACCTGCGTATCCGGGTGGCCGAGGCGGCGCTCACCGCCCGCGACGGGGTGCCGACCGTGCTGGCGGACGCGTTCGTGCCGCCGTTGTTCGCCGGTCTGGCCAAGAGCGTCCTGGAGGATTGGCGCAGCGGGTCGCGGGTCCTTGAGCGGGGCCTGCCGCGCGTGCACGAACAGGTCGCCACCTGGGGCGTACCCCTGCGGTGGTTCGTCTTCATCGACCTTTCCGAGCGCGAGCTGGTGATGCGGCCGGAGCGCCGGGTGCTGCGATACCGCACGGAGATCGCGAAGGCGCGCCGGCGGGCGCATCGGGCGCACTCGGTGCTGCGCCGCTCCCTGGGCGACGCCCCGATCACCGCCGCGGTCGAGGAGACAGCGCGCTGGTTGGAGGAGTTCCATCCACGGTCCGTGGTCGAGTTGGACTACGGCGGGCTTGTCAATCTGCTATCCGACGAAGCGCTCGCGGCCGACGACTCCCCGGGGCTCGTGGCCGCCGGTCTGGCAGCCGTCGGGCGGGGTGAGGCGGACGCTGCGACCTCGGCGTACGAGCGTTTGGTCGATCGGTGGCGGGCCGTGCAGCTGCTGGAGCGCTGCAACTGAGGATCCGCGTGATCGGCGCGTCTCTGCAGCCCGTCCGGGCCGGTCGCACTACCCGTTTGGATGGTTTTCACCCACGAGGGGAAAGTTTCGAGGGCCTCGGATGCGAGTTACCCTCGTATCTGACCGGTGACAGAGTGTAGCTTTAGGTCCGATTTATAGACCGCTGTCCGATCAAAATCGGAAAAATTCGCCGATTCATCATCCATCCATACAGGGACCTCCAACCGTTCGGCCCATGTCGGACATCGGGGACAGGCCGGACCATGAAATGGCGTCGGCCGGCGGGGACACCGGCCTTCGTTATTGGGTACCTGTGGAGGAGTGACCGATGGCATCGCGTACGCACGAACCTGAGCCGCTTTTGACGCCGGCCGAGGTTGCGTCGATGTTCCGAGTCGACCCGAAGACCGTGACCCGGTGGGCGAAGGCGGGCAAACTTAGCGCAATCCGCACTCTTGGCGGCCACCGGCGTTACCGCGAGTCTGAGGTTCGAGCGCTGCTGCAGGGGCAGATCCCTTCGCAGCGCGTGGGCGATTGACGCAAGGTTCGCCAGGGCAAGACCACGTTCCACCAGCGACGGGCGCCGTGCATCCACACGGCCCCGTCGCTCTTTGCGCTGCCGTCACCAGGACGTGTCGCGCCGCTTCGAGCCGGTTCGGCGGGGATGCGGTCGACGGCATAGTCGGCGTGGCGGTCCTATTGGGTGGGAACGGACGCACCCATCCAAGACCCCCTCCGCGCGCGCGGGCGAGTAGGGCTACGCTAAGGCGTTTTGTCGACCCCCTACCGGAGATCACCGTGAAGCTCTCGATCCTGATGCCGGTTTACAACGAAGAGGCCCGCGTCGCCGATGCTGTCAAGCAGGCGCTCAACGTGGACTATCCGTGCGAGATCGAGCTCGTCGTCGTTGACGACGGGAGTCGCGACGCCACGGCCGAGATTCTCGGTCGCGTCGACGATCCACGGATCCGCGTGATCGTCCACGAGCGCAACCAGGGCAAGGGAGCGGCGATCCAGACCGCCGTCGCCAGCGCCACGGGCGACTACATGGTCATCTTCGATGCCGACCTCGAGTACGACGCCCAGGACATCCACCAACTGCTCCAGCCCGTGCTGGACGGCCACGCCACCGTGGTCTACGGCAACCGCACCTTCGGCAGCCCCGCATCCTTCTCGTTCTGGTACGTGATAGGCAACAACCCGTCGAGCTATACCGGTCCTTGCAGGTCCGGTCGCGGGGATTCGGCATGGAGGCAGAGGTGACGGGGAAGCTGCTGCGCAGGCAGGTTCGCCCGTTCGAGGTGCCCATCAGCTACCGGGCTCGCAGCCGCGAAGAGGGCAAGAAGATCACGTGGCGGGACGGTGTCGAGGCGCTCTGGATCCTCACCCGCGAACGGGTACGAAAGCCCCGCTGACGTATGCGCCGCAGCCCGCTGCTGATCACCACCGGGGTTCTCCTGGCCACGGTGTCGGCGGTGGTTGCGGTGCGCTATATGCACACCTATGAATCTCCGGCGGCCGCCGGCGGGTCGCCCGCCGCGACGCAGTCCGGCGACCCCGGCGACGAGAACGCCGAGGGCGCCGACCCGTCGGAAGCTCCGGAGGTCGCACCGGATCCGGAGCAGCAGAAGCGTTTCGAAGCCGCGGGTGAGCTGCTCAAGAAGGCCAAGGGCCAGATCGGCATCGTGGTGCGCGACCGCAAGACCGGTGCCGAGTGGCGGGGCG
>WNFY01020281.1_pt1 | contig 10529 bp, 9 predicted proteins | sample 5400091 | NCBI WGS metagenome assembly WNFY01 (sample SAMN13153364, study PRJNA577476) | soil metagenome | isolation source: 60 cm soil or saprolite under grassland replicate 1 | place: USA:California | collected 2016-06-15
TGCCGCATGTCGCGACCGTCTGGCAGGTCATCCGTGGTGAAAAGATGGCCCAACCCGGCGCGTATGTTATGGTCTACGATCAAATCGGCTTTCACCAGGCGACGGGTACCGCCGAATTATTGGCGGAGAAGGGCTGCACAGTTGAAGTCGTCACCCCCCAATTCTACGTCGGCGGCGACCTCGGCATCACCCTGGACCTTGAACTATGGTACCGCCGCGCCCTTGCTAATGGCATGCGCTTGACCGCCGACTACTTTCTAGCGAGCCTCGGTCCCAACAGCGCAACCATCATCAACAACTACACCGGCCAGCCGCGCCAGCTTGAAAACGTATCGCTAGCGGTCATGGCAACGCCGCAAGCCGCCAGCGACACGCTCTATCACCAGCTCCACGGCAAAGTAAAACAGCTCTACCGCGTCGGCGATTGCATAGCGCCGCGCCGGGTGGAAAACGCTATCCTCGATGGCGAACGCGTAGCTAGGGTACTGGGTATGTTTAGTTAGAGCAAGGGGGTGTAAAATATTTTACACCCTCTCCTTTTTGAGCGGCCTATGTACTTTGTTACAGCCATTGCAACCATCGGTGTATTTTCTGCAAGTGTTGCGTACCACTCAGAATGATGCTGCCGCTTATGGTGTCTTTCTTGGAATCGGCTGTTGGTCCAAATTGGCAATCATGAAACGTATTGGCAAACGAGTACCTGGAAAGGAATTTGATAGCATGACCAAACTCCTCCTTCAAACACTCGCAACATTCGTCGGCGGCGCCCTCTTGCTGGGGCTGCTACTCTTCCTCCCTGCCGGAACGTTCAACTACTGGCAGGCCTGGGTCTTTATTGTGGTCTTTATGATCACGATCAGCATCTTCGGGGTCTACTTCTCCATCAAAGACCCGGCGCTCATCGAGCGGCGCAAGCAGGCCGGCCCGGCCGCCGAGCAATCCACGTTGCAGAAGATCGTCGCGACCATCGCGTTCACAGGCCTCTTCGCCCTGTTCGTCCTCTCGGCACTCGACCGCCGCTTTGGCTGGTCTCAGGTGCCGCCGCTTGTCTCATGGATCGGCGATGCGCTGCTCGTCCTTTCCTTCATCATGTTTTACTTCGTCTTCAGAGAGAATAGCTACGGAGCCTCGAACATTCGGGTGGAGCAAAACCAGAAAGTCATCTCGACCGGCCCCTATGCTCTCGTCAGGCATCCGATGTACGACGGTGCCCTCGTCATGGTCGTCGGCATCCCGCTCGCCCTCGGCTCCTGGTGGGCGCTCGCGCTTCTGCTTATTACCATGCCCGTGCTGGTCATTCGCATCCTCGACGAAGAAAAGGTCCTGGCGAAGGACCTGCCGGGGTACACCGCATACGAGCAGAAGGTGCGGTATCGCCTGGTGCCGTATCTTTGGTAAAGGTGAGTATCCCTTTACAACAGGTATTGCTGTATTGCTTTCTACCTGCATGGCTTCCCCTTTCGGCTGTCAAATATGCTCACCTGGTAAACGCTGCTCAACTGCTAAAAGTTCCCCTGACGAGTTCACCGCGACAACCACAAGGGATCGTCCCTCAACAGGGAGAGCATGAGGTGATATGATAAGGAAGAAGTACCGTCGAGAAATCATACAACGGCACCATCTCCTTGTGCTGTTTTTTTGGAGGACGCGTGATGAAATCGAATGAGACAAGAACACGGGCGCTGGTTCTCGGAGGAGGAGGCGTGGCCGGTGTAGCCTGGGAGCTGGGCATCCTCCTGGGCTTGCACGATACCGGTGTGGATGTGCGGGGAGCTGACGTCATCATCGGGACGTCTGCTGGATCAGTCGTCGGTACTCAAATCGCCGGAGGGACTGATCTGGAGAGCCTCTTCGCCTCTCAACTGACCCCGGTCGAGCAGTCGAAGGAACGTATGGTGGCGTTTGATGCCAATCAGATGATGGAGGCGTTTAGCCAGGCGGTAGCAGAGGCAGGTCCTGACCTCAAAGCGATTCGGGCGCGCATTGGAGCGTATGCTCTGGCCGCTCCGGCGATCTCGGAAGCGGAACGGCGTGTCATCATAGAGGCCCGGCTTCCCGTTCATACGTGGCTGCAGCGACGTCTTCTTTTCTAACTCATACCAGGCGTTTAATTATGAATACGCCCTATCGCCACCCTCAACCTGGGCACTATCGTCTTCCATCCAGTGTTCGTATCATACCGCGGGATGAGAGCGCGGTAGCCGTCTGCGACTACCCACTGCGCCTCGTGCGACTTAGTCCCGTCACAGCACATCTACTCTCGCTTTGCATCGAAGAGCGTACCTGTGAGCAGCTTGCGCGGGCAACAAACATGCCCGTCAGGCGTATAGAGGCGCTCTGCGATCAACTGCGCTGGAAGGGACTCTTAGAGGCAGGCCCGGCATTGCCACCTCCCACGTGGCCCAATGTCTCCATCGTCATCCCCACCTACAACCGCGCTAGAGAACTTGAGCGCTGTCTCCACTCGCTTTTCACGCTGGAGTATCCTGCCCATTGTTTAGAAATCATCGTGGTCGATGACGCCTCGACTGGCGAGACCGGTAATATGCTGCAGCGTATGGCGCAAGAGGCGGCAGCGCGAGGCCTGGAAATGCGCGTGGTGTGCCACGCGCAGCGGCAAGGAGTAGGCATCAGCCGTAATACTGGCACGCGGGCCGCCCAACAAGAACTCGTTGCCTACATCGATAGCGACTGTGTTGCCTCTCCCGGCTGGCTCAACGAACTCGTTCCGGCGTTCCAGGATCGGCGCGTCGCCGCCGTTGGCGGCATGATCCGGGCCTACGACCGTCAGGCGCTGCTCGGCCGCTATGAAGACGTGCGCTCCTCCCTCTTCATGGGCATGCAGCCCCAGCAGGTGCGTCTCGAAGGCCCGCTCACATACCTGCCAACCGCAAATATGGTACTGCGCCGGACAGCCTGGCAGCAGCTTTCCGGTTTCGCCCCAATGACTCAAGGCGAGGATGTCGATTTCTGCCGCCGTCTCCTCAAATCTGGCGCCTCTATGCACTACCTGCCGCGGGGAGTCGTCTATCATGACTATCGCACCACCCTGGGCGCATTCCTGCGCACCCGCGCCGCTTACGCCTCTGCCGAGGCTCCCCTGCTCCAACGTCATCCCACCGGGCGGCGTATCCTGTTGCTGCCTCCCGAACAGGCGGCGTTTGCCGGTGCACTCCTTGGAGGAGGGTGGGGCACACTCTGGCGCTATATGCGGCATCCTGTCTGGAGGACAGGTATCCCCTGGCAAGACACCACGTGCCGCGTAGGGGCGACCCTTGCGGTCGCCCTGGGGGACGGGGCCGGAACTATACACGGTTTCGCTGCCCCATTCTCTCTGCTGCTTGCCCTGTTCCTCACCCTTTTCGGCGCTCGTAAACGCCTGCAAAAAGTGCGAGAACAGCGGATAGCTATCGGCTTTCTGACCGTTCTCAAAGCAACACTGCGCGGTCACCTGGTATATACATACCTCCTATGCCGGCACCTGACCCACTACTACACGCTGCCGCTCCTGGTAGTGAGCCTCCTCGTCCCTCCATTGTTCCTTCTGACATGCATTCTATGTAGTATTGTCATTGGGGTAGATTATTGGCGCCTGAAACCGCATATGAGCCTGGGTTGGTATGCCCTGTGTTCTCTGCTCGATGATTGCGCCTACGAGATAGGTGTGGTGTGGGGATGTGTGAAGCACAGGACGTGGAAGCCGTTGTTGCCCCTGATCAAAAAAAAGGTGTAGGGGTGATCAGGAAAATGATCAGAGATGCCCTGTTCTTCTACGAGCTCTGACAGCTATACTACCCTCTGGAAAGGGGATGAGACCCAGGGTTTGTGAAGGGTCGCTCCTTTTCATCGTTAGGAAATGTCCTCTTCATAACCTCAAAAACATCCATTGAAATGGAAGGAACATTCTATGGAACCAATTCTTGCTACAAGGGAAGCTGTTTCTCCCACTGCTTCTCGTGAACCTCAGATCAAGCAGCATACACTGCTCACCTCCCTTGTTTTGCACCTGGCTACTTGCTACCGCGCCTATCGCGCCTGGGTTGGCTGGCACCAGTGATCAACGCCCTCCTGTTTACGCTCGGGCATTTCTGGCAGCCGTACAATTACCCGCTCATCTTCCTGCTTGTGTTGCCGGAGATCTGCCTCGTCTACTGGAAGCGCAACATTAAGATCTCCATCCTCTTGCACTGCGCAGGCAATACCATTGGCGCGCTGCTCTCTCTAGTCCTCTTGTTCACGGCAAGGTAATACCAAAAGCGATATTGGTGGCGAAGTGTCCATACATGGCGAGCGAAGCGATGCCGCGTGCGTAGGGGCTCGATTATGCACATTGACGAAATACTCCGACCCTATTGTAGGGGCCGCTTGATCGTGCCCACAGCCGATTTATCGGCCCTGGGTGGATGCTACGATGTCCGCATGAAAACGTTAATCTGCATTATCGCGCCCTGGAGTTGGGTGGGTGACCCACCATTGCATTCGCCACCAGTATCAAAAGCGGCCAGAGTCATATCTTGGCTCAGGGCCGCTTTTGAAAAAAGTGACCAGGAGTCAGCTACATCGCAAAGACGCAACGAAGTGCGTTCCCCCTATTGTTAAAACTCGATGACGCCGCGAATGTTCTTCCCCGCGAGCATATCTACGTAGGCCTCGTTCACCTGCTCGAGCGTGTAAGTCCTCGTAATCAACTCGTCCAGCTTTATCTTGCCCGCGTAGTACATCGCGAGCAGGTTGGGAATATCGTTGCGCGGCTGGGAGTCACCGTAGAACGTTCCCATCAGCGTCTTCTGGTACGACACGAGATCCAACGGGGACACCGGGATAGACCCGGTGGTGAAAGACGACATGCCGATCACGATGATAGTACCATTCTTGCCTGTGCAGGCAGCGGCCTGCCCTATAGTGGCAGGAGTACCAATAGCTTCAAAAGCGTAGTCCACGCCAACACCCCATGTCAGATCCCTGACAATCTGCACAACGTCCTGGTTCTTGGCGTTGATCGTATGGGTCGCCCCAAACTCTTTCGCTTTCTCCAGCTTGAAGTCGAAAACATCGACCGCGATGACCATGCGTGCCCCGGCGAGGGCGGCGCCCTGGACCACGTTCATACCGATGCCGCCGCAGCCAATCACCATCACTGTTCTGCCAGCTTCGACCTTCGCTCGATGGATCACCGCGCCAACACCCGTTGGCACGCCACAGCCGACGAGCACAGCTTTATTGAGTGGGTAATAGTCGGCCACCTTGACCACCGACATGTCGGGGACGACGCTGCGCTCGCTGAAGGTGGAGATCAGGCAAAATTGGCCAACGCCCTCGCCCTGTGCGTTATGCATGCGGAACGTTCCGTCAAGCTGGGGCCCCATCAAAGTAGCGGCACTATGATAATCGGAGTGGCAGATGCCCGCCGCGACCATCTTTACCTGTACTTCGTGATCCTTAGGTGAATCAAGCTCGACCTCTTCAACGCGCATGGCCTCACCGGGCCTGTAAAGAACAGCGGCTCGTGTCTTCATCGAAACAACCTTTCTTTGTTAAATAGCTATTGGCGGCGAATGGCGAGCGAAGCGATGCCGCGTGTGTAGGGGCCGATTTATCGCGCCCGGGGGTGGTGGGTGACCCAGCATTGCCTTCGCCACCAATATCAAATAACTGCAAGTTGTCAGGAGACAACCTGTTCCAGCAAGAATGCTGCATGTTACCACGCGGCCAGCTTTCCTGTCAAAAGCACGTTCTATCGAGTCTACATCCTTTCAGGTGAAATGTCCGGGTGAACCGTAGGGCGCGATTTATCGCCGCCATCGCCGATTTATCGGCCTGCTCTCGTAAATCACCCTGATGGACCTAAATCCTCTATCGTGTCAGATAACCGGCATCGACAGGCAAAACGCATCCCGTCAGGTGACGAGCCTCGTCGGATGCCAGCCATAATACAACTGCACTGATCGCCTCTGGAGGTAAAAGGTTGCGGTCAGGAAACAGATTGAGTTGATTCATCAGATCCAGCATATGCTCATGGGTTGCCAGCGGGCCAGGACCGCCCGCGAACACATCATATAACGCCTGGTTACGGCACATCGCAGTATCTACGCTCGTCGGGCAGATGGCATTGACATTGATGTTAAAGGGAGCCAGTTCGATAGCGAGCGTCTTCACGAGGCCGAGCACACCATGCTTGGCGGCGACATAGTGCGCTAAATTCGCCATGCCCTTGAGTCCCGCCGTCGATGAGATACAAATGATTTTGCCGCTGCGCCTGCTGAGCATCTGCGGAATGCACACCTTGCACGTGACCCAGGCACCCTTCAGATCAACATTGACGGTTTCATCCCACTGCTCCTCTGTCATTTCCCAACTGGACGCGAAGGAGTACACACCTGCGTTCGCTATAACGATATCGATAGGACCAGGTTCGTGCTGTGCTCGTTCGACCAGCGCTTGCATAGCGGCAAGCTCAGTCACATCTACCTGCGCCGCCAGTACAGGACGCCCCATCTGCTCGATCTCGGAGACAAGTGACGCTAACTCTGCGGGCTGTGCCAGTGGATAGGGCACGCTGCTGTACTGGCGGCAGGCGTCGCACAACACAAGACGCGCCCCCTCGCGGGCGAACGCGAGGGCATGAGCGCGGCCCATACCATGCGCCGCGCCTGTGATAAATACTGTGCGATCCTGGAAGCGCGAGTTTGCAGCGTTAGTAGACACCACAGATGCCATCAATGGTGAAGTCTTCGATAATGAGCTCCTCTTCTAGCTCAAATTCTAACTCCATGGTGTCTGTGGTCTCTTCTACGGGGAAGTTTTCTATATCGGAAGCCTGCTCAGTGCTTGTGGTTTCGCTGCCTGGAATGGCGCTATCTGCCATTGGTGTACCCTCCCTGTGCTGTCTCAAGGGCATAATCTATTTGCTTAGTATATAACTCCATGCGTTCCTTTTGCAAGGCCACCCCTTGTTTCTCTAGCTCGATGTGTTCTTTTTCTCTCCGGTGGAGTCATCCTATGGGCGCCAGAGCGACACGAGACCCCATGTAACGCTCGAGAGAAGCAGGTATGAGCCATCAGGCGACCAGCGCATGACAACGGCCTGGGCGGGCGGAGCAGGATACTTTGTATGCACAAGCAAAGAGGCGAGTTTGTGACCATTGGCACAATCGTAGAGATTGACGATATTGCCAGCAGTGTAAGCTGCCAGGACACGGCCATCTGGGCTCCAAGCAAGGGCAGTCGCTCTATCGACCACCATCAGCAGCGCTGCATCATGAATTGGCAGGAGCGGGGCTTGATCCAGCCCCAGGGCCACTAGAGCTTTATAGCTGGGAAAAGGGTGCCCGGGTGGCTCAAGCGCCCCCGACAAGCCAATTTCATCGACGAGATAGCGTCCGTCAGGCGACCAGGCTGCAAAGTCCGTGCTCCAGGTGTACATGGTGGACACACGTGACGTGTCTTCCAATGAAATGACATGAGCCGATCCTGGCTGCCAGATGGTGAACGAGGTGTCCCCGTCAGGGTTACCAACTGGACCAGGCTGGGATAACGGCACTGCTGGCAGGGAGAGCGTTGACAGCAGGGTCTCAGGCTCTAATGTGCCATTTGCTCCCCAATGATAGGCTAGAGCCGGGGGCAACGGCTTGAGAGCAAGTGCAGCAGGTGGCGTGTTGAATGATTGACCTACATCCCATTCGGCAGAAAACGCTGTAGAGGCATGCCGCGGTTGCAGCAATACCTGCGCGCTCCTGCCATCTCTGCTCATCAGCACCACTCCATACATCGATGGCCGTTGTGCAGCTATTTCGAAGGTGCAAGCGAGATGCTGTCCATCAGGAGACCAGATGACATGCACGTAGTCAATCACCGGCGGGCTCTCCCCAACCGGACCGTCAGCCAGTATTTTCTCCACCGCTTGTCTGGTGGAAGGAGAGAGAGAGCTGTTGAGGGCACGCAAAATAGCCTCATCAGGCTTCAACTGCCTGATCAGATGCTTCGAGCGAGCATCGTAGAGATTCACCAGGCCCGGCACGTAGTCATCCTCAGGGCAGTTCTGGTAACCCAGCGCGGCAACGTATTCCCCATCTGCTGACCAGGCTGCATCCGCGAGGCAGGCGATGCCATCTTGCCGCGGGAGGGAAGCAGCAAGAGATGGCAGACGTAAAGGCGGGAAGAGAGCAGTGTTGAAGCTGTGTACTACGAGCGAGAAGCGGCCAGTGCTCAAGCTGAACAGAGTGACCAGCAATAGCAATATTCCCAGTATGCTCGCCAACCGCCAGTGCCGCCTATAGTGCCGCCCCCTGGGAGAGCATTGCCAATCCAGCAGGGTGTAAGCTGCCCAGGAAGACAGGCTGTTCCTGGCATCGCCAGGTGGACCAAGGTCTGTGAACTCGACCTCGCTATCCTCCATTGTTGTTTCCAGCCATATATGCTCAAAGCGATCCATATGTGTTCCCTCAAGCAGCGTAGCAAGTGGTTTGCATAGCACATCATCACAAAAGCGTGTCTGAGAAGCTCCTTTGTAACGCTCTTACAAACCTATGCGATCTAGCACCAGGTGTTCTTTTCAGACACACTCTCAGTTTACTGTGCTGGAGGTAGCAGCACATCGACGGAAGCGTCTATTCCATTACCTATTTTGTGCCGGGTTGGACAGGTGAGAGAGAAGCGCCATAGACGAAATTACCTAGATGTCTGGTTCATGCGGAGCCCAGGCTCACGACGTTGGTAAATCATACATTGTCCTGTAGGGGCGGGAGTGGTGCTTTCACGGGCATAATCATTGTCCTGTAGGGGCGGGAGTGGAGCGGAGCGGGGTGGGGGCCTTTATGGGACCCTGCCTGGGGGGCAGGTATGCCCGCCTCGGGGGACCCTGAAAGCCCTTACGGTTGCCCTGCTGCCTCAAGTGAGCTTGCGATCAACAGCATAACGTGTCGCCGCACTGCGCGACGTAATGTCCAGCTTGCTGTAAATGGAACTGAGGTGGGCATGCACCGTGCGCGGACTGATGACGAGCTGCTCAGCCACCTGCACATCGGAGAGCCCCTGTGCTACCAGGCGCAGCACCTCCACCTCTCGTGTTGTGAGTCCATCAGGGTAGGTGGCGCGTGCCATCATCGGAGGAGGTGACGGCTGTCCTGCAGGGGCTGGTGTAGGCGTCGCCAGTTCCCGTGCAGCGAGGGCTTGCTCCGGCGTCATAGCGCGTCCCTGTGCCCACGCAGCCGTAAAGGCTTTCTCGCCGAGGTGTTTGCGTGCGGCAGCGACCGAGCGCTCGTAGTCGGTGCGATAGACAGGTGGCAGGGGTGTCCCCAGGGTCTCACGCAGAGCTTCTGCTGCTCCACAGAGGCGTGCAGCCCAGGTCACCTCCCCTTGCGCGGTGGACACGGCAGCCAGGCCTTCGAGCATTGGGGCGATATCCTCGATGGCCAGATTGCTATTCATCTCCTGACCTCTGACAAGGCTCTCTTCATAGAGGGCACGTGCTGCCGCGTAGTCACCCTGGGCAGCGCTGACCTTCGCTACAAGAGAGAGGGTCCAGGCAATTTGTGGCTCGACTCCGGTCTCCCGCCAGAACGCCAAGCTCTTCTCAAAGAGCATGCGTGCGGTGGTCGTATCGCCCTGATAGAGGGTAACCGTTCCCAGGAGGAGGAGAACGGGAGCAGCTTCATCAATATTAGGTCGGCCCAATACACTGAAGAGTGCGAGGCTCTCCTCTGCCAGTGCACGTGCTCTGGCAAGGTCGCCTTGATAAAACATTATAACTGCCAATGAGAAGAGGGAGCCTGCAGCGCCCGCCTTATTTCCCAACTCTCTGAAGAGAGCGAGACTCTCCTCGAGAAGTGGGCGTGCCCTGTCATAGTCACCCTGTTCTTTGACCACATGCCCCAGGAAACGAAGTACCCAGGCAAAGAGATTCTTGTCGTCGGCCTCCCTGGTGAGTACCAAGGACTCCTCGTATAGCGAGTGAGCTGCTCTGAAGTCGGCTCTCAACTGAGCTACCATTGCCAGATGAAAGATCGCAGTCCCCATTCCTTGTGTATCTCCCATCTCTCGGAATAGTGCCAGACTCTCCTGGCACAGCGCTTCTCCCTGCTCAAAGTGGCCCAGGTAGCCAGCCAGGTTCCCCGCAGCCCAGAGCGCCTTTGCCCGCACCGACGTTGCAACTTCCTCACTTCTCTCCAGGGCCCGCTCCAGAAAGTTCCACCCCTCATGCACATAACTACTTGCTAACCAGAACCACCAGAGAGCTGCACCCGCGCGTAAAGCCATCTCGGTTTCTCCACGCTCGAGCAGCCAGCTCATTGCGGCCTGCAGGTTCGCATGCTCTTGTTCCAGCCGCGCAAACCACAATGCCTCCTGCAGGCCCCCCCAGTTCAATTCAGCTTTCTCCACCAGCGCCAGGTAATATGCAGCATGCATCTGGCAGATGCTCTCTGCCTCTCCGTTTACTGAGAGACCTTCTTGCCCATATTCACGGATAGTCTCCAGCATCAGCAGCCATGGTTCCTCCCCCTCCTGCTCGGTTTGTTGCACCAGGTTTTTGT
>WNFY01006357.1_pt1 | contig 10527 bp, 7 predicted proteins | sample 5400091 | NCBI WGS metagenome assembly WNFY01 (sample SAMN13153364, study PRJNA577476) | soil metagenome | isolation source: 60 cm soil or saprolite under grassland replicate 1 | place: USA:California | collected 2016-06-15
CTCATCTCAAAAACTCTCCAGGCTTTTGAATAAGTATTTGATCGAAAAAAATGAGCTAAAGAAAAGAGCCATTTATGAAAAAATTGATTTCCAATTCAAAAAAATCGGGAATAAAGGATCTCCCTAAATGTGCAATTGTAAAAAACACTACAATGCTGGAAATTGCTTTTGTGCCGTTCGTGGTTCAGTATGATGTATTTTGACTTGTATAGTAAGCCATGACTGAGGTTAGATTCGACTGGTGCGCCAAAAAAACCTCCCGAAGAATCAGGAGGTTTTAAAGTATAGCCATGAAAAACAAAAAAATGTAATTCAGCTTAAAGCTAAATAATTATTTATTCTTTGCATACTTCTTCTTGAACTTGTCAATGCGACCGGCCGTATCAACCAGCACGTTTTTACCGGTGAAGAAGGGATGCGAGGTATTTGAAATTTCAAGTTTTACCAGGGGGTATTCATTGCCATCTTCCCATTTAATAGTTTCCTTTGAAGGAGCTGCTGAACGGCTGAGAAAGGCATGCCCATTACTCATGTCCTTGAACACTACCAACCGATAATTTTTAGGATGAATACCTTCTTTCATAAATGTCTGATTTTAAGGTTATACCGCTTGTCCCGCCTTTGCGTGAGATTTGCCGTACAATTAAGTAAATAAATTAAGGTCGCAAAGTTAGCCTCCAGCCCGTATTTGTCCAAATGTATTTAAGGTCAAAAGATTAGCTCCCTGGTTAAAAGAAAAAGCTACCAAATAGTAGCTTAATATTTGCAGCCTATATAAAAAACGAAAGCATCGAAGTTTTGTTTGATATATCGGCTTGCGCCTCTACACTTACTAACCCGATGCTTTCAGGAGTAACATTCCTCTTTTGACGGATTCCTGTTCCTCCCGTTGCTTTCTTTCTGTTTCCAGATTTCCTGCAACGATTGTAAGTCCAAGATACATTGAGAAGCTACGCATTCCAAATATTTTGCTTTGTTGTTTTACACCCGTTATACACCTAGTTATTAACATCAATTTTAGTTGCGCATATTCTCATATTGCAGAGGAATTCCAAGATTCCAATTCTTTGAAGCTTGAATTATTGCTTGCAGATCATCTATCTTTTTTGCATTTACTCTTATGAGATCATCCATTATTGACGCTTGCACTTTTAAACCGGCATCTTTTATATTCTTTACAATCTTCTTTGCATCCTCCTGCTTCAATCCGTTTCTTACTATCACTTCTTTTCTCCATACTTTGCCGCTCTGATGACCTTCTTTTGAAAAATCGAATGCTTCAGGGGCGATACCTTGCTTATGTGCCCTGCTAATGAGTACATCGATTAGTTGTCGCATCTTCATTTCATCCTCTGTTTCAATTGTAAGGGTGAATTCTTTCTTGTTGAGGTTGATTACAACATGCGAGCCTTTAAAATCAAATCGGTTTGTGATCTCTTTGGTTGTAACATTTACTGCATTATCGAGAGCTTGTGCATCTACTTTACTAACTAGATCAAATGAAGGCATGGTACAAATTTTAGATTTTGGTTTTCAGATTTTTTTCAAAAGTAACGTGTTTTATTAATGCTGAATAATGAACAGACCGCAGATATGTCCTGACGATAAATGTCAGGATGCCGAGCGCAAGCGCCGGCCAGGCGACGCACGCCCGTGCCGGTACGGACGGACAACTGAAAGTGAACGGAATTATTCCCGCTGCGGCGGGACTGGTTAGATAAACATAAAATTAAAAAAGTCCCCTGTAGAAACAGGGGACGAGTTCACATGAGAAACTAAAATTTTTAATTGGCGCCTCCCACTCTATTTTGCTCATCCTGAGTAGCACTTGCACGGCGGCGAGGCGGTGGCGCTTGTTGATTATTTTTTCCGAAGCGATAGGTAAACGTTGCTGTGACCTGGCGAGCATCGAATTTATTACGAATTTTTGCATAAATATTGCCGTATTCGATAACACCCCTGTATTGCTGCCAGGCAAAAGGATCACGAATATTCAAGCGCAAGGTTGCTTTATTTTTCAAAATATTTTTTTGTCCCCCAAGACTCATTTGGTAAATAGGCTCATTAATTGTCAACTGGTCAACACCTTTTGCCCGATAAAAACCACTTAACTCTAAACTGAATCCTTGCTTTATTGTAAATGTGTTCGTAATGTTAACCATGTACGAAGTGTAAGAAATATCTAAGGGAGCGCCGTTGTAAATGCCCTTGTAATGGTTGTTATAAATATTGGTGAAGAAATTTGTGTTCCACCATTTGGTCACGGGTATGGGTGCAGTAATGGAAATTCCGATATTGGTAAATTTGGCAACATTGTCTGCTGTAAAAAATACAATCTTCGTTTGAGAGTTCTGCTTAAAGATTTGCGAAATAACATCCGTTGTGTTGTTATAGTTCAAGGTGGTGATGAGCTTGCCTTTAAAGGAATGAGACAGTTCAATATTATGTGTGAACTGCGGAAGCAGGTATGGATTGCCCTGGCGATAGGAAAGAGAATCCAGGAAATAAGTGAACGGATTCAAATCCTGGTAATTTGGTCTTGTTATACGACGACTATATGAAAGGGTCAATGAATTGCTTTTATTTATGGCATAGCTGATAAATGCGCTCGGAAAAAGATTGGTGAAATTTCTTTTGAAAGTTGAATCATTGGTAACCTGGAAACCTTTTGCAATTGTATTCTCTACTCTTAATCCTCCCTGTAAGCTCCATTTTTTTAGCTGCTTATTTACATTTACATAGGCTGCATTAATATTTTCATCATAAATAAAGTGATTGGATCTTGCATCAGGAACCCACTTATCTGCGGAAAGCCTTTGATAGTCTACAATATTATCATTTTTAACATAGCTTGATTTTATTCCTGCTTCAAACCTGCCTCCCTTTTTGAAAGCATGAGTATAATCGGACTTTATTGAATAGATGTTTATATCAGATGGTAAATGGCCTTTCAGCAATAACGGTTCAAAACTTTGCTGACCCATAGCATTGTAAAATTCTGTGGTAAGCAGCATGTCTGAAGTATTCCGGTATCCTATATAATCCAGATCAACAGTCAACTCACGGCCTGTTGTATCAAACACATGCCGGTAATTAAAATTGCCGCTGAAATTATTGAAGTGAATCCTGTTTTCAGTAAGTGAAACCATGCTTGAAGTCAGCTGGTGATTTCCATCAGAAAGAGTATTGTCTGTAACCGGCGTAGGATGACCATTAAACATAAACCCACTTACGATTACACCATAGGTATTTTTTTTATCCGCAAATAAATCCAGCCCTAATTTCAAAGTATGGTTTTGGTTACCAAATTTGAATCTTGTGTCCACATCTGAATAGCCGGCTATATCTCCATTATTGTCAAAAAATTTTCTATTAATAAATAAGTTCCCTTTTCCCCGGAAAAAATTAGGATTGTAGTTTCCAAAGAAATTGATCTTATTCTTTCGGTAATTGAAATTTATACTATTCTGCGATTTTGGAATTAAGTAAAGTGCATTCCTGGGTTTAAAAATGCTTGAGGTAGCACCAATCATAACGGATCCATTAAAGCCAGCCGCCTTTCCTTTTTTAGTTTTAATATTAATAACACCGGAATTTCCCGATGCATCATATTTGGCTGAAGGATTTGTCATGATCTCAATTTGATCAAGTGCAGAGGCAGGCATATTTTTCAGCAGGGTGGCTAGATCGGTTGAAGAAAGATAAGTTGGTTTGCCGTCAATCATAATAATCACACCTGCTTTGCCTCGTAAACTAATATTACCATCATTGTCAACAGTGACACCTGGAGATTTTTCTAATACTTCTAAGGCCGTTGCGCCAGCACTGGTTGGTGAGGCATCCACATTTACAACTGTTTTGTCAATCTTAGACTCAATAAACGGCCTCTTTGCGGTAACTGTTACACCACTCAGATCTTTTGATTGCTCACTCATTATCAAAGCGGGAAGATTAACAGATGGGTTTGAAGAGGAAATTTCAAAGACCACACTTATCACCTTACCATAACCCACATTACTTGCGGCAACAAAATATTTTCCCTCTGCAAGTCCTAAAAACTCATACTCTCCGTTTTTATTTGTGGGGGCAAACTTTACCAATGAAGAATCGCTTAGTTTGAAAAGGGAAACAGTGGCTGAATGAATAGTTTTTGATGCAACATCTTTAACAATACCCGTGACCTTCCCGCTTTGAGCTTTCACGATAAATGAAATGGAAATAGCTATACCTAAGAGGGTAAATATTTTTTTCATGGCCGTTGGTTACTTTACTCAAGAATGTAAAGATGATAAGCGGGTTGCAATTAATTGACAGAAATATGACAAACTTCGTAGTTACAGTGTTGAAGGGTAATTAATAGTTATCGATAATACCATTAAGGTTGAAATCAGATTCCACCATCAGGAAACGCGAACATTTGTTGATACTCCCATTAAAAAAAATTCCGCCAAAACAGCGGAATTTTCATTTAGTCAAGGCTATACTAATTACCGCCACCCACTTTCACACGGCTCTGTTCGTCATCGGCTCCGCCTTTTTTGCGATTATTTTGTGGTCCTTTAATGGGCTTGCCAAAGCGATATGTAAATGAGATACCGGCGACCCTGGAATCCCTTTTATTTTCAAAAGAAGCTTCAGTTCTCTGGAAATTTATATGACCTTTTGCCCAATTGGTATAAAGTACGTCTCTAACATTTAACCGGAAACTTCCTTTTCCTTTCATTACTTGTTTTGACACGCCAGCGCTCATTTGTCCCAATGGTTCAATCACAAGTTGTCCTTCCACTCCCCTCGTTCTATAAAAGCCACTTAGCTCTGCACTCCAGCCTTTATTAAATTTGAATTGGTTACTTACATTAAACAAAACATTTGATGCATTCACGTGAATCATTTCTCCATAAAGCTCTCCTTTGAAACTATTGAAATTATAATTTCCATAAAGAGATGTTGACCACCATTTTTTTATATTGACTTGTGCACTTACACTAACACCTGCATTCTGACGCACCCCGATATTTCCGTTGCGCACGATACTTGCATAGCCTGACTGCTCAAAAGTCTCCGTGAAGAAATTTTTTGTTCTGCTGTAGTTCAGCGTCGTGTTTAAAAAGCCCTTGTAGGTATGCGATACTTCTATGTTTGTGGAGTATTGAGGTTTAAGGAATGGATTACCGGAGGCGTAGGTGTAATTATCGAGAAAGAAAAGGAAAGGATTGAGATCCTGGTACGCCGGGCGATCAATTCTTCTTCCGATATTAAAACCAAGTTGGTGCTTTTTACTCACCGCATAGCTAAGAAAAACTGTCGGGAATAAACTATTATAGTTATTATTAAAAGCAGAATCCGGCCTTTGCGCATTGCCTAATTGATCACCTTTATAGTTTGTATTTTCAAATCGCAAACCAGCCTGCACTCCGAGCTTCTTATACTGTTTACTAAAATTGACATAGGCTGCATTTATATTTTCTTTATACACGAAACGATTCGTTTTATCGTAATCAGCTTGCCATTCAGTTCCAGCCAGGTTGAAATAATTTGCTGCGTTATCCGTGTTTACATAGCTGCTTTTTATTCCAGCTTCCAGTTTTGCCCCTTTTTTCAACGGATGCGTATAATCCATTTTTGCCGAGTAGATATCAATGTTTACCGGAAGATCTCCACGCAGATCAGTTTGTCCTCTTTTTGTTCCATTCGGGTTATATGACGCATTGGTAAATAGTTGATCATTTGCTGATAAGTAACCCGAATAATCAAAGTCGGCAGTCAGTTCGCGACCTGCTGAATCAAACTGATGGCGAAAATTTAAATTTACACTGCCATTTTTCCATTTCTCTTTTGTATTGCTGGTTGAATAAACGATTGAATCCACCGCACCCGCTGAATTCTTTAAATACGATGTATTAAAATTCAGCTGATGTTCCGGATTAATAAAGCCTGAGACCACAAAGCCAATCGTTGTCTTATTATCGATAAAATAATCCAAGCCGAATTTTAAATTATTGCTGCTGCTATTACGAGGCATAAATGCTACCTGGTCAAATAATGCATCTATGGTTTTGTCGGCACGACGATAGACCCGGTGAATAGATAACTCCTGGAAATCGTATCGCCTGTTAAAACTATAATTCGTAAACGCATTGATCTTACCGTTGCGGTAATTCATGTTTATGCTTTCATTTGTTCTCCAGTATTTTCCCTGTGAATATCCGACGGTAGCATTGCCGTTGAAACCAACCTGTTTATTCTTCTTTGTTTTGATATTAATAATACCACTATTGCCCGCGGCATCATATTTAGCTGGAGGGTTGGTCATTATCTCAATCTGGTCCAACTGATTTGCATTCATATTTTTTAACAGGTTCACCAGGTCCTGGCCACTGAGGTAAGAAGGACGGCCATCAATATATATCTGCACACCCTGCTTGCCTTTTAAACTAATATTCCCATCCTTATCTACAGTAATTCCCGGAGATTTTTCAAGAACTTCCAATGCTGATGCCCCCACATTTGAAACTGCTGCATCAACATTTACAATCGTGCGATCAATTTTTTGCTCAATCAATGGCCTTCTTGCAGTAACAGTAACTCCGCTCAAATTTTTTGTTTGTGGAATTAATTCTATTTTTTTAAGGTCAATAAAATTTTTATCTGGTGTTATCTCAAATGTTTCAGAAAAGCCTTTTTGGTGGCCCACGGCGGAAACCGAAACGATATACTTACCCTCGGCCACATTTTCAAATTCAAAATATCCGTTCTTATCAGCGGCACTTATTTTGGCCACTGAGGAATCTTTAGCCCTCAGCAAAGTGATTGTTGACGATTCAATCGTTTTGGAATTACCATCAATCACAACACCTTTTACTCTTCCTGTTGTATTTTGTGCGTGAGCGGCCAAAGATATTGTTAGCAAAAATGTCGTTATAGAAACCAAAATCTTCCTCATAATGTTAATTTATTCGTATAACTGAGACGCACGATTCAGAAATCAGTTACAGCTTCCATCAAAATTTTTTTAAAAAAATTGTACACAAAAAGGATAAAGGTTTAATGGTTATAACTTATTACTCTTGAAATTTTCCATCCATCAGCTTGTCTTTGCCAGATCATGATGAAGGGAAATATGCCACAATCGTTCTTTCCATTTTCAATGTGGCAGAATTTGTGTGAGCCAATTTCTATTGCACCATAATTATTGATCGGGTAAACTTTTAAACTGCCTTTTACAAGCTCTCTGCTTATTCCATTATTCTGATGAAACATTTTTTTAAAACTCTCACCTACCCGATTGTAATCAAGTAAACCGTCTTTGTCGTGAAAGAATTCGAGGTCATTTGTAAATCCTGCTTGTAATTTTTGAAGATCGTGCGCATTAAATGCTTCAAACAGCAAGCTATCCATGTGAGCAATCGTATCAAGTAATTCTTTTGTAACTGTTGGAGCATCAGAGCCGGGTGCTTTGTGATCAAAACTTAATACGCGTGAAATTCTCCATTCGCCATTTTCCAGTTTCCATATATGAGCAAATTTCGCTTCGCCATCGAGCTTTTCGGGCTGTCCCTTTTCGGTTACATAAAAACGATGCTCGCCTACTTGAACGGCACCATAGTTATTGATAGTGCAAACTTTCAAACTTCCTTTGACAAGTTCCCTTCGAAGTTTTGGGTTTGCTTCATTACAGAAATTTTTTTTGAGTTGTTCAATAAAAGTTTTTCTTGACTTGGTTAGGCCGCCCCGATCATGATAAAACTCAAGATCCTCAGTAAAAAAACTTGCAGCTTTATCAGGATTGCAGGTATAAACGGTGGCGAATAAAATACTATCTAATTCAGCAAGTGCATTATATAAATCTTTCGGGGCGACGTTTGGTGTTGATTGTGCAGGCATTTGAGCATTTGCACTATTTGGTAAGAGCGAAATAAACAAAGCAACTATTGAAACTAACTGTTTCATAAATTAAAAAGCTTATTGATTTAATTGCCTACACCTACACGGCTTTGCTCATCATTAGCACCGCCATTAGATCTTTTTCTTTGATTTATTTTTCCCTTGCTGAAACGGTATGTGAAACCAAGATTGACTACCCTGCTATCCCCCCGCTGCTGGAATGCAGCGTCAATGTTGCTGTACTTACTTTCGCCTCTGAAATTCTGTGTTTTAAAAACATCCCTGACATTCAATCGAACAGTTCCCTTATTTTTCATCACCTGTTTACTCAATCCCATGGAAATCATTCCAAAGGTTTTGGTTTGAATTACACTTTCCAGTCCAGGCGTTCTAAGAAAGCCGCTAATTTCCGCGCTCCATTTTTTTGCCAATTGAAATTGCTCTGAGCCATTCACCATTACCGTAGTCGCATCAATTGCAACGAAAGTATTATTCACTATTCCTTCAAACTTGTTGTTAAACGCATTCACGTAAATATTACTTTTCCACCATTTGGTAATGGGATGTGAAGCATTTATTGCAATACCAAATTGGCGCTGCTTTGCAATATTTGCCTGCTTCACAAATGTTTCGTTCTTTGCCTCGTTTTGCTCAATCACCATCTGGATAATATCTGTAGTGCGACTATAGTTAAGAGTTGTAGTAAGCATGCCTTTGTATGTATGGCTTAATTCAATATTGTGGCTGAATTGTGGTTTCAGGTTTGGATTTCCCTGCTGATACGTGTACCGATCCAGAAAATTTATGAATGGATTCAGGCTTTGATAATCAGGACGCCGAATTCTTCTGCCATAGTTTAAAACAAAACTGTTGTTTTTGTCTTTGGTATATTGAATATATGCGGTTGGGAAAAGTTGGCTATAGTGCCGGTTAAATTTTTCTCCTGTCGTCACCTGGTTTCCCTTTGCATTGGTGTTCTCAACTCTGAGTCCAAGTTGCGCACCCCATTTCTTGTTAATTGGTTTATTAAGATTCACATAGGCGGCATTTATATTTTCTTCATAAATAAAATGATTGCTGCGATTATAATCATGTGCAATACCTCCGTACTGAATACTATCATATACAGCATCATTATCTGTTTTTACGATGCTGCTCTTGATTCCGGCTTCAAATCTTGCCCCCTTTTTCAGAGGTTTCAGGTAATCAAGTTTACCGCTGTATATTTTTATATTTTGAGGCAGAGCTCCTAGTAAGGTATCGGCCTTATTGATCGAATTCCCGCTATCATCGAAATAGGAATTGATCATCGAAGTATGGTTCCTTGAATCGTACGAGATGTAATCCAGGTCAGAGGTTAATTCTGAACCCAATGTATCCAGGGCCTGGCGAAAATTGAGATTGGTACTGAAATTTTTCCAATCTTGCTTTCCGGTTGAAAAGGCTCTTGTTTGGCTATTTAGAGAACCCGCTGAGCTAAAAATATCTGTGACGTTCCGGTTATTATTGTTGCGATCACTTGAAAACCCGGTTAGCACTATGCCAAATGTTGTATTCTTGCTGGCAAAATAATCAAGACCAAGTTTTCCATTGAATGAATTGCTTTCATTTCTCATTTTAGCAACCTGGTCAAAATACGATAGTAATTCTTTTGTAGTCTTATCACGAAAATTTCTTTGAATAGTAAGAACATTATAGTTCAGATTATAATTATGGCTAAGGTTAGTAAAGAGGTTGACTTTGTTCACATGGTAATTCAGATTAAGGCCTTCATTGAATTTTGGATAGCGCCCCTGGCTATAACCTAAATTGGTCGATCCATTATAACCAAGCTGCCTGTTCTTTTTTGTTTTGATATTGATAATGCCTGCATTGCCGGCAGCGTCATATTTAGCAGGGGGATTGGTCATGATTTCAATTTGATCAAGCTGGTTAGCACTCATGCTGCGAAGCATATTTGCAAGATCAGCACCACCCAACTGGGTAGGACGGCCGTCTATTAAAATCATCACTCCGTCTTTCCCTTTCAAACTAATATTTCCATCCTTATCAACTGAAATGCCTGGGGATTTCTCTAATACTTCTAAAGCAGTGCTCCCGACATTTGTTATCGCTGTCTCAACATTTATTATCGTACGATCAATTCTTTGCTCAACCAAAGGCTTTTTTGCTGTAACAGTTACGGCTCCCAAAGCTTTAGTTTGAGGCACTAATTCGATTGTGTGTAATGCAATAGAGTTTTTTTCCTGTGTTATTTCAAAAACTTCAGAATAGCCTTTCTGGTGACCAACCGCTGATATTGAAACAAAATATTTTCCATCAGCTACTTTTTCAAATTCAAATTTTCCATTTTTATCAGCGGCAGAAATTTTCGCTACGGACGAATCCTTTGCTCTCAGCAGGGTAATAGTAGAAGCCTCAATAGTTTTTTGACTTCCGTCAATTACAGATCCGCTGATTTTCCCTGTTTTGGTTTGAGCAGAGGTAAGCAGGGAAAAAGTGGTTAAGGCGAAACACAGCAATAATAACTTTCTCATTTCATTGATTTTATGTGTGATAGTACTTGTTTTTATTAATTACAGTCCAAAAGTAGGTACTTTGCATTGCATAGAACATTGTTTTGTATTGAGCGGTGATATTTGC
>WNFY01025437.1_pt1 | contig 10527 bp, 13 predicted proteins | sample 5400091 | NCBI WGS metagenome assembly WNFY01 (sample SAMN13153364, study PRJNA577476) | soil metagenome | isolation source: 60 cm soil or saprolite under grassland replicate 1 | place: USA:California | collected 2016-06-15
GTGTCGCTTCAAGTCGAGCTCCAAATCGTCGATGCGTAGACGATCTTCGTGTTGCGCGGGAGCGCGCCGCAGCAGCGAGCGCACCCGGGCGAGCAACTCGGAAAACGCGAACGGTTTTACCAGATAATCGTCCGCGCCCTGCTCGAATCCTTTCACTCGATCGCGCACGCTGTCGCGGGCGGTGAGAAAAAGAATGGGCGTGCGAACGCCGTCGCGCCGCAGTTCCGCGACCACCTGCCAACCGTCTTTGTTTGGCAGCATGATATCGACGATGAGAAGATCGAACTTTGTCGTCCGCGTGAGCTCCAAACCGGTTTCGCCGTCTGGCGCAAGATCGACAGCGAAGCCGGCTTCGCGCAGACCTTTGGCCAGAAAAGCCGCCGTTTTCTTTTCATCCTCGATCACCAGAATTCGCATCACGTCGATGGGACGTATGGGTCCCCTATGCGTCCGATGCGTCCTGCGAAGGCGGCAGGGCAATCACGAGCCCGGCAAGCAAGAATACGATTGCCGCCGAGAAAAGACAGTAGCGGCAGAACGCGTGCAGCAGGAAGGCCTGCACATACAGCAGCCAGAGAGTGGCGAGGAACATTGCCCCGACCGTCAAACTGAGAAATAGTCGCGCGCGCGCGTAGCCGAAAGCTGCGAACGTGGCGAAGCTGAATACGCTGAAGTAAGCCAGCGATCCGAATGCGGCCAGGGGCACCCCAGCTACTTTCGCGTACGAGCTGCCCAGCACACGGAAACAATCCGGCGATCCTCCGCAAACAGCCGTTTCCCCGGTTATTCGCGTTCATTGGCGCGATTCGCCGGCGCCGAAAAAACTTGGCACGTTTGTCTTCCTTTTTATGACTTTTCTTTCAGGGCAGCATCGATAGCGGCGCGCAAACCTTCAGGCGTCTTGTCAGCCGGAGCCATCTGATGATCGTTGATAAAGACCTCGGGAGTGACGTTCACCCCGAGCGAATTAGCGCGCTCCTGATCGGAATCGACTCGCGCCCTGGCTTTTTCTCCCTCCATATCCTTTTTGAATTGATCGACGTTGAGCCCGATCATTCCCGCGTAAGAATCGAACAATTCACGCGGGTTATCGGCTTTGCTCCATGTGGCTTGCTCCCGATAAAGGACGTCGTGCATCTCCCAAAAACGACCTTGCAGACCCGCAGCTTCAGCAGCCAGCGCGAAGACAATGCGCAAATGCGGGTTGTATTCTTTCACTAACTCATCAAGAAAACCGGAGATGCTGCCACAGGGAGGGCATTGAAAGTCGCCGAATTCTTCCAGCGTAACCTGTGCGTTGGCATTGCCGCGAACGTGCATTGATTCGGCATCGCCTTCTCGAGAGACGCTCTTGTCTTCGGGGATGGTAAGCGGATGGGGCAGCTTTGCGCGATAGAGCATCGCTCCGCTCCCCAGCGTGGCGATCGCCACCACGGCAACAATAATTAAAGGCAGATAGCGTTTCATAAATTGGCGCGAGCGCGAGAAGTTTCAGCGCAACAAATGAGTCGTCAAGTCGTTCTGAGAACGCTGAAGCGTTGAAGCGGGCTCAATCCGGGGAGCGCACCCGGCCCACGTGCTGTTTTCGGCCGCTGGCCGAAACCGCCGGATCACATCCACGTGTTCGACCCAAACAGTGACGTTTGCGCGGCGTTCGGCAATACCATTTGGCGAGCAGCCAAACGGAGCACGCCAGCGGCGTGCGCTCCCCGGAAATTTGCGTTATGGTTTTTGACCCGAAACCGATCTGGTGGGAATAATTTAAATAATGGCAATCGGAAAATTCCCAATCATTCTGGTGTTCCTGGTCATGGCTGCATGTTTCTCTTCAGGGCAAATACAATCCGGATCGGGAACGGGGATCGAAGGACTGATTACGTTTAGCCCAACCCAGCCTGGACCAATCAGGGCGGATGCTCCTAGTTCGAAACCGCTGGCGAATACCACTTTCGTCGTAGAGAACGAAAAGGGAACGGAAGTCACATCCTTTACCACGAATGAGGAGGGACAATTTCGGGTTCCACTCCCGCCCGGACATTATATTGTATCCAAAAAGGGCAGGAAAAGCGGCATCGGGCACTACGGCCCGTTCGATGTTGATGTCCTCGCGGACAAGATGACCAGAGTCACGTGGGAATGCGATACGGGAATACGGTGAGGTGTCACGCACAAGCGTTGAAGCATCGGGCAAGGCCACTCGATTAGTTAAAACGTTACCCGCCTCATGCGGATTGCATCGTTGGTTCTCGAATTTCCGCGAGGCCAGAAGTGCCGTACCCTTCTTGCGCTCCTGTCTGCCCCGTCCCGTGCGGACACAGCGTCAGGACTCTCTCTTCAAACTCCTCTTTTGACGGGATGTAAGGGAGCTCTCGCAAGTCCTGGTTCAGCCGCTACGGGAAAAAGTGTTAACACTCTTTTGGAATTTTTGCGGGTCGGTCCCCGCTCTCTTTATGGATTCGGCGAAACGGACGGAGCCGGCTTCAGTTTGTTAAAAATGTCCGGCAGCTTCGTTTCTTTGAAATCGCCTGGGACAGTGAACTCACCGTCGTTAATCGGGTCGTGGCTCACGGACGTAACAGTGCTCGTGATTTCCGTGCCGTGCCCGGACGGGCTCGCGCCGGGCTTGTCTGCGGGCATTTCTTTACTAAGGATCATCCGTGTGCGGATCGGCAGCCCGGGAAAATCGCGAAAGTCGGGCATCTTGGTGTTGGCTGCATCCCAGAATTCCGATTTGATGGATTGGAGCTGCGCCAGAATGGCAGCGCCGTCGGGATAATCAGGCGCAATCCAGTAGATGGCCTTAAAACCGGGGCCGTCATAGGTGTATTGCTCGGTTTCGTAGCCGTTGACCGTTTCCTTCTGGCCCTTCGGCGTCAGCTTGGGTTTTTCCGGGGCTGCGTTGTTGTCGCTGAACTTTTCTAGCATACCGGTAACGGCTTTCAGTTTGTCCGGCGAAATACGAACAACGGTCTTTTCGTCATTTAACAGATTGATCACCTCGCCTGTTTTTCCATCGAAAATCGTCGTTAGGTGCGGCGAAGCATCGATGCGGGCCCTGTCTTCCTTAATCTTGATTGTCATGTTTGTGCCCGCTCGGCTGGGTGCGGCTGCCTCATCGTTTCCGCTCTTCGACGCCGGTGCGATTGTTGACGAATAGACAATCGTCAGGTCGGCGCGGGCGGAAAACAGGAACGAAACGCTCAGGACCAGCCAACAGAGTATAATTTTCATATTCGCAACATAGCTAAATGCCCGTTGCCAAAATGCAAAGGCATCGCGCCGCCGTGCTCCTGCGCACGCCGGCTGATTTCCAGAAAGCTAAGTGGGCTTTTGCGCCTTCAATACATTGATGGCGTCGCGCAATTCCGCCGCGCGCTCGTAGAGTTCCTTTGCAATCGCGCTTTCCATTTCGCGTTGCATGATCTCCAACTTCGAGAGCGGACGTTTTGCTTTCACTTCTTCGAGCCAGTCTTCCAGAAATGCGATTTCCGAGCTTTTCGATACTAGCTCGGGGAAATTTGACTGTTGAAAAAAATCGGCGATGGCGTCGCGACCACGCTCGATTTCGGCCATGGCTTCGCCGAATTTGCCCTGGCCAAGAAAAATGGAAGCTTTGGCGCGCGTGCTCATCATGAGCACATAAGGCCGGAACTGTTGCACGCTCCAGGAAAGTTCTTCCCGATCGGTGTGCTCGGCGACAAAAGTGAAAAGATCGAGATTACGCTGCGTGTCGCGCACCACGCCGGCGAAATCGTTGATCTGAAACAGGCTCAAGTAGCGATGATAATATTGGATGCCTTCCTGCTGAAGCTCGGCGCATTGTTCAGGTGTAAGCTCGTAAGGCTGGCCTTTCTCCTCCGCGCGGGCCGCCCGCTTTTGATGATATTCCAGGAGCGACTCGCATTTGTGCGGACGTTGACCGTCGGGACGCCCGCTCATTTCCATCTGCAACACGCCGAGATCGACGCGCAGTTGCAGCTTCTCGCGCCCATCGAGGCCGGTTATCTTGCGCACTTTAATGTTGCCGTTCTCGTGCGGCCAATCTTTCAGAATGGTATTCAGATCCAGGCTCATCGCAGGTGGAACATCGAACATTTAACCTTTCCTTGTCAATAAGGTCGCGCGAGAAGGGCAGCGAAGCTTCCATCGTCACTACCCATTTGTTAATCGCGCGATTGCCAAGACTTGGCCTTTCGCGGAATCTTTAACGGAATGGAACAGGCGATAGACTCGTTTATCCGCTTCCTGGCGGTCGAGCGCGGTTTGTCGGAAAATTATCAACTTTCTACCCAAAGGTCGTTGAGCGAATTCGCGCAATGGTGCCTTGCAAAGAAAAAAATCGACAACCCGCGTGCTGTGTCCCTGCCGCTCATCAGCGAATATCTCGCCGACCGGAAACGCTCCGGGCTTTCCGCCTCATCGATCAAATTGATTGTGGTCGCATTGAAGATTTTTTTCCGATTTTTGGCCGCCAAAGGCATGCTCGAGCGCGATCCGGCTGAGGCGCTGGCGCTCCCGCGCATTGAGCGTTATCTCCCTGAGACACTCAACGAATTGCAGGTCGAGCAGTTTCTGGAAAAGATCGATACGAAGGCCGCTCATGGATTGCGGGATCGGGCGATGATCGAGCTGCTTTACGCTAGCGGACTGCGCATTTCCGAGCTGGCAAACTCGCGGCTGGAGAATTTCAACTTCGAAGACCGGATTGTGCGCGTGACGGGCAAAGGAAATAAGACACGACTCGTGCCAGTCGGCCGCAAAGCGTGCGAAGCGCTGGCTGCGTACCTCTCCACCGAACGCCCGAAACTCGTCAAGCGTCGCAGCGGCAGCGAGATTTTCCTTTCGGAGCGCGGCACCAAATTAACGACCGTGCGCATCTGGCAGATCGTGAAAAAACATGCGCGGCACGCCGGATTGGAGAAGAACATTTATCCGCATCTTCTCCGGCACAGTTTTGCGACACATCTGCTCGGGAATGGCGCCGATCTGCGCATTATCCAGGAAATGCTCGGCCACGCGGATATTTCGACAACGCAGGTTTACACGCATGTCGATCAACACCGACTTAAGGCGGTGCATCGGCAGTTTCATCCGCGAGCATGATGATTCATTAGCGATGGTCATAGACCGCCGCTACAGTGGCTGCCCATGAAACGTCTAATTTTGCTCGTCGTCGTCGGCGCGGCGGCCGCGGTCGCAGGCTGGTACGTCTGGAATCTTTCCCAGAAAACGTCGAGCGCATACGTAAGCGTGCTTTTGCCGCGCGAGACAATTTTTATGGCCCACATGCCGGATTTCAATCGAACACGCGATCAATGGCGCCAGTCCGACATCTGCAAACTGTACCGCGAAGCTGAGGTGCAGAATTTTCTTCACAAGCCGCTGGCCAACCTTTCGACCCCGAAAGCTTTCGGGGCTCAAACCCTGCTGGAGTTCGAACAACTCGAGCCGAAGAATGTTTTTTTCGCGCTGACATCGCTCGACGATAACAGCCCAAAACTTGCGGGTGGTTTCCGTTTTCGAGGAAGCATCGCAGACGCAGAGCGAGTAATCGGCAAATGGCGGTCGAAGTTTTTGGAAAGAAATCCAGGTGCCAGGCGCGAGAAACTGCTGTTGCCCCATTTACGCTTGCGACGGCGTATGATCGCCCCTGGTTTTTCGCGGCCAATGATCTGACGCAATTAAAGGCTCTCCTCGATCGCGCCGATCGCCGCGCTAAAGATCCAAACGAGACGCTCGACAACGACGAGGCGTATCGCGCGGCGATCTCGCACCGGCCATCGAATTACGCGCTGTTTTTTTATCTGCAACCGAAGACATTTGCCCAGCGGCTTGCCGCCCTCCGCGCCGCAATCCAGTCGTCGGCGGCGACCAAACAGCAGACCATCCTGGAACAGGTGCGAAGCATTTCTGGTGCGACATGGTTGGATGGCGGCAAAATCTGCGACCTGCTCTTTGTGGGAATGCCGCGGTTGGAATCTCGCGATGGCGGGACGACGCTCACGCGATCTTCGCTGACACTGGGCACCAAAGAGACGTTTTTCTATCTTTCGATGCTGCCCAATCTCGGAGAAAGAATGGAGACGCTAAACCAGGCAGCAGGCTTCAGCGGCATGACGCGGAAACTGGCTCAGGCGTTCTCCGATAGCGGGGTTACAGCCGATGATTGGAAAGCTGCGTTCGGGCTCGAGCTAGGATCGTTAGCGGACTGGCCGTCGAGCGCCCATTGGCCAACTTTGCTTCTGACGCTGCCAGTATTGGATGTGGCCAAGGCCGGAAAGATCGTGGAGGCTGCCACGCGTGCCGACGAAGACGCCATCTGGACCCGGGCGGAAAAGGATGGCGTGCGCTATTTTTCGATGCAATCGCCAGCAGCTCTTGTTGCAATCACCCCGACGATCGCATTGTCGGATCGGCTCCTCGTCGCCGGTTTCAATCCAGTTTCGGTGGAAGAGGCAGTAAAACGCAGCGGAAACGCCTCGTCAGAACTTGCGGATTCGCAAACCTACAAAAGCGCTGCGCGTCTGATGCCGGCGCCGACAAATTTCTTTGCCTATATCGACACGCAACTTCTATATTCCCGGCTCGATGCTTCGCTTCGCCCAATGTTATTGTTGGCGGCGGCTTTTATGCCGGCGCTGAGTAATTCTGTCGATCTGGCCAAGCTTCCATCGCCGGAGGTAATCACCAGGCACCTGAGCCCGATCGTTTCTTCGCAGCGATATGAGCGCGATGGCTATGTAGCCGAGTCGGTCGGCCCAATCACATTTAATCAATCGGTAGTCGGGCTCGCTATTCTTAGCGGGGCTGGCGCGGCGGCGCGTCAGAAAGTCAACAGCGGTCTAAGCGGAGGGGGTTCTCCTCCGGCGGGAAGCCCGCGGCCATCACCAAGTCCGACCGGAACGCCATAGCCAGGGCGTGACCAAACCTTGCTCGCCGCGGCGCAGGCGCACCGGGCGATTACCTCACTCAAGGCCCAACGTTCAACGTCGAACACCCAACGCCCAACAATCCTGCATCAGACACCTTCTGTAGTGGCAGCTGTGTCGGCTGCGACTTAGCCAAGGTTTTTCAGGGGCTACTAGTTGCGCCATTTCGGCACTGTCTCCGGTTCCAAAGAAAACTGATGCAATGTGCGAGAATTGTGCTATTGTCCTGGCCTTATGGCTATTCTAAAGAAAAATGCATTTTCCCGTCGCGTCCCGGATCTGGTAACTGAGGAGCTGGTGGCAGTCCTCTCCCGGCGTTCGTCCTTCGAGTTCAAACAGCTGTTCGACATCGTGCACGAAAATCTTCGGGCCCGGAACGCCGCTAGCGGTGGCGAGGAAATGCTGCGCTTGCGAGCCTATGAGAAATTGCAAAACCTTGTGGCGCGGGGCGCGGTCAAGAAGAACGGCAAGAAATACAAGGGCTTGCCATCGGCTTTGGCCAGCGCGATTGCCCAACACAATGGCCATCTTGCCGGCGTAAGATAAGCGGAACCGGACAACGAGTTGGTTTCGGGAGAGTTCCCGGATGCTGCACGAATATTTGCCAATTCTCCTGCAAATCGTCGTAGCAATTCTGTTTGCCGCTTCGGCGCTGTTCGTTAGTGTGCTGGTAGGCAAAACCGGGAAACGCACACCAGCAAAAGATACTGCGTACGAATGCGGGATGATTCCTCAGGGCGAAGGACATCCGAGATTCAGTGTGAAGTTTTATCTCGTGGCGATGCTCTTTATCCTTTTCGATCTCGAGATCGTTTTCATGTATCCCTGGGCGGTGGTGTACAGAGACGCGATCAAGCAGAGCGGTCTGATCTTCTGGAGCATGCTCAGTTTCATCACGATCTTGATGGTGGGGTACGTCTACGCGCTCAAAAAGGGCGCGCTCGATTTCAGGAGATAGCGCACGCCCGACGATCTGTAGCCGCCTCGCTGCCCGCCACCATTCGCCTGTCTGCAGTAGCGGGTCATTGGCCGGCCTGCCCGCGATGGCGGGCCATTGGGCAAGATTTTGCAAGAGGATCCAATTGCCACGAACAAAAAATTGACATGCATGCGCCGAAGGATGTACACGGCTGGCCTTCGAATCATGTTATGGTGACTGCGGCGTTTACGGTTCTTGGAAGGGAAGTTGCAGACGCGGCATCTCGATCCATAGAGCAGCTCTTGCGATGCAAGACGTTTGACGTGCGCCGGACGCAAAGAGATTGCACTTTCACCTTTCAACCCCAGTCCAAGAGAGCCCTGAGGAGATAACCGCCGTGCTTGACGAAAAGAAAATTGTCGTAGTCATGCCGGCGTACAATGCCGCCAGGACACTGCGCCAGACATATGAAGAACTCCCCTTTGATATTGTTGACGAAGTGCTCCTTGTTGATGACAGCAGTTCGGACGAGACAGTGACTCTGGCGCGCAAACTCAACGTTACGACGTTCCAGCACAGAACGAACCTGGGTTACGGCAGGAATCAAAAAACTTGCTACCGTGAAGCGCTTAAGAGAGGTGCGGACATTGTGATCATGTTGCATCCTGATTACCAGTATTCGCCGAAGCTGGTGACTCCACTGGCTGGAATGATTGCCTCTGGCCATTACGACGTCGCCCTAGGCTCGCGTATCCTTGGTATCGGTGCGCTGAAGGGCGGTATGCCGCGGTATAAGTATGTTTCGAACAGATTTTTGACTGCCGTTCAGAATCTCATGCTCGGCTATAAGCTATCGGAGTATCACACGGGATTTCGAGCCTTCTCGCATGAGGTCCTTGAGTCGTTACCAATAGAGGAAAACAGCGATGATTTCTTGTTCGATAACGAAATACTCGCACAAGCGATTTACTTCAATTATCACATCGGCGAGATTTCCTGCCCAACGAAATATTTTGCGGAAGCATCCTCGATCAGTTTCAAACGGAGCGTGAAATATGGTCTCGGGGTGCTTTGGACATCTCTGAAGTTCAGGATGCAGAAGATGGGACTCGCGAAGTTTAGCCTTTTCGACGCGCAGAGAACCAAGCCGTTTCACAGTTATTACCACGAGCTGCGCAAATAGCTTTTGTCGCCGCTTACGCCTTTTGACTGTTGATTTAACAAATGCCGAACGCGCCGCGTCTTTTCCCGCTCACAGTTGCGATGGGCGTGCTGGTCTGGATTATTGCGACGAGCGATCGAAACCACGTGCTCGTCAAAGAATGGCTCGGGGAAGCGTACGATTCACAAGCGGAGCACTTTCTGCGTGGAGATGTGGGGGTCGACGCGGGGGCAATTAGCTCTGAAGCAATGATTGTGAACGGCAAAGTGCGCATGTACTTTGGGCCCTTCCCGGCGTTTGTGCGAATTCCGCTGAACTCCATTTACCCATCAGGACGCGGAGGGTGGTCTCGCGTTTCCGGCTTCTTCGCAGCGACGATTGGCCTGTTTGCCTTTTCAGGCCTCATTGCGAACTCCTTATTGTGGGGGCGATCATGGGAATTGTATGTCTCGTTCTACCGGGTCGAACGGATTATCTTCAGCGTTGGACTGCGCTCGCGCTCTTCGCTCAGTTCGTTTGTATCTTATCGTATTTTGCTTTGGCTCAGCGTTACGCCGCTGACCCATACCCGTTTCTGATTTTTTGTGTGGTAGTTTTTCTGGGAGCAGGTGGAATCGTTTTGCTTCGCCTGCGTTATTTGTTGGTCGGGCTAATTGCCGTTTCTATCATAATCAATTCGCTGGCTACGCCTACTGGCTAGCATCTGATTCCATCCTTCCGCTGGAAACGCGAACCTTTTGGGGTGTAATTGCCAGCAAACAGTCGCGCTCAATCAAATGAGCATGACGACCTCGATCACGCATTGGATGGAAACCAGAAGCAGACCGGCATACGGGATTCCCTCTAATCTTCGCGCTATTTTCCTGTCGATAAATAGAAACGCCGCCAAGTAAAATGAGAGCAGAGCAGACAAAATAAGCCGCGGCGTCCAGTAGCCGAAGAGCGCACCGCCGTGAACGAACGGAATTGGCAGAAACATGAGCAAAAAATAGGCCGTACCCAGCAGAATTGTGATGTGTTCGCGCTCAAGGTCGCCTTTGGTAAGTCGGCAAAAAGCAGACACCAAAAGCCACGCTGTTCCGATCAAGGCTGACACCGTCCAAATTATCCCAAGAGACATTGATGCTGACATGACCGGCGTCTTCCAAGCGCGACGCGTCTTCTGATCTTGCGGGATAGAGAGATCCTGAAACAGATTCATAGGATCGGTGAAACGCCCGTGTGCGACAAACCGAGATAGCTATATCGGTGCGGCAGAAGAATCTCGCGCTTGAAGTACTCGGGCACCCGAAACAGTCGAAGGTCGTTTGTCTTTACAAGAAGGAGGTCTCGGTAGGTCATATCGGGCGAGATGCCTTTTTGCGCCCAATGTTTCTCGGTGTTGTAGCCGTGCGCTCGGCTGCTTGCCCAAAAACTGTGAATCGACAGCGCGCAGGGCACAGCCAGGCTAAGAACGCAAGTCGCAAAGAAGCGTCCAATTTTTCATCGACGCTTTGGCCAGAGGACAAAGAAAACAA
>WNFY01017635.1_pt1 | contig 10526 bp, 10 predicted proteins | sample 5400091 | NCBI WGS metagenome assembly WNFY01 (sample SAMN13153364, study PRJNA577476) | soil metagenome | isolation source: 60 cm soil or saprolite under grassland replicate 1 | place: USA:California | collected 2016-06-15
TCGGCGGCTCGTCCCGTACTGAAATGGAACGATGCCAGTGTTAGAACTGTACCCAACAACATAACGGTCCCCGTGAGGAACTTGGTAGCGGGACTTCCTCCAACGGGAGAACCAAGGTCAAACGCATTCATCGCGGCTTGTGATTGCGGCAATAGAGTTCCAATCAATGCTCCACCGATCGCTGTGGCTGCTCCGACGCCGACAAGAATTGCCATGGCAAAATTCCCGAGCGATGAGGTGCGCGGAGAAAGTTTCGCTAATAGTGTTAGGCTGATCAGAAGTGGAATGACCACGTTCAGGATTAACTGGTTCGGATTATTCATCGCGAGCGAACTAAACTTTGCCAGAATTACAGAGCGCAAAATCACGGTCGCTGCGTATCCTGAGGAAACACCGATAAAAAGATAAATAGCAAAACGAAAAAGCGGGTTATCACCGATCAAATAGCTAAATATCAGCAGTGTGAGAATCAGACCGACAAAAGCCGAGACGACTTCGATGCTCATTCCTTTATGCCTCCCCTGCTGCAGCGCCACGAGCACGGATCGCCGCGAATAGACTCCATAAGCTGCCGAGAACAATGAACACAACCGCCAGGATCACGCCTACACCGAATGCATCCCAATAGGAGCGCGCAATTCCCGGGCGATCGCTATTCGTGCGTTCTAATCGCGCTGCATCGGCAATTCCGCTCACCAAGCCGTTGATCTGGCCTGAACCGGCATAGGGTTGAAGCAGCGGTCCCGCCTGCGCGCTCGATACAACAAGCAACGGCTGGCTGGCAAGCGTTGGATCGGCTTGTTTGAAAGTCTGCAACTGCTCGATCCAGGCGCGGGCAGAATCGGCGTGATCGGTTAGCATCACGACCGCTTTGTAGCCAGAGAACCCGGGTACTGTGGCAGAGGGAATCACGCTTTGCGGCGATTGAAGAAAGGACAGCACACCGGCTTCGCCGCCGGGCAAATATCCCAAATTGAAATAGTTATTGCCTGCGCTGTATCCCAATCCAGTTGGCGTGTTGATGTTCGTGTCTCTCAGCAAACGCTCCACAAGGCCAGAACCATTCGGCGAAGTGGTAATAAATGACAAGACCGGATGATGCATTAGGATGAGTTTATCCAGCACTGGCCCGCTTGCGGCTTCCATTTCACCAGCGAGGGATGGCTCATAATCCAGAATAATTAAAACAGGTGAATTATCAGGGATAATCTCAACGGTCTTGGATGCTATATCCACATCTGAGCCAGCCGCTGGCAGAGCAACGGGCATGATTTGTGTACGCAACAAAATCACTGCACTTAATGCAAGCCAGAGAACCACAGCAATCGCAATGCGCAACGTGCGCTGCGAAGCAAACGTCGGTGCGGAGGCAAGCGCACGCGGCGATGTTTCAGAAGCAAGGACTTGTTCGAGGATTCCCGCGCTGGCTTGCTGATCATCACTCAATTGCAATTTCAAGGGGATCGGTTGCGGTCTGCGCGCAGAACCAATCGGAACAGCAGGGATCACTCCCCTGAAACCTGCGAGCGGACCTTCGCGCTCCGTTGGCTGGTCTCCCGCGGCTGCTGTTTCCGAGAGGACTGCCTCTACTGGACGCATCGCCTGCACCCAGGAGGGCAGATCGACCGGCGCAAGCGCCTCGCCACCTTCTGCATGGATGCCAATCTCTTCCTGAGGCTTCTCGGTTGTTTCCTCAGCAGGAGGCTGCGAGAGCCAATCGGGCATATCTACCGAAAACAGTGAATCAACGTCTTGATTGGAAAGTGTGGAGGAATCCTGGGCAGGCGTAGGAAGATTCGAATCAACGAAAGCATGCTCCGGCTTCGCAAGAGGCGGCTGATCTTCCTCATTTACGTCGGGAACAAAATTCTTCCAGGAGAACGGCTCTTCCGGACCGGTCGGAATCTTATAATCTTCGCGGATTTGATCCAGGGCATCTGTGCCTAATGGCAGAGAAGGAGCTTCTGTCGCGCTTTTTAACCAATCCGGGATGGATGCATTTTCATCAGGAGAAAGCGGTGCCGTATGGCGCGGCGTAAATGGGGATACGTAAGGGACATCTGCAGCTGGTTCTTCACCAGTTTTGGATTCGCTCTCTTCAGAGGATTTATCCGCAGACGGCGCAGCAGATAGTGAATCCGCACTTCCCTGAAGAGCATTCAACCAACCAAGATCATCACTGGCAGATGGCTGCGGCGAGGCGCTAAGCTGATTCAACCAGTTCAAATCTTCCTGCGAGGTAGTTGGGGCAGTGGAAGGTTGTTCCGGTTGTGGAGTTTCTGGGAATGCGTTCAACCAACTTAGGTCTTCCTGCGGTTGAGGCGGTTGTTGTGCGGGTGGCTCCGCAAACGGAGTCCCGCCGAGATTATTGAGCCAGCGCAAGTCATCCTTCGATTCCGCGGATGGTTGAGCAGGTTCGTTGGAAGCCGGTGCGCCACCAAGATTATCCAGCCAGTTCAAATCTTCCTTTGATTCGGCAGGCATTTGAGCAGGTTCGTTGGAAACCGGAGTTCCACCTAGCTTGTTCAGCCAGTTCAGATCATCGTTGGCTTCCAATGGCTGTTTAGCAGATTCCTGCGTAGGAGGTAAGGCACCCAGATTATCCAGCCAACTCAAATCATCTTGAGCGGAAGATTGCGATGGCGTTGAAGGCGTGTTGAATTCTGCGAGCCAATCTTTCTCTTGTTTCGGACCGCCGAGTTCGCCGGTTTTCTTTGCCTCTTCTTCCAGATTATGCAGCCAACCCAGATCCTCTTCCTCTTTGGGAGCAGAGGGTTCTGGAGTCACAGGAACGCTGGAGGTCATCTCCCAGCCCGCACCGATTTGCGAGAGATCGGGTTCGACCGCAAATGGTTCAGCAGGTTCTTCCGCCGCTTTCGTGAACCATGCAGATAACTCGTCCTGTGCAGGATGCTCTTCACTTTTATTAAATTGTGCAAAAAAGTCATTCTCCGGGGCGGCAGGAGTTGGAGGGACAGATTTCTTCTCTTCTTTTGCTTTGCCGCTCAGAGTGGATAACCAATCCGGGACATCCTCGTCCTCAGCGTTGTTCGCTTGAAAGGCGAGTCCTGCTAAGAGATCAGGCGGCTCTTCTTTCTGGACCTTGGGCTTGGAAGCCTCCTGCGCAGCATTTTCCTCGGCTGAACTGCGCGCCTGTTGGCGCACATCCTTGAGCCAATCGGGAAGCACATTCTCAAGCTCACCGGTATTTTTCTTGGTGGGCTTATCTCCAATCTTCATGACTGAATCAGATTTTAGAGGAGTCTGGCAGAATTGACAGTTGTCAAAGAAATCTGGATTTTCCTTCCCACAATTCGGACATCGAATCTCAGCCATGGTTAATTACCCCCATAGGGGCGGTCGACGCCGAAGATAACGCGCAAGCCAGTCAGCAGCGAGCCCAAGGCAATACCAAGCAATAGTCCGCGCGCGCCGCCCTGCGAGAACATTCCAATGAATTGCCGAAGAATTTGATCACCGGGAATCGGACCCACCGGAGTGGGCATTATGGCAATCAGGAAAAAAACCGCAGCGGTCAGGAAAATGACAGAGGTCATATCCTCGCGGCGCCAGAAGAGACGGATGCTGGCGTAGATCAGCGTCACAGCAAGAATTGCCATGAGCGATGCTTCTACTGGAACAATCACCATATCCATGGTCAGGCTTGTAAACAGGCCATCCAGACCAAAGTATGGACTCAACAACCCAAAGCCCGCAGTCACAATCAGCGATGCAATTAGCAAAACGCCATAACCGCTGTTCTTTTCACGATTTCTGATTTTTTCTGCGTGGACAAAAACCATATTGAAGATACCCACTAACACTGTTACTGCGGCAATGATCATTGCCCAATTTGTCAGCAGCAACCTCAAGTCCAACAATGGTTGAGTTGGATAGAAGTAACCGAACAAAACGATCAAGCCTGAGGCAATCGCGAGGACTGTGGCGAAGAGGCGCATTAGAATGCTCCTACAAGTTTCAAGAAAGAACCAATGAGAATGGCGGCAATGATGAGCCAGCGTAAAATATCCTGAACGTTGAGACTGGCATCATGCGCGACCCCAGCGCCCACATAGGCGCCTGCTGCAAACAGCTCCTCCCCGATCAATGTATCTTGTGCAGTTGCATAAAAAACAGATTGCGCAGAAAGATTATTGCTGGCTGCAATGAGTGTCGAATTTTCGCGCTCTGTCGGTTCCACTAACAAAGCGGATTCAGCTCCAAAGTCACCGATGAATACATTGGTGGAAACGCTCTCGTCGCGCGTCACGGGGACAGTCCCGGCCGCGTACGAGAAGGGTGTGAGACCGGTCAAACGGCCGGTGCTGAATCGATATTGATCCTCCGCCGCGGCGGCACGATATCCGGACTGCATTGTGTCTTGCGACAGGATCGCCAGCGAAGCATCTCCCGAAGTCACAACCGGCGGACGGTCACTCAAAGATGTGCGTTCCGTTAATTTTCGCAGCATGGCGAGACCTGCCAATGCAGAAGCGCCACGCGTCGTAAACAGATTGCCGCGTCCTAATGAGAAATGAAGACGTGTGCCGCTTTCCACAGAGAGTCCCACAGCGCGATTGAGTCGCTCATACGCTTCAATCGGTCGAAAAGCGCCGTTGAATCTACGCCGTAAAAACGTAATGCCAAGTAAAAGTCCAGCGGTGAGGAGCAATAGACCGAGAGCAATCATGAGGAAGTTTCTCCGCGTAAATAGCGGGCAAAGGCTTGTGTTTCTTCATCTTCTTCAAGCATGTGAGCAAGGGAGTCCAATTTTTTCCCACCTAAAAAAGGCTGACCAAGATATACAGCTTGCGCGCCGAGGACGGTTAGCGGTCCTCCTGCTTCGAGCAACCACGCGGCAAGGACGTCTAGTTTGAGGCGACGCAATGATTCAGCCCATTTGGACCACTCTGATCGCGATTGCATATACAAAGTATAGCATATTTTGTTAATGACCCGACTCGCCCAAAAGTTATGGGAATTTCAGTGTCATTCACGGAGGAACAATGGCTGAGAATAAAATCCGTGTACTTGTTGCAAAGCCCGGGCTGGATGGACACGATCGCGGTGCGAAAGTGGTTGCACGCGCGTTGCGCGACGCAGGTATGGAAGTGATTTATACCGGCTTACGGCAAACGCCAGAAATGATCGCCGAAGCCGCCTTGCAGGAAGATGTAGATGTGGTGGGACTTTCCATTCTCTCCGGCGCGCACATGGCATTAGCCCCGCGCATCCTGGAATTGCTCAAAGCCAACGGACAGGAAAATGTTTGCGTTTTTATAGGAGGCATCATTCCCGATGAAGATATGCCACGCCTGAAAGAGATGGGCATCACAGGGATCTATGGTCCCGGTGCATCGACCGAAGACATCATCAAGGATGTCCGTGAGTCTGTAAGTCAATTACGCAATACGTAGTACGTGTTGCGTAATTTAATTTGAGAAGTATGTCGCTGACCGAATCAATTCTTGAAGGCAACCGTTTAGCTCTGGCGCGCTTACTGACACAGGTGGAAAACGATTCATTCGAAGGACGCACCGCGCTGGCAGAGTTGTTTCCGCATACGGGTGGAGCGCATCTGATCGGCGTGACCGGCGCACCCGGAACCGGGAAATCCTCGCTCGTCAATCAGCTTGCCTTGTATTACCGCAAGAACCAAAACAAGAAGATTGCGATTATCGCAGTAGACCCCTCGAGTCCGTTTACAGGCGGAGCTGTGCTGGGCGACCGGGTGCGCATGCGCGATCTTTCCGGCGACAGCGGAATCTTTATCCGTTCGATGGCTTCGCGTGGATCGGTGGGCGGCATTGCGCAGGCCACTGCATCGATTGCGCAAGTATTCGATGCCGCAGGGTTTGATATCATCATTATTGAGACAGTCGGCGCGGGCCAAAGCGAAGTGGATGTGGCTCGTCTTGCACATACCACGATCGTCGTCGAAGCCCCAGGACTTGGCGATGACATCCAGGCGATCAAAGCTGGAATTTTGGAGATCGCAGATATCCTGGTCATCAACAAAGCCGATCGTCCTGGCGTGGAAAATACCGAACGCGCCCTTCGTTCCACGCTGGAACTTGCTCACCCAACGAAGCGCGTCTTTCGCCATCACGGACAGGCGATGACTGTAAACGCAAATACAGATGCAAACTCAGCGATGTGGATCCCGCCCATCAACAAAACAGTTGCGACCGAGGGCAAAGGCATTTCAGAACTAGTGGAGTCGATCGGGCGGCATGAGGCGCATCTACGTCAAAGCGGAGATTGGGCAGCTCGAGACCGCGCCCGCCTCGGATCTGAGCTGGAGACGATTTTGCGTGAAGCGCTGGTGGGACGCTTTATGCAATCTGTCTCACAAACCGAGTATGAAGAAGTAATCGAGAAAGTCTTGAACAGAAATATCTCGCCGTATGAAGCGGTAAATTTGTTGCTGAATGGGATTTCAAAATCGTAGACGGGAAGCATCAATGAAGAAGTGAGGATCAGCGATGGCACAACATCATTCACATGGTGAAATCAAAATGTACGGGGAGATCAAATTGTATGCAGGCTCTGGTTCTCCCGAGCTGGCGCAGAAGATCGCCGATTACCTAAAACAAAGACTCAGCCCGCGAGAGATCATTCAGTTCCCGAATGAAAATATCTTCGTCAAATTGAACAGCAGCGCACGCGGACAGGATGTGTTTGTCATTCAGACTACATCTTCTCCGGTTCACTATAATTTGATGGAACTCCTGATCATGATCCAGACCATACGTTTGGATTCGGCGGCGCGTATCACGGCGGTGGTTCCTTATCTTTGCTACGGGCGTTCCGACAAGAAGGATCAACCGCGTGTTCCCATCACCGCCCGCCTCGTTGCCGATATGATCGAAAGCGCCGGTGCGGACCGCTATATGACGCTTGATCCCCACGCCGGACAAATTCAGGGATTCTTCTCCATTCCCGGCGATGTGTTGACTGCTTCCCATATGATCAGCGGTTATATAAAAGAGAATATGCTTGTCCAAATGACGAAACCGGTAGTCGTCGCGACCGATTTGGGATTTGCGAAAAAAGGCCGCAACTACGCTCTGGACCTGGACCTTCCGATTGCCTTCATTGAGAAACGCCGCACGGGAAATGATGCCAGCGCCGAAGCCCTGACATTGATTGGCGAAGTGAAAGATCGCGATGTCATCATTGTGGACGATGAGGTAGATACAGGTGGTTCCATTGCGCAGGCGGTGGGTGTGGTAAAAGAAAACGGAGCGCGGGATGCCTATGTTGCGTTTATTCATCCGATTTTTTCGCGTGATGCGGCACAGCGTCTGGCAGATTTGCCCGTAAAGCACATTATCACGACCGATACAGTCTCCATTCCCGACGAAAAAATGAAGCCGTTGGATGGACGGATTACAATTCTCTCCATTGCATCATTGCTGGGTGAAGTGATTAAACGCGCTCACGAAGGACGAAGCGTTGGAGAGATGTTTAACGAATAAATAAGGTGTCAGGTATCAGGTGCGAGGTTTCAGGACCTGATACCTGACACGTGACACGTGATACCGAATAACATGCCTGAATTACCTGAAGTTGAAACGATTGCTCGGAAATTAAAACCTGATCTGGTTGGCATGACAATTCTTTCTGCCGACTTATTTTGGACGCGCACGCTTGCCTTGCCATCCCCCAAAAAATTTAAACAACAGATCAAAGGACAGAAGATTCTAAACGTCGGTCGACGTGCCAAGTTTTTGATCATTCAACTTTCCGATTTCAATTTGCTCGTCCACTTGCGTATGACTGGTGATTTGTGCATTCGTGATAGTACAATCAGGGCAGAGCCGCACGACCGGTTGATATTAAAATTGTCTAACGGGAGATCGCTTGTCTTCAATGACACCCGTAAATTTGGTCGGGTCTGGTTGACGGCAAAACCGGAAGAGGTGCTAGGCAAGTTGGGTCCAGAACCCTTGAGCGATAGCTTCACTGTCCAATGGTTGCATGGCGCTTTGCATGATAAACGGCGTCAGCTTAAACCGCTATTGCTCGATCAAACATTTATCGCCGGGCTCGGCAACATTTATACGGATGAGGCGTTGCATACCGCGAAATTGCATCCACTTACGCTTTCGGATTCAGTAACGGCGAAACAAGCTGAGAAATTACACGCCGCAATTCATCGTGTTTTGAATGAGGGCATACGTCGCAATGGAGCATCTTTTGACTGGGTGTATCGCGGCGGCGAATTTGAATTTCAAGTGTACGGCCGCGCCGATCAGGAATGTCCCGTCTGCGGCACGAAGATCAAACGCATCCTCGTTGGTCAACGCAGCACACATTACTGTCCGAAATGTCAACAACTTAGGTGAACTATGAACTTCAATTGGTCAATTCTCATTTGGATTGCAGTTGTTATTTTCGTTTATGTTTTCGGCCTGTTTGAAGGGCGTGGTCAGGGATACAAACGCCGCAAAGCAGAAGAAACAGAAGAAAAGAAAAACCAGCCGGCGCCGCAGCCTCAAACGCAAACGGTTACGGTGAAGGTCGATGATCCGGGTATGATGCGGATCAAAAATGAAAACGGCTACATTGCTCTCGATCTGGACGGCGCGCGCGCCGACACCGCCGCGCTGACATCGGAGCAGCGTAAGCGATTGATCGAGATGTTGAATTTAATGCGCCCCTGGCTGGAAGGAAAACCTGCCGCTGCACCGCTGACAAATACTCCCCCGTCCACTCTTGTGCAATCAAAACCTGTTGCAACGATGCGGCAAGAGAGTCCGGTTGTATCGACTCCGCCACAACCTGCTGCGCCCAAACTGCCAACAATAGCGGCGGAAGATCGCCCGGTTGCGCCTGCAGGAAGCATCGTCAGTCAGATCGATTCGATCCTGCAGGCACGTCTCGGCGGAACGCCACTGGAAGACCGCGGTGTCTTCCTCGCCCAATCGCCCGAAGGCGGAGTCATGGTCTATGTTGGTCTGACAAAATATATGGGTGTTGAGGAGGTTCCCGACCCGGAGATCAAAGCAGCGATTCGCGATGCCATCTCGGAATGGGAAAATAAATACACACCTGGCTTAGGAAGATAATTCGATAAACGGCGGTTTGACACCGCCGTTTTGTTTTAAGCTCTTCGTTGATAGCGCGCTGTCAGCGTCGGGCAGTGAGCGGATTCGGCAATTTCCGCCGTTACCTGGGGAGCATAGTATTGTCGAAGTGTATTGGCGCTGTATGATGACCCCATGCAGACCATATCGTAATTCCCCTCGTGAAGTTCAGACAGTATCTCTTCCACCACAATTCCCTGCCGAGCAATCGCTCTGGCGTTAAGCCCGGCATTTTGCGCAATCTCCAACGCGTGACGTAAACTTCGTCCCGGTAAAGTGTTTGTTTCGGCAAGGTCCTGTGTATGTCCTCGTAAACCACGCGTGGTTGGATAATCCAGATCGGTCGGAGGCACGACGTGCAAAATCGTCACATCTGCCTGATTCGTGGCAGCCACTTGAAGGGCAAGGTTTTCTGCGTTCGCCTCATATCCAAGCCCGCCCGCGCTGATCAAGATCTTTTTCAATGGCAATCGCATTTCCGGGACATAAAGGATCGGTCCTTGAATCCGTTCCATCAGCGGGCGGATCGATCTGCCAACGATCAAACGCCTGAATTGGGTCCGTCCTAACGGACTTACGACAGTGATGTAATTTCCGGTATTCGCTTTTTTGGGAATCACTTGCTCCGCTTCTCCATTGCGGACCTCGAGGCGATAATCCACTCCCCTCTCATTGAACAAGCTGACCGCGCGTACGAAGACATCCTCCAACGGGTGACGATCGTCTATGGCCGCGGGATTCGGGATCTCGGTCACACCAAGAAGCGTAACTTTCATATGCAGAATCTCTGCAAGCCAGACGCCATATTCAACAGCGAACCATGTCCCCTGGAATCCATTTGTCGTGATCAATAATTCTGAGTCCATTAGAATCTCCGTGGACTATATAGGATAACACCGAGGACACCGGCACCAATCAGTACATATTGAGGAGCAATACCAAAATAGAAAGCCACAAACGATAAAGCGGTAAGCAACAGGGGTCGCCATCTGATCGATCGAGGGTTTGCCACTCTGAACAATTGCCAGGCGATCAGCGCCATCAAGACCGCAATGGCGGGAGTCATTCCTTTAATGAAATGCTTCATCCAATCCTGTCCTTGAAAGCGCAGAAGAATGGATGCAACTGTTAACATAATCACAGTAGGAGGAATGATCGCACCCAGTAATGCTGCCAATATGCCAGACATGCCGCCTGAGGAATACCCAATAAACATGGCTAGTTTCAGCGCTTCACTGCCGGGTACAAGGTTGGAAAACCCGACGGCTTCCACAAATTGAGACTCGCTCATGAGCTTCCCCACGCATTCCTTATATAAGAGACCCGTGGAAGTTGGTCCCGCTGTAGTAAGCAGGTTGACCTTAAGAAAAATCCAAAATAAACGTGACCAGATTTGAAGCTTGGAAGGCTCATTCATCTGAAAGCAAATGCCCC
>WNFY01019037.1_pt1 | contig 10524 bp, 11 predicted proteins | sample 5400091 | NCBI WGS metagenome assembly WNFY01 (sample SAMN13153364, study PRJNA577476) | soil metagenome | isolation source: 60 cm soil or saprolite under grassland replicate 1 | place: USA:California | collected 2016-06-15
GGTTTAAACGGTTAACGCCTTCCCCTGGTAGGTCCATTTGAAAGGCTTAGCCATCGTTTGGTTGTAATACTCGATGAAGGCCAAGACCCTGGCTTGTAACTCCTCCACGCTGGTGAAGGAGCCGCGTTTGAGCAACTTGCGCACCAGGATGCTGAGCCAGATTTCAATCTGGTTCAGCCACGAACTGTGCTTGGGGGTGTAATGAAACACCACTTTATGGCTCGGATCACTTAAAAACGTGGCGCGACTGGCCATCGAAGCCAGGATGCCGCTTTCCCCTTTCACCCCCAAATCCTCTTGCAGGCCTGAGAGATCGGCGACCCAACGCACCAGCGATTCGGACTGGTGGGTATTGAGCTGGTCACACACAATATGCCAACGTAGAGCCGTCGGATCGGTTGCAACCACCGCTTGCAGATGAGCCAGAAAATCCGCCTCGGTCCGCGTGGGTCCAGCGTGTGGGGCCACCAGCTTTCCGCTGGCGACATCCCGACTCAAGATGAAGGTGCGTGTCCCATGACGGATATATTCAAATTCGCGTCGCTCCACCTTTCCAGGAGCCAGAGGCAATCCCGGATGTTTGCGCTCCAGGGCCTGGACGCCTGTCAGTTCATCGGTACTGATCGTGCGTTCGCCCTGCTCAGCCAACTGGGGGGCCTCTTGATAGCTCTGACAGGTGGCCACGATGGTTTCTTCGCGATGAGGATCAGCAGGTGGCGTGAGCCAATAGCGGATCAGATGCGGTTTGAGATCCCCCTTTTTAACACCCGAGCCGCATGGCGGGGGGAGATCGTGGGGACAATGCCGCGTCGGATCACTTCGTCGGCGATTTCGCGTCCTGTCCACTGGCTGATCGGGCGCTCTTTGGGTTGCTCGCAGGCCAGGGCCACGATCTGGCACGTTTGCTCGGCGCTGATCTCTGATGGTCGCCCCGGACGTGGGACATCCGTGAGGCGTTCATTGACCGAGAGTTCTTCCAGAGGCACTGCCTGCAAGCCAATCCAGCGCATGCGCCAACTGCGAACCGTATCCACACTAGCTCCTACTTCTCTGGCAATCTCGGCGTTTCTTTTCCCCTGCGCTGCTGCCAGGATCATGCGTCCTCGTTTGGCCAGTTGTTGCGGGGTGCTATGTCGCCGCATAAGCTCCTCGAGGTCTTTGCGTTCTTGCTCGTTTAATGTCAACTCCGCTGGTTTTGGCCCTTTTGGCATCTCTTCTTCTCTTTCGCTTTCTTCTTTTTCCTCCTATTCTACCACAGAAATATTTCAGCCGCAATGTACTAGTTGCATAAGATAAAGCCTCTGTGGAGTTGTGCTGCTCAGCATCATCAGTCCTTCCTTCAGAACGAGATCAATTCATGTTCCATATCAAATTATTACTTGTTCTTTGATGCTGTATTATAAACCTTTCCTGAGCGGACCAGGAGTGTAACTGCTACTGTCAGCCACCACAACCCCTGGATACTTGCCAGAATGTTAACCACTGACTGAATGGGACTGAAGAGGGCTACAATTCCTAAGATAGCGAAGATACCTGCTAACACCTAGAATGCCACAAAGTGCGGTGAGAATACGAAACAATCGAATGGACATCTTTTAGCTCCTATCACGCCAGGCATCAACATGCCAGAATGCCTGTCCAAACAACTGCCACGCTCCAATCAGGAAAACGATGGCGAATACAAGCAATCCTGGCACGAGCACAGCTGCTCCGCGAGCGAGGTCGTTTATCACATCAACAAGCTGAATGAGGGCGGTCAGCACCATGAACCCGGCCAGCATGCGCCGGGCTTTCACTGCCAGGAGGAATAGTAACATTACCGCCAATGGGAGGTTCCGTGCAAACAGATAGTCTGCATAGACTCGTGTCGCATCAGTCATAGTGCTACCATTCGTGAGAAGCGTGGGATCTACCTTACTGATTATTGCACCTGTCGCTGTCAAGAAAGCACCGAGGATGACCACGATAGACACCCAGAGTGGAATATGTACGACCGATTGAGATATCTTCAGATCATCATCCGCCTTCACGGAATCGTCTGACTGGATCGAGCGTTTTGTCATGGCTAATACTCCTTTTTTGGTTCTCAAAATGAGATCATCTACAGTATTTAGTGTAGTAGGAAGTCGCTGTTCTGCCTAGTGAAGACCATCATGAGTATGAGATGACAAATGTCATAACCTGGCAATACCACCTTGTCTTCCAAAGTATGTGTGGATATGATAGTTTTCAATGTTTAATGTTGGTGACATTTGAACACGAAAGAAAAGAGGCAAGATATCGTGAAAGAACAGATTTATCGTGAAGAACTCATCCAATTAATTTGGTCAACCCCCTGGCTCTTGTCCATTCTTCAAACAGTTCGCCAGTGTAATCCGCCAGATTGGCTCGTTGGTGCTGGGGTCATTCGGAACCTCGTCTGGGATCATCTCCATCAGTATCAAACTCCTACTCCACTGGCGGATATTGATGTGATCTTCTTTGACCCTCGAGATGTACGTCCTGAACGAGATCATATGGTTCAACAACAGCTGGCACAAAGGCTTCCTGGGGTGGCATGGGAAGCAACCAATCAAGCTGCCGTCCATCTATGGTATGAAGAAGTGTTCGGTTTTTCCGTTCCTGCTTTGAACTCAAGTGAGGAAGCAGTAGGTACCTGGCCTGAAACAGCTACAAGTGTTGCTGTACGACTTCTCGCGAATGATGAGACCCATATTGTTGCTCTCTTTGGTCTTTCTGACCTCTTCAACATGGTTTTGCGTCGAAACCCATCCCGCGTCACACACGAGCAGTTTGATCAGCGGTTGCATTCCAAGCAATTTTTGCATAAGTGGCCACTTGTTCAAGTGATCTACGATGAATGAGGGTCAGTCGATGTTCTCATTGATCCGTATAATCCCAAGCACTACACAGTCACATTTAAGCCATCTCCGCCTGTTTTGGCGGCACTGGCCTACCAGGCATCCACCAGTTCCACCTTCCCAGCAAGCGCATCGTGGCCGGCACGAGCAGCGTTCTGATGATCGCCGCATCTACCAGGACAGCTATCGCCATACCCAAACCCATTTCTTTGGTTATAACAACTGAGGTAAATGTGAAAGCGCCACACACAATCACGAAGAGAAGGGCCGCATTCGTAATCACCCCTCCTGTCTTCGCCAATCCACGCGCTACCGACCAGCGATTATTGTGTGTCAGTAACCACTCCTCTCGGATGCGGCTCAGCAAGAAGACCTCATAGTCCATCGAAAGGCCGAAGAGGATACAGAATAACAGTATCGGAAGGATACTATTCAGGAAACCATCGGGTGTGAAGTTCAGAATGTTGCTGAAGTTGCCCCACTGGAAGATGAATACCAGCACACCGTAGCTGGCACATACTGATAGGACATTCATCAAAATGGCCTTCAGGGGTAACACGACCGAACGGAACATGAGTAGTAGCAGTATATAGGTCGCAATCAGGATAAACGCAATCGCTTTCGGGAAATTATTGTACAGGTAACGGTTGAAGTCCAGGCTGATCGCCTGAAATCCACCTACCTGCACCTTCAATCCCTGGCCCGCTGCCTGATCTCCAGCACGCAGGTTGTCTATCAAGGATTTGCCCTCACTGCTATCGATTTTCGCATCTGACTTTACGGTAATCAGCGTAGTGTCACTGTTGGTTGTTGATGAGACGAGCTGCGCCATTGCTCGATTCTGCTGGTAAGCTCCCGTGCTATACAACGTTGCCAGTTGCTGTTCACCGAGCGCTGGAGCACCAGGTGTTGATGGCAACTGTGTTAAACTGATCACACCCTTCACGTGGTCTTGCGTAGCAATCCACTTTGACAGGTGATCTAACTTAGCCAGATTTTCTGCTGTGAGCATACTTGAGCCGTCGCGCGTCTGCGCAACGAGAAAGATCGGATATTCATTCGTTGCGGGAAACTGAGCATTCAAGATGTCGATACCCTTCCGCGACTCAGCGCTCTTTGGCAATGACGAGGAACCAGGCGTGCCAATCGAAATTGAGAAAATCGGCCAGCTCAGGAGAAGCAGCAGAGCCGAGACTGCCACGATGATCAACATCGGGCGTCGCATCACACTCCACGCCAATATCTCCCAAAAACCTTTGGGTTCTTTCTCCATATCTTCACTGACTGCACGCTGCTCAGTTCGCATGGTAAAACGATTGAAGAAAGGTATACGCAGCGAGTTGATACGAGGGCCAAGTACTCCAAGCAGCGCTGGTAAGAGCGTCAGCGCCGCCAATACTGCGATACCAACGACGACAGCGCCACCTATTCCCATGGAAATCATAATTGGAACGCCGATGAGCAGTAAGCCACTAAAGCCAATCATCACGATCAAGCCACTAAAGAGAATAGCTTCACCGGCGGTTGCTATCGTCCAACTTACGGCATCACGCGCAGAACGGCCCTCAGCCAGCTCATCACGGAAGCGCCGCACCATGAAAAGGCTATAGTCAATCGATATACCCAGGCCAATGATAGAGGCGATATTAAGCACGAAGATGCTCATCGAATAATGTAAGGCGATAGCATAAATCACAGCCAGAGCTACTGGTACAGCAACAACTGCGAGGAGTATTGGCATGGCTGCCGCGATCAATGTACCAAAGACGACAAGTAGCACTAACAGAGCAATTGGCAGTGCCGCAATCTCAGCCTGCTCTACATCCTGCTGTGTAGTTGTAGTAATTTCTCTGAAGATCGCCGGGTCGCCACTCAAGTAGACCTTTGCGGGACTTGCGGCAGCGCCACTGGGAAGCAATTTGTGAAAATCTTCAACCTGTGACTCAACTTTATCCTCCGTTTGATTAAAGTTCACTGTAACAAACGTTGTACGACCGTCCTGTCCAGTGCCACTCTGGGTTACTTGCGTGACATTTGGGAAAGAGCGTGCCCTGCTCATGAAGTTCTGTACTTCTTGCTGGTAGGCTGGATCATTTACCGCCGTATTCGTTGATTGAAATACGATCAACGCCTGTGTTAAGGGCTGATGCAATTTGCTAGTTAGTAGATTATCGACACGAATTGACTCGCTGTCCTTAAAGCTGTATCCACCACCTTGTAATGCAGAGCTGATCTGACTCGCGAATGGTATGCTCACTCCAACGATGATGATCCAAAGCGCAATGATGAACCAGCGGAAGCGATACACCTGGCGGCCATAGGCTAAACCCAGACGATAAAGTCCGTGAGATTCAAGAGTTGATGTTTTCTTTGACTTGCCGCCTTTTTCAAGGCTATCCTGTAATTTTTCTTGTGTCTGCATGAAGTATATCCTTATAGAATTTCTTTGTTAAAGTTTCGTCACATATTAGACGACACAAAGCTGTGAAAATTGGACATTCAAATTTTGGAGAACTGGTTATGGCCTCACTTTCAGCCCATCCAGTAGCAAGGGAATCGAGCTTTCACTCAAAATGTCCCACTGCACTGTCTGAGGATCCATCAACCAGTGAATGGTTAACCCTTCGTACATAGAGGCAAGAGAGATGGCTGCTTCTTTCGCGTTGACGGGTCGGAACTCGCCCCGGTCTATACCTTGCTGGATGAGGGTCTCCAGCAATGCGCTCACTCACCGTTCCTTCTGCTTCCAACAAGCTCTCAAGGTTTTCAAGTTCTCCTGTGAAAAGGCGGCGTAAAATGGCATTGATGATGTCTTCCTTGCTCTTGAAGTACCAGTACAATGTCCCTTTGCTCAGGCCCGACTCCTCTACAATATCATCCATGCGGGCATGCTGGAAGCCCAACCGCACGAAGACTGTCGTCGCTGCATCTAATATCTGATTTCTGCGTCTTTCGCTGATATCTGTACGTGGTGACATTGTTTCTCTATTTCTATTACTAGACTGACCGGTCAGTCTAGTAATAGAAATACCACGAAAAAGCTGAGGTAGTCAAGATTGGTTTTAGCATGTAGCTTTTTACGTTTTCGATACGTGTCGATAGTGGAAGAATAGAGAGAAATTTTTCCTTTTACGACTCTTCTATTGGAAGAATAAACACAACATAGCCACTGCCCAACCGTCGACAACGAATTATGAGAGCGTAAGGACTAAGATCGTTCTTTCCATGAACCGAAAGGAGCAAAGATATGGTCATGAGTGAACATTCAACAGTAGTAGGCGTCTTCACAGAGGACCTTTATGCGGAGTTAGCCGCCGACGAACTCAGGCGCGTGGGATTTAGCGATGACGAGATCAGTGTAATTAAACATCGGGCCGAGTCAGGAGGCTTTATCGACAATCTCAAGAGTTTGTTTACAGGTCAAGAGGGGGCGTCTGTAACAACTGAGGATGATTTAAAACGCATGGGGGTGCCTGAGCAGGATGCAGGCTACTACGAGCATGAATTAGATGCCGGACACACCGTTGTGTTGGTCAGAGTAGCTGGTCAGCAGAAGGAAGTGTTGGCGATTCTACATCAAAAGGGGGCTTTAACGTCACCACACCCTGAACCAAATACTCAAGCGGAAACGGATCATCCAACCGTTGCACCAGGCATGTATGATCCCATTGCCAACCGTGAGGACGATGATTACAAGATGACTCCAGAGGACCCTCGCTAGGCATAAATTGGACTACGACGAACTGTTATGTGAACTGATTGAAACGGCTAGTTACCATAGTGAAGTGGTCAATTGACAAAGGATGAGTGCTTCTAGCGCTCACCCTTTGTATGCAGTACCTCAGATTCCTGGTGCAATGCAACTCCACCTGCCACGAGGAGAATTCCCGCTATCTCCACCAGTGTCGGGACCTGTCGCAGGACAATTATCCCGATCACAGCAGCGGATGTTGGTAGTAAGGAGAGCAAAAGCGCAAACGTCGCACGCGGCAATCGAGCCATCGCTAACTGATCACACACATAGGGGACGACCGAAGAGCAAATACCTACACCTTTCTGCCGAGAAGGAATCTCGACTAATCGATGCTTTTCAAGAAGGGGACACTATGCCAAAGCAATTTGACGCAAACGTGTTGAATCAGCTTACTAAGACTGAAGAAATTGAAATTGAAACCCGCTCGGCCACAGGGCGAACGCATCGCACCATCATCTGGGTGGTTGTCGATGAAAATGATGTGTATGTGCGCTCAGTGCGTGGCCGCAATGGACGCTGGTACCAGGAGGCAACAGCGAACCCAGATGCTGCGATTCATGTGAATAGACAACGTTTTGCAGTTCACGCGTTGCCAGTTGCCGATCAAGCTTTCATTGCTCGTGTGAGCAACGGCTATATGCGCAAATACCGTGACGATCCTGCCCTGAACAGCATGGTGCGCGAGGAGATCTTGCCAACGACCCTGCGACTTGAGCCAGCTTAAAGAAGAGGAATAATGCTAGTAGCCGAAGCCCTTGCTTTCGATATGTATGGTACGCTAGTAGACCCGATTCGTATCTGGAAGCAACTTGAAAATTATATTCCAGGTGATGCCCAGCGTATCGCAGAGATATGGCGACAGAAGCAGCTTGAGTTCACGTTCCGTCTCACTGCCATGGAACGCTATGAAGACTTCGAGCAGGTCACCCGGAAAGCCCTTGATTACGCACTTGCCGCTACCGGGCACTCTCTGGAAGCACAGCAACAGAACTCATTAATGGCTCAGTATAACGATCTTGAGCGCTTTGATGATGTCGAACCTGGACTGCAACGCCTGAAAGATGCAGGCTATACAATGGTAGTGTTCTCTAATGGAAGTCCTGCGATGCTAACAGGTATCATGAACGCAGCAAATCTTCTACCATATTTCAAGGGATTCGTGAGTGTTGACGAGGTGAAGGTCTATAAGCCCTCGCCTGTCGTCTACAAACACGTCGCAAACAGTCTTGATCGGCCGATTGACGAGGTTCGCCTCATTTCCTCAAATCCTTTTGACGTAATTGGGGCTGAATCCGCAGGCATGCAAGCTGCGTGGGTCAATCGATCTGGCGGCTTGTTCGACACGCTTGCACCAATGCCACAAATGGTCGTCAAGTCCCTTGTTGAGCTTGCGAATATACTGGCATCGCTTTAAAAGCAAGCGTTTACTGAGAGAATCAGCTAATCCCCAATCAAAATCTTATCCCCACAAAAGAATTTTGTAGATTATTGCCAACTTAATGATTTAATTCGCCAAATTACTTGACAAATTTATTATGTCATGCTAAGATTTCTGTATCATTAGTGGATAATTACCAGAAAATTAATGAAAAGCGTCAATGAGTGAGTAGGAGGATTAATGCATGCACCCAGTCATTACCAGGGATCCAGTGAGCGGAAATGAGTTGATCGTAACTCGGCTAGAATGCCCTCAGAGTGGTATCGTCATTGAGGGGCAATTTAGCCTGGGTTGGATTGGCCGTTTGTCTCGCGAACAACTTGATTTTGTCGAGTTGCTTGTCAAGAATCGGGGCAACATTCAGAGATTAGCGCAGGACCTGGACATTGCCTATAACACCGCTCGCAGCCGGCTTGACGAGATTGTGACGGCTCTGGGCGGTGCTCCCGAGGGCAATGGTCGTGCTGATCGCCGTATCGTACTTGATCGCCTGGTTGCCAAGGAGATCAGCGTCGAAGAAGCGATGCGTTTGCTAAAGGGTTAACATCATGACAACTTCAACTGATGAACGCGACCGTATTTTGAGCATGATCGAATCGGGCCAGATTACGGCAGCGCAGGCGGCGCAACTTTTGAACACGCTTGTGCCAGAATATGAGCAGTCCAGCGGACAGATGCAGAATCGCACAGTACGTATCTGGTTAACAGATATGTCCACCAATCATAGGAAAATGAATATTACTGCGACTATGCCGATAAACCTGATTAGCATGAGTCTGCGCCTGTTGGCCCGCCTGGTGTCGCAACTCAATGATGGCACGATACAGCATGTAATAAGTACTTTAGAAAGAGGTACTACTGGCCGACTGTTGGATTTACAAGACCTGGAAGACGGCAAACGATTAGAGATTTTCGTTGAGAAATGATTGGTTGAGTAAGAATTGGAGGACCATACAATGCAACAAACATTTCCCGCTGGCAGTGAGCCGAGGGTGATAATCGCACAAATACGTGGCGATCTAAACGTGAGAGCGTGGGATCAACATACTATTACCGTCGAAGCGGATGGTCGTGTGAATCAACTCTACCACGAAGGCGAGACTCTCATGATTAGGGAGGGCGGTGGAGATCTTGAGTTACGTGTCCCCGCCGATGCTGAGATCAAGGTTACAAATTTAAGAGGCGATGTCTCAATCGAGGGTGTGCGACGGGTTGAATTGGAAGATATCGGTGGTGACGTGGTACTACAAACCATCGGTATCGGGGTGGATATAGAAAAAATCGGCGAGGCGATAGCGTTAAGAGATCTTAGTGCTGATGTGAATGTCACAAATGCTACCTCGCTTCGCGCTCGGGGTGCAATCGGTGCTGATGCTTCACTCTCGCAAGTCGCGCTGGTTGAGATTGAAACGGTGGGTGCCGATTTATCATTAGAAAAAGTCGAAACAGTTGTAGTTGGTAACGTTGGCGGTGACCTGGAAGTTGTAGATATTGCCGATGCTTTGAGTTGTGGCAACATTGGAGGTGACTGCACAGTCAAGAACAGCGCACCCTGCGAGATTGCAATTGGTAATGTTGGTGGTGATTTTGATGTAGATGGCGCTGCGAGTGTGCATATTGGCAGTGTTAGTGGCGATTGCAATTCAGGTGATGTACAGGGAGTAGTCGAGGTAGGTAATGTGGGAGGAGACGCCAGCTTTAGGGGCGTTGGAGGAAGCCTGCAAGTGGGGAGTATTGGTAGAGATGGAGAACTGACGGGTCTGAAAGCTGCTATCGAAGTGGGAAGCATAGGTGGAGATCTTGAATTACAAGCCACGTTCCCTGCTGGTAGTCATACACGTTTAAACGTGGGAGGTGATGCCAGTATAGAGTTGCCGGAGAATGCTAATCTAAGCATACGTGCCGCAGTAGGGGGTGAAGTCACAGGTCAGTCTGTTGCATTCGTTGGTGGTAACCTGGTTAGCCTGGTGTACGGTGAAGGCGCAGCCGATCTGAAATTGAGCGTTGGCGGTGATCTGGAACTGCGTGGCGCTGGTAGTCCGCGTAGCAGCAGCACCAGCAGTTCCTGGGGGGATTTTGGCAGCGAGATGGCCGAACTGGGACGTGAGATGGCCAGCCTGGGTCAAGAATTGAGTCGTGAGATAGCAGCAGCTTTCCAGGGAGCCGGTTGGTCGCAAGGTTCTGAATGGGCTAAGGAACTTAAACGTAAAATGGATGAACAAGCACGTCGTGCCCAACGTAGTGCTGAGGAGAGCGCAGGTCGAGCCAGGGAGAAAGTGCGCCGAGACGAGGAACGCGCCTCTCGTGTCCACGTGCGTGTCAATGCTCGCGAGTGGCAAATGGATCCCGAGCGCTTAGAGCGCATAAAGGATCAGGCACGAAAAGCGGCTACGGAGGGGATAGCAGGAGCGCTTGAGGCAGTAGAGCAGGCAATCAGAAACCTGGGTGTCTCAAAACCGCCTAAAACACCA
>WNFY01007028.1_pt1 | contig 10523 bp, 7 predicted proteins | sample 5400091 | NCBI WGS metagenome assembly WNFY01 (sample SAMN13153364, study PRJNA577476) | soil metagenome | isolation source: 60 cm soil or saprolite under grassland replicate 1 | place: USA:California | collected 2016-06-15
CGACGAGAATGCGTCGCAAATAGCGATCGCCCTGCTTGGAGATCGGCCCGAGCTTCTGCTTGCCGCCGGTCGAATCTTGGCGCGGCACGAGCCCAATCCAGGCCGCGAAATCGCGCCCCGACCGGAATGCCGTCGGGTCCGTGACCGTCGCCGCGATCGCGGTCGCCCCGATGAAACCGATACCGGGGATGGTCTCCAGCCGCTTGCTTGCCTCGTTCCCCCGATGCTGCGCCATGATCCGTTTCTCGAGCGACCCGACCAGCGTCTGCATCGCCTGAAGCTCCGCCGCCAGCACGACGAGGCTCGCGTGCGCATCCACCGGCAGGCGTTCATCCGCATCGCTCGCAATGATCTTCAACAACTCCTTGAGCCCTGCGGTCCCTTGTGCAGCCGTAATGCCGAGCTCGGCCAAGTGCGCCCGCAGAGCATTGATCACCTGGGTCCGCTGACGCATCAGCAAATCGCGCACGCGATGCAGCATCAACCGGCCCTGTTGCTCGGCCGATTTGGTCTGCACGAAACGCATGGTCGGGCGTCGGACCGCCTCGCAGATCGCCTCGGCGTCGGCGGCATCGTTCTTGTTGCGCTTGACGTAGGCCTTCACGTCCTTCGCCGGCATCAGACGAACCCTGTGACCAAGCTTCGTCAGCTCGCGGGCCCAATAGTGCGCCGTGGCGCAGGCCTCCATGCCGATGAGGCAGGGCGGCAGTGCTTTGAAGAATGCCAGCACCTGGCTGCGCCGGAGTTGCTTCCGAACGACGACTTTCTCGGCCGCATCGATCCCGTGAACCTGAAATACGTTTTTGGCGATATCCAAACCGATCGTGGTAACTTGCATCTGGACGGCTCCCCTCATGTGATTCGTCTGCGACGATCACTCTATGGCACTTCAATGCCGGGAGCGGGCGCCGTCCACCACATCAAGCATCTGGACGGCTCCCCTCATGTGATTCGTCTGCGACGATCACTCTATGGCACTTCAATGCCAGGAGCGGGCGCCGTCCACCACATCAAACCCGGTCCTTTGGGTGTTTCCGCCCCACTTCCGCTTAGCCGCCGTCAGCGGAATTCCAATGGCCGCCGCGCGATGTCTCAGTCGTGCCAAAGGTAGACGCCGGTCCATCAGGGATGGGATGCCTCCGGCAGCGCAATGTCGAGCCAGCCGAGCGGCGTCGTGATGGCCCTCTCTCGGGGGCGAAGCAGGATCGTGGTCATCGCGGATTCGATGATTGCCGGGCCGTCGATGGGCTGGCCTGGCACCAAGCGATCGAAGGCGTAGACGGGCGCGATCAGAAACTCATCCAAATAAATTCGGCGCTCGCCTGCGGGCGGTGACGGAGTCAAGGATGTGAGAGCCGGCTCCTGCGGAAGACCCGGCAGCACACCGACCACGGCAACACGCAAATTGACGAGCACCGCTTCCTGGTCGCGCTGCGAATAAGTGTAGAGCTGCTCGTGGCGGCGATGGAACCGTTGGACGATCTGCATGAGAGGCTCTTCGCGCCAATCGACGTCGTGGAGCGGCACGTTGATCTCGAACACCTGCTCGCCATAGCGCATGTCGACCGAGCGATCGCAGCGCACCGTTCCTTCGAATGACGTGCGCAGCCGCTTGGTACCGTCGGCCGCCATGGCGGCAAACATTCGCTCAATCTCGTCCCCGTCGAGACGACCTGCGTCCCCCACGTGGCTCTTTGCAATCTCGAAGCGCAGATCAGTCGCCAGCATGCCCCAAGCGGACAGCACGGCGGCAACCCGCGGCACGATCACCCGGCCGAGCCCAAGCTGGCGCGCCACCGCGGTCGCGTGCAGGCCGGAGGCGCCGCCGAAGGCGAGCAGCGAGAACTTACGGGGATCGACGCCGCGCCGCACCGAGACCAGCCGCACACCTTCAGCCATCGTGGTGTCGACGACCCGGTGAATGCCATAGGCCGCCGCCTGGCGATCGATGCCTAGGGCGCCGGCGATGCGATCGACGGCAGCCTCGGCGGCCGCGCGGTCGAGCCGACGCCGGCCGCCGAGAAAGTTGTCCGGGTCGATGAGCCCGAGCACCACGTTTGCATCGGTGACGGTGGCGGCGGTGCCACCGAGGCCGTAGCAGGCTGGTCCCGGGTCGGCGCCGGCGCTCTGCGGCCCGACGTGCAGGATGCCGCCCGCATCGACGCGCGCGATCGAGCCGCCGCCGGCGCCGATACTTACGATGTCAAGGCTATCCAGCGCCACGCGGTGGCCGCCCACGGCCCGATCCATGACCAGGCTCGAGGTGCCGTCAACAATGAGCGAAATGTCGGTCGAGGTGCCACCCATGTCGAACGGGATGAGGTTTCCCTCGCTAAGGAGCTTGCCGGCATGACGGCTGCCGGCCACGCCGCCCGCGGGTCCTGACAACACCGCGCCGGCGGCGAGCCGCGTCGCCTCTTCGATCGGCATCACGCCGCCGTGGGACTGCATGATCAGTACAGGGCCCGCATACCCGGCGCTTTTCAGCCGTTCGCTGAGCCGCTTGAGATAGCGCGCTAGCACCGGGCCCACATAGGCGTTCACCACCGTGGTGGAGAAGCGCTCGAACTCCTTGATCTTGGGCAGCACTTCCGACGACAGCGCCACATAAGCATTCGGCAATACGCGGCGCACCGCTTCAGCTGCGATCTGCTCGTGACGTGGATCTCGCCAGGAGTGCAGGAAACAAACAGCGACCGCCTCGACGTCTGCTGCACGCAGACCTGTGATCGCCTGGTCAAGGGATTTCGCGTCAAGCCGGACTTCCACGCGGCCATCGTGACGCATGCGCTCGACCACCGGCAGGCGCAACGCCCGGGGTACCAGTTGCGCCGGCGGAGGCATGCGCATGTTGTAGCGTTCGATCGGCTTAAGGCCCTCGCGCATCTCGATAACGTCGCGGTGGCCCGCCGTAACCAGCATGCCGGTGCGCGCACCCTTGCCTTCGATCAGCGCGTTGGTGGCAACCGTGGTGCCATGCACGATGCGATTTGCTGCGTGCAACAGCTCGGCAGTCGGTACCGCCAGCGTGTCGGCCAGCCGCGCTAGTCCGTCAAGCACCCCGCGCGATGGATCGTGGGGTGTCGACGGCACCTTGGCGAGAGTTGCCTCGCCGCGGTCGTCTATGGCGACCAAGTCGGTAAATGTGCCGCCGACGTCGATGCCGATACGCATTTTCAGGAGCCGAAACCCGAAAAAAATCTACTCTCGACATCGTTCGCACGCGCCGCCGCGCTGCGCCCCGCCGGATCGCCCCAACCTCCTCCGCCGCCCGACGCAATCTCAAAGCGGTCGCCGGGACGCACCTCGATGCCGGTTTCCTTTGTGCGGATCACGCGCGGCGCACGGCCGGCGGAATGCAGAACGTAATAATGCGGCGCGCCATCGGAGCCGCCCAGAATCCCGCAGGCGCCATGGCGTGCGCCGTCACCTGCCGTATTGGCGAGCGCCGGCTCCTTGGTCTCGACAACGAACGTGAGCAGCCCGCCCGGTCCGCCACGAAATGTGCCATCGCCGCCGGAATCCGGGCGGAACTCGTGGCGCGTGAAGAACAGCGGAAATCGCGCCTCGGTTACTTCCAGGCTGCCGAACTTGATGCCGCCGGCCGAATGCCACTCGCCCGCGCCGGGCCAGCCGTCGCCCACTGGCGAGGCGCCGCCGCCCGGTCGCGCCTGAAACATGTGCCAGATGAAGCCTCGGTCCGTACGCGGATCGCGGCCCTGGATGGCGATGCGGAAGCGCCGGCCCCAACCCGCCATGGCGCGGTCCGGACAGGCGGGAGCCAGCGCCTTGATCACCGCCTCGATGATCTCGTTGCCGCAGTGGCTGGTGCACAAAGTCACCGGCGCACCCGCATTGGCCCACACCACGGTGCCCGGTTTGGCGATAACCTTGAGCGGCCGGAAGGCGCCGTCATTCTTCGGCGTGTCAGAATCGATCAAGTACGCGAGCGCCGCGGCGACGCCGGCGCGCATGTTGGCGTACGACGAGTTGACGAAACTTGTCACCTCGGGATCAGACGCCGACAAATCGACGGTCAAGTCGCTGCCGCGCTTCTCCACTGTAGCGCGGATCACGATGTCGTCGCGGCCGCGTCCGTCGTCGTCGAGGACCGCCTCGGCGCTATAAACGCCGTCGCGCCATGTCGCGATAACGGCGCGCGCCTGGCGCTCGGCACCGTCCAGAATTGCCTCGATCGCCTGTTCCGTGACCGGCCAGTCGAACTCGCCGGCAAGCGCGATCAGGCGCCGCGCGCCAAGGCGTGCCGAGCCGATCATGGCGTTGAGATCGCCGCGGAAGTCGCCAGGATGGCGCACGTTGGTGATGAGCATTTCGATGACGTCGCGGCGTACAGTCCCGCGATCGGCGATTTTCAGCGGCGGGATGCGCAATCCCTCCTGCCAGATTTCAGTGGCGGCCGCGTTGTACGCGCCATGGGCGGCGCCACCGATGTCGCTCTGGTGCGAGCGGTTGATCGACCAGAAGCGCGGGGTTTCGCCCTCGAACACTGGCAAGAAGACGGTGACATCGGGGAGATGATTACCTCCGTAATAGGGGTCGTTGAGCAGGAATATGTCGCCCCGATGGATGTCGCCTTTGAAGAACTCGGTCACCGCGCGGGCGGCATACGGCAGCGCACCCACATGGATGGGCACATGCTCGGCCTGAGCGATCAGGCGGCCATCGAGATCGCAGATCGCGCATGAGAAGTCGCGGCTGGAATTGAGGATCTGCGAGTATGCGGTGCGCAGCATCGCCTCTCCCATCTCCTCTACGATGGCATGCAGCCGATGCTGGATGACCGAGGTGACGATGGGATCGAGGGTCATGGAAGGCTCGCGCGCGGTAAGAGGTGGTTCCGATCACCTGTGGGATAGCTTCGTCAAGTCCTCGCGCCGACAATTTCGGTGCGACAATTGGCTTCGTCAAATTGAAACGGGATTGAATCGCCGGTAAAATCGAACGCGACCCTTCTTGTCGGACCAAGACTCTGCGATGCGATTTCGTCCTCTTTGAACAGGGCCGGGAGCACTTCGGCAGCTAGCGCTGGCCTGGCAGAATGTAATTTTCATAGCGGGCGGTAAGCATCTCTTCGTCATCCACAGCGACTTGATGTCCGGTGCGGGTCAATCGCGTGGGTTCTGCGAATGTCCGCGACAGGTCCGCTTAGCCTCCGAATGCGGTCAAACCATGCGCCGCAGCGAATCGACGCGATGTGCCAACAACGGACTCAAACGGGTCCATGCCAGTTCAGGCTGCATCCAAAATCGTGCCAATTTTTCCAACTGGCCAAGGAAGCCACGACGCTTTCGCCACGTGCCGGCCACCAGCGCCTCGGCCGCACGCAACTCTTACTAATGGTGTTCCGGATCAGCTAGGGAGCAGCTGGAATGCCGCAATGGCGATGAGCGTCGGCGGCATCGCGGCGACCGCGAGCCAGAGCGGACTGATCGCGCCGTCATCGAACGTGCCCTTCAGGATCGCGAACCCAGCTGGATTCGGTGCATTGGCGATGACCGTCAGGCCGCCGCCGGTGACCGAGCCGGCGACGAGGGCGTATTTCGCTTCAGTCGAGATGCCGTTCACCAGCGAGCCCAGATACGTCAGCGCCGCATTATCCGTAATTGCGGTGAGCAGGGTTGCTCCGTAGTAGAGGGTTGTCGTTCCCATCCCGGAGAGCAACGGCTGCAGCCACCATTCCTGCTTGCCGCCGAGCACGACCAGCCCTGCGAGAAAGAAGCCAACTAACAGACCTTCGCGCAGAATCAACGGGCTCTGGTAGCGCCGGTAGGCTTCCGCAAAGCCGAGAAAGAACAGGAACAGGCCGGCGAAGACCAGCATGTGATGGCTTGCGAACACGACGCTCCCGAGCAGCAGGAGATGCACGATGATCACGGCCCATGGCGTCTCGAACTTTTGCAAAGCTCCAGGGACGTGGGGCATTTGCCCCAGGTAGTTGCGGAAGACGGTCGTGACGCAGATCGCATTCACGCACACTGCCAGCGCCGCCTTCCAGCCGAAGGTCTGGAGCATGAAGCCGACATCCCACCCCCAGCGGTCTGCGACCATCAGTACCGGTGGCGCCGCGTACGGGGTGAGCGTGCCCCCGATCGAGACGTTGACGAACAACACGCCGAGTGTGCCGTACTTGAAGGCGTTGGGCGCCTGCGCGCTGAAATAACGCTCGCGCAGCAGCAGTGCAGAGAGCGTCATGGCGGCGGGCTCGGTGATGAAGGAGCCGAGCAAGGGACCGATCGAGAGCACGGTCATGTAATATGCCATGGGCGGCCGAAGCGGCAGAAGACGGGCAAGCCACAGAAGCACCGCAGCGGAGAAATCGAGAACAGGGCGGCTCGCGGCCATCACCATGATGACGAAGATGAATGCCGGCTCGCGGAAGCTCTGGCCTTCGAGATAGCTGAGTGCCCCACGTGATCCTTCGTGGAGCACGAGGAAGGCGATCAACACGATTGCCCATACGCCGAACACGACCTCCACTTCCCCGAGCAGATGCCAGAGCCCCGCGTGATTCGGCTGGAGATGCGCCAGGTGCTCGAAGAATCGGGTTGAGAAGGTGTGCAGAACTGCGACGGCGAAGATCGCGGTCGCGGCAAGCTGGACCGGATGCGGCGCGAGCGCCCCGAGTAGGTTGCTAGACATGCGGTTTACGACACGAGTTCGGGCCGCCCAATGCCTCGACGACTTTTTGTCGCGTGAGAGGCCGCTGCAGCACGACCGTCGCGCCGGTAACGCGCGCGAGGATTGCCGCGTCGGGACTACCGTCATCGATAAAGGCGATGCGCAGGCGTGGATTGGCGAAGCGGATATCCCGGAAAGTGTCGAGCCCCGGCCATGGCGGCAGAACCCGGTCGGTGACAATCAAGCCGGATGAAATGTGCTTGAGCTCCCTGTTCGCCTCGTAACCGTCGGCGGCAACCACTGTCCTCACCGGCAGGGACGCGAACCAATACGTGATGACGTCCCTGAGCTCTTCTTCGGCGCACAAGACGAGGACGGCGCAATCTCCGTTCTTCGGAACGGCGCTGCGAACGATCTCCATGGCGGCACCCGCTATTCGCGTCGGGCGCATGGAGACGCGTCGCGCCTGGCTCGGCAATTCAGGATGCGTGCCTAGGGTGCTACGCTTCGGTATACATACCTAAGTATCGATCCTTAGGCGGAGATATCGGAATGGCGCTAGAGCAGAGGCGCGGTCTTGTTGCGGACCAGCATCGGACGATCCCGATGGCCTTTCCGCGTATCTTCTCGCTGCCCCAGCCTCTACTCGGTTTTGGCTACCTCGCGGCCTACGTGGCGCTCGATTGGATCAGCTTCATTCATCCGTTCGCGCCCTACGGAATTACTCCGTGGAACCCGCCGACGGGTCTCAGCTTTGTCGTCGTGCTGCTGTTCGGCCAGCAGCTCATCCCCCTTTTATTTCTCGCACCGCTCCTGGCCGATCTCATCGTGCGGCAATTGCCGTTCGCTTGGCCGCTCGAAATTGTGACGACGGCTACCATCGGGGGTGGTTATGCGGCGGCCCTGATCTTCCTGATGCGTCCCGCGATGCGCTTCAATCCTTCTCTCCCGTCGATGCGGGACTTGTTTTTCCTGCTGCTTGTCGCAGCGACTAGCGCCGCCTTCGTTGCATCGAGCTACGTGGGGGTTCTGATCGCGGCGGCTCTGCTCCCGGCGCGCGATCTCCTTGCCGCCGGCCTTCGCTTCTGGGTGGGCGACATGATCGGCATCGCGGTGGTCGCACCGTTCGCCCTGATCTTCCTCACGCGCGGGCGCATCCCGGAATTCTCGCGCGAGCGCGCGGCCCAGCTCATCGCCATCCTCGCCGCACTTGCCCTCGTGTTCGGTTATGCGGAAAAGCATCATTTCCAGCTGTTCTATATCCTCTTTCTGCCGATCATCTGGATGGCGGTCCGCGGCGGGCTCGAGGCCGTAACGGTCGGTATCCTTCTAACGCAGCTCGGCTTGATATTGGGCGTGCAGCTCCTTCCCAGCGAGGAGGTCGACATCACCGCCTTCCAGGCACTCATGCTCGTGCTCACCCTGACCGGCCTGATGGCGGGCGTCCTCGTCACGGAGCATCGCCGCACAGAGTTGCAGCTGCGTCTGCATCAGGATTCGATTGCTCGGCTCGCGCGCCTTGGCAGCATGGGCGAGCTTGCCGCCGCAGTCGCCCATGAGATCAATCAACCGCTGATGGCCGCGGGAACCTATGCGCGGCTCGTCGTCGATGCTCTGCGCTCCTCAACTGCGCGCGATGGAGCGATGGTCGACACGGCGCAAAAAGCGGCAGCGCAAGTCGAAAGAGCCGCGGAAGTGCTCAAGAGGCTTCGCGCGCTGATCCGCCTCGATCAGAGCGGCCGCGCGCCCACGAGCATCGATCGTATAGTCAAGGAGACGCTCGACCTATGCCAGCCTGGTCTTGCGCAGCACAACGTCAAGGTCGAGACCGTTTTCGCGAGCGACCTGCCGCTCGTGATGGCGGATCTGCTGCAGATCGAGCAGGTGCTCATGAATATCGTGCGCAATTCGATCGAGGCGATCCACGAGGGCGGAGCTACCGGCGGAACGATCACGATCAAAGCCATGCAAGCCGACAAGCAGACGGTGGCGATCACCGTCAGCGATACCGGTCCCGGATTTCCACCCGAGCTCGTCGCCAAACAGATGCCGCCGCTCTCTTCCACCAAGCCGGAAGGCCTGGGGATTGGTTTGTCGCTATCGCGCACGATCATCGAGGCCCACGGCGGACGGTTGGCGTTCGGCGGCAGTGCCGAGGGCGCGGTTGTAAGCTTTACGCTGCCCGCCGCAGCTTAACTCCGATGGCTGATTCGATCCGTATCGCCCTGATCGACGACGACGAGGCGGTGCTCGATTCCCTCAAGCTCTATTTGGAGCGCCAGGGCGTCAGAACGATGTGTTTTTCGGCCGCGGCGGCATTCCTGGGGGCCAAGGATATCGCAGGCGCGTTCGACTGCGTTGTTGCCGATGTGCGCATGCCCGGGCTCTCGGGCCTCGATCTTGTGCGCCAGCTCGCCGCCAAGGGCCTCATCACCCCAGTTGTCCTGATCACCGGTCACGGCGATATCGACATGGCCGTAAGCGCGATCAAGATCGGCGCCTTTGACTTCATCGAGAAGCCGTTCGACGAAAAGCGTCTCCTGGACTCCATTCACGCCGCAATCGGCCACGGCCGGCGCAAGCAGAACGAGGTGCAGGAATTCAAGGATCTGAAATCGCGGGCGGCGGGCCTTTCGAAGCGACAGCGCCAAGTCATGGAACTTGCCGCAAGGGGCCTTTCGAACAAGGAAATCGCGGAGCGGCTTCGCATCAGCCCGCGTACTGTCGAAATCCACCGCGCCTGGATGATGGAGCGCATGGGCGCCCGTAACGTCGCAGATCTCGTTCGCATGGTGATGCAGCTGGAAGGCCGTTCTTTACAATGAGAACGTCGGCTCCGGGCCAAATCGGTGCCTTCAGTGGACGGCGTTCACAACGAAGTCGCGTTTGCCGAGTCGCCTCCGCCGCTCGCAGATCAGTCGCGCACGGCCGGGATAGAAAGGTCCGGAATGGGTCAAACTCGGCGGTAACGGCACGTCCGCGACACGTCCGGTAGTGCCCAATGAGCAGACTTGGCAGGCGTAGATGGCACGTCCCTTTAGTGCCGATTTTGTTGCAGAAGTCCGTTGAGAATCGTTGCGAACGGTGATTCCGTCGCTCTGAGACCATCTGCTGCGGGAGCGGACGATGATGGGGCGGCTGAACCACAATCAAGGACAGCTGTTTTATTCATTCCATCTTGATGAGGCTGTTCCGGACGATCACCTCGTTCGCGAGATTGCTGCGGTCCTTGATCTGTCGTGGGTGCATAGGGAGCTCGCGGTCTATTATCCCAAGATGGGCCGGCCCTCGATCGAAAGCAGTCAAGGCTGCCTCGCACGCAATGTCGCCGACTTCTGCAACAAAATCTGCCATTATCGGAAATCGCCGGACCTCACCCGATCACACCTCGTTGGCGCGCGGCACGACGCCGCTGGGCTGGCAAGGCATGCAACAATTGCCGCGAGCATTTAGCAAAAATAGCTGCGCCGGCGGCCCTTCGGGTTATCCGTACGTTGGTTTCTGCGGCCAGCCGGGCGGCGAGTCTTCAAAGTCCTGCTGGCGACCATAGGGCGTCATGTCGAGTAAGGCGCGCGCGTCGGTGAGATATTCAGTGCCACGAGCGTAAGTGGAATATGTGTGGAAAACATCGTCACCGAGCCGGAAGAAGACGCTGAGTCCGTGCTCTTCGCCCTCGATCGCGTTAGGCACTTTGTTTGCTTCTAGTTCAGCTTTATTTCGATAGTTGTATTCGATCGGAGCGACTTTCTCGTCATTGGTGACGTGAAAGTCATAATTGAAGTCGGTACCAAAGGAAGAAAACCACGGGAGGCTCCAGCCCTTTTGCGCCTTATAGGCCTCAAGCTTTGGAAGCGGAGCGCGGGATATAAGCACGAAGATCGCCT
>WNFY01006848.1_pt1 | contig 10521 bp, 9 predicted proteins | sample 5400091 | NCBI WGS metagenome assembly WNFY01 (sample SAMN13153364, study PRJNA577476) | soil metagenome | isolation source: 60 cm soil or saprolite under grassland replicate 1 | place: USA:California | collected 2016-06-15
TTCGCGATCGTAGCTGCCTCGCTGGGGCAATCGCTTTAGTGTTGTGCGTGCAGTTTGGGGAAAGTTATCCATGCGTCCTCGTAGTGTTCGATATTTTTGTGAGAATAGATTAGCAGCGTCACCGTGAACAAGCTGCCACAGTAGCAGGGGAGTCCTTTTAGTTCTGATTAGCACTTTCTCGCTTCAACAAAGGTGTAACTCAAGGTTTGCACGGAACCGGTAACCTTTTTAACGATTTATGGCAAGCCATTAAAACAGCTCCTTTCTTCGAGCCTTCCGTAACACCTCGCTAACTAAAGCGAGTTGTTAATGAGATGCTCGCGCAAAAACAAGAAAGCGCCGAAGCCTTGGCTCCGGCGCTTTTACGCTGGGGTGCGGGCACCAACTATCAATTCGTCAGGCCCGGGACACGATGAGATAAACCTCTTAACGCGATCCTGCGCGTGTGACTTTCAATTTCGCGACAAGTCACATGACACTGATTTGATTGTCGACCGATTTGACCCCTTTCACGTTTTTCACTGCTCGTTCCACCTGGGTTTTCAGCGCTTGAGAATGAACGGTACCCATCAGCGTAACCTTGCCAGAAAGTCTCGGATCATCGCTCAGCGTCTTATCAACTGCAGCCTGGATTGTCGCGTCGTCAGAGCCGCTCTTGGTTACCGTGCCGCCGGACGTCGGCGCTGCCGGATTGTTGACGATTACCGGCGCAGCTGGAGCCGGTTGCTGCACTACTACGTTCGGCGGTTGCTGAGCCGGCTGCTCTACTATCGTTGTCTGCGGTGGCTGCGACGCCAGATTCGTATTGTCTTGCTGACGATTCATTAGAAATAGTACTGCGATCGCCGCAAGCGCCACCACGGCTACAGCAACAGCGGCCAACACTCCGCCCGAGACATCACTTCTCTCGGGATAGCGAACGGCCTCAGATTGCTCGACCTCACGCCTGGTATTTGGCGTATCTACCACTACCCGTCTTCGTTCTGCCTGTTGCTCAGCCATTGTATTTCTCCTCTTCTCACCAGGAATCAAACGATTCTGCTGTTGCGGAAAAGATCAGAAAGGATCAATCGCGCACGACCGTCTACACTGCAAGAATTATTCCCCGCAGGGCGTATCCTTGCTTTTGCAACTATGAAGCAACAAAGTGCCAAGAATAGCGGTGAGTTAACACTGGCTTTGGAAACTGACAAAAGTCTAAGGGATATTGTTCAGCGTATGCTTTCGATTCTGGCCTATCAATCTCGTTGCATCAGGACAGACCGCAGGTTTTTGCGTTTAAGCTTGACGTTATTCGTTCGCCAGAGTAGTTTTTCGTTCGCTTCACTATTTTTTCCGGAGGCATTAAATGAGAAGGCTAATGCTGCCGGCTGGCGTGTTTGGACTGCTGTTAATTACTGCGGTGAGTGCCGGCCCCTCGGGATATCACGTCGCAAAGACGGTCAAGCTCGGTGGCGAAGGAGGCTGGGACTATCTCACGGTGGATAGTAAAGGTCGGCGCGTTTACATCTCTCGTTCAACTCATGTGATGGTCGTCGATGCCGATAGCGGTGCAGTTGTTGGCGACATTCCCAACACCAGCGGAGTGCACGGGATCGCAATCGTACCGGATATGGATAAAGGCTTCATAAGCGACGGTCGCGATGGCGCGGTCACGATCTTCGATCTTAAGACGCTGAAGGCATTGGGAACAGTGCCTGCCGGAAAGAATCCCGACGCGATTATTTACGATCCTGCTTCGAAACGCGTTTTTGCGTTCAATGGCACCAGCAAGGACACGACTGCCATCGATGCCAGGACCGGTACGGTGGCCGGCACCATTCCGCTTGGTGGCAAACCGGAGTTCGCAGTGGCGGATGAGAAAGGGCACGTCTTCGTCAACATCGAAGATAAGAGCGAGATTGTCCAGCTCGATTCTACTAAACTCGCGGTTGAAACCCGCTGGTCAATTGCTCCCGGGTCAGGGCCAAGCGGACTGGCCATGGATCGAAAGCATCGCAGGCTCTTCTCCGTTTGTTCAAACAAAATGATGGTCGTGGTCAACGCTGATAACGGCAAGATCGTCACCACGCTCGCTACCGGCGCAGCAACCGATGCCGCTGGCTTCGATCCCGAAACCGGTTTTGCCTTCAGTTCAAATGGAGAGGGTACGTTGACCGTGATTCACGAGGATTCGCCCGATAAGTTTCGTGTGATTGAGAATGTGCCTACCATGAGCCGCGCCCGCACGATGGCTCTCGACATGAAGACCCACCAGGTTTACACCGTCACCGCTGAGTTCGGAACAGCGCCGGCGCCCACCGCGCAACAACCGCGGCCGCGTCCGCCGATGGTGCCTGGAAGCTTCACTTTGCTGATTTTAGGGCGCTAAAGTCCAACGGGTAATCCTGTATTAGGTCGAGGCGTGGTCAAATCACGGAGGTTTAGAGAGGGAGCCAATAGCAATGACTTCTGATGAAAGACGAGAACTAATAGCCCGATACAAAGATGGATACGAGGAAGTTTCGAGAAGCCTCGATGGATTTCCTGCGAATGCCTTAACTGCGCATCCTATCTCCGGAAAATGGAGTGCCGCCGAGATTGTTCATCACCTGGCGGATAGCGAGACGACCAGCGGCATTCGATTGCGCCGGTTGCTGGTCGAGGATCGTCCGCTGATTCAAGGCTACGATCAGGAGGCATTCGCGGCGCGGCTGCATTACAACGAACGCGACATCGCTCCGGCATTGGAAGCGTTTCGCTGCGCGCGCGCTACCACTGCGCAATTGTTGGATCTCATGACCGAAAAAGACTGGCAACGCGAAGGCACGCATTCTGAAAGCGGCTCGTATTCCCCGGAAGACTGGCTCAAGATCTATGCGGTGCACGCTCACAATCACGCCGCACAGATTCGCCGATTGCGCGACGCAATAGTCAATCAGAACGCTGCTACAGCATAAGAAGTTTTGCTGGCGATCCGGATCCCAATCGTTCACGCGCAGCCCACGCGCTCATTTTCGACTTGACTCGAATCGGTCGAGTTTTATCTTGCTCATTTTCTTGACACGACAGATGCGAATGAGCAAAATCGCGCTCACCGCGTTTCCGATTTGAAAGATTGAAAAACCGTAATGACTTCAGCTGTCCCCGTTGTCGAAACAACGCTCGCCGATCTCAAACTCGAACGTCGTGGGAAGGTGCGCGATGTTTACGCGGTGAGCGAAGATCTCTTATTGATCGTCGCTACCGATCGCATTTCAGCATTCGATTGCGTCTTGCCGACGCCTATTGAACACAAGGGCGAAGTTCTTACCGCGCTTTCTCGCTTCTGGTTCCGCAAGCTCGAACACATTGTTCCAAATCATTTGCTGACCACGGAAATTGAAGAAATGCCGGCAGCTATTCCTGCGCACGCTGACGAACTTCGTGGTCGCTCAATGTTGGTGCGGCGAGCCTGGGTGTTTCCAGTGGAATGCGTGGTTCGCGGGTACCTGGCCGGCTCGGGCTGGAAGGATTATCAGCGAACGGAACAGGTTTGCGGTCATCAACTACCAAAAGGGTTGCGTGAATCCGAGCGACTGGACGAGCCGATTTTCACACCGGCGACCAAGGCGGAAACCGGCCACGACGAAAATATCAGCGAGCAGCAGATGGCCTCGATAATTGGTAATGAAGTCACCCAATTTCTGCGAGACGTATCGCTGCGGTTATATCGGGAGGCCAGCGAATATGCCCGAGGTCGCGGCATCATCATTGCCGATACCAAGTTTGAGTTTGGCCGCGACGCGGCAGGCCGGATCATTCTCATTGACGAAGCTCTAACACCGGATTCATCCCGTTTCTGGCCGGCGGAAAACTATGAGGTCGGCAAGTCGCAGCCTTCTTTCGATAAACAGTTCGTGCGCGACTATCTAGAGCGCCTCAAGTGGAACAAACAGCCGCCGGCGCCCGAGTTACCGCCGGACGTTGCGCGAGCAACGACTGACCGTTATGTCGAAGCCTATGAATTACTTGTCGGCGAGAAGCTTTAGGAGCTGATTCGAGACTTAAATGCAAATACGACCACGATTGGAAGCTGTAATCGAGGAAATGCTTGACGGCCACATCATGTTGAGCGAAGCCCTGGAAGAATTTGAAAAGCTTTATATCGAAAAAGCATTCACCCGAAACAAGAAGCGCATCACTCACACGGCCCATGCCCTTGGCATCCATCGCAACACGATTTCGAAACGAGTAAACTTGTATCGCTCTCAGGAACGTCGAGCCCGCGGCAACTCTCCGAGGACCAGAAACAAAGCTCATTAGCCAGTTCGTCTGCGCCACTAGAGCTATTTCCGCTGTCATTCCCGGCAGAAATCCCCCAATCCTCCGCAGTTTGACAACACCCTGATCATTCCTTATATTTCTTGGCACTCATCTTTCTAGATTGCCAAGAACGGTAACCTAAGAGATACGCAATATTGAGTACACCTATGCCTATAAACAAGAGAGGAAAGGAGAACTTTTCAGCTATGGCAGTGAATATCAAGCCACTTCATGACCGCGTAATCGTGCGGCGCATCGACGAAGGCGAGCAAGTCCGCGGCGGTATCATTATTCCGGATACCGCAAAAGAAAAACCGCAGGAGGGCGAGGTCGTAGCCGTAGGCGACGGCAAGTATCGCGATGACGGAACGCGACAAACCCTCGATGTTCGCGCCGGCGATCGCGTGCTGTTCGGCAAGTACAGCGGCTCGGAAGTCAAGATTGACGATGAAGAACTGCTGATCATGCGCGAAGACGAGATTCTGGGAATCATCCAGCGCGCCGCCGCAGGGAAGAAAGCCGGCAAGTAGTCCGCAAGGTTACTTCGCCGCTTTTTTTGTTTCTAGTTAACCACACTATTCAGGAGAAGAAAGCAAAATGGCAAAGCAAGTAGTTCATGGCGAGGAATCGCGCTCGGCAATTCTGCGCGGTATCAATCAGCTCGCCGACGCAGTTAAGATCACACTTGGACCGAAGGGTCGCAATGTCGTGATCGACAAGAAGTTCGGCTCGCCCACAATCACGAAAGACGGCGTTACTGTGGCGAAAGAAATTGAATTGAAAGACTCGCTCGAGAATATGGGAGCGCAAATGGTACGCGAAGTTGCCTCCAAGACTTCGGACGTCGCGGGCGACGGTACGACAACGGCCACCGTTCTGGCGCAAGCAATCTTTCGCGAAGGTGTTAAGACCGTAGCCGCTGGAGCGAATCCCATGGCGCTCAAGCGGGGCATCGACAAAGCAGTTGAGAAGGCTGTAGCGGAGATTCAGCGACTGTCCAAACCCGTGAAGGGTGATGCGATCGCCCAGGTTGGAACGGTTTCAGCGAACGGCGACGCGACCATCGGCACTATCATCGCCGAAGCGATGGGGCAGGTTGGCAAAGATGGCGTGATCACTGTCGAAGAGTCGAAAACGATGGAAACTTCGCTGGAAGTCGTTGAGGGAATGCAATTCGATCGGGGCTATCTGAGCCCGTATTTTGTTACGGATCCCGAACGAATGGAGTCGACGTTAGAGAACGCGCTGATCCTGATTCATGAAAAAAAGATCAGCTCGATGAAGGATCTACTTCCACTGCTCGAACAGGTCGCGAAGCTGGGCAAACCGATGCTGATTATTGCCGAAGACGTCGAAGGCGAAGCGCTGGCAACCCTCGTAGTAAATAAGCTCCGGGGCACGCTAAACATCGCGGCCGTCAAGGCGCCTGGGTTCGGCGATCGTCGCAAGGCGATGCTTGAGGACATCGCGATTCTTACCGGCGGCAAAGTCATCAGCGAAGATCTCGGCATTAAGCTGGAAAGCGTTCAACTTTCCGACCTGGGCCGTGGCAAGAAGATTACGATCGACAAAGACAACACTACGATCGTCGAAGGCGCAGGCAAGCAGGCCGATATCGAAGGACGTGTCAAGACGATTCGCACGCAGATTGAAGAGACATCCTCTGATTATGATCGCGAAAAACTCCAGGAGCGGCTGGCCAAACTCGTGGGCGGGGTGGCGGTTATCAAGGTGGGCGCTGCGACTGAGACCGAGATGAAAGAGAAAAAGGCTCGTGTCGAGGACGCGATGCACGCAACCCGCGCGGCCGTTGAAGAAGGCATTGTTCCCGGCGGCGGTGTAGCGCTGGTTCGCGCCGCCAAGACCCTCGATAAGTTCGACGTCGCTAAAGATGGCGACTCTGATGAGCAAATCGGTGTCAGCATCGTGAAGCGCGCGCTTGAAGAGCCTTTGCGTCAAATTGTTCAGAACGCCGGCAAAGAAGGCGCCGTCGTAGTTGAACGCGTACGCGGCGACAAGAACGACAACTTTGGTTTTAATGCTCAGACTGAAAACTTCGAAGATCTTGTGAAAGCCGGAGTTATCGATCCTGCAAAGGTTACGCGGACCGCGCTGCAAAACGCCGCGTCGATCGCCGGACTCATGCTAACGACCGAAGCAATGGTCTCCGAAATTCCTGACGAGGATAACAAGGCGCCAATGCCGGGAGGCATGGGCGGGATGAGCGGTATGGGAATGTGAGTTGAAAAACCGAATCAGTAAACGCAGTAAGAGCGGCTTCGACAGACATGCCGGAGCCGCTCTTATCTTGCTCAGATTCTTTACCCAAAAAACGTGTGCCAGCTCGAAGGTAGCGATTCACGGGGGGCGCGATTCGGCGGCCGAGCTGGCACTGGCGGGTACTATCGATGTTCAAGCGTCGGACAGCTCTTTCAACCGGCTGACTTTGGGGCCAGCCTCATCCGACGCCGGAAATTATACACCTCCGAAAAGAACAGTCAACGGGTTTGTTCGAAACCATGTTTGTTGGCGTCTTTCCGAGGGAAATGCCGCAATGGGCTGGTGTGCTTTCAACAGAAACGGGGTCACTTGGCCACACTGTATCCGCAGCAAAGAGATTGTGCCGCTGTTTCATACTCGCCCTGGCACCCTCACACCAGGGCCATCAGAAATACTTTGCGAATAATCTCGCTCTTTCAGACCGCTAGCCATTCCCTTAAGACTGCGGCGCAAAATAAGTCTTGCGTCCCCAAACAATGTATTCCGGATGACCCCGAACTTCGATACTGATCTTCCGGCGCTTGCCATCTCGCGAGCGGTTGGTCGGATAGTACCCGATGACGTAGCGCGTATTGATGTCACTTAGGACCCGCGTATAGAGTTCATCGGCCTGCCCCGGCTGTACCAGATAATCACTCCAACCACCCGTGCTTTTAGCCAGGCCAATTAGCGCCAAGTGCAGGCGGGACCAGAGGGCAGCGTGCGTGCTGAGCGATTCCAGGGAAGGCGTCGGGCGGGTGATATTCGTTTTTACATTGTATAGTCGCGTTAATTCCGCGTAGGACTCCTGCCGGTTCTCTAAATCCCTCTCTGCTTGTTTCAACTGCTCATCTTTTGAAAGTCCAACGAAGGGCACGCCGGGAATGATTGAGTAAATCGTGATCCGGGCTCTCTCTGCGTTAGTTACAAGGTCCTCAAACCTATAGCTCTTCGGCGGCATGTAGGGGTCATTCGGAGAGGAGAGTGTGTTCCCCATGAGGGCGTCAAGCTGGTCCCCGTCGGTTTGAAAGATTACGATCGGGCGCAGGTTCTCTTTACCAAACAGTTCATTCAAAGTGGCCGTCAGCGCATCGTACTGTTTGCTGCGTCCCAACCAGCCAGACATGGCCCTCGCTTTTAAAGATTCCAGTTTCGCTTTGAGTAGTTCTTTGTCGCTGGTGAAATCTACCAGCAACTTAACGTCATCGGTAACCAGGGCCATTCGGTCCCGGAGATTTAGTTTATCCACCAGCGTCTTCGCGGCTTCCACACTGGTCTTGATGTAAGGTAACTGGCTGCTGCTATAGTCAAGGATCAGGACAATCGAGCGCGAAATGTTCTTGTTGTCTCCCAGTGAAAAGCTTCCGACTTCCTGTAGTTGGTTATCTTCTTTGATGACAAAATCATCCTTAACGAGACCCGTGATCAAGCGTCCTTGTTGATCAATAACGAGGAGATCGCAGACCACAAGATCCGTGTCAACACGAACTATGTATTCTTCGTCGGAAGCGTCCTTCTTCTCTTTTCTGATGTTGTCTTTATCCTTCGCGCTCGGGCGGAGGCTTGAACCGAACTGCTTCAGTCTCGGCGGTTCCTCGCTAGGAGTTGGCGCGCGCTGGTCCGAACCACTGGAAGGAGAGCCTGCTGCGCTGGAAACCTGACGAGCACCCGGTGTCGCGTTAGTGAGTGGTGGATTGAACGACAATTGGTCCGCACGAACTTCGCCATTCACGAGCGGTCGGTACTTGGTAATCGTTTCCTGTTCCAGGGAGTTCACCTTAATTTTTTGATGAGTCTTTATGATGACAAACTGATCCGTGTCGATCCACAATTTGAAAGACTGCTCTCCCAACTTGCCTTCGATCTTGAACGTGCGCCGGCCTTCGACTTTCTCTTCACCGGTCAACTTTATCTCGGCAAGTGAAGCGAAAAGGCCTTTGCCGGAGAAGAGATCTGGTAACAAGAGGGCCGGCACTGTCACCGCCGAGCCGGGAGATGTCCTAGAAAAGGCAAGCAATGTCTCATCAAGCGGCTGCTCTCTTACACCGAGCGGCCACGAGCTTTTCTCCAGGCTGCCGTCTTTCCAGGCGATGAACTGCTGTTGTCTCGACCTAAGGTTAAGGCGCAACTCAAAACGGAAGTTCGCAGGCCGCACGAATGCCGTGAAGAAATGATCGCTCCTCGGCAAGGTCACATCAGCGAATTTTGTGCTCACCTCCGCTTCATCGGAATAAGTGCGGCAGGAAGCATAGACCGACGCCACTCGAGCCAGGATTTCCGTGGCCGTCATCTGGTCCTGATGTTGTGACAATGAGAACTGACTGAAGACCAGGATTAGGAAGCAGCTTGTGGTGAGCTTTCTCATAGGTACTTGATCTTTCTCGTTGCCTTAAGCTTGCATGGACCTTCTGGTGTCTGCTGGCAATAAAAAACAAACCAAGAGAAGCAGAAGAGGTTCCTTAACTTGATTGATGGAACTGCGGGTTGTTGCTAAACGCCGCGCCCGGTCAACAGAGTATCCGCTCCGCTTTGAAAACAACAAACTGAACGCGAGAGCGTGATTTGACACTGCTTGGCGTCGATTCCTATACTGCACAGTCCTTACTCATGATGGCCAGGTAGCTCAGTTGGTAGAGCGCGGCCCTGAAAAGGCCGGCGTCGGCGGTTCGATTCCGTCCCTGGCCACCATCTTTTCAACCACTTACAAGTCGGTCATCCACCCGAATACGTTCCAATACGTTCCAAAAACCTAACTGCGTGCAGAGGCTTGTCTTGTTTCTGTGAGCACAATCTCTCTCGTTTCAGCATACCTGCGTGCGTATGCAGTCCAGTTGAAGTAGCCTGCTCTGATCACTTAGGGAGTGTCGTCCTGCTCCTACTCCAGGCATTTTGGCCTCGACGCTTAGGTTTCTGCATTGGTTCTCCCTGCTTCAAAGTGTGAAGCAACCGACTAGGGCAGCAACCATACCGATGCAGTCGAGAGGTATTGTCAACTTAACTCAAGAAGAAACAAAATTAGCGACTTAGAAAAATAAATCCTCTCTTCGTCAGTTGGTTAATTAACGATCGCCTTGACGCAAATCACCTCTTCCCATTCGGCGAATCTCGATTTCATCACCGCTCGGTAACCGCTAGCTCGGTAAAGATGTCTCCCTACTCGGAAGTGTGAGGTAATGATCCCGAAGGCTGAGAGAAAGCGCTGCGCGTGGCCCGAAGACTTGAACCGTCTCATCACTCGCTCCCGCAACCTGGTTGGCTGATGCGAATTCTCAGCGCGGTTGTTCTGATACTTCTGCTGGAGGTGTTCGACACCCGGCATCACTTCAGCTTTCGCCGCGCTGTAGCTCTTCAGCTTGTCCGTAATAATCATGCGCGGGACATACCGCAATCCCTTTAACAGCTTGTGGAAGAATTTCTTAGCTGCTTTCTTATCTCTGTGGCTCTGGACCAGAATATCCAATACGTCACCATCCTGATCCACTGCACGCCACAGGTAATGCAGGCGTCCGTTGATTTTGAGGAACACCTCATCAAGGTGCCACCTGTCGCCGGGCCGAGGAGACTTGTGGCGTAGATCGTTAGCGTAAGTCTGACCGAACTTGAGACACCACTCTCGGACGGTCTCATAGCTCAGGGAGACACCGCGCATCGCTAACATTTCTTCGACATCGCGGAAGCTGAGAGGGAAGCGGAAGTAGAGCCAAACGCAATGACTGATGATCTCGGCGGGGAAGCGATGACGATGGTAGAGAGAGACGGAGGTGCGCATCACTGAAGTATGCCGCATGTGCAGCACTGATTACATCTTTCGCCGTTAACCTGACAATGCCGGCGTACTGCTCAGCTGTTACTTAAGAGGCAGAAAAACTTATTGCCCATTCCGTCAAAGTCAACACCGCGTCAGTGTCTTTCATCGTGCGGAACCAATACCATCAAAGTCTTTGTCGATGACTCTTGGTTTGTTTCGTTCGTACAGGT
>WNFY01018706.1_pt1 | contig 10513 bp, 10 predicted proteins | sample 5400091 | NCBI WGS metagenome assembly WNFY01 (sample SAMN13153364, study PRJNA577476) | soil metagenome | isolation source: 60 cm soil or saprolite under grassland replicate 1 | place: USA:California | collected 2016-06-15
ACCTCGACCTCATCGACGAGGCCAAGTCCTACGGGCACACCCTCCTGCAACCGCCATGGTCGCCGACAAGCCCGAGATCCCCCCGAGACGAGCTCGAGACCATCCTGCCCACCTTGATCCCCATGCTGCTCGCCCTGCCGCGCCGCCTCGACCGCATCGCCGACGCCGTCGAGCGCAACGAGATCAGCATCGGCGTCCACCTGTTCCCCGACGAACGCGACCGCCGGTTCGCCACCCAGCTCACCGCCCAACTCACCGCCACCATCGCCGGCGCATCCACCGGCCTGATCGGAGCCCTGCTCATCCTCGCAGCCAACCCCCGCATCACCACCGAAACCGGTCAACTACTCCAAGGACTCGGCATCGGCTGCGTCGTCGTCGCAGCACTCGTACTCCTGCGCGCACTCACCATCGCCCTGCGCCACCTGCGCGACGACCGCACATGAGCCTCGACGACCCTAGCCCCCGACACGCACCGGGAACTCGGGCAGCGCCACCCTCACCCGTGCCCTTGGACCGCGGCCGCCAGCATTGCGCTGCCGCGCGGCCACGTCGGCGAACACCGGCGGTAGCCGGCCGCGACGCGCAGACCCGACCCGACCCGACCCGACCACGGCGGCGAACTGCCGACCCGTGACGTGCGGACCGGTTCTGGTCGAGCGGGTCTTGTCTCATTAGGTTCCACCCCGCGCACCGGTCACAGCAGGTGGGTTGCCGTCGTCCTGTTCAGGTGCATGACGGCGTCGAAGGCGCTGATCCAGGACTCGACGCTCATGGCGTACGCGGAGTCCCTGCTCGAGTCATAGGCCGAGCCGATGAGGCGCATGGTCGCCGGTGCGGCCAGCCACTGGCGCACCAGGTCGGGCGCGCCGGCGTGCAGGTCCAGCAGGTAGTCCGGGTACCTCGCCCGGCCGAGCGTGCTGTCCACCATGCCGGCAGACGGCGGGGGAACCCGGAAGACCGACGGCGAGCCGGTCTCCCACCCGGTCAGCACCTCGCCCGCGTCGAACACCGTGCCGATCGACACGTACCTTCGTCCGTAGCGTTCGCGAAGGTGGCTTCCCGCGACGACGGCCACCGTGGGCGGCACGAACGGCGGCAGCGAGTACGTCACCCGTGGGCTCGCCGCGGTGTGGATGTTGGCCGCCCAGTAGACGACCCGGTGCTGTGTGCGCCGCTGCCACCAGGTGAGCGTGTCGGCCATGAACCGGTCGCGGAGGTCGAGCACCTGGCTGGCGTAGTACTCGTAGAAGCCCAGGATCGTGCGGGCATGCTGCACGGCGTACTCGGGATCGATGCGCGAGCGTCCGGGCGGCAGGCCGAGTACCAGCTGGTAGACCTCGTGTGCATGGTCGATGTAGGGCTGCTTGTCCGGCTGCTGGAAGTACCACCCGATGTGCTCCTCGGGAGTGCCCCTGAGCCGGATCGGGCCGAGATGGCCTTCCAGTTCGTGGATGCGCTGCGGCGCGACGTCGCAGACGTACTCGAGGATCTCGTCGAAGAGCAGCTGCCGCAGCTGAGTGAGGTCGGTGCCGAGGAACCGGATCTTGTCATCGTGGGTCAGGTTGTACCTGCACATCCAGTGGACCAGGTTGAGCATCTCCTCACTGCGCCAGATCGACGATGTGGCCGCGACCAGCGCGCGGGGATCGCCCTCTCCGGTGACGATGTACCGGTCGATGGCCACGCCGCTGCCCCAGCTCTCCTCCCAGGCGAGGGTACGGAAGCCCATGCGTTCGGTCAGGAACCGCGCCGCCCGATGCTTGAGCGTGAACTGCTCGTGGGTGCCGTGGGCCGACTCGCCCAGGCCCACCACCTGCGCGTTGGCCACGACGCGTCGCAGTGGTTGCAGGTCATCGACCGACCCGCCCGCATCGATCTGCGGCAGCGCAACCGCGTGCCGGTTGATCCACGACTCGATCGCCTCGTCCGACGCCGCGGCTGCCGACGACGGCTCGGCGAGGAAGCCGGTCGTCACCGCCGCGGCGGTCAGGCTCAGAATGCGTCTGCGTGTCAGGTGTGCCTCAAACATGATCACTCCTTCCGACCCGATGTCAGGCGCCGAGGCGCCCGCGCAAGAACATGGCAACCTCCAAACCAGCGCCGGTGTCACGGGCCTCCGGCCGGGCGGTCGGCGCTTCGGCGATGAACCGGCCGGCGAGATCGCGGACGCGTCTGGATCTGTGTGCCACCAACGGTTCACCAAACGGTGGTTCACCAAGCGCGTCCTCTTCCCGGGGTTACCTGCTCACCGCTGGATCTGGAGACGCGGAACAACAGCACGAAACCACCAGCCAGGCCCGCGAGCATCACGAAATGAATCCAGATGTCCAAGCCCCGCAGACCCCTGAGCAGGGCAACCGTCAAGCCGAAGAGCGTGCCGATCAACCCGATCACGTAGGCCGCACGGGTTAGTTGTCGTTCGCGACGCCCGTGGACAAACAACGCCACCACGGCCGCGGCGAAGCCCGCGCCGATGACGGCCTCAACCACGGTGGCCGGAGGGATCGGCTCAGGAACACGCAGCGTCACAGGACCGAGCGGAATCCGTACGCCCAGGTGCAGGACAGCCGCTACGAAAAACAGCGCGGCATTCGCCACCGTCAACAGCGTCAATCCAAACGCGGTGTGGGCTCGGCGAGGCGAGGGGCGCTGCGATGTATCGCCGTTCATGCCATTCCTCCATGCTGCCGCATATCGTGCCGAGCCGGAGCGGTCATCGCTGCTGCCATGCGCTGGGATCGTCGGGATGGGCTCTGGTCGATCCGGGCATCGCGACCAGGGTGAGGCCGAGGCCGCGTACCTTGGCGAGTAGGCCGTGCAGCGCGGCCTGGTCCGCGATCGGACCGGAAATGATGGTCTCGCCAGGGGCCCGGGTGGTGACCCGCAACCCTGGAACCAGTCCGACCAGCTGCTGCCCAGCACCCCTCGACCCGGATCTCGTAGTGCGGCGGCCGCCTACTGGTCACGTCGCCACCTCGCTTCGTCGGTGCCGCCTCGTCGGTGTGCAGGCCGCGTCCGCGGTGTGCGATGGGACTTTGACGGCTCGACGACTTTGTTCGAGGACAACGGTATGGAGCAGCTGAATCGGCGGCGTCACCCAAAGGTGGAAGTGAGGGTGGAGTCTCTTTGGACACGGCGACCGCTGACGCCGGCAGCCGAGGGCTTCAGCGGATTGGAGCGAGTTTGCGGGCGCGGGCAACGGCCTGCGTGCGGTTCGCCGCGCCGAGCTTTGTCGAGGATGTGGGTGACGTGCTTTCACCATGTCCACCGGCGAGCTGCTGGCACTCGACCTCGACCTCATCGACGAGGCCAAGTCCTACGGGCACACCCTCCTGCAACCGCCATGGTCGCCGACAAGCCCGAGATCCCCCCGAGACGAGCTCGAGACCATCCTGCCCACCTTGATCCCCATGCTGCTCGCCCTGAACGGATTGCTGCGTTCACCTCCACTGCGGTTTCCAGCACCGTACGCGGATGTCCACGTCCCCGGCGGCTGTCGTCCGTGCCGGTCAGCGCAGCTCGCGTATTCTGGTCGGCCGGCAGGCCCGGCCGTCTTCGGTCCTGCAACCTCGGCTCAGCTGGTGACATCCCGCCGAACGAAGCTGATACCGCTGGCGACCAGCAGGACCGAGGCGAACGCGAGCGACAGCATCAGCGCCCGCGAGTAGGAGGTTACGTCGCTGCCGCCCAGGTCGACAGCGTCGAAAAGCAGCCCGGGGAACCAGCGGCCGGCATCAGACCAGGACAGCTGGACAATGTGTTCCAAGGGGCCGATCCACGCCAGGCCCACCGCGAGGGCGAGCATTGTGGAGCGCAACAAGACGCCCAACGCCGTACCGGCGGCACCGAACAAGGCCGCGCTGAGCAGCGCGTTGCCGTAGTCGGCGGCGGCGTGGGACAGCCCGGTACCGGTGAACCAGTCGGCAGTGGAGACGTCGCGTACGTGAGCCAGCAAGACCGAGGCGACAGCGCTAACCACTTCGGCGCCGAGCAACGCGGCCGCGGTGAGCCCGAGAAGCGCGAACAGCTTGCCGGCCAGCATGCCTCCCCGCCGCGGCTGACGGGTCAGCGCGACCCGCAGGGTGCCTTGCCCGTACTCGCCGGTCATGCTGGTCAGGAATAGAACGAAGACAATGATCCCGACGAAGGTCGCGGCGTTGGAGAAACCCTGAGTGAGCCCACCGGCTTGAGCAAGCTGCTTCAGGGTGGTGTTGGTTCCGGCGACTACACTGGTTCCCGAGGCTGCGGTGTCCTTGGCGTTGATGAACCCCAGGATGGTGGCCAGCAACGCGAAGCCAGGCAGGATCACGCCGGCAGCCCATAGTACGGATCGACGTCGCAGCTTGAGCACTTCGGCACGAAACGAGCGGATCATCGGGCACCTCCGGCCACGAGGGCCTCGTAGCGGTCTTCGAGTTCGGCGCGAACCACGGTGAGTTCGATGAGAGTGATGTCATCGGCGGTCGCCGCACGGTTGATCTCCGCGAGGGCGTGACGCAACCCGTCCAGGTCCTCGGGGAGTGCCCGGCCAGACGTCATCTCGCTCAGCTGGACGCGCAGTCGGTCACCGCTACGCATCGGGTGCAGTCCCCGCCCGCCGAGCAGCGCCTCGAGGCGGGGAAGATCGGCTGGGTGCTCGCTGCGCAGCACGAGCGCTTCGTTGGAGGCCACGAGTTGGGACGTCGGGCCCTGAAAGATCCGTCGGCCGCGATCGATGACGACCAGCCAGTCGCACACCTGCTGAACCTCGGCCAACTGGTGAGACGACACGAACACGGTCCGACCCTCGTCGTTGAATGAGCGCAGCAGCGTACGCATCTCACGAATGCCGCTGGGGTCGAGTCCGTTGGCCGGCTCATCGAGTATCAGCAGCGCCGGTTCGCCGATCAACGCCGCGGCGATACCCAGACGCTGCTTCATCCCCAGGGAGTACGTGCGATACGCGTCGTGACCCCGATCGCCCAAACCCACCCGCTCGAGTAGTGCCGGGATCGACGAGCGGTCCCGTATGCCGGCCAGGCTGGCGACGATCGCAAGATTTCGCTGCCCTGACAGGCCGGGATGAAAGCCCGGGCTCTCGATCAACGCCCCCACTGCGGCCACATACCGGGCTGGCGCTGTCAGTGGCATACCAAGTACTCGGCCCGAACCCGCGCTGGGACGCACGAGCCCGAGTAACATCCGCAGCGTCGTGGTCTTCCCGGCACCGTTGGGTCCGATGAACCCGGCGACGACGCCATCGGGTACCTCCATGTCGAGACTATCGACGACGCTCCGCCCGCCGTAGCGTTTGGTCAGCCCGCTCGTCTCGATCGCAGGACCGCCCGGGACCTTCTCCGCCACCGCAGTTCCCATCCACTAGGGTCACGCACGTCGTTTGTGCACCACGCTACGAACCGCGTCGACGTGGCGCGTCACCCAAAGGTGGAAGTCAGGGTGGACTCCTCCAAGGCCACAGCCGACGCGCCCTGGCCGGCTCGTTCGTCGTCAAGGATATGTACGCGTCCTGGCTCTCCCCGCCCGACAGCTGCGCCGGACAGGCGAGCGCCTTTCCCGCGATACCGACCCTGTCCAGCAGCACCAGCCCGCGTTCCTCCGCCAAGCTGCGGGCACCTGCGGATCCCGCGCGGTGCCAGCGTCACGTTGTCCAGGACCGTGAGATGGGCGAACAGGTCAAACGACCGGAACTATGGCGACCTCCGCTGCGAAACGGCACAGCTCCGGGCCCGTAGTCCCGCGACGGCCAATGAGCTGAGCGCAGGAATTGCTGCACCACAACGCGGCGGCGCTCGCCGTCCAGTGGGGCGTACCGGCCGGCCGGGCCCGCCCATCCGCAGGCACCGCCGACGCGGTCACCCCGAACGAGCCGATCCTGCTGACCGTCACCGAGTACGGGCGCCGGGCCGCCCCGCCCTGGCCGGGCTGCGCCCGGGCGCGCTGCTTACGGCACGCCTCGGTGTCCTCGCCGTGGCGGCGTTCGGCGCGACCGCGGTGTCCCTCGCGGCCGCCGCCCTGGTGTTCGACGCTGTGCGCTGGCCGACCTACGCCGCCGCAAACGTGCTGATCGCGTTTACCTACGCCTCCGTCGGTGCCCTGCTCGCGCCGGTCTTCGGCCGGGTCGGGGGCGTGTTCGTCGCATTTCTCCTGCCGTTCCTGGACATTGGCATCGTGCAAAGCCCGATGCTCAACCCCGAACCCACCACCTTGTCACGGCTGCTGCCCGGCTACGGCGGCTCCCGCATCCTGCTCGACGGGGCCCTCACCGCCAGCTTCGACGAAACCGCGCCGCTGCTCATCGGCCTGGCCTGGCTCACCGTTCCGGCGCTGATCGTCGCACTCACCTACCGACACACCACCCGACCCGCCCGCGCCCAATGAGGACCGCCTCCCGCCGTCCGCTGCTCGGCTACCTCTGGTAGTCGAGCAGCGTCATCGTGCGCCCACCCGGCGGTCGACGTCGTGGCAATGCACCATCCACCGCCCCGGGGTTGGCCGCATCGAAGTGGCAATCAGCGTCTGTCCAGATAGGACCGCCGTGCCCTTGCGCACGTCGATGTCGCCGACGGCGAAGGTCTGACCGTGCAGGGCACCGCATGCCACATCATCGTGGTGTCGACGAAGCCGACCCGTACCCGCTCGCCGGCCCGCACCGAGACGATCCCGCTACGGCGGTGCCCAAGGTTGTCCAACCCAGCCGTAGCTCAACATCATCATCGACGAGCCTCAGCTTGACTGTGCGGTCCGGCCTTGCGAACCGGCAGCCGAACCACCTCAGTGGCCTTCACGTTGCGGTACGCCACGACCTTCCCGCCCAGCGGGCCGGGCCGGGCCGTACCGTCACGGCCGCGGCAACCCCGGACCCCGGTGTGCACCAGCCCGAAGTCATCTCGCCATTGGCCCCACCACCGCAGCCTCGCTGACGTCACTTGGCGTGACCTGATTGACGCGAGCCGTGGCGGAAGGATGGCGTGATCACCGGGCACCGACGGGGGCGCGAACCTGCGCAGAGGCGACATCGCTTGACCAGCAGATACGGATACCACGGATGCGCTTGATCAATAACCTGCGCCGCCTTTCGTCGCCCGTCCACCCTTCGTGAGCTGCGACTTCTCGCGCCAAGGCGAAATGTTCGAATGAGTGCCCCCGGCCAGGCACCAACCTGCGCGGTCACGGCCCGTCGCTATCGGCTACGCCAGCAGCACGTCCAGATCCAAGATCGGCTGGAATGGGGAAATGGTTCGTGTTCGGCCCACCGACACAAACCCCCACGTTGTCTGCCGTCATGCCAGGTCAACGCGCCGTCGTAGCCGTATCGGGAGTCGCAGGTCTGTTCTGGCTCCTGCCGGGGGCACGTCATCGATCCACAAAATCTCAGCGTGATCGGTCGACAACTCTTAGTTGAAGCGACCTTCCCGCTGGCGTAGCGCTCTGCCAACGACCCGGCCTCGGCCTCGCGCTGAAGCCGAGTTCGTCTAGTCCTCGAACATGGTTGAACACGAGCATTTGTCCGCGGCGCGGTAGTCCAGCCGGACGTTTACCGCTACGAGTTCGCGCACCGGCCCGTCGACGACGGCGACGAACTGCTGCTCGGCGACCTGCGCCTGGTCGCCATGGCCACCCCCGGCCACACCTACGAGCACCTCGCGTACCTGGTCTACGAAGGCGACGCGGCCGAGCCGGCCGCCGTGTTCACCGGCGGCAGCCTGCTCGTCGGCAGCGCCGGCCGCCCCGACCTGCTCGGCGCCGACCATACCGACGAGCTCACCCGCGCCCAGTACGACAGCCTGCGCCGGCTGGCCGCCCTGCCCGCCACCGCACAGGTGCTGCCCACCCACGGCGCCGGCAGCTTCTGCGTCGCCGCCATGCCCACCACCCGCCGGACCAGCACCATCGACGCGGAACGGCGCGACAACCCGCTGCTGACCGCGCCGCAGCCTGGGCGGCCTGCCGCCCTACCACCGTCCGGCCCTTGTCGGCGGCAACACCTCGGCGTACACCTCGTCCCCGTCGGACGTGAAGCCGAGGTAGCAGCGGCACGACCAGCCCGGTGGCCTTGCCTGGGTGAGCTGACGGGCTACGGTATGAGCCTCATCGTCACCTTCGGGCCGTTCGGCCTGCCCGGATGCCCGACGCGCGTGGGTTCCGTTTCCGCCAGATCCGCCCGGTTGATCGACAACAGTTGATGCGGCGCGAGCCCAGCCTGGACACCCAACAGACTTGTCTCATCAGGAGGTGTTCGGATGGCGATCAACAGCGTGGTCTTCAAACGGTACGGATGCACTGACCCGGTAACCCGCACGCGTCTGGACCGGGCCTGTCCCCGGCTGGCTCAGTCCAGTCAGGGCTCCTGGTACTTCGCCTGCTCCACAATGGACGTCTTCGGGTCCGCCACGGCGGCTACCCGTCGCGGACGGCTGCGCTGCGGGCGCGGGACGAGTTTCTGGCCCAGAGCGCGCAGGAGCGCGCGGCGGGCTGGAGCGGGGCGGTCCGCCGGCCACCGCACCGACGAGGCCGCCGCGATCGTGTTCGACCGCCGCCTCGCCCAGGCGAACACCAGGGGATTGCCCATCGGCACCGCCCAGATCCTCGCCCTGCTCCCCGCCATAAGGCGGTCCGACGCCACCGTGGGCGCCGGACTGACCGAAGAGGACGCCGCCCGGTTCGCATTCCTGGTCGCCTGCTTGTGGCGTCGGCGGTCCTGACGGTGGGGCTGGTCTGGTTTGTCGACGGGGTGTGGCAGTCGTTCCCGGACCGCCTCCCGGTCACTGTCTGTGACTGGGGGCACGGGACGCGTCGCGAGCGTGGAGACCCCGGGTACGGCGTCGGGGTTTCGTGCCCGCACTGGGCTGGTGTACCTGCCGTCGGTCTATCAGGCGCCCGGCCGGGTCCGTTGCCCGTACTGGTGCTGCTCGCCGGCCAGCCGGGGAATCCGCGGGACCTGTTCGCCGGCGGGCGGATGGCCGAGGTACTCGACGCGTACGCAAGCCGCCACAGTGGCCTGGCCCCGGTCGTGGTCGTACCCGACGACCTCGGTGCGACGATGGCGAACCCGCTCTGCCTGGACTCGCGCCTGGGCCGGGTGGCCGCCTACTTCGCCCGGGACGTACCGGACTGGATCCGGCGACACCTCGCGGTCGATCCGGACCCGGCCCACTGGGCGGTGGGCGGTTATTCGCATGGCGGTACGTGCGCGTTGCAGCTCGCGGTCGGCCACCCTCACGTGTACCCGACGTTCGTCGACGTGTCCGGCCAGCGCGAGCCGACCCTCGGCAGCCGGGACAGGACGGTGCGGGCGGTGTTCGGCGGCGACGCGGACGCGTTGCGGCGGGCCAACCCGCTCGAGGTTCTCCGGCACCGGCGGTTCCCGCAGGTGTTCGGCGTACTCGTGGCCGGCCGTGAGGACCGGCAGTACCTGCCGCAGCAGCGTGCGGTCCGTGCGGCATGTGTGGCGGCCGGCATGACGGTCGCGTGGGTGGAGCTGCCCGGCGGCCACAGCTGGGCGGTGTGGGGCCCCGGATTGGCAACTGGACTCGACCGGATCACCGGTCGCCTCGGATTGGAGCAGGCAAGAGCGTGACCGTGTCGCGCGAAACCGATGCTCCCTGCAGTGTCGTTTCCTGGGTACCCAACACGCGTGCCCCAGGGCGGGTGACCTTGCGACGTGGACGGGACACCCGCGAGTACACAATCCGGGAGTTGCCGTCCGCGTTCAAATCGGCGAATTCATCCGCGGCGAACATCCACCGCGCCTGCTCGACCAGTGGCGTGTCGGGACAGCTCGACTTCGTGATGCCCAGCTTTCATTCGCGCGGCCGGACGATCGTCACCGGGCACGGGGCGTGCTCGATGAGCGTTCGCCCGACGGAGCCGAGCAGAAGCCCGCGTAGTCCACCGAAGCCGCGCGAGCCGACGACAATGAGCCCGGCGGCGTCGGCAGCGCGGGCGAGGACTGCGGCGGTCGAGCCGCCAGCCACGACTTTGGCGTGTACCGGTACCTGTGGGTAGCGGCTGGGAAGATCGCCGAGGCTATCCACCACGGAAGGCGCCGGCGGACTGGGGTACCCGGCGGCGACGGCGTCGGGCCATGCTCGGTCGGTCGGCCACACGGTCACCGCCATCACCGGCGCGCCGCGCTGGGCGGCGGTCGCGAAGGCGAACTCGGCCGCGAGTCGCGCGCCGGCCGAGCCGTCGAAGCCGAGGATGACCGGTGCGTCAGAACTAGTGATCTTACCGCGGACGACCATGACCGGGCCGTGCGCGTGGGCGGCGGCATGGATCGCGACCGAGCCGGCGAGCAGCTCGGTGAACCCGCCGGCGCCGCGGTGCCCGACGACGACCAGGGCGGCTTCTCGCGAGGCGTCGACGAGTGCCGCCGCGGCGTGCCCGTCTACCAGCCGCGTCACCACCTTGGGCCCGCCGTCCTCGCCGCGCAGATGCTCGGCCGCCCGGGCGAGCAGTTGGTTGGCTTTCGTGCGGGGCAGCGGGTCGGTGGGGTGGAACTCCTCGGTCA
>WNFY01010457.1_pt1 | contig 10512 bp, 11 predicted proteins | sample 5400091 | NCBI WGS metagenome assembly WNFY01 (sample SAMN13153364, study PRJNA577476) | soil metagenome | isolation source: 60 cm soil or saprolite under grassland replicate 1 | place: USA:California | collected 2016-06-15
CTTGCCGGCGAGGAAGTCGAGGTCCGCGCCCTCGTTCGCCTGCAGCACGTGATCGAAATACAGGCGCCAGTAGCCGCGCGCTAGCGGCGGTTCGGGCTCCTTCCACTTCCCGCGCCTCTGCGCGAGCTCATCCTCCGATACGAGCAGCTGCAGCCTGCGCTTCGCGACATCGAGCTCGATCTCGTCGCCGTTCTCGACGAGGGCGAGCGCGCCGCCCGCAGCGGCCTCGGGCGCGACGTGCAGCACCACCGTTCCGTAGGCCGTGCCGCTCATGCGCGCGTCCGAGACGCGAACCATGTCGGTGACGCCGCGCTTCAGGAGCTTGGGCGGGAGCGGCATGTTGCCGACTTCGGCCATTCCCGGGTAGCCCTTCGGTCCGCAGTTCTTCAGCACCATCACGCAGTTCTTGTCGATGGCGAGCTTCGGATCGTCGATGCGCCGGTGGAAGTCCTCGATGCTCTCGAACACCACGGCGCGCCCGCGGTGCTTCATGAGCCCGGGCGTCGCTGCGGAGGGCTTGATGATCGCGCCATCCGGGCAGAGGTTCCCGCGCAGCACCGCGATGCCGGAGTTTTTCTTGAATGGCTTCTTCTGCTGGAAGATCACGTCGCGGTTCCAGCAGGGGGCGCCCTTGTTGTTTTCCCAGAGGCTCCTGCCGTTCACGGTGAGCGCATCCTTGTGCAGGAGGCCGTTTTCGCCGAGCTCGCGGATCACCGCGGGCAGCCCTCCGGCGTAGTAGAAATCCTCCATCAAGAATTTCCCGGAGGGCATCAGGTTCACCAGGCAATGCACGCCGCGGCCGATGCGGTCGAAGTCCTCGAGCGCGAGCTCGACGCCGATGCGGCGCGCGATGGCGATGAGGTGGATCACGGCGTTGGTCGAGCCGCCGATCGCGGCGTTCACCCGGATCGCGTTCTCGAAGGCGGCTCGCGTGAGGATCCTGGAGAGCGTCACGTTCTCCTTCACCAGCCCGACGATGCGCCGGCCCGCGCTGCGGGCGAGCACGTAGCGGCGCGCATCCACCGCCGGGATCGCGGCGTTGCCGGGCATGCCGACGCCGAGCGCTTCCACCATCGAGGCCATCGTCGAGGCCGTGCCCATGGTCATGCAATGGCCGTGCGAGCGGTTCATGCAGGACTCGGCCTCGTGGAATTCTTCGATCGTTATTTTTCCCGCGCGCAGGTCCTCGGACATCGACCAGGTGTTGGTGCCCGAGCCGATGTCGGTGCCGCGATACTTGCCCGAGAGCATCGGGCCGCCGGACACGCCGATCGCCGGGATGTCCACGCTCGCCGCGCCCATGAGGAGCGAAGGCGTCGTCTTGTCGCAGCCCATGAGGAGCACCACGCCGTCGAGCGGATTGGCCCGGATCGACTCCTCGACGTCCATGCTGGCGAGGTTGCGGTAGAGCATCGCGGTGGGGCGCAGCAGCGTTTCGCCGAGCGACATCACCGGGAATTCCATCGGGAAACCGCCCGCTTCGAGCACGCCGTTCCGGACGTGCTCGGCGAGCGTGCGGAAATGCGTGTTGCAGGGCGTGAGCTCAGACCAGGTGTTGCAGATGCCGATTACGGGGCGCCCGTCGAACTGGTCCTGCGGCACGCCGCGGTTCTTCACCCAGCCGCGGTAGATGAAGCCGTAGATGTCCTGTCGCCCGAACCAGGATTGGCTGCGAAGCTTTGTCGATTTCTTCTTTGCCATGTCAGTAGGTCGCCCTGCCGCCCGAGATGTCGAACACCGCGCCGGTGGAGAAGGAACAATCCTCCGACGCAAGCCAGCCTACGAGCGAGGCGATCTCATCCACCGTCACGAAGCGGTTCATCGGGATTTTCGCGAGCATATAGTCGATGTGCTGCTGGGTCATCTGGTCGAAGATCGCGGTCTTCGCCGCCGCCGGAGTCACGCAGTTCACGAGGACACCCGTCTGCGCGAGCTCTTTCGCTAGCGATTTGGTGAGCGCGATGACCCCCGCCTTGGACGCGCTGTAGGCGACCGCGTTCGGGTTGCCTTCCTTCCCGGCGATCGAGGCGATGTTGACGATGCGCCCGTACTTGCGCTTCACCATGTGCGGGGCGAGCGCGCGGCAGCACAGGAACTGGCTCGTGAGATTGACCCTCAGCACCCGCTCCCATTCCTCGACGGGGTACTCGGCCGTGGCGACGTTCAGGCCCGCGACGCCGGCGTTGTTGACGAGCACGTCGATCTTGCCGAGCTCGGCGAGCGCCTTTGCCGTCGCGCGCTCGACCGCGGCCGCATCCGAAACGTCGACCGGGTCTTTCCTTGCGGCGAGGTCCCACACCCTGACGCTTGCTCCGGAATCCTCGAGGCGCTCGACGATCGCGGCGCCGATCCCTTGCAGACCTCCGGTGACGATGGCGGTGCGTCCCTTGAAATCGAGTTGGTTCACTCTTTCACCGCTCCCGTCATGCCCGAGACGTAGTACTCGACGAAGAACGAATAGAGAATCGCCACGGGCAGCGAGCCGAGCAGCGCGCCCGCCATCAGCGCGCCCCAGTGGTAGACGTCGCCCTCGACCAGCTCGGTGATCACACCGACCGGCACCGTCTTGTTCTCCGATGACGAGATGAAGGTGAGCGCGTAGATGAACTCGTTCCACGACAGCGTGAAGGCGAAGATCCCGGCCGAGATCAGTCCCGGCACCGCAAGCGGCAGCATGATCTTCACCAGGATCTGCCAGCGCGTCGCCCCGTCGATTCGTGTTCCAGAGCCATTGCGGGTATTCAGTGCGGAACAGGAGCTTCTCGAAATGGTCGAGCGTCGGCTTGACGATCCAGAAGGGGTTCGCCGCCTTCGACATCAGCTCCTCGTTCGACTTGAACGAGGTCATCACCATCCAGTAGAACGGGAAGAGCAGCACGAACAGGAACACCCCGAGCGGGACGTAGAGTGTCACCCAGCGTCGTGGCAGGGTCTGCAGATATTCCATCCCCTGCGTGTCGGGTTTTTCACTCACTTGTCGTTTCCTCCCTGCTGCCAGGCACGGCGCTGCAATCCGAAGTAGGAGAACATGATCGCCGCCAGCAGAAACGGCACCATCAGCATCGCCAGCGCGGCGCCTTCGCCGAGCGCGCCGCCGGGGATGCCGCGCTGGAACGCGAGCGTCGCCATCAAGTGAGTGGCGTTGAGCGGCCCGCCGCGCGTGAGCACGTAAATGAGCTGGAAATCCGTGAACGTGAACAGCACGCTGAACGTCATCACCACCGCGATGATCGGCGTGAGCAGCGGCAGCGTGACGTTCCAGAACTGCTGCCAGGGCGTCGCGCCGTCGATCGAGGAGGCTTCATAGAGCGACGGCGGAATGGTCTGCAGGCCCGCGAGGAGGGAAATCGCCACGAACGGGACGCCCCGCCAGATGTTCGCCGCGGTCACCGAGAGCCGCGCGAGCCAGGGCTCGCCCAGGAAATCGATGTACCGGTCGATCAGGCCCATCTTCGCAAGCGTCCAGCTCACGACCGAGAACTGGGAATCGTAGATCCACCAGAACGCGATTGCAGAGAGCGCCGTCGGCACGATGAACGGCAGCAGGACGATCGCCCGGATGAACGACTTGAACGGGAGGTGGCGGTTGAGGATGAGCGCGAGCCAGAGGCCCAGCACGAACTTGAGCACGCTCGCTACGGTGGTATAGAACAGGGTATTGAACAGGGACAGCCGCGCTACGCTGTCGCCGATGAGGAACTGGAAGTTCTCGATTCCGATCCACTGGCCGGCACGGCCGATTTTGGCGTCGGTGAAGCCGAGCCAGGTGCCGAGCCCGAGAGGGTACGTAAGGAAAAGCAGAAGCAGAACACCCGCGGGCAGCATGAACACCAGCCCGAGGGTGTTCTTGTTGTCGAAGAGATAGCGCATGGCTCAAGCTGTCGTCCCCTCCTTGGACAAGGAGGGGTGCGCGCGAAGCGCGCGGGGTGGTTTGATGCACGCGCTCGCACCACCACCCCGTCGCCTCCGGCGACACCCCTCCTCCATCCTGGAGGAGGGGAAAGATCAAACCTTGTAATACCGCTCGGCGCGTTTCTGGGCGCGCTCCATGGCTTCCTTCGGCGACTTATCGCCCGAGGCGGCTTCGGCGACCATGTCCACGATGATGAAGTCGGCGAGCGCGCCCGCAGACGCGTAGCCGAGCTTGCCCGCATAGCCCGCGGGACGCAGCTGCTTGCAGGCGTCGCGGTAGGCCGTATGCTTCGGGTCCACCGTCCAGATCGGGTTTTTCTCGTAGGCAACGAGAGGGCCCGCGGTATAGCCGATTCCCGCCTGGAGCCACGCTCCGTATTGCTCCTCCTCCATCATGAAACGGATGAATTCCTTGGCCGCCTTCGGATACTTCGTGTACTTGAAGATCATCTGGTTCATGAACAGGTGGCAGGCGCTCGAGACGCCTGCCGGCCCCGCGGGATAGCTCGCATGGTTGATGTCGGTCTGAAGCGCGTTGATCTTCGGGTCCTTGGAGTTCTTCGCCGCGTAGTAGATCGAGATGCCGTTGTTGGTCACCGAGATCTGCCCGTCGAGGAAGGCCTTGTTGTTGTTCGGATCGAGCCACGACAGCGTGCCCGGGATGAACGTGCCGTAGAGCTCCTTCGAGTACTCGAGCGCCCGCAGCGTCTCGGGGCTGTTGATGGCCACGTTGTTCTTCTCGTCGACCAGCTTGCCGCCGAAGGTCCACACCAGCCAGTGGCACCAGGTATTGGCGTCTCCCGTGGCATGGCCGAGCGCGAAACCGCCGGGCGTGCCTTTGTCCTTGAGGGCTTTCATCATCTTGAGGAAGCTGTCGCTGTCCTTCGGGAAGCTCTGGAAGCCCGCGGCCTTCATCTGGCTCTCGCGGTAGACCATCATGCTCCCGGTCGCGCCGAGGGGGACGCCGATCCAGCGCTTGCCGTCGGGCTTGAGATAGAGCTCGCACGTCGGGTACCAGCCGCCGTATTTTTTGCCCAGGTAGTTGCACAGGTCGGTGACGTCCACCAGCTTCTCGGGATAGAGATTGGCGTCGTCGTACGTGCCGAGAATGATGTCCGGGCCGGCGCCGGTGTTGGCAGCGACCGCCGCCTTCGGGCGCACGTCTTCCCAGCTCTCGCTGTCTACGCGCACTTCGATGCCGTACTTGGCGGTAAAGGCCTGCACGTTCTTCATGTACTGGTCGATGTCGCCCTGGACGAAGCGGCTCCAGCGCAGCACGCGCAGCTTCGCGCCCTTCTCGGGCTGGCTGTTCCACTGGGCGTGCGCGTCCTTGATCCAGATCATCGGGAACGCCGCGGCCGCGGCGACGCCCGCTCCTGCCTTCAGTAAGTCCCTGCGCTTGTTGCTCATGGCTCCTCCTTATGCAAGTCGAGCGCCGCTCGACGGATCGAAAAGATAGGTCAATTGTGGCTTGAGGCGCACCGCTGCGCCGGGCTGAAAGGTGTGGCGCTCGCGCACGACCGCCGTGACGTCGACGCCGGCGAGCTTGCAGAAGATCTGCGTGTCGGCGCCGGTGGGCTCGACCACGACCACTTCCGCGGGCACGCCGTCGTCGGCTACCGCGAAATGCTCGGGCCGCACGCCGACCACCACTTCGCGGCCCTCGGCGATCTCGGCGCGCACCGGGATGGGGAGGTGCACGCCGCCGCCGACCGCCACCGCGAGCCCCGCGCCGTTTCTCGCCAGGCGCCCGGTGAGGAAATTCATCGCCGGCGAGCCGATGAAGCCGGCGACGAACTGGTTCGCCGGGTCGTCGTAGAGCTCGAGCGGCGAGCCGATCTGCTCGACGCGGCCCGCGTTCATGACCACGATCTTGTCCGCCATGGTCATCGCCTCGATCTGGTCGTGGGTAACGTAGACCGAGGTGGTCCGCAATCTCTGGTGAAGCGCCTTGATCTCGGTGCGCATGGCGACGCGCAATTTCGCGTCGAGGTTGGACAGCGGCTCGTCGAACAGGAACACCTGCGGCTTCCTCACGATCGCGCGTCCCATCGCGACGCGCTGGCGCTGGCCGCCGGAGAGCTGGCGCGGATAGCGCCGCAGGTATTCTCCGAGCCCGAGGATGAGGGCCGCCTCCTCGACCCGCAGGCGCGTCTGCTCGCGCGACTCTCCGGAGAGCTTCAGGCTGAAGGCCATGTTGTCGTACACGCTCATGTGCGGGTAGAGCGCGTAGTTCTGGAACACCATCGCGATGTCCCGCTCCTTCGGCGCGACGCCGTTGACGACGCGCTCGCCGATCGCGATCCGGCCGCCGGAAATCTCCTCCAGCCCCGCGATCATCCGCAGGAGCGTCGACTTGCCGCAACCCGAAGGGCCCACCAGCACGCAGAACTCGCCGTCCTCGACCCCGACGTCCACGCCGTGCACGACCTCGGTCGAGCCGAAGCTCTTGCGCACGCCGGAGAGGGTCACCGATGCCATGCGGGTGCTCGATTTGCCGGGGCGTCGCGTTTTTGGGAAAATTTCGGGAGGGCGAGGGCAGGTTAGCCGCGCCCACTGTGGCGGTCAAGGGGATTTGCATGAAAGAACGTTTTTCGATCGATCGCACGAGCTTTCCCGGCCCCGTCCTCGTCACGGGCGCGGGCGGCTGCATCGGCAGCTGGGTGCTCGCGCTGCTCGTGCGCGCCGGCGTCCCGGCGTGCGCGCTCGACTTGTCGGAAGACAAGCGGCGACCGCGCCTGCTCATTGCCGAGGGCGATCTGGAAAAAATCCGGTGGCGCACCGGCGACGTCTCCGAGATGAAGGTGATCGTCGATGCTCTGGATGCGCTGCGCCCCTGCGCGGTCATCCATCTCGCGGCTCTGCAGGTGCCGTTCTGCAAGGCCGACCCCGTCGCGGGGGCGAAAGTGAACGTGGTCGGCACGGTCAACGTGTTCGAGGCCGCGCGGCGTCTCGGGATCGGGCGCATCGCCTACGCGAGCTCGATCGCGGCTTACGGCGCGATGGACGAGGGCCATGGCGCCATGCACACGCTTTACGGCGCGTACAAACACTGCGACGAGCAGATCGCAAAGGTGTATTCGGAGGACTGGAACGTCGCGAGCGTCGGCATCAGGCCGGGCGTCGTCTACGGCGTGGGCCGCGACCAGGGCCTCACCTCGAAAACGACTTTCGCGATTCTCGCCGCCGCCGCGGGCAAGCCCTACGAGGTGCCTTTTTCCGGGGGCGTATCGTGGCTGTACGCGGGCGAGGTCGCGAGCGCGTTCATTCACGCCGTCTCGCGCGAGCGCAAGGGCGCCCCCGTCTTCGACATGAACGGCGTCTATGCGCCGGTCGAGGAGGGGCTTCGCATCCTCAGGCAGCTCGCGCCTTCGGCCGCGATCACCTCTTCGGGGCGGCCCCTCGCATTTCCGATGCACCTGCCCGACGAGCCGCTTCGCGCCCAGCTGGGAAACTATGGAAACATGCCGCTCGCCGAAGGCATCCGCGAGACCTACGAGGCGTTCCGCTCGCTCATTCAGCGCGGGCTGTTGAGCATGCCCGAGCCGGCGTAGTGCACGAAACCGCGCTCATCGTCGGCGCGGGCAGCGGCCTCTCCGCTTCGCTCGCCCGCCTGTTCGCAAAGGACGGGATGCGCGTCGCGCTTGCGGCGCGCGACACCGTCAAGCTCGCTTCGCTCGCGAAGGAAACGAGCGCGTTCCCGGTCGCCTGCGATGTCACGGACCTCGCGCAGGTCGAGGCGATGTTCGCGTCGGTCGAAGCGAAATGGGGCGTGCCCGACCTCGCCGTCTACAACGCCGGTTACCGCGTGCGCGGGCCCTTCGCCGGACTCGACCCGAAGGAAGTCGAGCGCACCATCAAGGTGACCAGCTACGCCGGGTTTCTGGTCGCTCAAGGCGCCGCGAAGCGCATGCTCCCTCGCGGCTCGGGGGCGATCTTCTTCACCGGGGCCTCGGCGAGCGTGAAGGGCTACGCCGAATCGGCGCCTTTCGCGATGGGAAAATTCGCGCTGCGCGGCCTCGCGCAGAGCATGGCGCGGGAGCTCGCGCCTAAGGGCATCCACGTCGCGCACTTCGTCATCGACGGCGGCATCTCCAGGGGAGGCGATCCCAGAGCGGGTGAGCGCGGCGCGGACGGGATGCTCCTCCCCGACGAAATCGCGAAGAACTACCTGCACGTGTTTCGTCAGCACCGCAGCGCCTGGACCTGGGAAGTCGAGCTGCGGCCCTGGATCGAGAGGTTCTGACGCGTCAGCCCCGCGCGAGGCTCGCCAGCGCGGCGAGCGCAGCGGCGAGGCCCGCGCCCTTGCGCGCCGTGAACGGCTCCCGCAGGAAGAAGAACCCGAGGAGCGCGGTGACGACGAATCCCATCTGCGCGACCGGCACCACCACGCTCGCTTCTCCGCCCTCGAGGCCTTTCGCGAGGAACGTGAAAGCGACGACCAGGAGAACCGCGGCAACGGGCGCGTGGCTCCACGCCGCCCGCGAAGGCCGGATGCGGCGATCGACGTAAGCCGAGAATGCGGTCGACAAAGTAACTGCGACCGCCCCTTGGGCGGCGACGAGCGAGATCGGCGTCGCGCCCTCGCGTAGGCCCAGCTTGTAGGTGAAGCTCGCGATTCCGACCGCGACGGTGGCAACGAGCACGCGCACGAGGGAGGACCGGCGCTCGCGATGGGCGGCGCCGCTCGTTGCGCCCGGCGCGGCGAGCAGCAGCCAGACCGCCACCAGCGCGAGCGCGAGGCCGGCGAGCTTGGGCGCGGTGAGCGGCTCGCCCAGCACCGGCACGGCGAGCGCCACGGTGACGGCGAAGCTCATCCGGAAGATCGTCGCGTGGGTGCTGACCGCGCCCGACTTGAGGCTCCGGGCGAAGTTGTAGTACCCGATGACGACCAGCACGCCGGCCGCCGCGCCCCAGAGCGCCCCGCGATTGAGCGCGAGCGCGCCCGAGAAAAATCCGTACAGGATCGCAAACGAGGAGAAGAACCAGGTCTGCACCATCAGAAACTGATGCGGCTCGGCCCCGGCCGCTGCGCCGCGCTTGTATACGAAATCCGCCACTCCGTAGAGCAGCATCGCGCCGAGCGCGTATCCGATGCCTTCGCTCATGATCTGTCAGGTCATCGGCAAGTATAAGATAGCGGCATCTCAGGAAGGAGACATCATGCCGCTTCGGCCCGGGTTCGACGTCGATCGCTTCAATCGGTTCGGCAAGGATTTTCTGCCCGGCTTCGTCGGCCTTCTCATCACCGAAGTGTCCGAGGGGCTGCTGAAAGGGGAGCTCGAGTTGCGCAAGGCGCTTCTCGCGCCGAACGGTTACCTGCACGCCGGGGCAATCATCAGCTTCGCCGACACGCTCGCGGGCTACGGCTGCATTTCGCACCTGCCCGCGAACGCGCAGAACTTCACCACGGTGGAGCTCAAGGCGAATTTCCTCAATACCGCCGCGGAAGGCACGCTCCACGGCGAGGCGCGCGCCGTGCACCTGGGGCGCACCACGCAGGTCTGGGATGCGCTCGTCACCCACGGCGAAGAGCGGCGCAAGCTCGCGCTGTTCCGCTGCACCCAGCTGGTTCTCTATCCGAAGTAAGATCTCGTCGACGGCCTCGGCCTTGCCGGCAAGCCCGAAAAAGCGCATCCTCGTGCGCGGAAAGGCGTGACCGAAAGGGGGAAAAAATGATCGATGCACTGAGAGCACCGTACGGAGCGTTGCTGCTGCGCGTCAGCATGGGCGTCCTGTTCATTCTGCATGGTCTCTACCTCAAGGCGATGGTGTTCGGGATGGCGGGGGCCGGGAAGTATTTCGTGTCGCTCGGGCTGCCGGACTGGTTCGCCTGGGTCGTCGTGGCGTACGAAACGCTCGGTGGATTGGCGCTCATCTTCGGGGTCTATGCGCGATGGGCTGCGGTCCTTCTCGGAGTCCACCTGCTGTTTGCCGCCTATCTGGGCCACGGCGGAAACGGCTGGATCTTTACCGCCCAAGGCGGCGGGTGGGAATATCCCCTGTTCTGGGCGATCGCCTGCTTCGCGCTCGCCCTCGTGGGCGACGGGGCGTTTGCGTTGAAGACGCGCAGAGCCTTCTAGACGCAGCGGCGGAGCGTCCAAGCACCAGACCCTGACCGGAGGAGATCATGGCCGATTTCACATTGCGGGTGAACGGTGCGGCGCGACGCGTGTCGTCGGTCGCGCCCGACACGCCGCTCCTGTACGTCCTGCGCAACGACCTGGAGCTGAACGGCCCGAAGTTCGGCTGCGGGCTCGCCCAATGCGGCGCGTGCACCGTGCTGATCGACGGCAAATCTGCACGCTCTTGCTCGGTGACCGTTTCGGCCGCCGCCAAGGGCCAGATCACCACGCTCGAGGGACTGGGCACCATGGAGAAGCTGCACCCGCTGCAGCGCGCTTTCATCGAGGAGCAGGCCTGCCAGTGCGGCTACTGCAGCAACGGCATGATCATGGCCGCCAAGGCGCTGCTCGACGGCAATCCCCGCCCGAGCGAGCGCGAGATCAAGCAGGCCCTGAACGAGCACCTGTGCCGCTGCGCCTCGCACAACCGCATCGTTCGCGCCGTGCAGCGCGCGGCAAAGGAGATGGCATGAAG
>WNFY01009069.1_pt1 | contig 10500 bp, 8 predicted proteins | sample 5400091 | NCBI WGS metagenome assembly WNFY01 (sample SAMN13153364, study PRJNA577476) | soil metagenome | isolation source: 60 cm soil or saprolite under grassland replicate 1 | place: USA:California | collected 2016-06-15
CGGCTTACCAGATCAGCCGGAAGGATTGTCACTGCGGAAGATCTCTGGCGGTACGCGTGGGGAAGCGCAAAACCGCTCAATTCAGAAAGCCTGCACGTTTACGTCTATCGACTGCGGAACAAACTCACCCCTTTCAAATTGCAAATAGAGACGATGGTTAATGTGGGATACCGCCTGGCTATCGATGTCAGCGAGAGATGAGAAGCTGTGAAAAAAGAGAAACTTAGCCACAGATTAACGCGGATGACACAGATCAAAAACATAAACATAAGTCCGGAGTCTAGAGTCTGGAGTCAGGAGTCAGAACCGCTGTATTTCAGCTGATCTTAGTTCAGATCAGAACTCCAGAACTCCAGACTCCCGACTCCAGACTCGCGACTTCTTTTATGTTCTGATCCGCGTCATCCGGCGTTTATCTGTGGCTGATATTCTTACTGTCCAAATGTTTTTTACAGCTTCTGAGGCTTGGCCTATGCTCCAGCTGTTCACACAGAATTCAGGAGACGTTCAGACCGATGTAACACCGCGAATCTAGAGTCTTACATTCGCTTCATCAATCCAACTCAGGAGAATGCAATGCCCTCATTCAAGAAGCTATCTACGATAGCCACACTCTTGGCGCTTATCTCAATGGGAGGGCTATTCGGAGCGTGCAGTCCCGGTAACACGCCCAGCACCGGGAGTGGCGGCCAAATCAACTTACAGGGCGCAGGAGCAACTTTCCCTAATCCGCTTTATCAAAAGTGGCTCAGCGAATACGGAAAGCTACATCCGAATGTGCGCATCGATTATCAATCGATCGGTTCCGGTGGAGGCATAAAACAGATTCAAGCGCTGACAGTTGATTTTGGCGCCTCGGATTCGCCGATGAAAGACGAAGACTTAAAGGCTGCACCCGGGCCAATCCTGCACATCCCGACAGTTCTGGGTGCAGTTGTGCTGACGTATAACCTGACTGGCATTAACGAACCGCTGCGCTTTTCACCTGAGGTTATTGCCGACATTTTTCTAGGCAAGATTAAGAAATGGAATGACGCCAGGATTAAAGCTGACAATCCCCGCGCCAATCTTTCCGGCTCTGACATCACAGTCGTTCACAGATCCGATAGCAGCGGCACGTCGGCCGTCTTCACCGACTATCTTTCAAAAGTAAGTTCTGAATGGAAGGAGAAAGTGGGCTCGGGGCCTGCAGTCAGTTGGCCGGTGGGTGTCGGAGGTAAAGGAAATGAGGCCGTTACGGGGCAGATAAAGAACACGCCTAATACCATCGGTTACGTCGAGCTCGCCTATGCCGCGCAAAACAAGTTGCCGGTCGCCTCGATCAAGAACCAGGCCGGTGAGTTTATCCAGCCGACCCTGGATGCGGTCACGGCGGCAGCTGCAGAATCACTCGCGACTACTCCCGAAGACTTGCGAGTTTCGATAACAAACGCGGCCGGCAAGGGAGCGTATCCAATCTCCAGCTACACTTACATCCTTGTATACAAAGAACAGAAGGATGCGGCCAAGGGTAAGGCACTCGTCGATTTTCTCTGGTGGGGAATTCACGACGGTGAGAGTTATGCCAGGGACTTGCAGTACGCACCGCTCCCGAAGGAGATCGTGACGCGTGCCGAGGCGAAGATCAATGCAATTACCTTCGGCGGCAAACCACTTCGTTAGGTGTTGGAAGTCGGCAGCGAATTTCACCGGGAGGACGACCTAAAAGTCTGGAGTCTTGAGTCTGGAGTCTTGAGTCCTGAAAAAACATGGACGGCTATCCGGATCCCCACGCCGCAGAGTCTGTCGGGAAAAGAGGTTCTGAGTTCTCATTCACACCGCGGCTTTAGCCCGGTGATACAACTGCCGAACCGAATCGAGGAACCGTTTCAACGGTTTCTTGTTGGGTCTTTAAGTAACGGAGAGGTGGAATTCTGGAAAGAGGTTCTGAGTTCTCATTCACACCGCGGCTTTAGCCCGGTGATACAACTGCCGAACCGAATCGAGGAACCGTTTCAACGGTTTCTTGTTGGGTCTTTAAGTAACGGAGAGGTGGAATTCTGGGCTCTGATGAAATGCGGCGGAAAAGTGTTCGCACAAGAACGCGCATCCGCGACGAAGAAAACCGTTGAAACGGTTCGCGGGTGTTCGTCCGGCCCGGGTCACGCATTATGAAAGGGCGCCCCTAATGGCGTAAGTTGAAGTTGTCAAGAAAACAACTTTCACCAAAAGGAGAGCCCTATGACTAACGATAAGTATGTGGCGATGGATGTGCACAAAGCAAGTGTGGTAATCGGAATGCGAGACGGCGGGGGCAAGATGATCGGCCGTGCGGTGGTGGAGACAAAAGCGCAGACGCTGAGAGACTACGTCAGAGGGTTGAGTGGGACGGTCCATTTGACTTTGGAGGAAGGGACCCAGGCAGCGTGGCTCTACGATCTGCTGAAACCGCTGGTAGCAGAATGTATTGTCTGCGATCCGCGGCGTAACAAGTTACTCGAGAGTGGCAATAAGAGCGACGACGTTGATGTGGAAAAGCTTTCAGAGTTGCTTTATCTCGGGCGGCTGCGGGCGGTCTATCACGGGGGTCAGGGGACGCGAGCCCTGAAGGAGCTGGCGCAGAACTATGAGGCGTTAGTAAAGGACAACACGCGGGTAAAGAATCGGTTGAAGGCGATTTTTCGCGGGCGCGGCATTAGTTATGAGGGCAGTGAGATCTATGACTACGAGCAGCGGGCACAATGGTTGGCACAACTGAGCGAGCGTGGCGTTAGACAGCGGGCCAGCCAGCTCTACGAGCAGTTGGCGCAATTGGAGCAGTGGGTAGCCGGCGCCCGCTTGCAGATGCTGCGGGAAAGTCGCAAACAAAAAGCGAAAAAGATTCTGGAGCAAATTCCCACCTTGGGCGAGATCTCGGTAGCCCAGCTGATAGCCACGGTCGATACTCCCTTTCGCTTTCGCAGTAAGCGACAGTTCTGGACTTACTGCGGTTTGGCGGTAGTGCGACATACCAGCGCCGACTACCAGTTTGCGCAAGGGGAATTACGACGGCGCGCCAAGCCCGGACCGACGCGGGGTCTGAATCGCAACTATAACCGCCGCCTGAAAAGGCTGTTCAAGAGTGCCGCCTTGGCTGGGAGTAGCAAAGGTCCCTTCAAACCATATTACGATCGGCTGCTGGCGCGCGGGCTCAACCCGGAGTTAGCACAGGTCACGCTAGCGCGCAAAATTGCGGCGGTCACTTTAACGCTGTGGAAGAAAGGAGCGAGCTTCGATCGAGAGAAACTGGTAAAGCCGGAATAACTGCGTAGGCGAAAAAGAACCAGTCGCTGACGCCGTTACAGTGTTGCGTTGCCGCAGAGTTTCGGAGACGCAGCGGTTCGAGGGAGAGTATCAATTTAGCCTGTGAGCGCAGTGCTGCTGCAGTGCCATTTGTCACCCTATGCCCCCTCGGATAACCGGAAAAAGCTATAGGCAACAAGTCTCAGATAGAACCATGCTTGGCACTTTTTAGTGACCAACGGTTTGGCTTTGCAGTTTCAGGAACGAAGCGGCGCCATTAATGCAACAATGCAAACAGTCAGTGCGGACTGGCTCGTGTACGCCTGGACCAACGCACCAACTTCTCCCGCGAGCATTGCTGAGCTGCGATCCCAGTCTCGCTCGGTCACGGCAAAGCGGACGGCGTAAGGTGAGGACCAAGGGGATACCCGTGTTCCGTCACGTTCGCGTTTCCCGTGTCTCCGGGGCTGATTGCCAGCATTGGTCGCATAGGTGGAACTTTGTGCTTGACAATCCCTTTCATAGAACCGGGCTAAAGCCGCGGTGTGAACGAGAGGAATCAGTACCAATAGTCTCACGGGCCACTCCACAGTTTCATCTTATGGCATGCAACCACATTTGTGTAGTCACTTCGGAGTCTCTTCAATATCCATCACAAACGCCTGTAGTAGAAGTTGGAAGCCAAGGATCAAGGGGAGGAGCGCTAACATGATCGTCCCGGTACTAGTCGCATGTTGTGTGAAATAGCTCTTGATCCAGATATACAATCCGAACAATCCACCCCATGAAAACAACACTGTGCCGAGAAATAAGAAAAGAGCTATCGGCGAGAAATCTCTGAGTACGTACTTGTGATAGATGCGGCGAAAGTACCTCCGAAGCAACATAAGCGGAAAAGTCAATCCGGTGCCAATGAGACTAATATCAGATAACTCTCCGCCATACCTGGCTGGAATTGCGACATCCTTTACTCGGAAATTTAGAAGATTCAAGTGAACCAACATGTCGTTCTCAAAGAAGAAGCGTTTGTGAATGGTGTCGAGATCGAGCGTGCGCAGAACGTCACCTTTAATTGCGGTATACCCATTTTGCGGATCGAATATGTGCCAGTAGCCGGAGGCCAGCTTTGTCAAGAATGTAAGCACGATATTTCCGAAGAGGCGCCGTCTGGGCATTTGTTTCAGGTCGCCGGCCAGAAAGCGATTCCCCTTCGCGTAGTCGTAACCTTGATCGACGATTGCATCTAATAATTGCGGGAGGTACTCCGGAGGCATTTGGCCATCGCCATCCATTTTCACAACTATGTCACTTCCCAACTCCACTGCAACCCGGTAACCAAGAACCACTGCTCCCCCGACCCCTTGATTGAATGGAGTTCTGCGAAGAATCAGGCGAATATCTCCGCAAGTCAGCGCAGCTTCAGCCGTTCCATCCTGGCTGCAGTCGTCTACAACAATAATATGGTCAACAAACGCCGGCATTGTCTGCGCAACCCTGCAGACGTGCTGTGCCTCGTTATGTGCCGGCACAACCGTTGTTACACTGTATCCTTTGTACATACGTCTATCGCATTCTGCAGCTAATAGCGGACGGCAGCTCGAGGGACACTCGCGATCTTGCTTATGATTTTATCCAGCCTTAAAGGTTAGAAACTGACTTGAAGTGATAATGTAAAGCCAATGCTTGCGAGACTATAAAAGGCCGTTAATATTACTTGCTCGCCGAAGAAAATTACAACCGCCCGCGACCTGTGCTAATCTGCAATTCTTGCGGGTCATTTCGTTCTTCGCAGCAATCTCAGCCAATTCATCGAATCCCAGGGATTTGAACGAAGAAAAACTTATTCAGGCGCTCATTTCTTGACTCCTCGGACACATTAGTAGCTTAAAGCCGACAGGTATGAAGAAACGACTGCGCGAAAGATTACCTATGGGTCTGAGACGAGTTGCGAGACGCATAACTGTGCGTCTCGTGCGTTCAATTATCTACCTCACAAAAGATGTTTTGAACATTGCCACTAAGAACGGCCTGGATCTGCAACGAGAATGGAACAGGACTGATGATCACGGTTGGCAAAGCAATCCGGATCCGAGTGACAGACCGGAACTGTCCATTCCCTGGGGAGCACAGGATTTCCTTTTTATGATGGATCTGATCACCAGTCGTCAAAGAAGGATAGATGAAGCGCACAGCGATTCCATTCAATGCTCCGTCGTTATCCCTGTATACAACAACGTGAGATATACGTTTCAGTGTCTCCGCTCGCTGATAAATGAGATAGACCGAGATTGTGAAATTATTATTGTCAACAACGGCTCGAGCGACGAAACGGAGCGTTTGCTCTCTTACATGCACCACACAGTGCAGGTTTTGAATAACGCACACAACCTCGGTTTCATCAAGGCTTGTAATCAGGGAGCAGCAGTTGCCAGAGGCAAGTATCTAATCTTCTTAAATAACGATACGGTGGTGCAGCCGGGCTGGTTAAGACATCTAGTCGATACCGTTGAAAGCGATCATAGGGTCGGGGCTGTCGGCTCTATGCTCCTGTATCCTGATGGTCGTCTCCAGGAGGCCGGCGGGATCGTTTGGAAGAACGGTGACGGCGCCAATTACGGCAGGGGTGGGAATCCCAAAGACGGGAAGTTCAGGTTCGCTCGGGAGGTTGACTACTGCTCAGCGGCGTCCCTGCTGATCAGGAGAAAGCCTTTCGAAGAACTTGGGGGCTTTGATGAGCGGTATTCGCCCGCCTTCTACGAAGACACAGACCTTTGTTTTGCCCTCCGTTCCCTGGGTTACAAGGTCATGTATCAGCCCATGTCCCAAGTCGTTCACGATGAAGGTGCAACTGCGGGGACCGATGTTGGCCAGGGACATAAACGTTATCAGGAGATTAACCGACCTAAGTTTGTTGAAAAATGGAGGTCCGTGTTGGAGCGGGAGCAGTTGGACGAGAGCCCAGGGCTGTTTGACCACGCGGCCAACAGGCAACGTGGCCCGCGTATCATCGTTTTTGATCATTCGGTGCCCACTCCTGATAAGGATTCCGGCAGCCTGCGGATGTTTGAGATTTTGAAGAGCTTGGCTCGTTTCGCGCAGCCCGTCTTCGTTCCTGTGCATCTCTCTATTTCAACTAAGTATGAGGATCTGTTGGGGAAAGAAGGAATCGAGGTTGTGCCGCGGGAGGGCTATAAGAACCTGATTAAGTCCGGCCGTTTCCAAATTGCTGTTTTGAGTCGCGTTGATGTCGCCGACGAGATGTTTGCGTCAATCCGAAAGCTGGATCCTCAAATAAAAATCGTTTTCGACACTGTCGATTTGCACTTCCTGAGATTAGCTCGCGAACATGAGCATACCGGGGACGATCGCTTTGCACGAGAGTCAGATGCCGCTAAGAAACAGGAGAAGCATCTTGCGGCAGGAAGCGAGCAAGTGTGGTGTGTCAGTCCTGAGGATAAGCAGATACTGGAGCGGGAGGTTCCCAGCGCAAAGGTCTGGATCATTCCCAACATCCATTCAAACCGCGAGCGAGTCGGCACTTTCGACGAAAGAGCTGATCTGTTATTCATTGGAAATTTTCATCACCGCCCTAACAAAGATGCTCTTTCGTTTTATGTGAAGGACATCTTGCCTCGTCTGCGAGAATTCCTTCCAGCGCCGAAACTCTGTGTAGTTGGCAGCAATATGACCAGCGAGATATTTGATTACGCTTCGGACCAGATTCTCATTGTCGGGTACATGCCCGACATTACGCCACTTCTCGAAAGCGCTCGAGTTCTGATTGCTCCCTTGCGTTTTGGCGCCGGAATGAAAGGTAAGATTGGTCAGGCACTCTCGTATGGACTACCGGTCGTGACTACGACAATCGGGGCTGAAGGCTTTGGGCTAACACATGGCCAGGAAGCGATGATCGCCGACGACCCCGGGGCATTCGCAAATGCAATATTCCAGGTTTATACGGATAAAAAGTTGTGGTGCAAACTCTCGGTGGGCGGTCATCAATATATTCAAGAGAATCTTTCGCCCAGGGTTGTGCAACAGAAACTCTACGAGGCTATCGGAAGTTTGGTAGATTGCAGCCTTACTCGCTAGATGGCGGAAAGCCACGGACATTGGGCAATTTGCTGAGCTCGAGCCCTCTGGGAGGATATCGGCAAAATGAGCAATTGACTGTCTACGATAATTGGGATAAAAGGGATGCGCTCAACCCTGCGGCGACCCTTTTAAGTCGGAAGACTGTAGGCTTACCAGGCAGCAAGTCACTCTCAGATCGCGTTTGCAATTCTCAGGGATCGAGTTCATAGGGTAGGAGAAATGACCGGCTGACCTTTGCCGCAAGTGCACATCGATCGATTGAGCTAAGCTCAATGACCGGTTCGATTTGGATTCAGCTTCACTCTTTCCTATTGGTTTTAATTGTCACCTAACTCGCGTACTAATCAGGCAATTGCCTCCGAACTTGCACACTAATAATGAGAGTTCTCCACATCTTAGACTCATTGAACCGTGGCGGAGCCGAGATGATGACACTTGATGTCTGCCGCAACGCCAAAGCCTGTGGTCTGGACCTGACTTTCCTGGCTAGCGGAGGCGGTGATCTTGAGGAAGAATTCCGAAGCTCTGGGGCGGATTTCATTCGGCTGAACCGGAGGCGACCTCTCGATCGAGGCCTCGTGGCTCAGATTCGGCAGATCGTCAAGGACAGGAATATCCAGGTGGTACACAGTCACCAGCCTGTTGAAGCTTTGCATCTCTACCTCGCGACACGTCGTTCCGATACCAAGCACGTTCTGACACTGCATGGAATGAATCAAGGCACCAAGAACGACCTCGCGCTGAGGTTTGTGCTGCCTCGGACAGACGGTTGCATCGTCGTAAGCAACGACCTGCGAAACTCTTTAGCAAACGTTGCCGGCCTGCGTAGAATCAAGGACGTATTAGTGCTTGGAAATGGTGTCGATGAGAAACGATTGCAGGCCTCAGATCACGACTTGCGTCGCGAACTGCAAATTCCGGCTGACAGCTTCATGATGGCGATGGTCGCCAACTTCACCCCGGCCGCGGCGAAAGATCAAATGACCGTCTGCAGAGCGCTGCCAAAAGTGTTTGCAGCCTTGCCGCAAGCGCATTTCCTGTTCGTTGGCAGTCGTTCCATTACCGCTCCCGATCTCTTCGACGACTGCGTGCAGTTCTGCCAGCGAGCGGGGATTGGGAAACGAGTACACTTCCTGGGTAAGCGCTCAGACATTGCCGAAGTGCTAAGCTCATTGGATATCTTTGTGCTTTCATCTCAACGAGAAGGTTCACCAATCTCTGTCATTGAAGCGATGATGAAGGGAATACCAACGGTGCTATCGGATATTCGAGCCCTCCAAGAGCTTTCGCAAGATGGCGAATATGCCTGCCTCTTTCGCGCCGGTGATGATCACGATCTCGCGGAAAAGCTAATCGGGCTAGCCGGAAGAAAGGAACATCGAACCGCCCTCGCGCGGAAAGCTCAACAATGGGCGGTGGACAGTTTCAACATCGGCAGGCATATGACGAATCTAATCAGCTTCTATTTCTCGCTGACGATGCCTACCGCCTTACGAGCCGTAGGTTAAGATGGTCGTCGGATCTCATAGGGCGTGCCTGAACTGAACAGCTCAAGCCAAGCTAGTGAAGTGGGCCTCCGGGGCGGCAGCCGCGCGGTGACTCGGGATTCTCACATTAAGGGAACAATTACGTGCGGATACTAATCGGCATGCCTGAAGAAGGCTCACGCGGTGGATCAGCCACGTGCGAGCCACCGTTTGTTAAGGAATTGCGCCGACTTGGCAGGAATGTTGATGAGCAAATCTATACCTACGCAGATACACAGGTGCGGCTGCCGGCAAGGGTCATCAGGGTATTGCGTACTATTCGGCGCTTTCGCAAACAGCTTCGTTCGGGAAGTTTCGATCTCGTACATCTCAACACATCCTTTGATACCAAAGCTCTGTTGCGGGACTCCCTCACCCTTTCATTACTGCGAAGAAACGGCACCAAGATCTTTTTGAAGTTTCACGGCTCTGATGCCGGACTGTTGCAAACTAAAAATCCATTCCTGGTCGCAATCCGCAGGCACCTGTTTTCACGGGCAGACGGAATTGGGATTCTGTCGTCCGAGGAGCGCGCCAACTTTGTTTCCGCCGACGTTTCCCAACATAAGCTCTTTCTGGTTAGCAACGTCGTTAACGGGAATGCGTTAGCCGATAATCGCAATTTATCTCCGAACATATTGGAAACTGATGTTCCCCAACTGCTCTTCATTGCTCGGTTTATCCCTGAAAAAGGACTGGCTGATGTAATTCGCGCTTGCGAATTGCTGCGTGAGCGGGACCTAAAGTTCGTGCTTTTATGCCTCGGCGATGGTCCGGCTCGCCGCGGCGCGGAGCGCGAGGTCGCTCGGCTTCATTTGCAAAACTACGTTCGATTCATTGGGCATATTAATGAAGAAGAGGCAGCAGCCTTTTATGCAACCGGCACTGTACTGGTGTTCCCGACCTACCATTCGGAAGGTTTCTCCATGACGATCTTCAATGCCGCGGCGGCAGGTTTACCAATCATCACGACTCGCATTCGTGCGGCAGCGGACTACCTTAGCGAGCCCGATAACTGTTTATGGGCAATGCCGCATCGACCTAACATGCTGGCCGAGAAGATCAGTGATCTTCTGCAAAACTCAGAGTTGCGGCTTCGCATGAGTCATAACAACAGACAACTTGCTGCGCGCTTCTCTGCGGAAAGAGTGGTCCTTGATTACTTGAAAATGTACGAGGATATTGTCGGACAGAATGGTCGTTTTTCGAGTCATTAACTCATCGGCGAGCTATTGATGCCTTACTCGATCCTGGCTGGGGATTAACACATCAAAGTCGGTCAGTTGGCGCAGTAAGGTCGAATCGAGTGCAACGCCCTCAGCGACGGCGATAGATTCAAGCGCTTCCTCTGTGGTCCGCCCATCGAAATGGCCCAACACCTCGATGAGTTGCCTGGGAACACTCAGCGGATCATAACTACTATATGAAGTGATGAGGCAGGAATCCTGATCAATACTGATCATCTCAATGGGACCAACCTTCAGCCGCTCCGGCATTTTTTCCGACAACAGTTTAGCGTAAGCCTCGCGTAGCAGCCGTGCGAAAATTTGTAGCTCCGGACCACCGATGGCGGTCACTTCCTTCCAGTCAAGCGCATTCACAATCCGCCCGCACTCAC
>WNFY01006384.1_pt1 | contig 10499 bp, 3 predicted proteins | sample 5400091 | NCBI WGS metagenome assembly WNFY01 (sample SAMN13153364, study PRJNA577476) | soil metagenome | isolation source: 60 cm soil or saprolite under grassland replicate 1 | place: USA:California | collected 2016-06-15
TTCTCGTCGTGGAAGCAGGATTCAACAGCGGTGCGCTCATCACCGCAGCGCAGGCGCTGGAACAGGGCCGATCGGTGTACGCAGTGCCGGGTCACATCAACGCCCCGAGCGCGATGGGATCGAATCGTCTGATCCAGCAGGGCGCCAAGCTTGTGATGGACGCCAGCGACATTCTTGATGATTTGCAGATTCTTCTTCCCGAAACGAAACCATCGCCCGCCGCCGCTGCGCGCCCATTGCCGCCGCTCTCGGACGAAGAGCGCCGCGTCTATAACGCAATTGATGCCACTGAAACGTCCATTGACGATATCGCTGCGAAAAGCGAATTGCCCAGCGCGGCTGTTTCATCGACATTGTTACAGTTGGAGCTGAAGCGCTTGGTCAAGCAGTTGCCCGGAAAATATTTCGTCAAGCTGGGCTAAGCCAAAGACTTACAGCGCCTCGCGCGGCGCAGCCAAACGTGCTTTGACTTGCAAAGACGCCCTAACTGAGTTCGATTCCTGCCCCATGTCCAAGTCCCTCATCATTACTGAGAAGCCTTCGGTCGCGAGCGACATCGCCAAGGCGCTCGGCGGCTTTAAGAAAGGCAAGGACTACTACGAAAACGAGCAATACCTGATCTCGTGGGCCGTCGGCCATCTCTTTACGCTCGCGGTCCCTGCTTCCATGAAAGAACAGGACAAATGGGACATGAAGAAGCTGCCCATTATGCCGATCGAATTTGAGCTTGAGCCGGCGGAGAAAATGAGTGGCCGCGTCAATGTTCTTCGCAAGCTTATCAAAGACAAGAATGTTTCCGAGATCATCAACGCATGCGACGCGGGCCGGGAAGGCGAACTAATCTTTCGTTACATCATCCAATACGCCGGCACGAAAAAGCCGATCAAGCGTCTCTGGCTGCAATCGATGACGCCGGAGGCTATTCGCGATGCGTTCGCGCGATTGCGCAGCGACGCCGAGATGCAACCGCTGGCCAGCGCCGCCCGGAGCCGAAACGAGGCGGATTGGCTCGTCGGGATCAACGCAACGCGAGCGTTTACGTTGCGGCTAAGCGGCGGCCGGGGGAGCTCCGTGACTTCACTTGGTCGTGTCCAGACGCCGACGCTGACCATCATCGTTGATCGGGAGAACAAAATTAAGGAGCTTAAGCCGCGCGAGTTGCACGAGATCATCGGCACATTCCGTCCCGCAGTCGCGGGAGGCGAATACGACGGGCGCTGGTTCGATGAAGCGTTTAAGAAAGAAGAAAGCGAAATTGAGCGAACGAAGAGACTGCTGATTCGTCTTCAATTGAATCTGCCCAATGCCGAGCAACGGCTTGACTCTGAAAACGGCTCGCTGTGGGACGAGCATCGCGCCGCGCCGCGATTGTGGCACCATGAAATCGCGGAGGCCATTCAGCGCAAGTGCAGCGGTAAGCAGGGCATCGTCGAGCTGGAAGAAAAGAAGCCGACTACGCAAGTCGCTCCTCAACTCTATGATCTCACTGGATTGCAGCGCGAAGCGAACAGTCGGCTCGGGTTCTCCGCCAAACGCACGCTGCAAATCGCGCAGGCGCTTTACGAAAGGCACAAGGCCATTACCTATCCGCGCACGGACTCACGCGCCTTGCCGGAAGATTATCTTCCGACAGTAAGATCGACATTGGGAAAGATCGACAATCCATTCGCGCGAAAAGTCCTCAACAAGAATTGGGTCAAGCCAAACAAGCGCATTTTCAATAACGCGAAAGTTGGCGATCACTTTGCCATTATCCCGACCGGCGCCGTTCCCAGCTCCTTGGACAATTACGAGCGCGCGATCTTCGACATGGTAACCAAGCGTTTCGTAGCCGTGTTCTTTCCGCCTGCGCAATACGAGAACACGACTCGGATCACGCGCGTGGAAGGCGAGTCGTTCAAAACGGAAGGGAAAATTCTGGTCGCGCCCGGATGGCTGGAGGTTTACGGGCGCGAAGCAACCAGTGAGAAGCCGGAGGAGAATTTGCCAAGCGTGAACCAGGGCGAGCGCGTTGCGACCGAGCACATCGAAATCAAAACGGAACAGACCAAGCCGCCGGTGCGCTACAACGAAGGGACTATTCTGAGCGCGATGGAAGCCGCGGGGAAACTTGTTGAAGACGAAGAATTGCGCGATGCGATGAAGGAGAAAGGACTAGGCACGCCCGCGACGCGCGCAAGCATCATCGAGACATTAATCTCAGCGCATTATCTGGTGCGCCACGGGAAGGAGCTACAGCCGACAGCCAAGGCGATCCAGACCATCACCCTTTTGAAAAACGCAGTGCCGGAGCTAACCAGCCCGGAGCTGACTGGCGAATGGGAATTTCGCCTGCACGAAATCGAGCATCGTAAGCTCACGCGGGACGCGTTCATGCGCGACATCCGCGAGCTCACGAATGATATCGTCGGCAAAGCCAAACATTTTCATCCCGACGAGCACATGCCCGACACCGAGCCGTTCGGCCAATGCCCCAAGTGCGGCTCGCCCATCATTGAACGATTCAAGAGCTTCACCTGCACAAATGAAGAATGCGATTTCACAATTTGGAAAACGATCGCCGGCCGGCTGCTGAGCCGAGACGAGTTCGAGACTCTCGTGCGCGACAAACAGGTCGGGCCGTTGGGCGGCTTTCGCAGCAGGAAAGGCAAGCGTTTCGATGCCGTGCTCAAACTCAGCGACGAGTTCAAAACAGAGTTCGATTTCGGACCAAACGGTCAGGAGAATCCTGCAGGTGCGGGACAACCCGTGGATTTCTCAGGACAGGAGCCGCTTGGCACATGCCCAAAGTGCGGCGGGGGCGTGTTCGAATTCGGAATGAGCTACGTCTGCGAGAATTCAGTCGGCCCAAACAAAACGTGCGACTTTCGATCGGGCAAAGTCATCCTCCAACGATCGATGGACCGCGAGCAGATGAAAAAACTGCTCGCGACCGGCAGGACCGATTTGCTCGAACGTTTTATCTCCCGCAAGGGCAGACCGTTCAAAGCGTTTCTCGTGTTGACCGACAAAAAAGATGTTGGTTTCGAATTTGAAAAGCGCGAGCCGAAACCAAAAGGAGAACGCAAGCCCAAAGAGCCTGCGCCGAATATTGATTTCACAGGTAAGGAATCCATTGGCACATGCCCGAAATGCGGCGGTAAAATTTTTGGGACCGAGAACAGTTACATTTGCGAGCGTTCGCAGGCCGACCGAAGCCCGTGCAAATTCAAGCTGAGCAAAACGATTCTCGGCCGCGACATATCAAAAGAGCAGGCCCAGAAACTTCTTACCGCGGGAAAGACCGATCTCCTCGACGGCTTCATCTCGAAACGAGGACGCCCGTTCTCTGCGTACCTGAAATTGGACAACGGAAAAGTCGGTTTCGAGTTTCCAGAGAAAACTGCGCGAGCGTGAACCGGCTGCGCGTCACTTTGTGCTTCACACGAGCGACGCAGAAAATTAAGACCCGCGCGTGCCATCGCTTGTAAGATTTCCGTTTGTGTCAAAAGTGAGGACCGACCCCAATTCCCAATTCCAGTTCCCAGCATGGTGCGCAGCCGTGCCCAATGCCCAATAGAGTCTTTGCCGCAGAAGATTCTTGCGCATTCGTGTCTCGCGCCGCGGCACATGGGCGCGCGCAACCAGGTTGCCCCGCAACAGCGTGCTCAATGCGTAGGCATCGAGCATCCGACCGAGCGCGTCATATGATAGGTTAATCAGGTCATTCGCCAGCGGGCCATCAATTGTTGTCAGTTGGCTCGCCAGATCGTACCCAAGCATTGTCGTTCCCGTTCCGTCGGTCATTTGCGTCCGGCGGTTAAGTGAATCGTAAGTAAAACCGATCGTGGCCAGTCCGGGCGCAGCGATACTTGTTAAATTGTTGACTACATCATAGCCGTAAGTCGTCACCACTGCTTTCGCGTCCGTCTGGTGCAAGAGATTGCCGACTCCATCGTAATCGTAAAGGTAACTGCTGCCGTCATTATAAATCTTTTTGGAAACCCGATTCCGGCTGTCGTATACCCACCACGTGCTGTTCCAGTTTGGATCGATCAGCTGGGTCAGGTTCGCGGCCGGATCGTACACATATTCGGTCATTCGATTCTGTGTATCGAAACTGAGCACTAGTCGGTTGACCGTATCGTAGTTGAACCAACTGAAATTGCCAGTGCGATCCCGCTGCCCGTCCAACCGGCAGCAACTGCTCCATCTGAACGCCCGCAGCCGTTTCCGCCGTTCGGCAGGTGTGCCACGGCCTAAGCTCACCCCGCGCACCGGATTCAGATGCACGTAGCGGCTCAACCCCAGCAGGTAATCGCCTTCTTGCACCAGAAAACTCTTGTACCGTCCCTGAAACAAATGACCGCTGGAGCGATGCCGCCAGTTGAAATACACCGTGTAAGAGACCAGCAGCCAATGCAATTCTGAATCTGCGTGCAGCGACGCGCAATTATTAAGATCCTCGCTGGGATCGCTGATCTGCTAACGTTGCAGCTTCGACAATATCGCCCTTGATCGAAGTTCGGAGGTCACCGTGTTCGTGCCGATAGTCAACGTCTAGAAGCAACAACCTTGGGCGTACGCAATACTCGAATCGGTTGGAAATCTCCGCCCGCGCGATGTAACGAACATGTTGTTGTATTCGTTGCAGTAACTCAGGAGATGTATGCGCCAGGTCGTCCAGGATTGCCTTTACGTCGGCGGCAAACCGATCGCAGAATTTCGATTGTGTGCTAGTCACATCACAAATAACGATATTTAAGTGGTAGCTTTTTCGGGCAAGCAAGATAAGGAACTTCCACGCGAGGACAACTGGTAGCTGGTGAAGCCGCCGCAATAGATTTCCAAACATATCCTACCAAGCAGAAAGACGATAGCGAATGCCCTACCCTCGACGCGTCAATCTAGGAAAACAGGAGGTCCGTATTTCTCGCGAAGATTTTGATCAAAACTTTTGTCTATATCGTAATCCAAAACAAAATCGAGGTCATCAAATGGGTCATAAAGAGGACTTATGCACCTAGCTGTCGCACAGGGTTTTCGCGGTCGCGTCGCCCGCTCCTTGCGAATACGTTCATCATCAGCGACTCTACATGATGTAGGCGTCTTTGGAGCCTTAATCTCGAGTGGATTACCGAAATAGCTTTGCCAGGTCATTACGCCTGCCGTGACGAGCGCACTGATCAGATCCCGAAGGGTCCGTGCCAGTCCGAACGAATCGACAAAATTGTCTGGGCTATTTCCGACATATCCATACAGATTTGCCCCTTGCACGAACTCTGCATTCTGAAGCGGGTCTCTGCTAATCCATCTGCCAAGATCAGGGTCGTAGGCACGATAGAGGGCCAAATGCAGTCCGCTAGGCTGATGGTAGTACTGCCCAGTGAACCCGAAATCGGCATCGAGGCTGCCACTGACCTTTGTCGTTCGCCCGTACGGATCGTAACCATATCGGGCTTGCACAACCCCCGAGCTGTCCGTCATCTCTCGGATCGAGCCCAAATGGTCTTTTGTGTAGTAATAGCTCGAATTTCCGATCTGCTCTCCCTGCGGATAGAACCGCTTGGTTACATTATTACTCCCGTCCCTTTCCTCGCACAGCTGCGCATCCCTCGGGCACCAGACCAACTGCTTCGTGCTCGTGACGTTACCATTCTCTTTTTCCACAATCTTCACACGCTGACTAAGCCCATTGTAAGTGAACTCGCTGCGGTGCGTGCCGCTGGTGACGGCAGTCAATCGGTTCAGCGGATCCCATTCAAACGTGCGCGTGCCGTCGCTCGTGAGATTCCCATCGGCATCATAAACGAGCGTTTTACTTCCGCTCCCAGTAACGGTCACGCTGTATTGGTTTGTGGTAGTATTCCCGTTTTCATCAATTGCCTCGACCGTGACAGGGTTGTCCCCGGGAGTCACCGAAGCCTTTCCCTCAAAGCTGTTATCGGCTTTTGAAGGGGCATAGCTTCCGTTCACGAACACCCACGCAGGCACGTTCGTAGTGCCTCTGATGGGAAGCATGCCCGTCCCGCCTTGTCGGCTCGTGAGTTGATTTAGATTGTTCGGTGTCTCACCGTTCACCGACGTGTCGATTGCTTCCACAGTGCGATTACCTGCCGGGTCATAATCATAACTGTAGCCTTTCAATATTCCGTCAGAAGCGTCTCTAAGAGTGGCGGCTTTAAGCTGGCTCACACGATCGTAATCGAAATTGTAATGCTGAGTCGCATTCGCATCTGTCTGCTGCGTCCATCTCGTGATTTGGCCAAGCACGTCGTACTCATAGTCAAACTTTGAGATCGTTTGGTTGCCAGAATCCTTATGCCAAATCTCTCCCAGCCGCTGGTCGTGCGCCGCATCCAAATATGAGAAGTTGATATTTGGCCCGCTCGTCGCCGTTATGGATGCTAAGAGTGTCGATACCGGGTCAGGATAATTGTAAGTGAATGCGCCCAACGGATTCGTCGCAGTCTGCGGGCGCCCGTAGTCATCGTAAACAAGAGTAGCTGCTCCGGCGTTGTTGACCGACCGACCGGTCATCCGGCCCAGCAGATCATATGACAAGCTAATGGTGTCATTTGCCAATGGTCCATCAATTGTTGTCAGTTGGCTCGCCAAATCGTACCCAAACGTTGTCGTTCCCACGCCATCGGTCATTTGGGTGCGGCGGTTGAGCGAATCGTACGTAAAGCCCATCGTGGCCAATCCGGGGGCAGCGACGCTGGTCAAATTATTGACCACATCATAGCCGTAGGTCGTCACCACGCCTTTCGCGTCAGTCTGATGCAGCAGATTGCCGACGCCGTCGTAATCGTAAAGATAATTGCTGCCGTCGGCGTAGATCTTTTTGGCGACACGATTTCGGCCGTTGTATTGCCATTGAGTATAGTTCCAGTTTGGATCGATCAATTGCGTCAGGTTACCTGCCGGATCATACACATATTGGGTCAGCCGATTTTCGGCATCAACGGCCTGTGTGAGTCGATTCACCTCATTGTAAGTGAACGTCATCAAGTTACCGGCGCGATCGCGCTGGCTGTCCAAGTGACAGCAGCCCCATTGATTCTCCGTGTAGGAGCCATCAGGATATATTACCCGCAGTGGGCGGTTTAAGCCATCGTAGGTATAACTGAGTGTGTATTCATTCGCGTTCGTCGCGCTGCCGATGCGCCCGGCTGCATCGGGCACGATGGTAAGGAGCGTGTTCCCGTTCTGAGTGATGGAGCTAAGGCGGTGAGACGCGCCGTAATTAAATGCGCGTGCTTGGGCATTAGCCTCAGTGACCGTAGCAGATTGGCCAAACTGATTGTAACTGATGGCAGTGGTTCGGCCGAGTCCATCGGCAACAGACGTGACATTCCTATTACTGTCGTACCCGATCTGGACCGCCGGGTGGGCGTTGTCATGGAAAAAGTCTGTGACCTTAACCAGATCGATGTTGTTAGCCGCGTACGTGTAAGTCTTCATGTACTGGTTAGCCGGAGGCACATTTCGAGCGTCTGCGCGCGTTAAGACGCGGCCCTTGGAATTGTAAGTCAACTGCGTTACGTGGCCGTTCTCATCCGTAATCGTCTGCGGCTGTCGTGCCGAATTAAAGTTGGAGAAAGTGAAGGTCTTCCCGTCGGCGTACGTAATCTGCGAAATGACGCCCTGACTGCTTACGAGCGCGTAGGTGTAACTCGTTTTGGGGCCGTTCGCCTGAAGATATTGATTCTTGTCACGGTACGAGCCAATACCATATCCATTATAAAAATATTCTTCGTTATATCCGAGAGGATCGGTAACAGTAACTCGGTACTGATACGACGGCAGCGCCGGTTCGATTAAAAAACCAGTCGTTCCAGAGGGTTTAGTTATACTAGTGAGATATACACTAGCGTCATACGCGTAGCCGTAAGACAACCCGCCCATATCTGTTTGTCCGGTGAGATTGTTATTGGCGTCATACGAAAATGTCGCGTTGCGCCCGAACGGATCATCCACGCGGCTGACCAGTCCTTGCCCATTATAGGTTAGAGTCCAGGTCCGATTCTGCGCGTCTGCGATCCCGGTGATGGCGCCGTTGGAATCGTGATTGATGGTGACAAAATTGTGATTGCGATCCTCAATCGACAGCAACAGGGAAGAATAGCCATTCATCCCAGGTGGAACACCATAATGGTAAACGGTTCCGTCGGTTAGCTGTAAATCGAACGTATACGCGCCTGGTTTCGCCAGGCTATTAAAGATTCCAGCCGGCGAAACATATCCCCCCTGCCCGTTTGGCTGATATAGGTCGCCTCTTCCACCAGGCATCACGATCAACACTGATCCCGGCGGTGCACCGCCCGGAGATTCCATTGCGTAGGATGCGTAATTAAAAATCCATTTATTCCCGAAAGGACGCAACTGATTTAGAGAATCCTGGCTATTGTAAGTAATTTCTATCGCGATCTTTGGCCCAATCTCGCTGTCGTACCACATTGGAACATCCTGTACCACCAGATTCATGTTCACAGGATTGACCTGCCACGCAGGCATTCCGTTACAGTCGACAGGTCCCATCGGGCCTAAGTATCTTGGATACGCGGGGATGCCGCAACAGCCGCCCATTTCCCGGCTTAGCTCTGTTGCCGTTGCCAGCTTTACATTTTTCGGTCGAGCCACAAACACGAGCGCGAGACCAGACCACTGCTCATTAAACTGGTCGCTTGTCAGCTCCGTCGCTCGATCCAACCGGGGATCGAAGAGTTTAACCGAGCCTGACTCTCCGAATCCGGTCACGACCACGAAGTGCTGATCAGAGTAGTGCGCAATAAATGGCGTCTTTAGCTTCTTCAACTCCCGGCGTTCAGCGCGAACGGCTGTCGGGGCAAGACCCTGCGTCCGTGCAAAGCGCGCCAGTTCTCCGAGCGAAAAACCTCGCTTTCCTGGAGCTGGTGCCTGACGAATCGCGTTCGCCTTCTGAATCCTGCCTTTTTTCTGCAAGATATATACAAGACTCTTTGTGCCACAGTCGCGTAACGCGACCTCATGCGCTTTGTATAGACTAAGCTGCTGAATCCAATACTGCCCATAAGTGCGTCGCCCCCAATCGCTCTCTGTCTCGAGCATTTGGCTAAATGAATCGATTGCTTCGTCCAGTTGCCCCTGGTCCACATGCAAAACGGACCGACGCAGCTTCGCTTTCTGATAAATGTCCGATCCCTTCTCATGGTGTCCAAGGATCCATTCAAAGCTGTATTGCGCCTCATCCCAGCTGCCGCTAAACTGCGCTGCGCACCCGCAGTGCAACTCCGCTTCGCCCGCCCAGGGACTGTCGGGATGTTCGTTACGAAGCTGACGGAAAAGCTTGATCGCCTCGGGGTAATTATGCTGGTTCCACTTTTGGATCGCCTGTCCAAAGAGCAGGTTGTCGTTTTCCTGTTTCTTGCGCTGGTCAGGATCTGCGATCTTTGCAGCATCAGCGGACCGAGAGGAGCTTAGGGGGCTACCTAACTGGCCCGCCATCTTCAACTCCGCCTCGGTTGGAGCGCGGGTCAGATCCAGCGCCGTAAGACTGATTCTGCCCAGCTTATTTTGTGGTACTGTAGGAGCTGCTGAGGGATGCTCGGCGCCGCCCGCCTTTCGTTGTATTTTCTGTTTACTTGGTTTAGTCCGTTTTCCGCCGGCTGGTGAATGCGCGGCAGCCATTACGACCATGCCGCCAGGTGGTACAGCCAAATACACCATCAGCAGCAATGTGACGAACCACTTGAAAACAAACGCAGTGAACGGTGTTCTATCAATCATCGATTTCAATTTTTCTTGTTGGAAGCGTAGCAGTCACAGAGTTGTCCTCTGAGGGTCTTACAGCTGTCTAATTCCGACGGTCGGATAGGTAATTGTTATGATCGGTCCATTTCCTCCCGGCTGAACTCCTATCAGGTAAAGCGCGGTGCTAGCATCGCTGGGCGGCGTTGCAATCATAAACGCCTTAGCACGCAGTATTGTAGTAACTTGGATATTCAGACTGGAGCCGGAAACCACCACGGGATCGGCTTGTGTCGGTAGGTTTCCGTTCGTCGTATAATGGATACTCGCGCCGTAGGTCGCGCAACTGACTACTACACTTTGCGCTTGGGGGTAGCTGCCACCTTGCGGGCTGAAGATTGGCGTTGCGACCTGGGCGGCCAACGTAAAATTCACAACCGCTGTCGGCGTGCTCGCGTTTACGGTAGTCCCGTTTCCTAACTGACCGTTTGTATTCAGACCGACACCCCAAAGATTTCCATAGGCGTCCAGTACCAAAGTATGATTTCCCGCAGCTACAGACACTGCGTTTGTAAAGTTACTCAATACTGGAGTGTAGCGATCCGTGGTAGTGCCATCACCAAGTTGGCCATAATTGTTCCGTCCCCATGCCATCACCGTGCCGTCCATCTTCACAGCCAGCGTGTGATATTGCCCCGCAGCAACTGCAATGGCATTAGTCACCCCGATGGCTCCCACCGCCACGTAGCGAGTGGTCGTCGTCCCGTCGCCAAGCTGTCCGTAAGCAT
>WNFY01006385.1_pt1 | contig 10498 bp, 11 predicted proteins | sample 5400091 | NCBI WGS metagenome assembly WNFY01 (sample SAMN13153364, study PRJNA577476) | soil metagenome | isolation source: 60 cm soil or saprolite under grassland replicate 1 | place: USA:California | collected 2016-06-15
TCCTACGCACATCCTCAATCAGTCTTGGAACTGGCTCGTGGCCCTAAAGCTGTTACGATCTTGCTGCTGGTATCTCCTCTCAGTCTTCTACTCTTTTTCATCCTGGGTGGTGTAGCCCCTACATGAGTGTCTTGGGTGATTTGGAAGACACTTGCGGTTGCAGCCGCTCGTGTCTTCTTGTTGTAAATTATGACTCCGTATTCTTCTGATAGGAACAGCTTTTATTCGACTATCGTTAGCGAATTAGCCGCCTTTTAGCCGCCTCAAAGTTCTTTCTTTGTTCGTCTTCAGCAAAAATCTCCTTTCAGGTTGTTTACTTTGTCGGAAACTGTACGTTACTGTCGGACCATCAAAAGCATACCATGACATCTTTTGATTGTCAAGGTTTGTTGGTAAGTGTCGGAAACTGTGAAGTAGTCTGATAAAGCCATAAGGGATTGACGGGAATTGTCGGAGTGTGTACCATATATTCGAAAGTAAAGGAGGTGAAGCTATGTCCATCCAAGTTGAAGGAGAAATCTATTATACGGCTTCAGAAGCCGCTCAATATCTTAACATCTCTAGAGATACCTTCTATGAAAACGTCAAAAATAAACTGCAACCATATAAGCCAGGTGCATTGAAGCGAGTATATTACCGTCAGTCAGAGCTAGATAAGTTTCGAGGTCTACAGCCTACTGAACAGCAAAAAAAGGATGGTGGTCAAGAATAGATAAATAGCTTGTGTCCCTGCAAGTTGCTACTTTGCAATAGATCAGATACAATCAACTGTAGAGCATCTATAAATGTGCATTCGTTACCTGTTCTGCTGAGGAGGAGTAAATTAATATGGAGGCAGCTAATAAAGAGCTGGAGCCTAATCGTCTCTTACGCCGAGAAAGAGAAATGCGGGGTTGGTCTCAACGTAGAGTAGCAGATGAAATAGGTACGAATGTCGATACTGTTAGTAAGTGGGAACGTGGAATTAACATTCCTGATCCGCATTTTCGGGAAAAGCTTTGTGCATTATTTGGGAGAAACGCTGTAGAACTTGGTTTTCTTGAAGAAGTGAAAGAAGAAGTGAAAACGGCAGAAGCAGACTCTATTAGTAGTATGGATGTCTGGCAGGTGGAAGGGGAAAAGGCGCTGATATCAGAAGCTGCACTGTCCGATTTCTCGGTTATTGTCTTGCATACAGAGCAGGCAACAGCTTTCTTGAAATTGCTAAAGGAGATTGCAATGGCTTTTGATCCTCAAAAGCGAGAAACGTTCAAAAAGATGCTTCGATACTTGGTAGCAGGAGCAGGAGCGGCCTCCGCTACCTCTTCTATTGTAGATTTGTTTGATTCGGAGACCGAGGACCGGCTTTCACAATCAGCGTTAGACCCCTCAATGATTGATGAGAAGACCCTGATTAAATTTGAGAAAGTCACAGAAAATAGTTGGTTACTTCTTAGATATGACGGATTACCTACCGTGGAACAACTTTTACCAACCTACTTACAAAGATTTGCTCTTTTTGCACAAAAACCTTCTAGATACCAGGAGCGCGCCGCCAGTATTGTCGCACAAGGCTACATCTTACAAGGTTTAGTTGCGGTTCTCAATTCAGATCCAGCTGGCAGTGAGAAGTTTTGTGAGCAAGCTGTTTTCTATGCTCGATTAGCAAAAGATCGTAACTTGGAAGCTGCGGCACTGAAACACTTGGCAACAAAGTTTCTCGATAATGGGCACCCTCTACGGACACTGCAAAAGTATCAAGAGGTATTGCCCTTTGTTAAGGACATTTCACCGCTATTGCAAGGCCGCACATACCTTGGGCTAGCTTTAGCATACGCGCGCACTAATCAAGAAAGAGAAGCCCTTTATCACTTGGATATGGCACATGACTCTTTTCCTGAGAATCCTGAAAACGATCTGAGTTTTTCTTATGCGGATTGTCATACGTCATCACTCTACCATTATGGTGGACTCATTCATACAGAGTTTGCCCGATTTGAGAAGGCTCATGACATTTTTGCACAAGTGGAGGAACTGCCAACCAAGAGCACTGTACCAGAGCGTACGCGCATCGAGATTATTAATTGCCAAGCAGGAGCATCTCTTGCTCTCAGAGATTTAAGATCAAGCCGGGATCTCATAGAAAGAAGTATCAGGGGCGCTCTTAAACTGAAAAGCGAAAAGCGTTATAATGATGCACTGGCACTCTACAAACAAGCGCGTCTGTTATGGTCTCAAGAAAGTCAAGTGAAAGAACTAGCGGATTTATTCATACGTTGAGAAACTTACAGGTCTCTTAGCCACTAAGAAGTGAAGGTTAGTGAATAGTGAATGACATAACCGCCGTTCTAGTGCACCTCATGGAAGAAAACTGGCTACACGCTAGGCAGTCCGAGGAGAAACGCGCTGTCCTAGCAATTGCGGTTATTGTCGTCTCTTCTGCTATCCAAATAGCGCTGGCCTTCACTGGCTTTAGCCCGAAGGTTCTTCCCCTTAGCCTCTTCTTGTTTTTGTTAGGCGTTTACGCAGTCGTTTTTTGCCTGAAGCTCTACGAACGCCAGTTGTTTCATACCTACAGAGCCAGAAAGTTGCGTGCTCGACTGGATGAAATGTGTCCTGGCGCTGCTATAGAGCAGCTGCTAAAGGCCGCAGAAGTTGCGCACAATGCCAAGTATCCCTTTGCTCATGTACGTTTGAACCATATATGGTTGTGGTTGCACTCCTTGATAGCTGTGTTAGGCTTAGCAGAAACTGTACTTTGTCTCTTATCTGTCCAGTGGGCACATTCTTGATGGTGTCACCTACAAGCCTCTTGATAGATGACTTTGAAAATCAAATAGCCGTGCAGTACGCTCCGCTAGAAACTTTCTCTCCAAGGAGAAGTGAAGAAAGCTATGCTCCCTGAACAACCTTCATGGCCCCAGAGAATATAGCTTGTTCCCTCAACTGACTCAACGTTGCTTGAGCCAGTCCAATGCCCGGCTTGTTTCGCTTGCAGAGATGAAAAGCGATGTACGATCCTTCGAGATGCGCAGGCCGCCATGTGTATCCAGTTCCAACCGTGTAGTATCGACAATGAGCCGTTTCTCTTTCTGTTCCTGGCTCAGCCAATTCACCACCTGCTCAACTTCTCTTGTAGAGAGAACAATCGACTTCCCGTCGCTAAAAATGCTCAGATTCCCTTCTGCGCCGATTTCAAGCAACGTATTTCTGAGATTGGGGTGATTCGCTGCCATACACATCTCCTTAGAGAGAAAGAAACAAGCTATCTGCTGTTACAGTAGCCGAGATCTTGCGCAAGGCAACACACCCCATGTTGCCGTTGAAGTCGTCGACTTCAACGAAGCCCAACGTCATCTCAATACATATCATATAGAAATTGTGTGCGGGCCGCGCTCCAGGCTCAAAGGAGGCGAACAGCTCTATATCTGCGATCCTGATGGATATGTTATTGAACTGTTCACACGGAAATAGCCGCTATTCAGCATGCTTTGCAAGTGGCAGCCATCATTGACTACGCTCATAGAGCAGGCAATGAGAGGGAGCACTGTCCAATGGATGATATAGACCAGTTGATTGAAAACGTACGAGCATTTTGCACTGCCCTTGAAAAACTGCGCCTGATGGAGGGACCGGAAATGCTCTTGCCGGGACGCGTTGAGACGTACAACAGTACCCTTGAAGACGCGTACGCTGCCTACACTCAGATGGAGACGGTGGTGGATGAATGGGGTCATGAACTGGAATATCAACACACGCGCCTCGATGCTGGTGTCAAGCAGTTCGGACAAAAAGAAGAGGACACAAACAGTTAAGATACGCTGCTCTATTTAAACCTCTCGACCTCTTAGACGCTCTACAAAGCCCATTTTCAACGGGTAGGTACAATCACACGTCTCGACGCGGCAATGCCCATTTTTGCCGGCCCCCCTGGGCTGGAAAGAGGAATTTTAGGCTCATAGCTTGCGTTATAGCAATCCATAGGCTAAACTAAGCATCACGATAGCTACAATGCTGCCAGAAGAGATAGCAAACGAGCTACAAGTGATATTGCAAGGGAGAGGGGAGCCATGAGCCAAAAAGCGTTAAGTATCTATTTGAAGGATATTGAGGAAGCTTACCGCAAGGGCAACGCAACAGAACACACCTATCGTTCCTATTTCAAAACGCTTATTGAAACCGCTGCCCCACATGTTATAGCCACAAATGAGCCAAAGCACATTAAGAATTGCGGTGCACCAGATTTTATTATCACTGCTCAACAGACACCTCTCGGGTATGTCGAGACGAAAGATATAGGTATTTCCCTCAGCAATGTAGAACACACCGACCAGATGAAACGCTATTTGGCGGGGCTCGCCAATCTGATCTTGACCGATTATGTAGAGTTTCGCTGGTACGTAACAGGCCAACATAGAACCACTGCACGCCTTGCAAAACCATCAAAGAAAGGCAAGTGGATAGTTGATGCTAATGGTATAGAGCAGGTCTATCACTTGATGCAAGGCTTTATCACTACGCAGGCTCCTACCGTCAACAATCCAAAAGAGCTTGCAACTCGTATGGCCTCTATCGCGCAACTCATCAGAAATGCAATCAGCTTGTCCTTCAAAAGTGAGACTGGTGCAGGGTCGCTGCATGGACAGTTTGAGGGCTTTCGGCAAGTATTGCTCCCAGATCTAACGGCTGAGCAATTTGCTGATATGTATGCCCAAACGATTTGCTATGGTCTCTTTGCCGCTCGCGTCAATACCCCACCAAAGACCTCCTTCCGTCGTGAGTTGGCTGCATATGATATTCCCAAAACTAATCCGTTCTTGCGAAAGATGTTCGGCTATATTGCTGGTCCCGACCTGGATGAGCGCGTCGTGTGGGCAGTAGACGATCTAGCCGAAGTGCTCAACCGTACCGATACTGAAGCGATCCTCAAAGACTTCGGCAGGCGCACGCGCCAAGAAGATTCCATTGTCCACTTCTATGAAACATTCCTGGCAGAGTACGACCCTGCCATGCGTGAAAAGCGAGGCGTCTATTACACGCCGGAGCCGGTTGTCTCCTACATTGTACGCAGCGTCGATCACTTGCTTAAAACGACCTTTCAGCTTTCCGATGGTCTTGCTGATACGAGTGTGATACCAAGCAGGACCATGAACGGGAAGATCGTGCCGGAAACACATCGAGTACAAATCCTCGATCCTGCCACCGGCACCGCAACATTTCTCCACAGTGTTATTGACCTCATTCACGAATCATTTACAGGCAATCAAGGCATGTGGTCTAGCTATGTCTCCCGACACTTACTCCCACGCCTCTTTGGGCTAGAACTGCTCATGGCCCCCTATGCCGTCGCTCACATGAAACTCGGCTTGCAGCTCAAAGATACTGGCTATGACTTCAAGAGCAACGAGCGGCTACGCATCTACCTCACCAACACGCTAGAGGAGAGCTACGAACACCGTCAACTCCTCTTCGCTGAGTGGCTCGTAGAGGAAGCAACAGCAGCAGGCCATGCAAAGCATGACGTACCAGTGATGGTCGTGCTAGGGAATCCGCCCTACTCTGGTCACTCTGCTAACACGGGGGAGTGGATTAAGGAGCTGCTGCATGGAAAAGACATACAAACGGGGAAACCAACAGGCAACTACTTTGAAGTCGAAGGAAAGCCACTAGGGGAGAAAAACCCGAAGTGGTTGAACGACGACTATGTAAAGTTCATTCGTTTCGCACAATGGCGCATTGAGCATACTGGCGACGGTATACTCGCCTTTATCTCCAATAACGGCTATCTTGATAATCCGACCTTTCGCGGGATGCGCCAAGCTCTACTAAAAACGTTCGACGACATCTATATTCTAGACCTACACGGCAACAGCAAGAAGAAGGAACACAGCCCAGACGGATCACCAGATCAGAATGTGTTCGATATCCAGCAAGGCGTCACTATCGGTATCTTTGTCAAGCATCTCGAATATAAGCAGGGATATGCGACTGTTCGTCATGCTCATCTCTGGGGCTTACGCGAAGCCAAGTATCATGCCCTTCTCAACAATGATATTGCTACCACGCAATGGATGACGCTTGCACCTCAATCACCTTTCTATTTCTTTACTCCACAAGACACTAACTTATGGAAGGAATATGAAAAGGGATGGAAGATAACAGAAATCATGGAGGTCAACAGCATCGGGATGAACTCTCACCGAGACTCTTTTGCTATAGCATTCGATGCTCCAACATTGGAAACACGTGTCAGGGATTTAGTTTCTACTCGCCTCAGTGACGCGGAGATAGCAAGCAAGTATGAGCTTACCAACACATCAGACTTCAACTTGTCGAGGGCAAGAAATGCACTGCGTAAAGTGGAGAAGCTAGATCAGGTTATCGTGCCATGCCTATACAGACCCTTTGATTACCGCGCTGTACTTTATCACACCGAAATTTTAGATAGACCCCGAACAGAGTTAAATCACCACTTTATACACCAAGACAATCTTGGACTAGTAACAACTCGCCAAACGCGTGAGCCATTTGCCGCACTTGCTGTAAACAAGGTCTGTGGGCAGCACAAAATAGTTGCTACTTATGATGGCTCTTCAGTTTTTCCTGTCTATCTCTACCCAGACCGAAACAAAAAAGGGCTTTTCGATACGAACGAGAGTTCGAATGCACTTGGTGGGCGCTTCCCTAACCTCGCACCAAGTTTTATTTCAGTACTTACCGACCATCTCAACTTGGAGTTTATACCCGATGGTAAAGGCGATCTACAAAAGACATTCGGACCAGAAGACACCTTCAACTTCATCTACGCTATCTTTTACTCTCCCTCTTATCGCACACGTTATGCAGAATTTCTCAAGACCGACTTCCCGCGCCTGCCATTGACCTCAAATGCCGATTTGTTCCGTCAGTTATGCAAGTTAGGAGAGCGCCTGGTTGGACTACATCTGATGGAGCGATATGGTACAGCACTACCCATGTATCCCGAAGAAGGTAACAATAAGGTTGAAAAAGTCGAGTATCGTGCAGTGAAAGATCAGCCTGGGCGTGTATATATCAATAAAACACAATATTTTGAAGGCGTATCTTCAGAGGTCTGGAACTTCTATGTCGGCGGCTATCAGGTCTGTCATAAGTGGCTAAAAGACCGCAAGGAGCGAGCTTTGTCGTATGAAGATATTAAACACTACCAGAGGATGGTAGCAGCGTTGGCTGAGACAATTATTCTGATGGAGCAGATTGATGAGGCTATTGAGGACCAGGGCGGTTGGCCTATTGAGTGAAAAAGATGGAACATATGGATCGTCGTGCAGAGCTTTCCCTATCATTGCCTAATAAAATGGTTCTGTTTGAGAGAGGAAAATACCAGACAGACAGGCATAAACCCGAACATCCATTAAGAGTTATTTTAGATATTCCTACATTAAAGGATAAGTATAGGATGCCATACCGAGTTTTGTGTAATAGTGTGAAGCGAGAAGGGGTTAAAGCCAGTCCAGGCCTGGCTTCCTGGCTTTTCTGCTATGTACCGTTACACAAATTTCGATATGGCATCTTTTGTTGTATACTAATTGTATACTATGCATACTAAAGGAGGTAGATGTAAGGAAAGCACACTCTCAACAAACAAGGAGGGTAACTATTCAGGTCAGCTAGAAACCTTGTCAAATCGGCCCCAAAACGGTAGAGTAAAGACATGAGAGAAGACGATAACCAATTGCTTCGAGAAGAAAACACGACTCTTCGGGAAGAAATAGCCACACTTCGTGCGCTGGTCACCGAATTGTTGCCGTTGAAAACAGAAGTCGAACAACTGCGCAACCAGGTCAAGCAGTTGGAGAGCCATCTCTTCAAAGACAGCCACAATAGCCATCTGCCTCCCTCCTCCGATCGCTTCGGGAAGCCAGCCAGGACCAAAGCTTGCGCAAGGCAAGCGGCAAGAAGCCAGGAGCACAGGCAGGCCACGCGGGCAACACATTGTACCAGAGCAGCGAGCCAGATCAGATCATTGTCCATCGGGTCGAAACCTGTGGCAGTTGTCAACACGAGCTGAGTCAAGAACCAACGCTCGCGATCGAACGTCGTCAAGTGCTCGATATTCCGCCGAAGCGGATACTGGTCGTCGAGCATCAAGCTCAAGAGAAATACTGCCCCCACTGCCACCAGATCAGCAAGGCCGCCTTTCCCGAAGGCATCTCGGCCCCAGTTCAGTATGGCCCAGCCTTTGGGGCGCTGGGGGTCTATCTGGTCCAACAGCAGTTGTTGCCCTACGAACGGGCCTGTGAAACCATCCAGGATCTCATCGGCCCGGCCATGACGGTCGGCACGCTCAAAGCGTTGGTCGAGCGCTGCGCCCAGCAGTTGATGCCAATAGAAGAGCAGATCAAGGGAGCCTTGCAACGCAGCCCCGTGATCCATCAGGACGAAACCTCCCTCAAAGTGATGGGACTGCGTTACTGGATGCATGCCAGCGTTACTGATACTAATCTGCGTTCGCGCATGCAACACGAATATGAGGGAAATAGGTCATAGAACGAATGAGATCAGCGTGAGACGATAATTCATTCAAAGCAATACAAAGTTGATCTTGAAGAGCGTCAAGCGAGGAAAAAAGATGATTTGCAAAGTATTTCTCGCGCAATTCATCCCATAGATGTTCAACAGGATTGACTTCAGGACTATAGGGAGGTTGGAAGATCAGGCGAATATTCTCTGGAAGATGTAATTGCTGCGAACGATGCCAACTTGCTCCATCAACTTGCATAACGATGTACGAGTCAGGAAATTGCGAGGAAACATGTTCTAGAAAAATTGTCATCATAGCCGTATTGGCAGTTGGTAAGATGAGAGATGTCATACTACCAGATTGAGGAGCAATTGCAGCAAAAGCATAAATAGCTTGACGAATAATCTGATGAGGCGTACAAGGCCGTATACCTGCTGGAGCCCAGCATCGGCTTGGCTGAGTAATTCGGCCAAAACGGGCCTCGTCTTGTACCATGAACATCATCGGTCGGTGATCATCTGGCTTTCGATCTTGCAGTGCTTCTTGAAGCGAGGTGCCAAGGTTTTTTTAAAGGCTTCTTGTGCTTGGGAATCGGCTTTCGGGTGCCGCGAGCGAGGCTGCAATTTTCGCCAGCCATGACGCTCCAAAAGTCGGTAGATGGTCGTTTCATGGATCTGATGACCAATTCGCTCTTCATACGCGAGATGAATTTCTCTGGTGGTCGTGAGATGTCCCCGTTCGGCTTGCTGGAAAAATGGAGCTAAGAATCGCTTTTCTTCTTCTTTTGTAAGATACTCGTGATAACGACCACCACAGCTTTTAATCTCAATTGCCTGGATACCCTCTCGATTGTAGCGAGAAATCATCTTCTGGACAAGGCTCTTGGAGACGCCTACACAGATTGCAATCTCTTCCGCCTTACGTGGTTGTATCAATGCTATATACACGATTTGCCATCTTTGTAGTTGTCGCGGGTCTTTTGCTTCTTTCATTTTCTCTTTCACTTGTTCAACGGTTAAGTGATTTGCAGCTCGTGTCACGTCTCCCATCATCTTTTTCCTCTTTTTTATCTCTAAATTTCCTCTCAGAGTATCATATTTCACAGGAGAAGGCAAATTGGTATGAGTTGTTGACCCACTACGCCCTTCATCCCAAACGAGGGGCCCAGGCCCTCGACGAGATCGGCATCCTGGCAGCCTTTACAGGGGTCTCCATCCATGATGGATGGGCCAGCTACTGGCAGTACCTGTGTCTGCATGCCCTCTGTAATGTGCATCATCTGCGAGAGTTGACCTTTCTGTATGAACATCAGCAACAGGACTGGGCAGGCAAGATGATTGGCGTGTTGACCTCGATGAACACCATTGTCAAAGAGGCTCGCGAGGCTGGACGGTCGCAGCTGGACCCTGAGCTGATTGCCCACTGGAAAGCGCAGTATCAGGTGATTTTGCAAGAAGGCTGGCAAGCCAACCCTCCAGACCCACCGGATGCAACCCTCAAACGAGGGCGACGCAAACAGAGTGCCGCCCGTAATCTGCTCCATCGGCTTGACACCCAGCAGGAGGCCGTGCTGCTTTTCCTGGAGCGCTTTGACGTCTCTTTCGACAACTCCCAGGCCGAGCGCGATATTCGCATGCTCAAAGTGCAACAGAAGGTCTCCGGTGGCTTCCGCAGTCTGCTTGGGGCCCAAGCCTTTTGTCGCATTCGTGGCTATTTGTCCACCTTGCGCAAACAAGGCGCTCATCTGTTGACCGCTCTGGAATTGGCTTTGGCTGGTCACCCCGTTTCCCCTACTTTCTAGCTTTTTCTAGATGACCTGAATAGTTACCAAGGAGGTAAAATTGTGGCCATTGCATTGATCTGGGAAGTTCCTGGTATGATACCAACCTGCACTCTAAGAGGCCATTCTAAAATGGGGGAAAGAGGTCATAGAGTGAAGAAGCGTCGAATTGTTCTCAAGTCGTAGCAATTGGTCACAAAGAGTATCAATAACGGCATCAAGGGATACAAAGATAC
>WNFY01006387.1_pt1 | contig 10496 bp, 11 predicted proteins | sample 5400091 | NCBI WGS metagenome assembly WNFY01 (sample SAMN13153364, study PRJNA577476) | soil metagenome | isolation source: 60 cm soil or saprolite under grassland replicate 1 | place: USA:California | collected 2016-06-15
CTCGCGTGCAATTTCGCGCGGCGTCAAAACAAGATCGACAAACCCGGCGCGGATCGCGCTGCGCGGCATCGCGTCGAACTTGGCGCTCTCTTCATTTTGGGCGAACGTCAAACCGCCAGCTGCTTTGATCGCGCGCAAACCGGCCGTGCCATCGCTGCCCGATCCGGAGAGCACGACTCCGATAGCGCGCGATCCACATTCTTCAGCAAGCGATTCAAAAAAATGGTCGATCGCAACGTTGAGCCGTTCCTCACGTCGAACCAATGTAAGCGCGCCATTTTTGGCGATGACGCACTTGTTCGGCGGTTGGACGTAAACAGTGTTCGGTTTTGGCGTCGTCGTTGTTGTAACTTCGCTGACTGGCATCGCCGTCACTTTGCCGAGCAAATTGGAAAGCCGGCTGGCATGATGCGGATCGAGATGTTGCACGATTACAAACGCCATTCCCGTTTTCGACGGCAGATGGCGCAGGAATTCCATAGCTGCTTCAAATCCGCCGGCTGAACCGCCAATTCCCACGATCGGGCAACTTGCCGATGATTTCTCTTTTTCCGCAGCGCCATCGGCGCCGAACTGCGGTTTGGCTTTGCGCTTAACGGATGGTTCTTGCGCACCCGAGCTTTTCGTCTTTTTGTTCGCGGGCATGGCCCTCATTAATAATGATCCGCGGCTTCGGCGGCCCCGAGCCGCCCATTGATTGTAGCCCTAACTCCCTTAAATGCCTAGGCGCAACATCACCGCGAGCGGCAAGCGCCCCAGAGCATCGAATAAAACAAGTTTTTCGACGTCTCATTGTTCCCCACCACGCGAGGCCGCGTCGGAAAGTCTTAAATCTTAGATATGAACTGGATTCATTTGAGGAGAAGATTGTGCACAAGAGGGAGGCGAAGCGCTTATGCGTAAGCTGGCCAATTTGATCGAAAGCGAGTTGAGGAAGCAGGAGGTTTGCGCCGTTTACGATTCGCAGCTGGCGCGGGTGTGGCCGATGACGATAAGTCCGGCGAAGCGCATGGAACAAATCAAGCGCTTCGCTGAAAAGCACCGGCTCGCGGTCACGTTTTACGACATCGGTTTATGCGCAATCTTCGAGAGACCGCCTCAGGCCAATTCCCACATGGTTGTTTTGCCGCTCAAGCCGAAACCAATTGTCCAAACGCAGAGAAAGAAACCCGGCTAGCTGACTGCGCCGTTGGGTAAGGATTTTAACGATAACAGGGCCAGATAGTTGTCCGATTGCGGCGTCGGCGGGCGAGGGTAGCGTCGCGTAGACGGACGGAAATGCCTACGGCAAACGTATTGACGCTTGATGGTGAAATCGATTTCCACCTCTCGCCAGAGCTCGCTGCATCGCTTCGCGCAATCGTTGCCAACAAACCCAAACGCGTGGTCGTCGATCTTTCCAAGGTCACCTATTTGGACAGCTCCGGCCTGGCCGTTCTGATCGACGGTATGCAAAACACACAGGATTACGGCGGGGAATTTTCGCTCGCAGCCATGCAGGAAGATCTCCGGCCCGTTTTTGAAATCGCTTGCCTGGACCAGGTGTTCAAGTTTTTTCCCGATGTTGAGTGTGCTCTGGCCGCCGACGCAATAGCTGTTCATGGAAACGGTTCCCGAACCGCTACGAATTTTGCGCTCAGCCAGAATTGAGCGCGCTTACGCAACGACGACCGCAGTTTCGTTGATCACCGGATTGGCGCTTAAGGCCTGGATCGCACGATAAAAATTAGGCAGATCCGAAGCGCTGGCCGGATAACGGATCGCGAGGTGTCGAAAGTTCGAAATCCGCGGCGCCGATCCACCGATACTGACTGCAAGAAGCAACGCGCAAAGCAGAGTTTTCATTTTCCAAAGCAACTGTCTTTTACTTACTTCGCATCAACTCACGTGATGAGTTTGGGAATTCGAATCTTTACGGATCGGGAGTTGGCGTGAGGCTCGGGGACGCGGTGGGCGTGACGCTCGCGCTCGGGCTGACGCTTGCAGTTGGGGATACGCTTGCGCGGGGCGAAGCCGTTTGATGGGCCGCCGATTTTTCGTGAGCTTCGCGAAGCGCGCGGGTTCGGCGCATCTGCTCCCCTTCACTTCGTCCATTTCGTGCTCGAATTTTTAGGAGGCGTAGACGATCAAATTCTGACCGACCGATCGAGAATCAGGCCGTGGTCACTCTTGAATTATAGAGTCCGCGGCGGAGCGCTTCGGCCGGTGGACGTAGACCGGCGAGATATTGGGCGTCAAAGGCACGAAGCGCCGCTTCGACCGTTGCGCCGATGCCAACAATTCCTTCTTCCACGCTCGGACCCAGGAGCGCGATCCAAAGGTGACTGCGAAGGACCAGCTGCGGCCGGCGCGCCGCTGACGGACTGCCCGGATGCGCCGCACAGTACAGGTCCATCCGTTCCATCGCCGCCGTTGTTGAATCGACGACATGCGTCCCATTCCGACTAAACCCAGTGTTCTTCTTCATCTCACCCTCAAAACGCGCAACTCCCCTCGATTGGATGTGGGTTTTATGGAAAAAAGTGAGCGCCGGCTCGGGCCGGATCTCCCGACAATACGATTTGCCTGGTAGTTAACGAGGGTGCGGCTTCAATTATCAGATTTTCACCTATAACTGGATTTGCCGTTCGTCTGATTGCTTAGCGCCGCACTGATCTGCGATTCTCCATCGCGATGCAACTGCTCGTTCCCATCGAACTCTCCGGGACGGAGAAATTGGAGATCCTGCAGCGACTCGATCGCTATCGAAAATGGCACTCGCTCGACGACAAGCGTTACTGCCTTGCCTGCGGTCAGATCATTGAAGGCCGCGATGTTCTGGTTGTTGGCGGCACGCGCGGCACCGGACCGTTGCGCCTGATCTGCGCAACTCGAAATTGCCATTCGATTCCAATGGATTGGGTGATTCCGACCGACGAAGTGCTGGCGAGAATGTCGATGTTGCAAGAGGAAGAAACTTTGCCGCGAAAAACGACCACTCGATCGCGCGAAAGGTTTTCGACCCGATTTCGCAAGTTCGCGATGCAGTTTCGTCCGGCCGCTTGATCGACGCTTTCCAAATCCAACGCGTCTAGGGATTTGACCTACTACCGAACCGGTGTGCAGCCCGATTGCGCATCCGCTCCTGATTTCTGATCGTTGGAGTTGCGCAAACAAACGTGATGAAACGAAACGACAAAAACGTGTTGGGGACGGACTTATGTTGAATTCAACTTTGCAGTACAGCACCGCGAACGGTGCAGGGGTTTCCGATGAAGCGCTCATGGAAGCCATCACCGACCATCGGCCCGAAGCGTTGAACGAATTTTATTCTCGCCACGGCGGCAGACTCAAATCAGTCATTGGAAACGTCGTGCATGAGGAAGGCGACGCCGACGATGTGCTGCAAGACATCCTGTTGCAGATTTGGCACGAGGCCGACCATTATTCGCCCGAAGCCGGCAAGTTACTCGGCTGGGTTGTCACCCTCGCGCGCCGGCGGGCGATTGATCGGCTTCGCCGGAAGCAGGCCTATTGCCGCGCCAAAGAACGTTACCAGGCGCATCTCAATGAACAGCCGGCTGCGGCGCCGAACAATCATTCTTTCGGCGATGACATTTCGCGCTCCGACCTGCGCCATTTTCTGCATCGTCGGCTCAATGTGCTGCCGCGTCATCAGCGCGAAGCGCTCGAGTTCGCGTTTTTTGCCGGAATGAGTCACCGCGAAATTGCGGCCGTCACTCGCGCGCCGCTCGGCACAGTTAAGACGCGGCTTGAGCTCGGTTTACAAAAGCTGACGCAATCGCTCAGACCGATGCGGCACAAAATTTAGAACTCAGGGCGCCGGGGGCTCCGTCAAACACGGCCTCAGGGAAAACCGGAGCTCCCGGCAGGGCTTTTAGTCAAGTCGCCGGCATCTTGTCGATCTCTTATTCGCAAAAGATGCGACTCGGATGTCTTGGTGACTGAAATTTCCGGTTGCTGTGTTATCTTTCCACAAATGGATACGCCCCAAATCATCGCTTACCTGAAAACCTATTGCGGCTGGAGCGCCGGCGTTCGTGCCGTGCTCGCCAAGTATCATTTGCCCTACACGGAAAAGGACATCATCCAAAATCCCGCTTTCCGTTGGGAGATGGAAACGAAGAGCGGCCAACCGCTTTCACCCTGCGTTGAAATCAACGGCAAAATGCTGGCCGATATCAGTGGTGAAGAAGTCGAGAAATACTTGATCGACAATCAGCTTGTGCAGGGGAGCGCCGCGCAAACCGGTGTGCCGCTGAACGCGCCATGCCCGACTGAGCAGCACGAAAGCGAAGTAAAGTTGCGCTTCTGAGCGGATGCGATCCGCGCGCGCGTTCGTCATCCCAAACGAACGTGAGGGATCTCCCATTCGGTGATTGATCACGCAAAGTCCGTTGTGTGACGTTCGCTTCGACTGTGAGATCCCTCGCTTGCGCTCGGGATGACGGATTGCCTTTTCGATTCCGCGGTGCGCGGCGTCTTATTCTTCAGACTCGGTTTCGGGATCCGGTTTGAGCCCTTCTTCCTCCATTTTTCGGAGGACGTCGCTCATGTCGTCGACTTCATCCCAAACTTCCTGGCTGACGTAAATCGGCGCTTTCTGTTGCGTGGCGATAGCGATGCAATCGCTCGGCCGCGCGTCCAGCTCGATGATCTTTTTCTGTTGCAATTCGTTTTCCGCCCGAATGATCGCGCGCGCATAGTAAGTGGCGTTCTTCAGGTCATTGATGATCACGCGCTCAACTTTTGCGCCGAGCGCCGTCATCAGGTGGGCCATCAAGTCGTGCGTGAGCGGGCGCTCCTTGGTGATGTCGCGCATGAACATGGTGATGGCGCTCCCGACTGTTTGATCGACATAGATAATGAAGACCTTGTCGTTGTTTCCAATGAAAACCGCGCACCCGCCACTTGTCGGCAACACCGCGCGCACCTGCACTTCGATCACCGTTTTATTCATCCCCGGCGAACGTTATCCGCGCGGCCCGGAAAAACAAGCTGCCGTCAAAATTGTGAATAAGTTTGGCAAGATTTTTGCACGCTTTTCTTGCATGTTGGGCGCGCTGAATCATTATGCGTCTGCGGCTTGGCGCCGCGCGCTAAAGAAGAGATGAAAGACTGGGACGTCGAGTCCGCAATCGCGACTTACAATGTTGATGGCTGGGGTAGCGGTTATTTCACCGTCAACGCCGAAGGCAACGTTGTTGCCAAACCGCTTCAGGAAAACGGCGGCAGCATAAACATTCTCGAAGTGGTAAATGAAGCCCGCACGCGCGGTCTCAGTTTTCCGCTCGTCATTCGCTTTCAGGATCTGCTCCGTCACCGCGTCGAATCGGTCAACCTCGCGTTCCAAAATGCGATCACGGAATTCGACTATCGCGGTCACTATCGGGGCGTCTTCCCGATCAAGGTCAACCAATTGCGCGAAGTCATCGAAGAGATTGTCGATGCCGGCCAGCAATTTCATTTTGGACTCGAAGCGGGTAGCAAGCCGGAATTGGTCGCCGCGCTCGCAATGCATAAAGACGCGGAGAGTCTGATCATTTGCAACGGTTACAAAGACCAGGCTTTCATTCGGATCGCGCTTCTCGGTCGCAAACTTGGAAAGTTAGTCGTTATCGTCGTTGAAAAACTCGAAGAGCTTGAGCAAACCATTCGCGCCGCAAAAGAAGTCGGCGTCGAGCCGGTAATCGGGATTCGGGTGCGGTTGCACAGCAAAGGTTCGGGCAAATGGTCACCGAGCGGTGGCGAGAACGCCAAGTTCGGTCTCGACACGACCGATCTCGTTGCTGCCAGCCAAATGTTGAAGGAGGCGGGGCTCGCCCATTGCCTCAAGCTGATTCATTTTCATGTCGGTTCGCAAGTGCCCGACATTTCCACAATCAAACGGGCGGTGCGCGAAGCCGCACGGTATTACGCAAAACTTTCGAAGCTCGGCCACGAGCTCGGATATCTCGATGTTGGGGGCGGTCTCGGCGTCGATTACGACGGTTCGGGCAGCGATTTCGACAGCTCAGCCAATTATTCGCTTCAGGAATACGCCAACGACGTCGTTTGGAACATCATGGATGTCTGCGATTCCGAAGGTGTCCCGCATCCGGCCATTGTCAACGAAGGCGGACGCGCCGTGGTCGCGCATCATTCCGTGCTCGTGGTCGAGGCATTCAGTTCCATCGAGAAGACCGCGCCGAAGATCAGAGTCGAAGCGACTGAGAAAGATCACAAACTCGTTCACGACATTCTCGATGTGAAACAGCGCCTCAAGCGCGGCAATCGGATCGAGAGTTTGCACGACATTCAACAAATCAAGGAAGAATCGCAGGAGACGTTCAATCTCGGGCTGCTTGATCTCGAGTCGAAGGCGAAGATCGACACTGTTTACTGGCAGCTCGCCCAACAGATCGCGAACATGCACCGCGGCCTGAAGTTTGTTCCCGAGGAAGTGAAGGAGTTGGAGACGACGCTGGGCGATCAATACATCTGCAACTTTTCCGTCTTCCAATCGCTCCTCGATCACTGGGCGCTCGGTCAGCTTTTTCCAATCATGCCGATCCATCGCCTGACCACTCCGCCGGATCGACAAGGCACGATCGTCGACATTACCTGCGATTCCGACGGCAAAGTTTCCAAGTTTACCGATTTGCAGGACGTGCGCGACACGCTCCCGCTTCATCGCGTCGTTCCCGGTGAAATTTATTATCTCGGGGTCTTCATGGTCGGCGCTTACCAGGACATTATGGGCGATCTGCACAATTTGTTCGGCCGCGTGACTGAAGTGCACGTCTTTCTCGATCCGGACGAAGAATCCGGCTGGTACATCGAAGAGGTCATTGAAGGCAGCACCATCGGCGAAGTGCTCGCGATGACGCAGTGGGACAAAGTCGAATTGATGCGATTGCTCAAATCGCAAGTCGATGTCGCGATCAAGACCGATTTTCTGAAGCCGAACGACGCGATGAAGCTTCTCTCCGATTACGAACGGCTATTGCAGGAATACACTTACCTTTCCCTCAACGGCACAAAGCTCGTGCCGCAACCGGGTAACTGGCTGCCGCTAAGTTGATGGCTTCGCGACAAAATCGCTAATTGCTTTGGCGATTCTTTGATCGATATCGTCCTGGCTCTCGTTCGTCAGATCTTTTTTGCGGACGAGCAGGGAATGATCGCCGCCTTCGACAACATGCAAAGAATTCGGCGCGATCATTTGTGATCGGACATTTTCGAGTAAGTCCAGCGGACAAAGCGGATCGCGTGTGCCTTGCACGAAAAGAATTGGTGTGCGCAAATCGCGCAGGACTTGATCGCGCAACTTCGAACGGTCGCCGCCGCCGCAGAGTGGATAACCGAGGCACACAACGCCATTCACTTTTTCTTCCAGAGCGACATGACAACCAATTCGTCCGCCCATGCTCTTGCCGATCAAAATGATCGGCCCGGATGTTTTCGGGCGAGCGGCAGCGAGAGCTTGGCGATGCGTGGCGACTAATTGCGGCAAACGATCGGGACGTTTCCGCCTGTCGCGCATGTAGTCATAATCGAATGTCTCGACGTCACCGATTTGCCTTAGCCTTTCCTTCCAACGCAGCATCCAGGGATGTGTTGACGGCGCGCCCGCCCCCGGCGCAAAAAGGAAAACGAGTTTCATTAGATAAAAACCCTCACCTGCCGCTTCGCGACTTCCTCTCCCTCAACGAGGGAGAGGATTGAGGTGAGGGTCGCCGCCATATTCAAGGGTCGACTGCGATTTGTCGATCTTGCAGGATGTCGCGATAGCCGCTACAAATTTCGCTCAATATGGCTGACCTAAATCGGCTGCTCGTCTCGGCAGTGTAATTCGATCGGACTTTCGCCATGCTTTTTAACTCGCTCACTTTCGTCATCTTCTTCGTGATCGTCGTCACGCTTTACTGGAGCATCGCTTCTTGGACGGCGCGGAAAAATCTGCTGGTTGTTGCCAGCTACATTTTTTACGGCGCCTGGAATCCGCCGTTTGCTGCCCTTTTGTTTTCCACCACGGCAATGGATTTCTGGCTCGGCCGGCAAATTGGCAAAGCCAAAGATCGACATAAAAGGCGCGTTTGGCTGGTCGCGAGCGTCTGCATGAACCTGAGCATGCTCGGGTTCTTCAAATATGGAAATTTCTTGCTCCAAAATTTCCAATGGCTGCTCGCGCACATTGGAATCATCTATCAGCCGCCGCATCTCGATATTCTTTTGCCGGTCGGCATTTCGTTCTATACCTTCCATTCACTTTCTTACACGCTCGACATTTATCGCGGCGTTTTGCAGCCGACGAGATCGTTGCGCGATTTTATTCTCGCCGTTTCATTTTTCCCGCAGCTTGTTGCCGGTCCAATCGTGCGCGCCGGAGATTTTCTCCCGCAATTGGTCAGGCCGCAGCCTTTGCGCGCCGGTCAATTTCTTTGGGGAGTTGCGATGATGACCCTCGGGTTATTCGAGAAAATTGTCCTCGCCGACACTTTGCTGTCCGGTTCGGCCGATCGCGTCTTCGGTTATGCCGGCCCGCTTGTAGCGCTCGATTCCTGGGCGGGCGTGATCGCGTTTGCCGGACAAATCTTTTTCGATTTCGCAGGTTATTCGACTTGCGCCATCGGCGCTGCTTTGACTCTTGGTTTTCATTTAAAGGACAACTTCCGTTTTCCTTACGCCGCGATCGGTTTCTCCGATTTCTGGCGGCGCTGGCACATTTCGCTTTCCACTTTCCTGCGCGATTACCTTTACATTCCGCTCGGCGGCAATCAGGTCCGGCCGTTTCGCGCCGCGCTGAATTTAGTTATCGTCATGTTCCTCGGCGGTCTTTGGCACGGTGCCGCCTGGACGTTTGTCGTCTGGGGTTTGTTGCACGGCTCTTATTTAGTGATCGAGCGCATCTGTCGCATTCTGTTCGAAGATAAATCATGGGCGAATAATCTAGCCACGCGCATTCTGGCCGGAGTCGCTACTTACGCCGCTGTTTCCATCGCCTGGGTTTATTTTCGCGCCTCCGATTTCACGATTGCGAGTCGAATGCTCGCCGGAATGTTCGGCCAGCACGCTCACGGCGATGCCATTCTCTCCACCCGCGAAATGCTTCAGGTCGCGTTCGTGACCGTCGGCATGATCAGCGTCCACTGTTCACTTCGCGACAGCAACATCGAAACCGCAGTCGCACGTTTACCCCGCTGGGCCGTTACCGCCGCCTGGGCGCTAATGGCCTGCGCAATTATTCTTACTCAAGGAGCCAGTAATGCGTTCATTTATTTCCAATTTTAAAGAACGACTCCGCCTTCCGCGGTTGTTTTTCCGAAAACCGTCGCGGGCCGAACAAATCCACGGCGGGCCGCCGATGGAGTTTGAGCGCCCGATTCCGCCAATTCAATGGCGCGGTATCACTGTCGTCGTGGTCGTTATCGTCATCGCTGCTTCCGCAGCGTGGGAATTGTACGTCCGCTCGATCGGTTACGGTCCCACGCTTAATGATGGTGAAGATCTGTGGACGTTGAGACGGCGAAGCGTCACTCCGGAATCGGTCGTGATCATCGGTGACTCGCGCGGCTGGTACGATGTCGATCTTGATGAATTCGAAAAAGGTCTAGGTAAGCGTCCGATCCAACTGGCGATGGGCGGCGGCTGCGGTTATCCCGTGCTCGCCGATCTGGCGAAGGATGAAAGCTTCCACGGCACCATCATTTGTAGCGTCGTTCCGCGTTTATTTTTTGCTCCGCCCGGCACGCCGCCGATGGAGCGCGGCGAAAAAGCAGTGAAACGGTTTCATTCGCAAACACCGGCCCAACGCGCGAGCCAGTATCTCGCTTTTCCGTTGGAAGAACAGGTCGCCTTCCTAAAACAGGAAGAACTGACGCTCGACGATCTGCTGAAGCGATTGCCGATTCCAAATCGCCCTGGTGCGCACGTTCCGCCGACGTTTCCGCCTTATTTTCAAACCGAAGATCGCGAGCGGCGCGCGCGGATGTGGGAAAAATGCGCTGAACCGGGAAGCGAATTGGCGAAACGAATTCAACAAATCTGGATCCCTCTTTTCACTCCGCCCCCGCCGCCGAGTTACATTCCCAAAGAGCAATTCATGGCAAAAATCGGGGAAGCGATCCAAGCTCGCTTTCGCGACACAGCCGCGGCCGTTGAAAAAATCCGGTCCCGCGGCGGCAAAATTGTTTTCGTCCGGTTTCCGCACAGCGGCGGGTTGAAAGAACTCGAGGACCGCGAAACGCCGCGCGCAAAAACCTGGGACCCGCTCTTAAAAACGACGGGCGCACCCGGCATTTATTATTCCGATTTTCCCGAGCTTTCCGGATTCAATTGTCCCGAATGGTCGCATTTGTCCGCCGGTGATTCAGTCGAATTCAGCAAACGTCTCATCCCACATCTGCGGGCCGCGCTGAAGATGTAAATGTTTTCGGTTCGACCTTAGTCGCCTTGGTGGACGGCATCGGCGAATGCGACGTCGCCGGATTTTAAATCCAATTCGGCTTCTTGCG
>WNFY01026169.1_pt1 | contig 10496 bp, 5 predicted proteins | sample 5400091 | NCBI WGS metagenome assembly WNFY01 (sample SAMN13153364, study PRJNA577476) | soil metagenome | isolation source: 60 cm soil or saprolite under grassland replicate 1 | place: USA:California | collected 2016-06-15
GCGAGCGAGATGACCGCCTGCGTGATCGCCGCATCGTGCCCTCTCTCGTGCACCCGGCTGACGAACGAGCGGTCGATCTTGAGGCAATCGATCGGCAGCCGCGACAGGTAGGAGAGGCTCGAATAGCCCGTGCCGAAGTCGTCCACCGCGATCTGCACGCCCAGGGCCTTGAGCCGCTTGAGGATATCGGCCGCCTCCTCGCGATTCTCCACCAGCACGCTCTCGGTGAGCTCGAGCTCGAGGCAGGCCGGCTCGAGCTCGGCCGCGCGCAGAGCGCGGCCGACCGCTTCGACGAAGCCCGCACTGCGGAACTGCTGCGCCGAGACGTTCACGGCGAGCCGCAGCGAAGCGAATCCGGCGTCGTTCCAGGCCCTGATCCTCCGGCAGCCTTCGGCGAGCGCGAATTCTCCGAGCGGGTGGATCAGGTCGGAGTCTTCCGCGATGGGGATGAACTGTCCGGGGGGAATCCACCCCCGTCCCCGGTGGTTCCACCGCATCAGGGCCTCGACGCCGACGATACGGCCGTTCGCGAGGACGACCTGGGGCTGATAGTGGATTTCCAGTTCGTTTTTTCCCAGCGCGAGCCGCAATTCATTCTCCAGTTCCACCCGGTCGGTCGCCTGGCGCGTCATCGCGGCGGCGTAGAACTGGAAACCGTTGCGCCCTTCGGCCTTGACGCGGTGCATCGCCGCGTCGGCGTTGCGCAGCAGGATGTCGAAATCCTCGCCGTCGCGCGGATAGATGCTTGCACCGATGCTCACGGTGACGTGGAGGTCGCGCGCCTCCAGCCAGAACGGCGCGTGCATCGCTTCGCGGATCTTGCGCGCGACGGCGCTTACGTCGTCCGGGCGCGCCAGATCGGTCGCAAGCACGGCGAACGCGTCCGCGCCGAGCCGCGCCACCGTGTCGCCTTCGCGCACCGCGCCCCGCAGCCGGTCGGCGACCATGCGAAGCAGCGTGTCGCCCGCGCCGTGGCTGTAGCTTTCGTTGACGAGCTTGAACCGGTCCAGGTCCATGACGAGCAGCGCCGTTGGGCGGCCCGCGCGCTTCGCGTGCGCGATTCCTTGAAGCGCGCGATCCCCGAGGAGCGAGCGGTTCGGCAAGCCGGTAAGCGGATCGTAATTTGCAAAATACTGCAGGCGCTCCTCGTACGCCTTGCGGTCGCGTATGTCGCGCGCGATGGTGGAGAAAAACCGTATCGTCCCGTTCGGCCCCTTGTGAGCGGTGATCACCTGGGATACCGGAATCTCGGTTCCATCGGCCCCGAGCAGGGCCGATTCGCCGTGCCACAGGCCGTCGCGCTCGGCGGCGCGCCGCCCTTCCCCCTCGACCCGCTCGCTCGCCCACTGCGGGTGGATGTCGATGGTCGATTTTCCGACGTCTCCCGATTCCGGCGCTCCTGTGAGCTTTCGTCCCGCGGCGTTCATGTAGATGATCTTCCCGGTCGGTTCGGAGATGCCGACGTAGTCGCTTGTCGCTTCGAGGACTTGCACGAGCCGCGCGCGCTCCTCCTCGGCGATCCGGACGCGTTCGCGCTCGGAGGCTTCGGACAGGGCGCGCCTGACCGAGGTGCCGAGCCGCCGCATGTTGTCCTTGAGAACGTAATCGGTCGCCCCGAGCCGGATCGCCTCGATCGCGCGCTCCTCGCCGATCGTGCCGGAGACGAAGATGAACGGAACCCCCGGCGCCATCTCCCTCGCGAGGCGCAGCGCCTCCATCCCGTCGAAGCCGGGCATGGAGAAATCCGACAGGATCGCCTGAGGCCTGTGCGAGCTCAGGGCGCGCTTCAGCTCCTCCTCGACCTGGACGCATTCCCAGGAGACGTCGAATCCGCCCTGCTCGAGCGAGCGCAGCGCGAGCTCGACGTCGATTTCGGAGTCCTCGATGAACAGCACCTGGATCGGCATCCTATCCATGGGCTCTTTCCTTGACCGGCGGGATGCCGGCGGTCCCCTCCGCCCCGAACTCAAGCGTAAAAAAGAACACCGCCCCCTTGCCCACCTCGGACTCGGCCCAGATGCGCCCGCCGTGGCGGTGCACGATGCGCTGAACGGTCGCGAGCCCGATTCCGGTTCCGGCGTAGTCGGTCGCGGCGTGCAGGCGCTGAAACGCGCCGAAAAGCTTGTCGGCATAGGCCATGTCGAAGCCCGCCCCGTTATCGCGGACAAAGAAAGTCGCGCGCCCGCGATCTTTCAGGGCGCCGATTTCGATGTGCGGCTTCTCCGACTTCGACGTGAACTTCCAGGCGTTGCCGATGAGGTTCTCGAGGGCGACCTGCACCAGATGCGGGTCGCCCTCGGCGAGCATCCCGTCCCAGACCGAGACTTCCACCGAGCGGTCCGGCTCGCGCTGCTGCAGCTCGCCCACCACCTGTCTCGCGATCTGGCTGAGATCCACCGCCCTGTGCGCGAGGGTCCCGCGGGAGACGCGGGCCAGGTTGAGCAGATCCTCGATCAGCTGCGCCATGTGCCGCGTGGAGCTGAGGTAGCGTCGCGCGGCCTCCGGGAGGTGCTGCGGAAAATCGTCGACCAGCGCCTGGCCGAACCCGTCGATCGCGCGCAGCGGCGCGCGCAGGTCGTGGGACACCGAGTAGGAAAATGCCTCGAGCTCCTTGTTGGCCGTCTCCAGCTGCGTGGTGCGCTCGCGCACCCTGTCCTCGAGCTCCGCGTTGAGGCGCAGGACTTCCGCTTCCGCGCGGCTGCGTTCCTCGACCTCGCGCCCAAGCTGGGTGTTCGAGGCCTCGAGCTCCAGCGTGCGGCGCTCGATCTCCGCCAGCATGTCGTTGAACGCCTCGACCAGCGTTCCCACTTCGTCGGCGCTCATCTTCACGGCGCGGCGGGAGTAGTCCCGCCGCCCCACCACTCCCCGCGCGATCTCGGCGATCGCGAGGATCGGCCGCGTCACTATGTTCTGCATCCACGACGACATGAAAAACGCGACCAGCATCGCGGCGATCAGGACCACGGCGGCGATCCCGAGGTAATCGAAGACCCGGTCGAAGAGCTCGTAGTCGGCGCGCAGGTACACCGTGCCGAGGATCTCTTTGTCGTTGACGATGCGCTTGAACAGGACGAGGTTCCCGTCCTCGACGCGGGCGCCGTCGGGCCCGGGCAGCTTCGGAAACGCGTGCTTGTCGTCGTTTCGCGCATAGGTGGCGAAAAGCGCGCCGCGCGCGTTGTAGACGGCGGCCGAGCTGACCAGCGGCCGGAAACGCAGAAGCCCGAGGTTTTCCTTCGCCACGCGGGGATCGTCGAACGCGAGCGCCGGCGCGATCGTGCGACCGAGCAGCTCCGCCTGAGTGGTCATGTCCGACACAAGCGTCCGGTGATAGGCGTGCAGGTCGTATCCGATCAACGCGCCCAAGGCGACGACCAGCGCCACCAGCGTTGTGAGAAGCACCAAGCCGAGCAGCTTTTGCCTCAATGAGCGCGGCGACCAGAGTTTCATGACGACTTCGACACCACTTTGCGGGCAACGCCGAGCAGGCGCGCGCTGATTCTGAGGTTGCCCGAGTCGGCGGGAGGCGGCGCGACGTCGAAGCGCACCTTGTCGTCGACCACGACGAAATTGATCATGCTGCCGAGCTCCAGCGCCTCGTCGGATTCGGTGACCGTGAGCAAGGCGCGGCCCCTGGCTGCGGCGAGAACCTCGGGCAGCTGGCCGTCGTCCGCGCGGCCGATAAAGAGAATATGCAAGCCCGCGATCGGATCGCCGGGCCTCAGTTTGCGCACCTGCACCGCCCGGCCGTTGACGCTGCGGCCGGCGACGATCTGCGCCAGCTCATCGGCGACAGCGTCGGCGCCCATCACGCCGATGGCGACCGGGCTGTCCGTGCGCGCGAAGCTCCGGCTCGGCCATTCGATGTAGCTGCCGAACTTGTAGAGGAATGCCGCCTTGACGCGGTATTCGTCCGCTTGAGCGTCGGCCTGCGCCAGGCGTGGACCCGCGAAACCCGCCGCCATCGCGATCGAAAAAGCGCACGCGCGCAGCCATCGCGCGGCGCCGCCCGGCATCGCGCGGCGATCGGGCTCGGCGTGCTTCCAGGCCGGTCGTTTGCTCAGAAGTACCATTTCAGCTTCACATACCCGCCGCGGCCGATTTCACTATTGGTGTTACCTACGAATTCCGTGTGCCCGGAGTCAAGAAGGTTTTGCCCTACGACTGAAAGCTCGAGCTCGCGCCGCAGCCGCCACGCAAAGCGAACGTCCATCGCCGTATAAGCCGGGACACTGGGGTTAGGCAGCGCCGCGACATATCGAATTCCCACGTCGAGTTCGGTCCTGTTAGGCAGGTCGAGCGAGGACCGCAGCACAAACTGGCGCTTCGGATCGTTGCCCGCTAGGCTTACATTGGTATCCCCGCTGTCGGGCTTCAGGCGCAAGCGTTGTCTCAGGAAAAATCCTCCAGCGCTCAGGCGCCAATTCTTCGCCGCTTGATAGTTGCCCCAGGCTTCGATTCCGTCGCCGGTGCCTTCCATCTTGTTGCCGAGCACGGTGTCGCCTCCGGGGATGGGTTCGACGCTGCGCAGCTCGTCGTAGATGTTGTGAAACAGTGAAATCGAATAGCTTGCATGCGGCGAGGGCTGCGCCCGGTACCCCACTTCGAATACCTTGACAACTTCCGATACAAAGTCGGGCCCGCCGTCTAACGCCGGCATCGCCGGCGGCCCCGTCCGTGCGGGTACAAACAAATCGCGGTCGATCCGTGAAGGGGCCCGGATCGCGCGCGAGACCGCGCCCCAGACCAGACGCTCAGGTCGGGGCTTCCAGGCGAGCCTCGCCGAGGGCAGGAAGTCGGTTCCGGTGTAGTAGTTGTTCTCGAACTTGCCGCCGAGCGTGAGCCGCAAATTGCTCTCCAGCGCGATTTCGTCCTGCGCGAAAACGTTGCTCCAACGCAAGCCGCGACCGGCGGGCAGGAAAGCCAATACGGCGCTGTTGGTGACGCGGTCGTTCCCGTACCGGTAGCCGCCGCCCCAGATCAGCGCGTGCCCCCCGATCGCCCGCAGACCGTGCTGGAACTCGACATCGTAGATGTTCAGGTGCTCCGCCAAGATTCCCGGAATTTCGCGCTCGGTCTGGTCGACATAGGCCTGCACTCGCAAACTGCCCCCCTCGGCAAGGTCGCGATTCCAACGGCCGAGCAGATTTGCTCCGGAAATATGCGAGTTCTGGTCATTCAACTGGTCGAGCGAGCCTCGATAACCATCGCCTTGCAGTGTGAAGCCGTTCGCCGTAGTGCCCCAGTCGGTGCGAAAACCGACTTGCCCCTTGCTCCAGCCGTCGTTCGCCGTCGTCCCGTTCGCGGTGGAGGTGTTGACGATATCGAAGACCCTGCCGTAGGCCCGATATGACACGTTGCCCTCCGCGCCGCCGTAGCGCGCGCCGTAGCCCCGCTCGAGGTTGCCGCTGTGACCGTATGCGTACCCGCCCTGGGTGTCCGAGGATCGCCGCGTGATGACGTTGATCACGCCGTTCACCGCGTTTGCGCCCCACAGCGCCGCCCCGGGGCCGCTGATCACCTCGATGCGCTCGACGTCCTCGAGCATCACGTCCTGCGCGTCCCAGAACACGCCGGAGAAGAGCGGCGTGTACACGACGCGCCCATCGATCAGCACCAGCAGCTTGTTGGCGACCGCGTTAGGTTGGTTGAAGCCGCGCGCGCTGATCGCGTAGGAGCTTGCGCTCGCGCGAGCGACTTCCAGATTGGGCGCGAGCCTCAGGGCTTCCGGGAGACGGGTCGCGCCCGAGCGGCGGATGTCCTCTCCGGTGATCACGAATATGGCCGCCGGAGCGTCCAGGAGCCGCTCGGCGTGCTTCGACACCGAAGTGACTTGGATGTTGCCGAGCTCCTCGATGCTAAGGTCCGCAAGGTCGCGGGACCGCTGCGGTTCGGCTGAAAAAGCGGCTGAAGCGACAAGCGCGCCCAAGACGAGCGCATTCCGCCAGCGCACCCGCGCCAGCATCGAGCAAGTGCCTGAAAATTCAGTGCGGACCATCCACCCGGCCCGTATCCTTATTCAACGAATCGAGGCTAAGCAGGCGGCGTACCTGCGTCCATCAGGCAAAGTATCGTGGACCTTGAGCTTTTTCATGATGCGGGCGCGGTAGGTTTCGACCGTCTTGGGCGACAACGACAGGGCCTGCGCGATCGCGGCGTTGGTGCGGCCCTCGACGACCAGCTGCAGCACGTCCCTTTCGCGCAAGGAGAGGCTGTCGAGCGGGCTCAAGTTCGAGCCGTCGCGAAGATAGTCGTCGATCACCGTCTCGGTGATGCGGTGGCTGAGATAGCGCTTGCCCGCCCGCAGCGCGCGGATCGCCTCGACCACCTCCTCGCCGGCGGACTCCTTCAGCACGTAGCCCTGAGCGCCGGCCTGCAGCGCCCGATGGATGTGCTCGGCGCTCAGGTACATCGAGAGGATCAGCACCCGCGTCTCGGGACAGCGCTCGACGATGCGCCGCGTCGCCTCGACGCCGTCGAGCTCCGGCATCGCGATGTCCATGATGACCACGTCCGGGCGCAGGCGCTGCGCCTCGGCCACGGCCTCGCGCCCGTTTCCTGCGACGCCGATCACCTGCAGGTCGTGACCGCCCTCGAGCAAGGCGCGCAGGCCGTCCCGCACTACCGCGTGGTCGTCCGCGAGCATCACCGTAACCGGCATGTCACCCTCCCGCTCCGACGTGATACTCGACCAGCACCTGCACGCCGGCGTCGGGCTCGGCGTGAAGGGAAAAGCCGGCCCCGACGGCCTCGGCCCGCTCGCGCATGATCAGCAGCCCCCAGCCGGCGCCGTTGTTCGATGCGCCGATTCGCCTCGGATCGAAGCCTACGCCGTTGTCGCGCACCGACAAGGTGGCAAGGCCGTTTACGCGCTTGACCGCGATCTCCACGTGATCGGCGTTCGAATGCTTGGCGACGTTGTTGAGCGCCTCCTGCGCGATCCGGAACATCGCGAGATCGACCGGCTTGGGCAGTTCCGTGGCCGGGGCGTCCCCCTGGAAAGCCACCTGGATGCCGGTTCTTCTCGAGAAGCTCGCCGCCAGCGTGCGCAGCGCGGCGGGCAGGCCGTAATCGTCGAGCGCGTGGGGCCGCAATTCGGCCATGACGTTGCGCATCGCATCGACGGTTCCCTGGACGAGCACGCTCGATTCCTCGAGGCGCGCCGCAAGCTCGGGGTAGTCCTCGGCCGGCAGGCCGCTCGCGACGATGCTCAGGTTGAGCCCGAGGGCGGTGAGGTTCTGTCCGACGCGATCGTGCAGCTCCCCGGCAAGGAGCCTGCGCTCGGCCTCCTGGACCTCGACCAGGCGCCGGGAGGTGACCCTCAGGCGGTCCGCGTAGCTGTGGAGGTCCTCCTCCGCGCGCCTGCGCTCGGTGATGTCGTGAGTGATCCTCGAGAAACCCCGCAGCTTGCCGGACTCGTCGAGCAGGCGCGTCACGATGACGTGGGCCCAGAACCGCGAGCCGTCCTTGCGCACGCTCCATCCTTCGCTCTCGTACCTTCCCTGGATCGCGGCGAACTCCAGCTGCAATCCGGGGTCCCCCCTCTCGGTGTGCTCGGGCAGGAAGAACAAGGAGTAATGCCTGCCGATGGTCTCGTCGGCGAGGTATCCCTTGATCCGCTCCGCCCCGAGGTTCCAGCTGGTGATGTAGCCGCGGGGATCCAGCATGTAGATGGCGTAGTCGCGCACGTTCTCCACCATCGTGCGGAAGCGCTCCTCGGTCGCGCGCGCCTCCTCTTCGGCAAGTTTCCTGTCGGTGACGTCCTGGCACACGCCGAGTATGCGCACCGCGCGGCCCGATCCGTCGCGATCGACGTGGAGGCGGGTGTAGACCGTCCGCACGGTACCGTCCGGGCGCACGATGCGGAACTGGTTGTCGAGCAGGCTCGGGCCGCTTTCGAGCAGGGATTTCCACGACATTGCGACCCGCGCCCGGTCTTCAGGATGGACCAGCGCGAGGAATTCTTCCCGGCTCGAATTGAAATTGTCGCGCGTGACACCGAAGATCCTGTAAAGCTGGTCGGACCACGTGCTCAGGTCCTTTCGGACGTCCCGCTCCCAGATGCCGAGATTGGCGACCGCCTGCGCTTCCTGCAACTGCAGATCGCGGGCACGCAGCGCCTCGTAGGTCTTGCGGCGCTCCGTGACGTCCCGCGACACCCGGACCACGAGCGCGACTTTGCCGTGCGCATCGAGCACGGCGCTCGCCTGACTTTCTATATGCCGTTCCTCGCCGTTCGGAAGCAAAAAACGAAACTCGGTGCGCCGGGCTTTGCCGTCGTGGACAGTGTCGAAGAACGACTTTCGGACCCGCTCCCTGTCTTCGGGATGCACGTCCTCGAACGAGTCGGTGCCGACCATCGCCTTGTGGTCCCCGAACAGCGTGTCATAAGCGGGGTTGACGTAAACCCGCCGGCCCTGCGGATCGATGAGCGCGATCAGGTCGGAGGCGTTCTCGGCGATGAGGCGGAAGCGCTCCTCGGTCTCGCGCAGATCTTTGGTCATCTGCGCGGCGATCCTGAGCGCCCGACTGCGGGAGGAAGACAAGGAATGGAGCACGGCGAATAGGAGGACGCTCGAGAGCAACCCACCGGCCAATACCCAAAATGGCCAAGCCCTGTCGAGACGACTGATGACAGCGTCCTTTCGTGCACTGTATTCGAATTCCCAGACCCGACTGGCGATTTCAACCGGCAGCACATGAACGAACGGCTTGGAAGCGTTTGGCGCAGACTGGGCAGGAGATCCTTTGGTCAATTGTTCGCTATCAAATAGCAGCCGCTTTGTTTCGGAGGAATCGGAATCCTCGTGCTCCGCAGATGCAACGTCGTATAACCTGATTCGCATATACCGCAGCATTTCTTCGTTTAGCGCTTCTCTCATCAGGCTTGCAACATCGAAGCCGGAGCCGACTGAGCCGATATAGGCGGCCTGTCGTTGTTCTACCGTATCGACAGGCATCCCTTTCCGGTACACCGCGAGGCGCATCGCCAAATAGATGGCTGCCTCCTTCGCACGCTTTACCCGAAGCGGCTGCGCAGAAGAGAGTAGTTTTCCGCTATCTCGCCCTGTACGCATGGCCGCGGCTACCTTTTCCGGCCTCGCAGCCATTGGATTAGCACCAAGGTCAAGACCGAATGCAAATCCGTAATCGACTATAGGCTCCAGGTACACGATCACAAAATATTCAGGGCGCTCACCCGGGGGTTTGATGGCGAACCCTGGATAACCTCGCGAGTGGAGGCTTGTGTCGCGGCGCACAGCTTCCTCGAAGTTCTTCTTGTCCTTGGCGGGAACGTAGGACGCGTAGTTCAATGAAATGAAACCAGGGTAGCGATGCTTCAAGTCAAGGGATTCGATAAAGCGGTGAAATCGAAGCCGGTCGACCGGTTCTTCGCTGGCAAATAATGAACGTAATGCGTACAAGACATCGCCATAGGAGCGAAGACGCCCCTCAATAATGCCACTTGCGTCTTTTGCTTCGCGCTCAAACCGCAGCCGAGCGACTTTCTCGACGGAATCCTGGATAAGCGTAAATAAGAAAAAGGACGCTGGGATCCCTACGGCCAAAACCAACCAGGGGAGTACGGCCGAATGGAAAGTTCGCCGAATTGTGCTGTTTACAACCACGGTCGTTGTGTCTGAATCATCAGATCTTTAGATCAGTACCGCCCCCTGCACCAAAGGCATCAGCCATTATGCAACAACCGCTGGGATTTTATTTTTTAACTCAGTCTATCCTCGGTAGAGAAGGCCGGATTGCTCCGGCCTCTTAAAAGCGATCCCCCAGCCAGGAAAATACCCTGTATGGCGTTAAGCGGCCACGGGGACGGCTCGCGCCGAGTTGATTATGCGGATGGCTGCGCCAGACATCGCCGCATTCTCTGCCCGAATGGCCGCTCCGGACATGGCTGCGTTCTCCGCCCGAATAGCCGCGCCAGACATCGCCGCATTCCCCGCGCGGATGGCTGCACCAGACATCGCGGCGTTCTCTGCCCGGATGGCTGCGCCAGACATCGCCGCATTCTCTGCCCGAATAGCCGCGCCAGACATCGCCGCATTCTCCGCGCGGATGGCTGCACCAGACATCGCGGCGTTTTTCATCCAGGCGGCCGCACCTGACATCGCTGCTTTTTGCGCCTGGATGGCTGCACCGGACATAGCAGCCTTCTCCACTCGTATAGCGGCACCGGACATCGCCGCGATTTCAGTACTCAGGGAAATGCCGGACCAGGCTGCATTGTAATCCCGCTCACTTCCGAACTCTCTTTGATACAGACGCCGCGTTTTCTCCGCCAACGCGGTCCTCTTTTCAATGTCGGCATGCGTGACTTCGCCGATATGAGGAGCGTGATGCAGATACTTCCCGAATACCGCCTCACAGTCCTCGGTGTACTTGATCGTCTGCAGGATATGCGTGTGCCAAAATTCATCTACGTCCTCGGCGAGAAGGATGTCTTCGGCATCATCCTGATACTTCACGAGCATGGTCAGATAGTT
>WNFY01006393.1_pt1 | contig 10493 bp, 6 predicted proteins | sample 5400091 | NCBI WGS metagenome assembly WNFY01 (sample SAMN13153364, study PRJNA577476) | soil metagenome | isolation source: 60 cm soil or saprolite under grassland replicate 1 | place: USA:California | collected 2016-06-15
GGATCGCGGCCTCTTTCAAGACGTCGGGGCAGGGGAAGTTGGGGAACCCCTGCGCCAGGTTGATGGCGCCGTGCTCGTTGGCGAGCCGGGTCATGCCGCGGATCACGGACTCGGTGAAGCCGTGGGTGCGGGCGGCGGTATGCATGACTAACAACTTCGTTGAGGAAAGGCGTTGAGGAAAGGCGTGGAGGAACGGCGTGGAGGAACGGCGTGGAGAAGAGGCGCAGCCGTTGCAGGGAGCGGTCCCACGTGTAGCTTGGACGTCACAGGCCATCCAGCGCCGAGTTCCGGAGCTCCATGGCGGGCACGGGGGCAGGCGCATCGATGTCTGCGGTTCTTCCTTTTGAACTCTCCCGATTAATCGAGGCGACCGACGCCCCCACCAGGGACGACGCGTGGGTCAGGTTCGTCGCCACACACAGCCGCCTGCTCCTCCACGTCGCCCGCTCCGTCACCATCGACCGCGACACCGCCATGGACGGCTACGCGCACGTGCTCGAGCGGCTGCGGGAGGACGACTGCCGTCGCCTCCGGGGCTACGTCCCTGACGGCCGCAGTAAGTTCACCACCTGGCTTGTCGTCGTGGCCCGCCGGTTGTGTCTGGACTTCCATCGCCAGCGCTACGGCCGCTCCAACGATCCGGCGCCGGACGCCGCCGCAGCCCACGCCGCCCGCCGGCGGCTCGTCGATCTGGTGGCGGGAGAAACCGACCCGGAGCAGGTTGCGGCCCCGGCCGCGGACCCGGCCTCGGCGCTGCAGGCGGAGGAGCTGCACCGCGCCCTCCAAGCAGCGACCGCCCGCCTCCCGGCGGCGGATCGTCTGCTCCTCAAACTCCGTTTCGACGACGACCTCTCTGCGCGCGAGATCGCCGGGCTCCTCGCCCTGCCCACTCCCTTCCACGTCTACCGTCGCCTGAACGCCCTGCTCCAGGGGCTGCGCGGCGTGTTGCGGCAGCGCGGCATCCACGAGGCCGAGCCGTGATGCGCAAATCACGGTGGACGCTCCGTTTGATCACACCGAGGGGGAATGATGCGCGGTGAGATCGGGGCACGACACCTGACCGTGGAAGACGTCGCGGCCTACGTCGACCGTGGGCTCGCGGCCGCAGAGCGCGCCCGCGTGGAGGAGCACCTCGCGGCCTGCGCCGAATGTCGAGCGGAGGTCGTGGCCGTGGCGCGACTGTCGCGGTCGTTCGCCGGGCGGCGGCGGTGGATTGTCATGGCCCCGCTCGCGGCGGCGGCCGCGGTATTGGTGCTGATTGTCGCGCCGTGGCAGCACCTGGGAGAGCGCGGCCCGGTGCTGCGCGAGCCCGCGGTTACGACGACCGTGGCCCCGACGCCCATCGCGCCGCGTGGCGGCGTGACGGCGCTGCCGGCGCTCACCTGGTCCAGCGTGCCGCGCGCGGACCGCTACCAGGTGACGCTCTTCGATCAGGATGGCTCGGTTCTCTGGGAGACGCACACCGCCGACACCACCGTCGCGGTGCCGGACACGGTGCGGCTCGTCTCCGGCGTCCCGCACTACTGGAAGGTCGCGGCCCGCACCGAACTGGGCCGCTGGGTGGCCTCCGACCTCACATCGTTCACGCTCAACCACACGCGCCGTCCCAGATGAACGGCGTGTTGCCGGTGCTGTCGCTCCTCGCCACCGTTGCCCAGACGCCGGCGGGGGATGGCCCCGAGCGACTGCGCGCGCTGGCACGCGACGGCCCGCAGGCCGCCCTGATCCAGGAGGTCCGGGATCACCCCGACGATGTGCGAGACGCTCTGCGCCGGCTCTTGGGGGGCGCGGCCGTTGACAGTGCGGCGGAGCGACTCGCCTCCGCCTACGCCGTCGCCTGGCGCGACTCCTTTCTCCTCCGGCAGGTCTCCCGATTCCGGGCCTGGTCTCCCGACGGCCGGCGCACGAAAGCGGCGGCCGACAGCCTGCGCTTAGCCGGCAACAAGGCGCTCGGCCAGACCGGCGTCGCTGCCGCCCTGCGCCTATGGCGGGAGAGCGTGCGGCGCGCCGCCGGCGTCGGCGACACGGCGGGGATGGCGGCGGGGCTCGGCAACATCGGCCGCGGGTTCTACGACGAGAACGAGCTGGACAGCGCCGAGGCGTACTGGTCGCGCTCGCTGGACCTGGCCGAGCGCATCGGCGACGTCCGCACCGCCGGCAACGCGGTCGGCAATCTGGCGAGCGTCAAGAAGGATCGCGGCGACCTGCGGCAGGCGGAGTCCCTGTACGCCCGGGCCGGAGCCATGCGCAACCGGTCCGGGGACGCGCGCGGCCTCGCGGCGGACGAGAACAACCGTGGGCTGATCGCGCAGACCCTCGGCGATTTCGCCGGCGCGCGTCACGCGTTCGAGACGGCCTTGGCGGCGAACCGCCGCGCCGACCGGCGCGGGCCCGCCGCGGTCAACCTCGTCAATCTCGGCAACCTCGCCGCGCTTTCCGGGGATCCCGAAGCCGCCGGCCGCTACCGCGAGGCCCTCGCCCTGTACCGCGCCGAGGATGATCGGCCGGGCGCCGCCGAGGTGTGGCACGACGTCGGGCTGCTGCGATTGAGTCGCGGTGACTACGCGGGCGCCGTCGCGGCGCTCGCGGTGTCGCTGGCGATCTACGACATCACGGGACCCGCACACGACGCCGCGGCGGTGCGTCGGGATCTAGCGGACGTGCGCGCGGCGATGGGCGACCTCCAAGGCGCGCTGCGGGACCTGCAGCGCGCCGAAACGGCGCTGCAGCGTGGTGGTGATCCGGATGCCGAGCTCCTGGCCCGGCTCGCGTTGACGCGCGGGGACCTGGCGGTGTTGCTCAACGGGTCCGCGGAAGCGGACCGGGCCTACACGCAGGCCCAGGCGTTGTACCACCGCGCGAACGATGGCGGCGGCGAGGCCGAGGCCGTCCAAGGTCGTGGCTACCTGTTCCTGCTGCGCGAGGACTACGTACGAGCCCGTGACGTGTTGGAGCAGGCGTTGCGGGAGCAGGTGTCGGCGGACCCACGCAGCAGGGCGGTGACGCGGCTGCTCGTCGGCTACGCGCTGCGGGAGAGCGGCGACACGGCGGGAGCCCGTCGTGTGGTGACGACGGCGCTCGACACGCTGCGCGCGGTGGGCGACGCAGCGGGGGAGGCGGCGGCGCTCGGTGCCCTGGGGGATCTGGCCGCCCGGCAGGGGATCGGCCTGACGGCGGAGTCGTTGTACCGTCGCGGCCTCGACCGTCTTGGTGTCGCAGCGGCGCCGAGCGTTTCGTGGCCGCTGCACGCGGGTCTCGGCGATGCGTTACGCAGTCGCGGGGCCTGGGCGGAAGCCGCGACGGAGCTGCGCGCGGCCGCCGCCGACGTCGAGCGGGTGGCGGGCCGGCTGCCGCTCGAGCAGCGTCGCGCCTCGTACCTCGCGGACAAGTGGGAGGTGTACGCGCAGCTGGCGCTGGTGGAACGTGGCCGCGGACGAACCGAGGCCGCGTTCGACGCGAGCGAGCGGCTGCGCGCCCGGCAGATGCTCGACCTGCTGGCCCGCGGGCGCATCGCGTGGAGCACGCCGGGAGGGGACTCGCTGCTGTCGCGGGAGCAGGATCTGCGGCTGCGCATTTCCGACCTCACGCGCCGGCTCGAGGACGCGTCAACGGGCGACGGGCTGCGCGAGCACAACGTCGGGGCCGCGGCGGCGGTTCGGGAAGCGCTCGCCCGCACGCAGGCGGCGTACGCCGATCTCCTCGCGGCGATCCAGGAGGCGAAGCCCGAGTACGCCCACCTGGTGCGGGGGAGTGTGGCGACGCTCCAGGAGGTGGCCGGGCACATCGCGCCCGACGAAGCGCTGCTCGAGTACCTGGTCACGGACTCGACGACGCTCGTGTTCGTCGTGACCGCGGACACGGCGGTGGTCCTCGATCTCGGCATCGGACGGCACGCCCTGGCGTCGCTGGTGGACTTCACGCGCGGGGCGCTCACCCGCCCGGCGCGCGGCCCCGCCGGGGAAGGACCGTCGTGGCGCGCGCCGCTGGAGCGGCTGTATCAGCGGCTCATCGAGCCGATCGAAGCAGGAGGTCTGCTGCGCGGCAAGCGCGCGCTCGTCATTGCGCCGCACGCCGAGTTGCATTACCTGCCGTTCGCGGCGCTGCGGCAGGCGGGGTCGGCGGCGCCGTTTCTCGTCGAGCGCTACGTCGTGACCACGGTGCCATCGGCGTCGGTGTGGGTGCGGCTCCGCGAGCGCGGGGATCCCGAGCCCGGGGCCGGTGTGCTCGCGCTGGCCCCGAGGGTGGACGTGCTGCCCGGGTCGCGGGTCGAGGTGGGCTCCATCGCCCGCGTCTACGGGTCGCGCACGCGCGTGCTCGTGGGGCCGCGGGCGACGAAGCAAGCACTCCGCGCCACCGCGTCGGGGCAAGCGATCATTCATTTCGCGACCTACGGCGTCCTCAACAAGCATAACCCGCTGTTTTCGTTCGTCGAGCTGGCGCCGCGCCCCGGTGAGGACGGGCGCTTGGAGGTGCACGAGGTGTTCGGCCTCGACCTGCACGCGCGGCTGGTGGTGCTCTCCGCGTGTCAGACGGCGCTGGGCGCGGGCGCCCTCACCGACGTGCCGGCCGGCGACGACTGGGTAGGGTTGGTCGAGGGGTTTCTGTACGCGGGCGCGGCCAATGTGATGGCGACATTGTGGCCCGTGGAGGACCAAGCGACGGCGGGACTGATGGAGCGGTTTTACACCGAGCTGGCGGCGGGCCGGCCGGAAGCCGAGGCACTGGCGGCCACGCAGCGCGCCGCCCTCCGCAATTCCGCGACGGCGGATCCGTTCTATTGGGCGGGGTTCACGCTCAGTGGAGGCGGAGGACAATGAACAGCCGTCTGCACGTTGGGGTCGCGCTCGGTGTCCTCATCGCCCTGGGCTGGATCAGTGGCTGCTCGGACAACCCCAGCGGGATCACGACAGAGACTCCGCCACCCAAGGGGATGCTCGTCTCCCACCCCGAGCCGCTCGCGAGCCTCGCGCGCTCCTCATCGCTGTCCTCCCTCGAGGGCGATGAACTGGTCTACGTCTCCGTGTATCCAGGGACCGTCCGCGGCGCCGCCCGGGTCGCGATTCAGAATCCGACAGCCCGGTTTACGCTCGTCGCGGCGGCGAGCGACGGCGGTATCGACCCGGTCCCCGTGCCGGGCCTACCCGGGGACTCCGTCATCGTGGTGGTCACGGACTCGAGCGGCCAGTCCGTGCGCTTTGGCGAGGAGGTGCGAACGAGTCGCCCGCCGATCGTGATTCGTACCGAGCCACCGCACAAGAAGACGGACGTCCCGGTGAACGCGGCGCTCGTCGCGGTGTTCAGCGAGCCGATGGATTCCGGTTCGATCAATCCGCATAGTATTCAGCTGCTCGGCAACGGCCAAGCCGTGAATGTGCACGTGACCCTCGGCGCCGATCGCCTGCGGGCACTCATCGTGCCGGACGGTGGACTGTTACCGAATACCAACTACACCATCGTCGTCACGAAGGGCGTCACGGACGCGGGCGGCCTACCGCTCGCTCAACTCACCGAGGTGGACTTCACGACCGGATCGACGAGGGGGTATGGGATCAGGGTGGAGGTCACTCCCTCGACCGCGACGGTCCCGGTGGGGAGCGTGCTGCAGCTCACCGCGACCGTCCGCGATATCTACGGGAACGCCACCGGCCCCGCGTTCCGCCCGGTGCAGTGGACCATTTCGACCGGGACGGCCGTTGCGCTCTCTCAAAGCGGACTGGTGCGTGCGTTGCAGCCGGGCCAAAGCACGATCGCAGTGTTCGCGGATTCGGGCAGCGGGAGCGCGGTCATCGACGTCGTCCCCGCGGCGAGTCTGGACATCGGCGGTGTGTGGGACTGGACGGAGACCATTACTGATCCGGGGATCACGACCTGCAGCGATACGGGATCCTACACCTTCGCGCAAATCGGGAGCGGGTTCTCCGGGACATCGCGACAGGTCGGAGTTTGTGGGACCACGGATAATTCGCGGATCGATCCGGTGACCGGCGGAAGCGCCGGCGGCAACAGTCTCAGCTTCGAGGTGGGCGGAGTGTGCAGCTACGCGGCGACGGTGACCACCGGGGCGCCGGATCAGCTCAGCGGCACCGTCTCCTGCGGTACCACCGCCACCGGCACGTGGGCGGCGCATCGTCCTCAGCCGCTCGCATCCGTGGCGGTTGCTCCGCCGGGGTCGCCAGTCATCGACGGCGATACCGTCTGGATCAGAGCGGCCCTGCGAGATGGAGCGGGGAACCGGGTCTTCTTCCGTCCGGTCACGTGGGCGAGCACCAACCAGGTGGTTGCGACGGTCTCGGGAACCGCGGACTCCGCCATGCTCGTCGCCACCGGACCGGGCCCCGCGACCATCACGGCAAGTGCCGAGGGCAAGAGCGGCACGATGGGAATCACCGTTTATGCCGCGGGCACCATCCGCGTGACGACCATCACGAGCGGCGCAGACGTTGATGCCGACGGATATCTGGTTGGCGTGGATGGAGGGCCCACGACGGCCATTCCCAGTAGCGGTGTTTTGACGATGACCCCGTTCAAGGCCGGCACGCATAGCGTGCGTCTCACCGGGATCGCGGACAACTGTACGGTCGCGGAGCCGAATCCCAGTGTCGTGAACGTGACCCTCGCCGAGACGACCGCCGTGACCTTCACGATCACGTGCACGGCCGCCGGCAACTTGCGCGTCACCACCACCAGCACCGGCTTCGACGTGCCGAGCGGCTACCCGGTGAGCGTAGACGGGGGGACGTACCAGCAGGTGATCGGGGCGAACGCGCAACTGACCTTTGCGCCACTTGGTGCGCGGTCTCACACGGTCTCCCTCGGCGTACCGTTCCATTGCGTCGTGGGCGGAGCGAACCCGGTTACGGTCGCCGTGACCGCCGGCACTACAGCGGACGTGACGTTCCAGGTGACCTGCGCGGCCATCGGGCACATCGCGTTCTACAGCCCTCAAGGGTTCGTCACCATCAATGGCGACGGCTCGGGAGCGGTCCCGTTCCCCATTGTCGGCTATCAGGCAGCGTGGTCGCCGAACGGCTCCCGTCTCGCGTTCGTGCCGTTCGGAAGCGATTGCGGCGGCGCCCCATCGCAGTCGGTTGTTTGCGTGATGAACGCCGACGGCACGGGAGTCGTGGGTCTCCCCACCTCCACCACGTCGGCCCGGGTCGGCATGTCGTGGTCACCGGACGGCTCGAAGATCGCGTTCATCGGGTCCGACGGTCTCTATGCCGTCAACGTGGACGGTACCGGGTCGTCCCTGTTGGTGAGCAACGTGGGGGTGGGCTCGCCGAGCTTCCCGGCGTGGTCGCCGGACGGCTCCCGGATTGCGTTCGACTGCCTCGTGGAGATCGGGAACATTGACGTCTGCGTCGTCAATGCCGACGGGACGGGGCTCACCCGCCTCACGACCGATCCCGCCAACGATGATCGCCCCAGCTGGAAGCCGGACGGCTCCAAGATCGCGTTCGCCACCACGCGTTACGGGCTCGACGGCAACGGTAACCCGACCATCGCCGTGATGAACCCCGACGGTACCGGTGTGACGCCGATCGGCTATGGCGATGCGCCGGCGTGGTCCCCGGATGGTGGGCGAATCAGCGTCCTGGCGTATGCCAACTGCGACCCTGATTATGGCTGCGATTTCTGGCTGCTGGTGATGCGAGCGGATGGTACGGGTTCGCGATTCCTCAGTGCCGCGGTTTACATCGGTGACACCCCGGCGTGGAGGCCGTGAACAGCCGCTTGTAACACTCGCTCGCATTCGTCTGACGGCCTCCGCAGAGTCACCAGCTGCGCGGGGGCCGTTTGCGTCTCGCCCGGTGCTTCGCGCCCCTCCCAACGCGCAAATCTCTCGACCTTCCTCCGTTTCATGACACGTCGGCCGCCTCTGAGTTGCCACCGACGCGACTTGGTTCGGATCGTGGCAAGCTGTGCTTGCCGGCCAGTCGGCCGAGAGCCAACCGTAGCGGTTTCGCGCAAGCCCTTCCGCCTTTGGGGGAACGATGAACACGACGAGACTACACACCGCTGTCCTGGTCCTGAGCGCGCTGGCGATCGGCTGCGATTCCGCCGATCGCCCCGCCCCGGTTGGCCCGGCCCCTCGAGGGCTCATGGCGGACGCGGAGGGGAGCGATGCTCCCACCTGGTCCGCCTGGTCCACGCCGGTGAACCTCGGCCCGGTGGTCAATTCGACCGCCAACGACAACCATCCCGCGATCTCCAGGGACGGCTTGAGCCTATACCTCACCTCGGGCCGTCCCGGAGGGGTCAACGGAGCCAACCTCTCTCAATTCGAGGAGATCTGGGTCGCGCACCGCGCAAGTCTCGACGCCGATTGGGGACTGCCGGTGAACCTGGGACCGGCCATCAACACCATCGGCAGCAACACCGGGTCCCCCACGTTCACTCCCGATGGGCATCGCATGTACTTCCACAGCAATAGACCAGTGGGATGCGGTCTCGCTGAGCTGTATGTGGCCCGGCGTCACGACAAGCGGGACGACTTCGGCTGGGAGCCTGGGGAGAACCTCGGCTGCGTGGTGAATGGCCCTGCCAACGACAACGGCCCCACGTATTTCGAGGACGGGACCACGGGGATCACCACGCTCTACTTTACCAGTACGCGGCTCGGCGGGCCCGGGGACTACGATATCTATGCAAGCACCCGCCTCGGCGACGAGGAGGCGTTCGGACCGGCGGTGTTGGTGGCGGAGCTGTCCGCACCGGGTCGCGACACGCGCACCACCATCCGTCGCGACGGGCTCGAGATGTTCCTGTCGTCGGACGGGACCGGTCGCGTCGGCGGCATCGGCAGCCAGGACATCTGGGTGGCGACGCGCGCGACGACGCTCGACCCCTGGTCGACGCCGGTCAACCTGGGGCCCACGGTCAACAGCACGGCGTTCGACGGCGCCCCCGCGCTCTCCTTCGACGGCACGACGCTGTACTTCTTCTCCGAGCGCTCGGGTGGTTTCGGCAAGAGGGACCTCTACGTCACAACGCGGCAGCGCCTCAATGCGCCCGCCTCCATCCGTTGAACCAGAGAAAGCAGCTCACGCACTCTCTCTGGAGGCGCACGATGAACACTCATCCCTGGCGAATCGGCCTTGCTGCCGTGGCCACCCTCGCACTCGCGTGCCGGTCCGACGGCCCGAGCGCTCCCGCGCTGTCCGCGTCGCGATCGGGCGTGCCGTTCGCGGAAGGCCTGTCGAGCCCCGGCTGGCAGCAGACCGCCCGCAACCTCGTGATTCAGGCGCGGCTCGGCCCGATCCCCGCGGGCCACGCGTATCCGCTGCTCGGCGTCGGCCAGTACCTGGCGGTACAGCGGGCCGAAGCCGCGGCGGACGTCGGTGGCCGCGCGCTGCTCGAGACCGATCGCGGCGCCGTCGCGGGGGCGTCGGTCGTCGTGTTGAGCTACCTGTTCCCCGGCCAGAAGGAGGCGCTCGAGGACTCGGTGGCGGCACAGGCAAACGCGGGTCCTGGGGACCCACACCCCGCGTTCGCGGCCGGCGAAGCGATCGGTCGCGCCGTCGGCGCCGAGGTCGTGGCGCGGGCGAGGACCGACGGGTTCACCAACGCGAACACCGCGATACCACCGGTGGGACCCGGGTTCTGGACCAGCAGCGCGATGCCTCCGCTGCCCGTCAACGGTGGGCAGCTGCCGGGAGTGCGTCCCTGGTTCCTGACGTCCGCGAGCCAGTTCCGTCCCGCCCCGCCGCCCGCGTTCGGTTCTCAGGACTTCGAGACTGCGCTCACGGAGATCCGTCAGATCTCGGACACCCGCACGGCCGAGCAGGTGCGCATCGCCACGTTTTGGGCCCTGAACGCCGGCACGATCACCGGTTCGGGGTACTGGCTCGTGGTCGCCTCGCAGGACGTCACCGAGCACGGCCTGTCCGAGCGCGAGGCGACGCACGTCTTCGCGCTGGTGAGCGCGACGATGGCCGATGCCGGGATCGGCTGCTGGGACGCGAAGCTCACCTACTGGCTCATCCGGCCGTGGAAGGCTGACCTCGGGATCACCGTGGTCCCTGCGGTCGGGATGCCCAACCACCCGTCCTATCCCTCGGGGCACAGCTGCGTGTCCGCTTCGGCCGCGGAAGTGTTGAGCTCGTTCTTCCCTGAGGAGCGTGCGGATCTGGACGCGAAGGTCGTCGAGGCGGGGCTGTCTCGCATGTACGCCGGCATTCATTACCGGTTCGATATCGAAGCGGGCCAAGCGTTGGGGCGCAGCGTGGCGCGGTTCGCCATCGCCGCCGACGCGTCCGGCAGCTCGGTGCTGACGCCGCACTAGGGTGCATCTTGCAAACGACGAGGGCGGCCGAGCTGTGCTCGACCGCCCTTGTGCTTCTACCGTCCTCTACCGCCTTCTCTTTTTGCGGCTATCTCAACCGCACATCGATATCCACCAGAATCGCCGGCGGTGTTTCGAGGAACACGATCTTATTCACCACCGGGTCCCGCCGGATCACCATCCGCATCGGCGGCCCCTTGCCGCGGCC